>Ga0302319_10016480_pt1 | contig 13622 bp, 10 predicted proteins | sample Bog_T0_2_FD_203319 | JGI IMG/M metagenome (GOLD analysis project Ga0302319, IMG submission 203319) | Peat permafrost microbial communities from Stordalen Mire near Abisko, Sweden - Bog_T0_2 | ecosystem: Environmental > Terrestrial > Soil > Wetlands > Peat | place: Sweden: Abisko, Stordalen Mire...
CCAATTGTGTTGCCTCCTACCTTGAACGTTACCGCTGGGCGGGGAGGCTTTGTAATTGACGATTATATCGTCCTCTATCAATCACCCTACGGCAACGTAAATATTACAACGGCGGATGGGGGGAACTTTGAAGGGGATGGGGTCAACACGTTGAACGGGAATCAACTCGTTATGTCCGATTCTGATAATAATCATTGGAACCCGGCAGATAATAGTTTTGTAGCTGGCGGTTCAGCAGATTATGCGGCAACGCCAACCGAATTCAATAATCACAATCCGGTAGTGATTAATATTTCCGGGAACATGGACAATGTGACCGTCAATACCAGTAAAGCTACTCAGATTACGGTTGGGAGGGACATGAATAATTCAAGTGTGATCACAGAAAATCTGAAGGCCAGCGATGTCAGTTTTGTCAAAGTAGCCGGGGCCATTACATATTCTCCATTGTACACCTTCGTCAATTTAACCCAGCCCCTTGCCACGGTTATTCGCGGGGACAATCCTGACCCGACACCGCAATGGTTCGACATTTTCTCTTTGCTGGTCAATCCCGCCGCCGCCGACCTGACCATATCTTCCAGCACTTTGGCGGATCTTAAGAACTATTATAATGATTTTGATGGATTAGCCCACGACCAGTTTAATGGCGCGAATTTTTGGAGTTTTGATAGGGGTGCAAACAACTTCTCCGGCGCCAATCCGGGTTTTACCTACAATCCGGCCACCTTGCGTTTGGGTTTCACTGGGCAAATGTCCAAGTCACTTCTCAATTATCTGACGTCGGGACAGCTTGAAGTCGTTCGATTGGGGGCGAATGGGCTGCCCATCGTACAAAACGGGCATCTTGTTCTGGATACGGCAAGCTTTGCTGATTCCCATACGCTGGAGTCTTTATATGCGGCGAGCCAGAGTGCGTCGCCGACACGGACACCTGCCTTAGGCTTACAAATTGGTGGCCCGGGAGAATTCAACGTGGACGCTGGCTCCGTATCACTAGGTAACAGTGGTGGAATTGAATCGTTGGGGATTACCGGGTGGTACGACGGTGCTTTGGAGTCCTTTCACAATTCGTTGGCCGGCCTTACGACGCAGGGGGCTTCGATCAATGTGGATGCAGCGGGCAATCTGGACATGCTTACTTCGCGGATCGTTTCAGCGTACGGCGGAGACATCACGGTGAATGTTGGTGGCAGCATGGATTTAGGAACGCAAGAAGTTCTGGTCGATCGTTCGGTAGATGCCTATGGCATTTACACGACCGGCGATAGCAACATCCGGATTATTGCAGACGGAGATATAAATATTGATGGCTCTCGTATAGCCACATTCAATGGCGGCGACGTATTTGTAGAATCGCTGTATGGTAATGTGGATGTTGGCAGCGGCGGCAACACTTTTGTGAACGTGGAACTGATCTCACCGACGTCTTTGCCTGGTCACGATTTCGGACCTGGAAACTATTCGTTTTCCTACCAGGTTTATGGCAGTGGTATTGTAGCCACCAGCCTACCCCAAGATTTTGAAGCCCCGGGCACAGTGGTACAACCGGGCAATATCATAGTGGAGATCCCGCGTGGGAATATCACTTCAAGCGATGCCGGCATTTTGCAGTATGCCATGGATGGCAGTTCGGCCACCGGACCGAAAATTACGGTTACGGCGGGAACTCCAGCGATTGGGCAGCCCGGCGATTCCGACTATGTGCCAGCCTTCTCTGGTAATATTGATCTTGGTCATGCGGGTGTCATTGGCGGTGCCGTCGATTTGAGTGCGCAAGGGAATATTACGGGTGTGATCATTTCCCGGCAGGATTCGACCGTTAACTCGGCCGGCAATTTTTCAGGCTTGGTACTATCGTCCGGCAGCGCGAATGTCAGTGCAGGCGGGTCAGTTTCCGGTGAGATCATCGGGGTGGGTAGTGCCAACGTTTCGGGAAGTTCTATTGACGCAACGGTGCTTTCGCAAAATGCCTCGGTGGGCGGTGGATCAGCCCAATCCACGCTGGGCACCGCCACGGGCGGTTCCACGGCTGCCAGCGCCGTGGGCACTGCCAACAGCGAAAATGCCCAAAAAACCACTGATACGGAGGGGGATGATGATCTGAATAAAAAGAAGAAGCTGCCGATGTTGCAACGGGTAAAACGGGTGACCGTGCTGCTCGGCGCGGCGGCGACCCGCTAAACGAAATTATGAAGTATGAAGTATGAAAGATCGGCTGCTCCGAAGCTCCATCGCGTTAATTCCGAAAATCCTGTCCATTTTTGTTCTCTCCGCGGCGCCGCGTCTCCGCGTGAGATCCGGTTTCCTTTTTTTAAATAACCTATGAATCCAAACCGAATTCTACCTGATCTCCAGTGCTCGCTGGTGTGCGAGGAAGTCCGCCAGGAGGCGAATGGCAACCTTTTCATCATCGGCGTGGTGAGCGCGCTTCGGGTGCCGCAATTGCCGGTCGTGGCCGCGCGTCTGTGTTTGCTTAACCGTTGGACGGCTGGGATTGGCCAGTTTCGGGAAACGGCCCGCTTGGTTGCTCCAGACCAGACAACCATATTGAGCAAAAGTGATTTGAAGTTTGAGTTAAAAGATCCGTCGCACGCGGCAACGGGGGTAACGGTCTTCACCCAGGTGAAATTTGACGTCGCGGGCACGTATTTTATCGAGGTGTTGGTGGATGAGGTGATGAAGTTGCGTTATCCTTTGGTGGTCATTTACACCCCGCAACCGACTCAACAACCCCAGCCAGCGTGACCTGCGCCAGCGTGACGCTGGACCCGGTTGCGCCTGCGGCGGCGGAGAAGTCAGAAAATTCTACAATGGCAGGGCGCGTCACTCCGTGCGCGCCGTCGCAGGATCGACAACAAACGATGATGCACCATAGGACGGGCGGCGTTATCACTTCCTACGGCGGCGTGCAGGGGACTACCCGCCCTGGTAAATAATTGGTTTACCGACACCTGACGCTTTTTACCTCGCAACACCGTAGGTGCGACCTCGTTGTAGAAACGCAATTTAACAAATTTTCTGAAGCGCCATGGGCGCGGCCTAGTCGGGATCATGAAGGTATGGATTTAACGGCGAGGAACTGACGTGCTGAATAGGCCGCCGCCGAATGGGGCTTGGCGGGATGTTGGCAGGCCGGTTTCTACAAATGGGCCGCACCTACGGTGCCGGAAAAGCAGGCGCTACGAATCGAAAGAGGGCTGGTGCCATTGATGGCCACCAGCCCATTTTTCAATCCAGTAAATCCCGTCAATAGAGTCCCCGTCTTTTTTGTTTCCGCTCTTTTCCTGTCCTCCTTTTCCGTCTCGGCGCTTCTAAATAGCTTGCGCTACTCAAGTCGATGAGTAAAAATACTCAATACGTTGAGTAAATTGTATGATACGCCACGCCATCCATAATGAATTGCTGAGGCGGCTCAAGGAAGAGCGCCGTTTTATCCAGGTCTTGTCCGGACCGCGCCAGGTGGGGAAAACCACCGTCGTCCGCCAGGTCATGGAGGCATCCAAACTGCCGTTTCATTACGCCTCGGCTGACGAACCCGCAGGGCGGGATCGTACCTGGCTGGAGCAGCAATGGGATATTGCCCGTATAAAGGCTCGGGACACCGCCCGTGGGGCGCTGCTGGTTCTTGATGAAATTCAGAAAGTAGACGATTGGCCGGATGTGGTTAAATTGCTTTGGGATTCAGATACCCAGGCCAACGTCCCCCTGAAAGTGATATTACTCGGTTCCGCCCCGTTGCTTATCCAAAGCGGCCTTACGGAGAGTCTGGCGGGACGTTTTGAAGTGATCGCCGCGCCCCACTGGTCGTTTACGGAAATGAAGGAGGCTTTTGGCTGGAATTTTGAACAATACGTATTTTACGGCGCCTACCCGGGCGCTGCCGGCTTGATCAAGGAGCCAGAACGCTGGCGTCGGTACATCTTGGATTCACTGATTGAAACCACCATTTCGCGCGATATCCTGCTTTTAACCCGAGTGGATAAACCGGCGTTATTGCGTCGCCTGTTTCAACTCGGTTGTGCCTCCTCCGGACAAATACTTTCCTATCAAAAAATGATCGGCCAGCTTACCGATGCCGGAAACACCACGACGCTTGCTCATTATTTGGAATTGCTGCAGGGTGCGGGCATGCTGGCCGGACTTTCCAAACACGCCCACGGGCAAATTCGCCAACGCGGTTCCAGTCCCAAATTTCAAGTAATGAACACAGCCTTGATGACCGCGCAGGATCCACGATCCATCGCCGAGATCCGGCAGGATAGTGACCATTGGGGGCGATTAGTAGAGTCTTGTGTTGGCGCACATCTGCTTAATTCCAGTTTCGGAACCGGCATTGATGTTACCTATTGGCGCGAACGCAATCAAGAGGTCGATTTTGTTCTGCAACATGGAAATATGACGGTTTCAATTGAGGTTAAAAGCGGTGCGCGTCCGGAATCACTTTCCGGGATGGATGCTTTTGCGCGTGTGTTTAAGCCTAAGCGTCAATTGCTGGTAGGCGGCCAAGGAATCGCATTGGAAGAATTTCTTTCGAAACCAGCCATTCACTGGATTTAAATAGAGAATTTTACCGCAGAGCACGCATGGAACACAGTGCAGCAAAACCGCAACCAAAACGAAGCGTGGGAATTTAAACCGCGAAATACCCGAAAGACGCGAAAAGCAGAAGACGAAGAGATTGCTGCGACCTCGATGTAGAAACGCTGTCCCCCGAATTCTCTGAAGACACCATGGGCGCGGCCTAGTCGGGATCATGAAGGTTGGGTTTAACGGCGAGGAACGGATGTGCTGAATAGGCCGCCCCGAATGGGGCTTGGCGGGATGTTGGCAGGCTGGTTTCTACAAATAGGCCGCACCTACGGTGCTGGAAAAGTAGGCGCCACGAACCGAAAAAGGGCTGGTGCCATTGATCGCCACCAGCCCATTTTTCAATCCCGTAAATCCCGTAAAAAGAGTCCCTGTCGTCCTCCTCCTTTTCGCATATTTCGAGTATTTCGCGGTTTAACTTCCCCGTTTTTTTTGTTTTCCGTTCCTACGGTGAGACCAGGCGGAAGTACGTTTGCGCGTTTGTCGCCGCTGAATTGGTATAAGAATAGGTTCCGTTGCTGGAGAAGGTGTTCGTCAGGACCGGGGTCCAACTGGCCAGCGGGAGGGTTAAATTGGTTGAGCTCAAGATCCGGTATTGCACTCCGGACGGTCCGTTCGCACCACCGAATATCAGCTTCCCGCTTGATACGGTGATGTTCCCCAGCTGCGGAATGGGGGCCACAGTGATGTAATTCGCCATGGTGTTGGTATTTGCTCCGCCGGGTCCGGCCGCCACCAAGGAAACGGTGTATTTGCCCGCGGCCGCATAAATATTCGTAACGCTACTGGTGACCGTGTTGGTAGCGGTATGGCCATCGCCGAAGTTCCAGAGCCAATTGGTAATGGTGCCAGTGGAAGTGTTGCTAAAAACCACTCTTAACGGCGCAAAGCCGGCGGTCGGGCTGCCGGTGAAACCCGCCGTAGGCGGAGGGGTGACGGAAGCAACATGATAACTCAATACGCCAGCGGAACTGAAGGAAAAATACGAATTTTGGGTGATGCCGGAGTTCTGGATAGCATAGAAGTTTTCAGCGGTAACCCCTTTTGTGTTGGGATTCGTGGCATCTGCGGCAAAACCGGTTGAGCCATTCGCTTGAGAATTCCAACTATTGCCGTCGCTCGCAAGATCATAGGCGTACGTGCCAGTTGTGAAATCCAAGCCAAGAGTGCCGAGGTCCGTGATGGCGGCCTTGAACTGGTTTTTACCAATGGGTACCAGGGCGCCGACATTGGAGCCCGAGGCGGTGGTGTAGACAGTGGACAAAGCGGCGACGTAGCTGCCCGCGCTGACGCCGATGACGCCCCAAGTATCGTTGGCATAGGTCGAAAGATTGCCCGTGAGCAAACTGGCGAGATTCCAAGTTTTGCCATCGGTCAAAGCAGACGCAGAACCGAGATCAGCGATCAAGTCGTTGCCGGACCCGGTCGTGAAGCCGGCCAGAAGGTCACCTTGAGCATATTGGGCTTGGGCGGAGGTGAGGCTGACCAGGCCAAGCGCCGCGAGGAGGGCAGTTTTGGCGGAAATAATCAAATTAGATTTCATGTTGGTTTAACAAATAAAGTTCATGACGATAGCGGGGAAAGACCGGGTTGTCGTGCTGTTGGAAGACATGGAGATCCTGGTTTAGGACATTAAAAAGATGTGTTGTAATGTACTTATTCGTAGCCTGTTATAATTACATTAGTCATTAAACCATTGGAAAAAAGCGCCGCTGACGGCAGAGTGTAACATTTTCGAGGGGTTTGTCACTTTGACCACAAAATCTTCACATGACAATCTTTCGGATAGACTGTCAACATACACACCATGAAAATACGTTTTCAAAATATATCTGGGCTTGGGATTGGCGTGGCCCTGGCTTTTTGTGTGACCCCGGTCGGACTGGCGCTTGGCGCAGACTTTACGGTGGATTCCGCACGAATGGCGGCAGAAAAAGGCGATCCCAATGCGGAATATTTTCTCGGCAAACAATATATGTTTGGCACTGGTGTTCCGCTGGACTACGGGAAGGCGTCGGAATATTTCCGTGACGCGGCGGCGCAGGGGAACGCTGCGGCGCAAAACAATCTGGGTGCCCTGTATGCCCGGGGATTGGGGGTGAAACAAGACTACGAAGAAGCGGTCAAGTGGTATCGCCAGGCTGCGGAAAAGGGGGATTCGCTGGCGGAGTACAGTTTGGGACGGGCGTATTCCCTTGGGCGTGGGGTGCCGCAGGACAAGGTGGAAGCGGTGAAATGGTATGAGAAAGCGGCCGGACAAAACCAGGCGGACGCGCTGGTTGCTTTGGGAGATCTATATTTCTTTGGTGACAAAGATATCAAAGTGGACTTCGAAGCAGCTCTCTCGTATTACACCAATGCCGTCGCCCAAGGACGATACCAATGTTTCAACAACCTGGGACTGATTTATGAGCAAGGAGCCAAGGGCGTCGAGCCGAATCCGGGTTTGGCCGTCAAGTATTTCCGGGACGCCGCCGCGCACCGGGAAGGGAAGGCCATGATGAATCTCGGTCGGATGTATGAGGAGGGTTCCGGGGTGGAAAAGGATTTGGTGGAAGCTTACAAATGGTTCACATTAGCGTTACGTAACGGAACGTTGCCAGCCCAGCACTACCAGGATATATTGAACGGAACCACTCCGGACGTCCCGGCGAACATGGTGCTGAAGCCGGAACAGATTGACGAAGCGATGCGGCGGGTGAATGACTACACCAAGACCTTGGTGAATCAAAGAAAAAGTGCCTTCCCGTCCCAATAGAATGCGAGCGAAAACGGCAATGGCCATACGGTGGGGAAGGTTTTACTGGTTTCCGGTTTCAGAGGGTTGACCGGACGATTGTCCGGCGAGTTGATATTCCTCGAAAGCTTGTCGGCCAATCATGCCGGCCAGCATGTCGTCCATTTCGGGCTGGGCTTTTTGCCAACGCGCCAGGTAAGCCGGGTCGGACGGATCTTGATTGGTTCCGCCAATTTGGTCGATGAATTGTTGTCGGATTTGGGCAACCGCTTCTTTCTGATCGTCATTCAATTTCAAAGTGGCGAGATTGACGTCTTGAAGGACCAATGGCAGGGAAGGTGGCGTTGGTGCTTGTCCGTCCACCTCGCCAGGTCCGGCCGGGGCGGAGGAGGCGCCGACGGCGACCTGAACCGGGGCCGATTTCAATCCTAATAGATCGTCAATTTCAGCCATTTCCTGGCCAGATAACTTTAGCATCTCATCTTTAACGGTCTGCTCGGTGCGGGCCGACGACAGGCGCACGGACCAGGAACTGTTCGCCAGATCAGTCAATTGCTGTTCCAGTTTGCGATCCCGCTCCCGATATACCACATCCACGTCCGCAGTGACAATGGCCCGGAGCGTTCCTTCAGGACAGCCAATGGACCGAAGGTTTTTGATATAAATGCGATAATCTGAGGATTCCAGTTGAGCCCAGCGGAAAGGGCCCGATGTCGCCGGTAGGGCGCTGATCACGGCCGGTGCGGCCGCAGTTGGCATCGGCTGCGCCGAAACTGCCGGCGGCGAAGCCGCGCGGCCCTTCGGCGATGACTTTTGCCAAAGGAAAACCAGGGATCCGATCAAGCCCAGGTTCAGTATCGCGGAAAATGTTAACAAGGTCTTCATAACTCAATGTCCCACTAAATTATCACAATAGAACCGCCAATCAAGAATTCAGAACGTTCCAATTCCTTTGTTACCTAAGATTGCAGAACCCAGACCCAGATTCATCAGGTCGTTTTTATTCCGCCACACTGGTCCTGTGGTCGCTGTCGATCTTCCGGAAGAAAAAGACCGGCGTAGACTTTCGTCCACGCCGGCCGGATGATTTTAACTATTTTATCTATAATCCAGCAATCAACACTTAGTTGTGCAAAGGATCAGAGGTAGGACCGTTCCGGGTCGCATTCATGCTGGTGAGGGAGATGGTGTGAATGCCATCAACCGCGGCGCCAAATGCGGCAGGGGTCAGAAGACCAAAAACCGTGGAAGCGCCAGCGTCCAAGGTGGAGGCTTCATAGAAGTACTCATTGCCCCAGAACGAATATTGACCGTTCTGAATGGCCGCGGTGCTTTCGGTCACGCCGTCATAGCTGAGGAGAACGGCACCAAGTCCGAGCGCGGTATCCGCATCATACATGCCCAAGTAACCGATGGCATACCAGCCGGTCTGGCCATTGATGGGGTCGTTGGAGGCGATGCTGCCCGAGAAGCCGAGCGACTTGGCAACCGTGCCGCCGCTGGCCTGGCCAGAGGTGGTGGCGGTCAGCGTCGGAGCGCCATTGGCCCCGCCGATCAGAACCTGGTTGGCGAGCGTCTTAATGCCATAGCCGATGTCGGCGAACGTGTTGACGCGCGTACCGGAGTTATTATCGCGACCGGCGACATAGACGTAGTTGGTGGTGTCATTCACGTTACCGGTGAATTGAGCCGCCAAGATACCGCCCACTTTGAGGTCCGCACGGACTTCGGCGTCCGAGACATTGACGATGCGAGCCCAGTCGGCCGGATTCGCGACGGTGTTGTTGTTCTTAACCCAAACGAAGGGGATTACGCCAATTTCTTTTCCAGTCAGGGCGGGGGAGGGATTCTTCGAAAAAGATTGGAGGTTGTCGGCAAACGCGAAATCAACGGTATGCGCGGTGGTGCCACCGGCATAAGCAGTCGTGTTGGTTCCGGGAGCGGTGCCGACCGGAAGGAAGTTTTCGTTTCCGCCACTGACCAAGTCAGCGATACCGCCTTCGGACCCGGACCAATTGGCGGTGATCACATAGGCTGTGCCGCCGATATTGCCGGTGAATTGCATCTGGCTGGCGCCCGAGGGGTCGGTCGCGTTAGCAGCGCTGAACGCGGCCACGGACGGGGCGGGGCTGAACAGGTTGTAAATGGCCTGATAGGCGGCCGGACGGAACGCGGTGGAACCGGTGATATAGACAGTGTTTTGAGCACTGGCGACGCTGGCCAGGGAAACGACTCCCAGGGCAACCAATACGGAGGTCAATTTATTGATTTTCATACTAGATATTACGTTGTTGTTGTTGTTTTATTTATACGGACGAAAGGATCAGGACTTGCGGCTGAGCTGACGGCGGAGACCGAGGAGGAGCATGCCGGCGCCGGAGAGCAAACCATAGGTGGCGGGTTCGGGGACGGAAACGGCAGTGCCGAACGTCAAGGTGCCAGTGGAGCCCAAGGAGAAGAATGAATCCTGACCCAAGCCAGTGCTTTGTTCGGTGTAGAAGGTTTGCGTGGCAACGCCGGTGGCGTTCGGGTTCGTGGTATCCGCGGCAAAACCAGTGGAACCATTCGCTTGGGAATTCCAGCTGTTTCCATCGCTCGCAGCATCATAGGCGGAGACACCGCTGGAGAAGTCCAAACCGATCGTGCCCACGTCGGTGATGGCGGCCTTGAATTGGTTTTTACCAATGGAACCCAACGCGCCGACGTTCGAGCCGGAAGCGGTGGTGAAGATGGTGGACGTTCCAGCGTTGTAGGCGCCAGGGGTGACACCAATGACGCCCCAGCTGTCGTTGGCAATGGTGGACAGATTGCCCGTGAGCAAGCTGGCGAGATTCCAGTGTTCACCCTGGGTCAAAGAAGACGCAGAGCCGATATCATAGATCAAGTCGTTTCCGGAACCGGTGGTGAAACCGACCAGAAGATCGCCCTGGTTGTATTGGGCTTGAGCGGAGGTGATGCTGACCAAGCCAACAGCGGCGAGGAGAGCGAGTTTGTACATATTCTTCATATTTTTCTAATTTTATCTTATATCTTTACCGTTGTTTTCGGAACGGTTCGGATGGTGTTTGGTGTTTGTACCGGCCCAAAACTTTGGGTCAGTGGAAAGACTTTAGCTGAAGCGGAGAAGTTTTACCTCATGGTATGAGACACGTGGAGTCTGTTTTATGACACAGAATGTGGCATGGTAACATGCTTAAAATAAGATGTTTACGATTTGTTATACCTGAAGGAGACATTAATCGGGGCGAGTGTTGCAGGAAGGTAACCTAAGGAGCGGGGGCAATTATGAATGATTGATTTATGAATTATGAAAATGTTTTGGTCTCTGGGTTCTATGCGATTTGGGCTGTTAAAAGACCCAGTTTGAATCTCCATGCCTCCGCGTGAAAATTTCGTCCTTCCGGTGTTCTGCGTATTTCGTTTATTTCGCGGTTCTAGAGTTCTTGGCTTATGCGATCTACGCGTTCTGTGCGGTTTAATAAATCCGGTTCGAGCTCCGCGCTTGCGAGTGAACTTCGATGGTGGAAGTTGTTTGACAAACTGAATTTGACGCCTTTATAGATAAGGGCACGATGGAAAAGAACATTTATTCAGGATTAACACGCGTTTTGGCATTGGTGGCATTGGTGTTTAGTTCGATTTCGACGGTTTTTGGCGGCAGCGTGGCGGCGTGGGGAGCCGGGACAAAGATCACCAGTCCCGCCGATGGTCTTTACAATTACGGCCAGTCGATTCCTCCGGCGGGCACGACCAATGCCGCTGAGATAGCGGCCGGCGGTTTGCAAAGTTTGGCATTGCTGGCCGGTGGGAAGTTACAGGGGTGGGGAGACGACGGGTTTCATGAGACTAACTATTTTTCACTGAATTCCACGAATTTTATTGCGGTCACTTGCGGTGTTTATTTCAGCGCGGCGTTGCGGTCCGACGGAACCGTGGCCGCTTCCGGGGACGATTTTTTTGGTGAAATAGGTGTGCCCAACGATTTGACCAATGTCGTGGCCATTGCCGGCGGTTCGTTTCATTGTCTGGCCCTGAAAGCAGATGGAACAGTGGTCGCTTGGGGCGGACAGGGCGCCGAAGATTTTGGGCAAGGGACGGTACCGGCTGGCATAAGCAACGTGGTGGCGATTGCAGCAGGAGGTTTTCATAATCTGGTGTTGAGGGCGGACGGTACCTTGGTGGCCTGGGGTTCCAATACCAGCGGCCAGACGAATGTTCCGGCCGGTGTGACCAATGTGATCGCGATCTCCGCCGGTGTGGAACACAATGTGGTTTTGAAAAGGGATGGCACGGTGCAGACGTGGGGGGGCGATGAATATGGCCAGCTGGATCGACCGGCCGGCCTGAGCAACGTCGTGGCGGTCTCATGTGGCGGCTGGCATACTTTGGCTCTGAAAAACAATGGAACCGTGGTGGCGTGGGGGGCCGGGGCCGGGTCCAATGCTAATGTTGACTTCGGGCAAAGCACCGTGCCCGCCGGTTTGACCAATGTGGTGCAAGTTGCGGGAGGTTGGAAGCATAGTTTGGCGCTGGTGGGCGGCCCGTCGCTTGTGACGCCGATGGTGCCATCTTTGCCGGTGCGGAGCACAAATGGTTTTAGTGTGACTTTGCCATCGACTCGCAATGGACGCGTTTATCAATTGGAATTTAAAAATTCGCTCACGGATAGTGCATGGCAATCGTTGCCGCTTCAAGCAGGGACGGGAGGGAATTTGTCTTTCGTTGATCCGGCAATTGCAACGCAACGCTATTACCGTGTCGTGCAGTGGTAACTCGGAGCGGAAAGGTAGGGCGCGTCACTCCGTGCGCGCCGTCACAGAATCCACAACCAACGATGATCCGCGAAAGGACGGGCGATCGTATGACTTCCTACGACGGCGTGCAGGAGACTGCCCGCCCTGCCAAATAAAGAGGCGGTTGAATATTTCAGGTTGCTCGGCCGCGCTTTCGCGTGAGATTCGATGTCGGAAGTTATTTGACAAACTGAATTTGACGCCCCTATAGATAAGGGGACGATGGAAAAGAAAAATTATTGGCAATTGATCCGCGTTTTCGCTTTGTTGGTTTTGGTCGGAAGTTCGACTTCGACGGTGTTAGGCGCCGCGGACGTGGTGGCGTGGGGGGCGGGGACGTTTGTTTCGAAGCCGACGGATGGCAATAACGAAGGCCAATCCATTGTGCCGGCGAGTTTGACGAATGCTGTTCAGGTGGCGGGAAGCTGGCGGTTCAGCCTGGCATTGCTGCCGAACGGCACCGTTTCCGGCTGGGGCAGTGATGACTGATGCTTACGGTCAAGTCGATGTGCCGACGAACCTGACGCGGGTGGTGGCGCTTTCGGCTGGCTTTTGGCACAGCTTGGTTTTGCAGGCGAACGGCACCGTGGCCGCGTGGGGGACGAGCACGAACAGTGCGCTCTACGGAACGGATAACGTCAGTTATGGTCAGGGCCTGGCCCCTGCTGGCCTTTTCAATGTGGTGGCAATCGCTGCCGGTGGATTTCACAACTTGGTGCTGAAATCGGACGGATCATTGCTGGCGTGGGGGTTGAATACCTACGGTCAGACCAATATTCCAGCGGGGCTGACCAATGTAGTCGCAATAGCAGCGGGCTCGGCGCACAATCTGGCTTTGAAGGTTGACGGCACAGTGTCCGCCTGGGGGCAGAATCTGTATGGGCAAACGACCGTGCCGTCCGAACTGAGCAACGTGGTGGCGATTGCCTGCGGCGCGTGGCACAGTCTGGCGTTGAAACGGGATGGGACCGTCGTTGGCTGGGGCGCAGGCGTCGGCTTGAACACCAATGTGGATTACAAACAGAGTATTGTGCCCGCCGGTTTGAACAACGTGGCGCAACTTGCCGGAGGGGCCGTACACAGCTTGGCTCTAATTGGGAGTGTTCCAACGTCCATACAGGTTTTGTTGTCCAAACCCGTGCGGGGTACGAATGGCTTTGGTGTGACGTTGTCAACGACGCGGAATGGGCGGGTTTATCAATTGGAATTTAAAAATTCGCTGACGGATGCGGCGTGGCAATCTTTGCCGTTGCAGGCGGGTACGGGAGGAAATTTATCTTTCGCTGATCCGACAATTTCGACCCAACGCTATTACCGCGTCGTTCAGTGGTGATTCGGCGCTGAAAGGCAGGGCGCGTCACTCCGTGCGCGCCGGGGGAGGTTCACAACCAACATGAGGTGCAAAAGGACCGACAGCCTTATGACTTCCTTCGACGGCGTGCAGGGGACTGCCCGCCCTACCTGACAACGTCACGTTGCGTCGTTGCGTTTCCGTTCTCCGC
>Ga0302319_10016481_pt1 | contig 13622 bp, 7 predicted proteins | sample Bog_T0_2_FD_203319 | JGI IMG/M metagenome (GOLD analysis project Ga0302319, IMG submission 203319) | Peat permafrost microbial communities from Stordalen Mire near Abisko, Sweden - Bog_T0_2 | ecosystem: Environmental > Terrestrial > Soil > Wetlands > Peat | place: Sweden: Abisko, Stordalen Mire...
GAATGGTCGTATCGTTGCGAATCACCACGGCCAAGATTGAATCAACGATAGCGGCTCTCCGTGTCGAACCCGTGGTTGGGCACCGAGGCCTGCGCAAATCGGGCGGAACATTTCCTCTATAAGAACGACGCGGCGAGTCCTGACCGCCGCGGCGCGCTTTGAGCGTTGATCGCTCAGCTCTTAAGGCGGTTTCGCGAAGTCATGCAGCGCATCTGCGCATTGGTACGGCGCTTATGTAAAAAACCTCTATGCGTGCGCGTTTGATATCCGCTGGTGTTCATGAGCCAAGGCTCAAGTCATTTTCGGATCTCTCGTCGGCAGCACGTTTCAGTCGGGTCATGTCACCGTTGTGGAAAAAAACCCGAGGAGTTCCGACGCGAAATCGAGCGCAAGCCCACGCTCGCTTGCGGTTCGCATATTCGTCACAATGGCCGCATGGAAGATGGCGGCGCCGACAAGGAAGAAGCACCACAGCCGAAGAAAGTAAACCCGCGGGACGGGTTAATTGACTTTACGCGGTACTCCGTCGAGCAGTTGAGAGAGCTGCAATCGAGTATTGATCCTGAGGCGTTTCCAGAAAATCTCAAGCACCTTCTCGAGGCACTGAAAGAGAAGGAAGCACCCATCATACAAGCGCCGTCGCCAGGCGATTCCGTCGCCGGACGGTTCACTTCGCGTGCGGGGCTGCTCGGCTGGCTTCAGGGTAAGTTCGCACGCTCGCCGCTGTATGGTCTTGGCTATCTGGAAGCGGGCCCGACTGAAATCATTTTAGGCGGATGGCGGCGTTCCTGGCTTGGCGTAGCGATGGAAACGCAGGTCACTCGCGAACGTGATCACGTACGTAACGTCATCCAAGACGGAGCGAGCCTTCGACTTGAAATTACGCGTAAGTATCGCCCCGCTGAACGTGTTTGGTTTCAGCCCGCATCCCCGGCTCTGATCAAGGGACTGATCGACAAGTTGCCGGCTGTTCAGAGCGCGGGCTTTCAAAAAAACTGGTCGACGATCCGCGATTTCAATCAGAGGCTGCAAGCTGTTGCCGGGCCGGCGTGGGTCACTCCCGTTATCGTGGCGTTGAATGTAGTCGTCTTCGCCGTAATGGCGGTTACGACCAAGAAGCTGGGGCAATTCACCCCGCCGGAATTACTGGCGTGGGGCGCAAATTTCGGGCCGTTGACGGTAAACGGGCAATGGTGGCGACTGTTCACAGCCCTTTTTGTGCACTTCAGTTGGTTGCATCTCGCGCTCAACATGTGGGCGCTCTGGAATGTGGGGCGCCTGAGCGAGCGATTGTTCGGTCGTGCATCCCTGCTTTGTCTGTACGTTGCCGCTGGAATTCTTGCCAGTCTGTCGAGCGTCGCGTGGGATCCCAACCTCAGCAGCGTGGGGGCCTCCGGTGCAATTTTTGGGGTTTTCGGCGCTTTCCTGGCGTTCCTAATCCGGCAGCGGCGCCAAATGCCGCCGCGCATCGCACTGAAGCACTGGATCAGCACGGCGCTGTTCGTTCTATTTAATTTGATTAGCGGCGCCGTTCAACCGGCAATTGACAATGCGGCACACGTCGGGGGGTTGCTCTCGGGCTTCGTGCTTGGCTTCATTCTCGCACGACCCCTCGATCCAGAAATTCGCAAGCTCTTTCCGACGAGACAGACTTTCTCAGCCGTCGCGTTCATTGCGGCCCTGGTGATTGCCGCGGTCTGGCAGGTCAAAGGCAGCGGATCGGAGCTGACGGTCACGGAGCAGTTTTATCGCACGCACAGCGCGTATGTCAGCGGAGAAACCCAAAACCTAGAATTATGGAATTCGCTGGCGCAACGCGCGAAGGCGGGATCAATCAGTGACGCTGAATTGAGTCAGCGTTTCGAACAGGACATTCTGCCGTTTTGGCGGACACAAAAAGATGAACTGAAGAAGGAAGGGGAGTCACTCAAAGGACCCGAGCGCGCGTACGTACTCTTGGCCGCAGATTTCGCCGAGGCGCGTTTCGAATGGGCGAGCACCTTGATTGACGCGACCAAGAACAGGGATTCCAGTCGCCTGGCCGACGCGGTAAAACTGATGGCCAAAACTTCGGCTGTGCAAGCAAGGCTCGAGCGCGTGGCCATTCGGGCACGGATGGATCACCGTCCGAGGGCCCTAGCCACCGCGCCGCTGGTCACAACAATTCGCCAATTGTTTGCCGGCTCTGGGACGTGTGTCAGCGCACCGCAGTGGTTTGATCCGGTTGCAGCTACGGATGACAAAAACGACGGTCCGGCAATGCGTCACGCGCTGGGGTGCCATGCGCAGCAGTTGTTCATGGCAGGCGACTACGAGCGACTCGATTCGGAAATGAACCAATACATGGGCGCGCTGGAAGACTTGCCGGATGGAAGCTCTCGCTATGAAGGGCTCGTCGGCGGCCTTATGAGTCTTTTTCGATTCGGCGGCCTGGCTCCGGAAGTCGCGTTAGGACACACGGCCGACTGGCGCCGGAGAGTCAAGAATTCAGTCATGGCCGATCTCGCGGAAGCAATGCTACTCTGGGAATGGGCGTACACCGCGCGCGGTAACGGTTATGTGAATTCGATTACCGACCAGAATTACGCGCTGTACGTATATCGAACTGAAATGGCCGCGGCAGCATTGGATGATGTTGCGGATCGTGCTGCCAAAAATCCGCTTTGATATGCGTTGTCGCTCGACGTCGGGCTCGATCAATCGAAAGACAGGGAGAAATTACAGGCAGTCTTTGATCAAGGCATGGCGCTCACGCCCAAATACCAACCTCTATATCGCCGCATGTTGCGAATTCTGATGCCACGCTGGGGCGGTTCTTACGACGATGTGGACAAATTCATAAACAAAATTTATGCGCAGTCGGCCAATACGCGCGGCTATGAACGTTACGCGGAATTGTATTCGATGTATGCCCGACTGGAGGGCGACGAACTGGATCTGTTCGTGGACACGCCCGCCTTTTGGAGCGGCATGCGCAGCGGTTATTTGGGCCTCATGAAGCGATACCCCAACAGTGACGCGGTGCTCAACAGCTTTGCAAACTTTGCCTGCCGTGCGGATGACAAGCTCACGTATAACCGACTGCGGGGCATGGTCGGAAAGCGGCCAGCGGCGACTTCATGGACGACGAAGTACTCGATCGACTCCTGCGACAAGAAGCTCGCGGCCGCGGGTAATTTTTCCAATCCGATGGCGCCGGATGCGACGCCGGGCGAGCGGATCCTGTCCCTTGGCGGTGTGCGGCTGGGAATGAACCGACAGGAGCTATTGGCGGCGAAGGGAAATCCGATTCGCAAGGAAGATTGGTATTGGGTCTACTACTCGGTCGACTCCAAGCACAACGGCGTGGTGACCGCAGTCTTCCCGCCGTCCACGCAAGAATCCGATGGTGTAGTGCAGGCGATCGCCTACTCGGGCGATGAAATATCCGCACCTTCAGAGTTGCCCTATCTAGACGATTTGAGCTCCGTGGACGTCCTCCAGAAGTATGGTCCCCAGATTCGCGGTCGGCTGACGCTCCACGGCGAAATGACGTTCAAGTTTCGAAACGGCGTTTACGTAAATACCCGCGACGAAAAGGTATACCGTTACGGTATCGCCCGTGTGCAATAGTCTCCAAACCAGAGTGGTTCGATTGCTGTGCAAGGCGTCTGAACGATGGACCATCTGGGCGGGGTTTTTACTGAACGGTCGTTTCCAGTGTATGGTCGAAATCGATGCAAATCACCACCGCCAACGTTGAATTGACGATCGATGGCTTTCCGTGCCGGACCTATGTCGCGGCGCCCAAGCCTGCGCAATCGGGCGCCAAATATCCGGGCGTCGTTCTATATTCGGAAATATTTCAGCTGACGGCGCCCATCTGCCGTGCGGCCCACCGCTTGGCCGGACACGGCTTCGTGGTTGCCGCGCCCGAGATTTTCTATCGACAATGCGCGCCCGGATTGGTCATTCCGTACGATGACCCGGGGCGCATGCAGGGCATGTACTTGGCGCGTAATACGCGGGTGGCGCATTTCGACGCAACGGCCGCCGCCGCATTCGCTCACTTGGCATCGCGTGCAGATGTGAAGCACGATGCGTCGGGTCCTTCTCTCGGCGCGATCGGTTTTTGTATTGGCGGGCATTTGGCGCTGCGAGCGGCGCTGGATCCGAGATGTCGCGCGGCGGTGTGTGCCTACCCGACCGGCGTTCACAACGGCAATCTTGGATCGGAATCCGATGCCGGCACCCTGGCCCGGCTTGCCGAAATCCGGGCCGAGTTGTTGCTCGTGTTCGGCGACGCCGACCCGCATGTTCCCGAACCCGCTCGCAAGGTTATCCGCTCAGCGCTGCAAGCGTCCGGAGTGCGTCACGTGTTTCTGGAGTTGCCCGGCGAGCATGCCTTCATGCGCGATGAGGGCCCGCGCTACGATCCGGAGCTGGCCGACCGTGTTTTTGCCGAGGCGATCGCACTGTATCGCCGAACCCTGGGCTGACGTGAGCGCTGCGCGCGAGGCTTAACGCCGTGCGAGACCGCGCGCCACGCGCGGCACTCGCGGTGAAGTCGACATTCTGACCGTGTAAGAACGCGACAGGCCGGTCGTCGTCGACCGGCCCTGCGCGGAATTCCGGATCACTTAATCGTATAGCGATACGGTAAGCCAACCACCTCATTGCCCGTGGGCGACTCATACGTGGCGGTCGGCGGACCGACATCGTAGGTGTCTACGTAAAGGACTCCGCTGACCACCGTGCCGGACGCGCCACTCGGCGTGATGGTCACGTTGATGGTGCCCGTCTCGCCGGGGTTCAAGGTGATCGGCGCAAATGGAACGGACGGATTGACGGACGCCGGCCACAAGTCGGCCGTGTCGGAGGTGACCGCCGGATCAAACGCTTTGCTCTGTGCCGTCATGACAAGCGTTGCTGATCCCGCGACGGCCGGCGCGGCGTACGGTCCGCATTCGGTGGGTGTTGCCCCCCAAAGGCCCTGCGTGACTGTCCCCCCGCGTGGAGAGTAAGACGCGCTCGATGTCGTGGAACAGAGCGAGCCCGTCTTGGCGCTGGCGAAATCCGGATCGTCAAAGCCCCAGTCGAACATCGCGGGCACGCTCGAGGTTTGAGAAACCGCGACGCTCGATGTCTCCGTCGGCACCAGCCACAGCGCTAACGGACCCGTGATCGGCAGGCTGATGGTGCCGGACGTCCCCTCCTGCGGTGCCAGCGTCAAAGTCGTCATCGTGTTGAGCCGGGGATCGATAAAGAACGATTGCGGCGCCGCTCCGTTGTTGGTGATGGTCACGGGGATGGTCACCGGCGTACCCGCGGTCAAGACCGTGCTGGCGCTGTTGGGCAGCCCGGGAGCCGCGGCACTCGCATTATTGAAGCGAATGTTGCCGGTGAAGGTCTGCGAGACTTCATTGCCGACCACCGGCTCGACGAACTCCACGATCATTGTCCAGGTACCGGGAACGGGATTGAGGGTATAGGCGGTCGCTGACAGCGCGGGCGCGCCGGTGCTCAAATTTAGGTTCTGACCGAACCCGAGGGTGTCGCCGTCGGGACTTATGAGGGAAATTCCCACCGGATCCGCGGCATCGTTGCTCAGCGACACGTTCGCGGTGATATCGCGAACCCCCGGGGCAACCGTGAATTCATAGAACTGCTCCTGCCCTTGCCCCGGGTCGCGACCGTTGCCACCCGTCAGCACGCCGCTAAACCTGCCGCCGTGGGCAACGTCCACCAGGCTGCGCAGGGTCACCGGAATCGAGGTGGCGGTCTCCGAGTTCGACGACAGCACGATCGAACCGGCCACATCGCCCGGCGACCACGGCGTGACCGCCGAGACGGTAACGGCTTGGCTCTGTCCGGGAGCGAGCTTGAGGAAGCTCGGCTCCACCGAGCCAAACGGCACCATCTGCTCCGTTTCCACCTGCCAGGGGATGGCCCCGTTCGTACCGCCCGAGGAGGCGACATCGCTGAAGATGACACCCGTCCACCACCCGGGAAGGGGAGCTCTGACATCCACGTTGCCAAAGTTGCCCGGCCCCTGCGGCAAAGAGTGGGCGGCAAACCGCCCCGCGGGGTCGATAAAAATCATCCGCACCCGGGAATTCAAGCCGGCCTCGCAAAAATCCTGGCCGCAATAGCTCGGGTCGCCCGGCCAGGCCAAAGAGCCGGCCAGTCGCGCGGCACCCGGCGACACAAAGAAATGGAACACCGCATAGTTATTCTGCAAGCCTTGATAGTTCGCGAACTGTGGGCTCGTGCCGTCGGTTAGCGTGACGCTGCCGGTCTGCACGTTCTGATTCGGCCCGATCGTCCGTCCGCTCAGGTTGACGAACTGGGGAGATGAACCGGTGTTGGTGACCGTGACGTTCCAGCTCTCCCGGGTGCCGGGAGCACCCACGGCATTCAGCTGAGGGGTGGAGAGGAGCAGCGTGTTGCCGACCCGCTTCGGCGAGCCGTCAGCGGTGGCAACCGACTCTGCCAGCAAGACCGCGTTGTAAGAGTTCACGAGACCAGCACCCTGCTCGGCCGCGGGGGTACCCAAGTCGGATGCCGTGCTCGCCAGGATCTGCTTGACCAGCGCCGGTGTCGGCGTCCGGCCGCCATGCGTCTTGCGGTAGGCCTCGATGACCAACGCGGCCGCGCCCGCGACGAAGGGCGAGGACTCGCTGGTGCCGCCCGATTCCTCGATGATCGAGGGCGCACCCTGGAAGTTAATGCAGCCGGCGAACAGCGCGGCATTCGCGTCGCAGGAGGCAAAGCTGATATCGCCAGGGGCGACCAGCGTGATCGTGGCGCCCGTTTCATTGAATCCGCTGGAACTGAGCGAGCTGATGTTGTTGCTGAGCCATCCCGTCGTGGCGAAGTAGCGCGCCGCGGCGTAGTTGGTCTGCGCATACATTTGGAATTGGGTCGATGCGCCCACCGCGATCACCAGTGGATCGCTCGCCGGCGATCCGATCGTGTTGGTCGATCCAGAGTCTCCGGTCGACACCGTGACGACCACTCCCGCTGCGATGGCGGCGTCATTGAATTGCTTGTTCGCATCCAGCGCCGTGTCAGGGAACGTATTGCGGCCGAACGACTCGTTGATCACGTTCACGCCAGTGTCGACCGCGTACTCGATAGCCTGAAAGAAGTTGGACTCCGTGGTCTCCTCGTACGTGCCGAATACATCCAGTCCAACCAGCGCTGCGCCGGGAGCCACGCCCTCGATGCGAACATTGCAAGGCGGACGGATCAGGCTGGGCACTGAAGCCGTTGGCGTTGTAGACGACGATGCCCTGGCCGGCGATGGCATTGGCATCGAGGAACGCCTCGTCGCCGGAGGTCGGTTCCCCGGGGTAGCCGGTGAAGTTCTGGTAATCGCCGCCGATCGAGGGATCGAATACCGATTTGCCGTCGGGCCGGATGAAGTTGGGGTTGCTCGGGTCGAGGCCGTCGGCGATCCAAGCGACCTTCACGCCTTTGCCGGTGATGCCGAGCGAGCGCGCAGTCGGCTGACCGGGGTTGTCCGAAGCGGTGGAAGTCAACTCCAGGCCCTCCGGAGCGAGCTGTCCGTGTGGACTCGCGCTGCAGGCGCCGGGGATCACGTGAAGCGGTGGCGACGCAGCCGTGGTTGTTGACGGCGAAGAGGTTGCTGGCGCAACAGCGGCGGCGGCATGCGGACGCCGGATGGTCACGTCGGGGACGACTGTTGCTACGGCAGGGTGTGCCTTCAACCGGGCGACATAGTCCTTCGATACCGTGGCGGCAAACGCGCTCACCAGGTGGAAGTGCTTGACGTTGGCGGCGTGCACCTGGCGAAGCTCGTCCATCAGCGGCGCCTGTTCGGCGTCAATCGTTGCAGCGCGCTCAGTGTCCCTGCTGCCCGCTGGACTCGGTGCGTGCTGGCTCTTCATGATCACGATCACATGCTGATCTGCTTTCTGAGAAAAATGTGCCGCCTGCGCTTCAGACAACTGGGCTTGCGCCGCGGTGGCGCAGAACAGGGTCATCGCGAATGTGCAGAGCGCTCCAAAGACGATCGGGAACTTCATTGTTCTAACTCCTGTAAGCAGCGAGGGCGCGTAAGGTGATTTCGGATTGGAATGGGGTCAGTAAAAGCTTATGTACCGCTGTGAGCGAAGAATCTTTCGCGCATTCATTGCACTCCGTCGCGCGATTGTCAATGACGCTTGGCCTTCGATATTGCATGACCTACCGGGCACCATTTGTCATAACATCGCAACGTCGATCAGCAAATCAAAATAAGATTCGCACGAGTCGTGCATAGCGGCAGCCATCACGGGATGCATGAACGTCTGACGGGATCCACTCGCGGTGGCGGATTTGGTTTTATGCGGGTCGTCGATGGCAACCCGGTGATCTTAAGAACGCGTGTTGGCGCGCGATGAACTTTCCGACACAGAAATCAATGGCCTTGCCGACAATGTTGCGCCACTTCAGCAAAGTCCGTGAGCCAAGCGCCGTTCGACTTCGTTGCAAGGAAGCCGACTATCGGCCGCCGAGAAACCGCCACGGGAAAACTCCCGCCCGCTTGCAGTTGCCATAGTGTGTCGATGATCGATTGAGAGCAAAATATGCAACGATCGCCAGCAATCCCAATATGCAGGCATCGTTGTAACGACGTTGTTGAAGTCTGGGCCCATATTCAAATACACCTTGGGGAAATAATCATGGATCGAAGCAGAAGTTTCTTGCGGTTCGCAGGAACCGCCGGCCTCGCGTTGATTTGCATCTTAAGCACCCATCCCGTGTTGGCTGCGCAACACTCGCTCATTCGAGGACTGGTGAGCAAGGACGCCGACACGGCTCCCACCGATGAGTACTGCCGCATTAATTTTGGGTCGCCCTGCTATTCGCCGCAGGAGATGCGCACCTCGTACGGCATCAACGGACTCATCCATGACGGCGTCGTCGGAGCCGGGCAAACCATCGTCATCATCGACTCCTACGGCAGCCCGACGATTGCCGCCGATCTGAAAACCTTCGACGCGGGCTATGGGATTCCGGATCCCCCGTCATTCAAGGTGCTCGCGCCGCTCGGGACCGTACCTTGGAATCCGACGTTGTATCCGGATCAGCCGGGTTGGGCGGCCGAGACCACACTCGATGTGGAATGGGCGCATGCCATGGCACCGGGCGCCGCCATTGTGCTCATGACCAGCCCGGTCGATGAGACCGAAGGGGTGCAAGGACTTCCGGAATTTCTGGCATTGGAGAAGTACGCCCTCGATCACCATCTCGGCAAGATCATCTCTCAGAGCTGGGGCGCGACAGAGAATACGTTGTTTGCCGACGCGGCCGGACCCCGCGGACCCGAGCTCGTCGCCGAGTACAACGCGCTGTATGCGAGAGCGGCCCTCGAGCACGTGACGGTGTTGGCCTCGACAGGCGACAACGGCAGCAGCAATCAGGAGACGGACGGCGTGACGTTCTATCCTTTCCCGACGGTAGGTTTCCCTGCGTCCTCTCCGCTCGTCACCGCGGTCGGCGGTACCACCTTGTATGCGGACACCTCCGGCAACTATCAGTCGGAGACTGTCTGGAGTAATCCCGAGTGCTGTGCGGGCGGCGGCGGCATCAGTCAATTATTCAAGACGCCTTTCTATCAGGAGTTCTCGCTGCCCAACGGCGTCAAAAAAGAACTGGGTGGAATGCGCGGGCTGCCCGACGTGTCGTACAACGCAGATTGCTACAACGTGATCCTCGTATATGTCAGTTATGTCGGAGCCGACAACGCGGGCTACTATGGCATCTGCGGTACGAGCGAAGGCTCGCCGCAATGGGCAGGTATCGTCGCGGTTCTCAATCAGTACGCCGGCCGGCCGCTGGGATTTCTCAATCCTGCGTTGTACGCACTCGGGGGATTCGGCCGCTTCGACAGTATCGGCCGCGACGTCACCGTAGGCAACAATGCGCTGCTCGAGGTACCCGGAGCGACGGCGCCGGGATACTCGGCGACACGCGGATGGGATCTGGCGACCGGTTGGGGAACGCCCAACCTGGTCGAACTTCCCAAACACGCCTTCGAATTGCTGGAGCACTAGCGCAACGAGGAACGGTGACCGCGGTCGAGGGACCGCGGTCGCCATCCCGAATCGCCACATCCAAAGGCCGCCGTCGCTGTCGAGCGATGACGAATCGCGCGCTCGATTCTGGCAATGACGCGTTGGGTCGGAGGGAGAGCAAGAGCAGTTTGTGAGGAAGGTTCTCAAGACGATCGGCAGAAGGACTCGTGGAACCACCTGATCGGCTAGAAAAAGGGATCCGATTCGGCTGCGGCTTTCTCTTTGGCGGCTGCCTGGCCATCGGGGCGGCACTGACTTCCTTTGGGAGTGGGCATACCGTCCTGGCAAGCTGCGTACTGGCAGGGTTCTTATGCGGCTGGGCTTCGCTGAAGTTCGGCGATCGATTTTGGCAGCAAATGGGTCGCTGGTGGAACTGGTGGTGAGAGAGCGGCGCGGATTAGAATGCCCCGGTTTGCGCGCAGTGGGGGATATACACCACGCCCTGGAGTCGCTCGACACAGCAATGCGGCTGCACAACCCGGCATTGATCAACCTAAAGATGTTCCCGCTTCTCGACCCGCTGCGCAAAGAGCCACTCTTCCAGGCGATCGAGCGGGCGTCAAAGTTTCCGGAGTAAAGGCGCGAACGTCTGCGGATGTCCCGCGTAGTTGAAGCCTGAGCTCGCTTTTGGCCCGATGGCATTCGCTGATCAAGACCTTCCAGGCGACTCCACTGCGCAACTCACTTCTGTCGTACCACACCTCGATGCGTGCGTTGCAGTCTTAGGGTCCAGAGCAGGCTTTCGATGGTAAAATATTGCGCCGTGAGTCTAGGAGTGACCATCGTGCCAGCAGCGCCCGAAGAGGCCGCACCCGCGAACGATAGCAAGTGTAAGTACAGCGCGTTCATCAGCTACAGCCATCAGGATGAGCGCTGGGCGATATGGCTTCAGGGCGCTCTCGAGACTTATCGGGTGCCAGCGAAACTCATCGGACGTCGCAACGCTGCGGGAGACGTCATTCCAAAGCGTCTGGCGCCGGTGTGTCGTGATCGTAGCGATCTTTCGAGCTCGGCAGATCTCGCAGAAAACATCAAAGAAGCGCTCAGGCAGTCGGAAAGTCTCATCGTCATCTGTTCACCGAGCGCGGTCGCCTCGCGCTGGGTGAGTCTTGAAATCGAGCTCTCTTCACGGCTTGGCAGAGCGGACCGCATTTTCTGTTTCATCGTCGACGGTGAGCCCAACGCCAGCGATATTCCCGGCCGAGAGAAAGAGGAATGTTTTCCCGACCCGATTCGCTTCCGTCACGATACCGACGACGAGAAGATCCTGCGTCGCGCGGAACCCATGGCTGCCGATGCGCGACCGGGACGGGATGGGAAATCCAATGCAAAACTGAAATTGATCGCTGCGATTTTGGGCGTCGATTTCGATCACCTGAAACAGCGAGATCAACGACGAAAACTGCGGCGAATGACGTGGGTGACCACCGGCGCCTTGGTACTCGCGGTAGCGATGGCAGGGCTCGCCATTGAAGCCCAGATCGAGCGGCGGATTGCGGAGGATCAGCGCCAAGCCGCGGAGCAGCGTCAAAAGGCCGCCGAGTCCCTCGTTGGCTTCATGCTTGGGGACTTGAATGACAAGCTTCGGCATGTTCAGCGGCTGGACATCCTTGAAGCAGTTAACAACCAGGCGATGGCCTACTTTCTCACATTACCGAGCCGAGACGTCACCGATCAGGCGCTCGCATTGCGTGTAAACGCATTGCAAAAAATAGGTGAGGTCCGGTCTGATCAAGGTGACCTGCCTGCGGCGCTTGAGTCGCACCAAGCAGCCTCTGTGCTCGCCGCGGAGCTACTTCGGCGTGCCCCCGAGGATGTTGACCGCAAAGCCGCGTACGCAGAGACACTGAACTTCATCGGTCGCACCTGTTGGTTCCAAGGCGAACTTAACCACGCGAACGAGTATTTCCAACGAGCCATCGTCTTGTTTGAGCAGGCCACCGGTGCGTCCTCGCCGGATTCGCGCTGGGCGGCATTGGCCTCGGCACGCACCAACGCCGGCCGCGTATTAGAAGCTCGTGGAGAATTGGACAAGGCCAGAGGACTCTATCAAGCGGTGAGAGCCACGTTTGAAACCCTCGCATCCCACGATGCCAACCATACCCTATGGCAGTCGGAACTGGCCGGGGCGTACGACAGTCTTGGCAAGGTCGCCCTTGAGCAGGGGCAGCTGACCGCCGCGATCGCGGCCTACCGAAATGTGCAGTTGATACGGGCGCGGTTGTCGACAAAGAGCCCGGGCGACCGTGCCGCGCAGGAGGATTTACTTCTTAGCGACGCCATTCTTGGCCGGGCCTTGTCCCTGTGCGGCGCGCGAGGCCTGGCGGTGCACTATGTCAGCGAAGCGGTAATCACCGCCCGCACACTTGTGGCCTACGATGCAACGTACACCGACTGGCGGGAAGAGTACGGCGAATACACCAGTTTGTTGGCGCGTCTTGATCGAAGCGGGCGCCGTCCGGTGGAATCGGCTAGCTACGATCGGGAGGCGCTGCGTGTGCTGCGCGAGCTCGTCGCAGCCGATAAGAGCAATGCCAGCTGGCGGCAAGAACTTGCGAGCGCCGAGATTGAATGGGCGCACCTAGAATTGGCTGAAGGAGAACTCGCGGAGGCTCAAGCTTCCCTTTCGCCAGCAATTGAATCTATCGCAGCGCAGCGCGCCGTCAGCCCCGATGATCGCGCATTAAGATTGTTGGAAGCTCAGGCATTTCTGGTGCGTGGAGAAGTGCAGTCACAGCGTGGCGATAGTGCGAATGCGCGGGAGGACTGGATTCGGGCGCGCGACGCGATAGCGACGGCAGCCAAGGTTGGCGCGGATCCGAACTTTTTGTGTACTTGGGCGATGGCATTGCTATTACTTGATGACTCAATCGGGGCGCGGCCGATTCTCGACCAACTTGCCGCGATGGGTTATCAAACGCCGGACTTGCAGACACTGGTGCGCGCAAAAAAACAACGGTACGACCTCGTTGGCGCGAGCTCGTGTTCTGAGGATGAATCGCAGTTGACCGCGGCTTTCGATATGACATAGCCTTCGGAGGTGAATCATCTCTAATCCTAGGCCTTTAAGCGCGGAGCATCGTTCACCATGGCCACCAAGAGGAAAAAGCCCAAGGCCGGCAAGCGGTCGATCAAACTTTCCAAGACTGCCAAGAAAAAGCGGCCGGCAAAACATAAACCCGCGGTGAGAAAGACCATGCCCAAAGATTTCCAGATTCACGTCCTGTACGACGGCGCAAATGTGAGTGTCCTAGAGCCTGACGTCACCGTTCCGAAGTCCGAAACGCTCATCGAGTGGGTGAGTGCACCCGGATCCTCTCCATTCACATTCACCCTGAACCCCAAGCTCAAATCTCTCTTCGGCACACCCACATTGGGCTCGAACGACACCAGGATTGAGTTGCGATATCACGGCTATGACAAGGACAAGGACCGTGACTTCGAATACAACCTAACGGTCGTGAAGGGGCAGAGTGTGGTGGAGATGTCGAACACCCTTGTGCATAACGGATCGACGATCAAAAATCACTGAGCCGTCCCTAGGAAAGCTATAGATAC
>Ga0302319_10016482_pt1 | contig 13622 bp, 9 predicted proteins | sample Bog_T0_2_FD_203319 | JGI IMG/M metagenome (GOLD analysis project Ga0302319, IMG submission 203319) | Peat permafrost microbial communities from Stordalen Mire near Abisko, Sweden - Bog_T0_2 | ecosystem: Environmental > Terrestrial > Soil > Wetlands > Peat | place: Sweden: Abisko, Stordalen Mire...
GTTACCTCGTCGGATATCGCTTCCGATCTGACGGCCCAGGGTTTCGAGGTTGATCGCCGCAAAATTCAGTTGGATGAGCCGCTCAAGAGTCTGGGCGATTTCAGCGTGGCCATCAAGCTGCATCGCGAAGTAACGGCGCACGTAAAGGTCAAGGTTCTGGGTGAGGCCACCACGGATGCCCCGGAAGCCGAGCCTGTCTCGGAAGCCGTCGCAGCGGAAACAGTCGCAGCCGAGTAGTTTCAATTCATTGTGCCCCTCCCGCCTCTCGGCACGCCGAGAGGCGGAAGTGTGTTTTGTCTAGATTATTCTGTTGGCAAATTACCCGCCCGTTTTCAAACTGGTTTCTTGCGCACGGCTATCGAGCATTTTCGCAGTCGGTTTAGAGTGATTCTTTGAAAGGGAACGACTTCACTCGTGCCGCAAATGCAACAAAATAAAGGCTAGGCTCGTAGCCCCGATGGGAATGTGCCTTCCTCTATACCATCGGGAGTAGAGCTCTAAAGGGTCTGCTTCTCAGCCGCGCCGCCGGACTCGACAATAAGCGTCTTGACGGCTTTGTCCATTTTGTCGGTGAAGCCAGGTGTCCCATCGGCTTTGGAGCGGGAGAAGAAGAGTCGAGCCCTGTTCGAGGCCATGCTATGATCTGGGCGATTCTGGTTGTCGTAGCAGTTTCGGGCTGCCTTACCGGTCGTTGAATTCAGCGTAAGCCGCAACACGTCCGGACGTGTTCTGTTGGTCTCGCTTGGATCGATCACCTCCCAGATCGCAGTGTTTGTGTCGATGGCATTGAGATTGATGTCGCAGCGACCGTCGGGCTGGGTGATCGAGAGAATCGATGAATCGGGGAAGAAAGCGACTTCCAGGTTGTCGTTGACCCCGTCACTCGGGCTAAGAGCGAGAAGTTTCGCCCGAATGTATTCAAAAAGTTCCTGGCTGGTTGGGTCGGGTTTGGGTTTCTTGAGGTGTGCGGCGGGTTTGGCCTTCGGAGCGGCCTGCGTGGCCTGCGTCGAGTCAGGAGATGGGGTTGGGAACAGGCGCAGAATCGTCTGACCGGTACAACCTGTCAAACACACAACCAGCGCGGCGGTAGAGAAGGCCAGCCATTGTGGCGAGACCGTGGCTCGCACAAATTTCCCTGAGCTGAGTGGAGACGGCTCAATCCGCATGGCCCGAGTATAGCCATCATTCCAGCGCGGTCTATCCCACTTTCGCGAGGGGTTGCCTACGATCCGTTCGCAGGGTGGGGACCGCGGCAAGCAAGCTCTGCGTGTATGGATGCTGGGGTGCTGTGAGCATTCTGGCACAGGGACCCGACTCGACGATCTGCCCGGCACGCATCACGGCCACGCGGCTGGCCACCTGGCCCACAACGGCTAGATCGTGTGAAATGAAGAGCATGGCAAGGCCGTGCTTCTGTTGTAGTTCCCTCAGCAATTCAAGCACCTGCGCCTGCACGGTCACGTCAAGGGCGGTGGTCGGCTCGTCGGCGATCAGCAGCTTTGGCCGGTTGATGAGCGCCATGGCGATCAGAATCCTTTGCAGTTGGCCGCCGGAAAACTGGTGCGGGTAATCGCGGTAGCGGCGCGCGGCGTCGGGAATGGCGACTGCTTCGAGCGCCGCAATCGCCTTGCGCTTTGCGGCCCGGCCCGTCCATGAGGGAAAATGCGCTTCGGCGGCCTCGGCTACCTGCCGGCCAATTTGCATGGCTGGGTTCAGCGCGGTCATCGGCTCCTGGAAGATCATGGCGATCTCCCGGCCGCGAAGCCGGCGCATGTCTCCAGAGCGTAGGCGCAGCAGGTCTGCGCCCCGCCACAATATCTGCCCCGTGACCTGAGCAGTTGGGCCTAACAGGCCGAGGATCGCTAGAGAGGTAACGCTCTTGCCCGACCCCGACTCGCCCACGAGCCCTAATACCTCTTCCTCATCCAGTTGAAGGGATATGCCGCGCACCGCTTCGGCTGCTCCAAAGCGAATCTGCAGGTCGCGAATATCGAGGAGAGCAGGCATCACGTCATGGTAGCGTACTGCGCGCAGATGGGCGGAACGAAGAATTGATGGCAAGATCGTCTTCGTTCACAGCTCTTCTTTCCAGTCGAATGAGCCAAGCGCAGGGTGCGCGAAAAGCGCCTCTCCGAATGCAAGCAATGGTTATCCGTTGTAGCGAACTTCGACCATTGTGCAGTCGTCTTGCGCCTCATTGTTGGCCTGGAACTTCGCGACTGTGGTGAGGATCTCATTCATATCCTGGTGGAGAGCGATATCGCTCAATCTATCGTCTCCAAACGGATCGCCGGCGCTGTTTTCCGCTTCAACCAGCCCATCGGTCGCAAGCAGAATGCGCTCGCCGGGCTTTAAAATGCATCGCGCTGAAGAATAACTCGCGCCGGGAAGCAGCCCGACGATCAGATTGCTTTCTCCAAGCCATGTGGTTCCTGTCTCGTGAATGAGCAGCGGCTGAATGTGGCCGCAATTCATGTATTCAACGCTGCCATCTGGAAACAGCTTGAGCAAGACCATGGTGGCGTATTTGTCCACGTTGCGCGTGTATAGAAACTGGTTCAACAGCGCCGCAATATCGGGCAGGTTCTGGCCCGAGAGCAACTGCGCGTGAATAATTCCCTGCATGGTTGCGGCCACAATAGCGGCGGGAATGCCCTTGCCTGAAACGTCCGCAATAGCCACGCAGACACAGTCGTCAAGCGCCACGGCGTCAAAGAAGTCTCCGCCAATCTCGTAGCAGGGAATGCTCTTTGCTTTGACCACGGCGAAGGGAATCACCGGCATGGTGATGGACATGAGGCCGCTATGAATTCTTGCGGCGACTTCAAGCTCTTCGCGCGCTCGGCGCGACTTGTATTCAGCTTCGGCGAGCAGTGCATTTTGCAGTAGCGCGGCGGCTTCAGTGGCGATGGTGTCGAGCAACTGGTGGTCGACTTCGCTCAGGTTTCCGGCGCCCAACTGGCTATCAAGATAGAGCAGGCCAAGCAGCTCGGTATGGTGACCGTTTGCATCGCGCTTGCGCAGCGGAATGCAATAGATGCTGCGGATCTTGTTGATCATCACGCTCGCCCAGGCCGACGCCTTGTCGTCGGTGAGCGTGTCACTGATTGAAAACTTCGCGTCGCTCTCGATGGCTTTCTGAATGGCTCGGCGCGAGATGGTCGAGTCCTGTTCAACAATCTTGCCTTCGGCATTCAGGCCGCGCGCAAGCTTCATCTCTCCGCCTTCGCGCAGGAAGACAAAACCGCGCTCAACGCCTGTGAGCTGAAGGGTCAGTTGCAGCAGCGTTGTGAGAATCTCTTCGATGGCTCCGCCGGCGTTGAGCTGGCGCGCTGCGCTGAGCAGCCAATTGAGCTGCTCCATCTCGCGGGCAGCCACCGGTTGCTTCTCGTCGATCAGAGGAAAGTCATTCACTGAGAAGCGCAGGCTTGAAACCATGGTGTGTTGCGACGTTGACTCTCCCTGATTCACAACCGGGAAATGAAACTGGAGTTCTGGCCCCTCAAGGGAACCGAGTTGGAGCAGATCGCCAGGGTTCAATGGAGCGCGCTGCACCCGTACGCCGTTCAGGTATGTGCCGTGGCTGCTGTTGCGGTCGACAACCGAATAAGAATTGTGATCGCGGACAATGGTCGCGTGCTGGCGTGAGACGCTCTGTTCGCGCAAGACGACATCCTGATCGGGCAAGCGGCCAATGGTTGTGGTCTGACGGTCAAGAATTACGTCATGCTGCCCATCTTCGTCGGTGTAACTAAGCGTGGGGAATACCATCCTGCTCCTCGTCGCCTTGCGGCGGGGCTATTCCAAGTAATCAATGTGTCTGGCTGACATATTACATGGGGCGCCCGAGGCCGGGCTGATGTTTTTGAGGTGGCGCCGGATATGACTTTGAACGCCGCATTGCGGCTTGCCTGACCGGGCTTCACGCGAGCCAGCCAAGTGTTTCCCGTAGCGCTCCGTCGGAGGAAGGGATAGACAAGTCTAAAGCCATGATTGGGTGACACCCCGCGCCCCTCGCATGATACAAAGTGATACGATCCGTTCTACGGGAACCCATGTCCAGACCCAGCACGATTGCGCACTATACGCTTACCTCCAAGCTCGGCCAGGGAGGCATGGGCGAGGTGTATCGCGCGACCGACACCAAGCTGGATCGCGAGGTGGCCATCAAGATTCTTCCCGCTGCGGTCGCCAACGATCCGGAACGGCTGGCACGCTTCAAGCGCGAGGCCAAGGTGCTGGCTTCTCTCAATCATCCCAACATCGCCACCATCTTCGGCGTGGAAGAGGGTGCGCTTGTGATGGAGTTGATCGAAGGCGATACGCTCGTGGAGTCCATTGCCAAAGGGCCGATCCCGGTTGAGGAAGCGTTGCGTATTGCGGATCAGATTGCTGGTGCTCTCGAATATGCGCACGAGCGGGGAATTATCCATCGCGATCTGAAGCCGGCCAACGTCAAGGCCGCAAGTCGGGTAAAGGTGCTGGATTTCGGGCTGGCCAAGGTGCATGAGGCAGGCCCGTACGACGCAACCATCACCGGGGCGACGCAGATGGGAACCATCCTTGGAACGGCAGCTTACATGTCGCCAGAACAGGCGGCGGGAAAGCCGGTCGACGCGCGCTCCGACGTGTTTTCTTTTGGCGTGCTTCTGTACGAGATGCTGTCAGGCAGACGAGCCTTTTCTGAAGAGAATGCGGTTTCAACGATCGCGGCGGTCCTTCATAAGGATCCGCGTCCGCTGCGGGAGGTCGCGCCTCAAGTGCCCGCGGAGTTGGACTCAGTAGTTTCACATTGCATGGAAAAAGTTCCGACTGCGCGGTTTTCAAGCATGGGTGTGCTGAGGCAAGCGCTGGCGAAGGCGGCCCAGCCCTTCGCCCAACAGCCGGAAACCGCATCTATCGCCGTGCTGCCGTTCGTGAACCTGAGCGCGGACAAGGAGAACGAGTACTTCAGCGACGGGCTGGCCGAAGAAATTCTTATCGCGCTGAGCCAGGTGGAGGGCTTGCGTGTCGCTGCACGCAGTTCGTCGTTCTCATTCAAGGGCAAGAGCGCCGAGATGAGCGAGATCGCCTCGAAGCTGCGCGTCGTCAACATTCTCGACGGCAGCGTGCGGCGGGCCGGCAATCGCATCCGCGTAACCGTGCAGTTGGTCGACGCCAGGAATGGCTTCCAACTTTGGTCGGAACGCTACGACCGGCAAATGGAAGACATCTTCGAGGTGCAGGACGAGATCGCCCGCGCCATCGCCGACCAGCTCAAGGTCACATTGGGCGCGGGAGTGAAGCCGGCCACAAAGAATCTTGAAGCCTACGAGCTTTATCTTAAAGGCCGTCATCTGTGCGCCCAGCGCATGGTCTCCACTGTGCGACTAGGTATGAAGTGTTTCGAGCAGGCAATCGAACTCGACCCCCAGTTTGCGCTGGCTTACTCAGGGCTCGCGGACTGCTACGGCATCCTTCGCGTATACGGATGGATCTCGGCAGAGGAAGGCAAACCGCCCGCGCTGGCTGCCGTAGCCAAGGCCGCCGCGCTTGCGCCTGATCTTTCGGAGGTGAACTTCTCGCGCGGCTTCTTTGCCTTTTACTTTGCATCCAATTGGCGCGAGGCCGGTCCTCACTTCCAGAAAGCTATCGCCATCAACCCACGCTCCTCCATCGCGCATGCGTACTACGCATTGTTCCTGGCCATGGACCGACGCCCGGAGGAGGTTGCTATGCATGCGGCGCTGCCATGCCAATTGGATCCTCTGGGCCCCTACACACACGGCATTACGGCTTGCGTTTATCACTTGTTGGGGCGTTTTGAGTTGGGTTTGCGCTATGCTCGCAAGGCATTGGAGCTGCAACCGGACTACCTCTTTGCTCTTTGGATGCAGGGGCTATCACAGTGCTGTCTTCTACGGCACGAGGAGGCCGTTGAAACCCTGGAGAAGGTCATCGCGATTTCGCGCGCGCCAATCTTCATGGGCCTTCTTGGAATGGCATACGCACGTGCCGGGCGTCCCGATGACGCTAACCGGTTGTTGCGTGAACTGGAAGAACGCAGCAGCCGTGGCGAATTTGTTCCTGCCTCAACCAACCTGTCCATTTACGTTGCATGGGGTGACATTGCGGCGGCCCGCGAGGCGCTCTCCCGCACGCTCGCCGAATCCACACCAGCATTCGATCTCGCCCTGACCTGCTGTCCATTTCTGGATGAACTTCGCATTGACCCCGAAATCAATCGCATGCTTGTCGAACTATTCGGATACTGAAGACCCTGTCTTCGCTGTCCTGGTCGCGCAAACTCAATTGATGCCTTGCGATGGATCGCCCATTTAGTTAAGTCGGCCAGTTGCTACAAGGCGTAGTCTTCGCGCATGGGTGTAAAAATATCGAGGACTTCAGAGTCTTCAAGCGCCCAGGCCTGGTGTTCAACATTGCCGGGAACGAGAAAGCTGTCCCCTGGGCCCACCTCGAAGACGCCGCCGGGGTGCTCAAAGCGAATGCGACCGCTGACGATGTAGACCATCTGCTCGTGCGGGTGGCTGTGTTTTGCGCCGCCCCAGCCCTTGATCATGGTATGGCGAATGAGCATCATTGCGGGGCTATAAGACATCACCTGGCGACGAAGGCCTGGCTCTGGAGTTGACATCTTCTCACTGTTAGAAGCGGTGACCAGAATTGCATTTCCTGACATCGATCCTTCTCCTGTAACTGTGTCGCGATTTCCGTTCTGAGCAGGAAGAGCTCCTGCTCAGATGATCTTATTTGTACGCAATGGCCAGAGTTTAGAACTGGACCTTGTTATTCATCTGCGTAATCTCGGGTAGCTTGCCGCTGATTTCAACGCTGACGCTTCCGCCCTTCCAATCTGTGTTGTGCGGCAGGCTGAGCGAGACGACTTCAGTCTTGGGCACGAGGTCAAGAGGCGCTTTGAGCGCAGCGGCGTGCGCCGTCGCCAGCACTTTCCCCACAGCATCCCGGAGTACGATCTTCGACGCAGGCGCATCCACCGAGCCGAGGCTATGAACGGTGACTTTCATCCGGTTGCCCTCGACTCTAACGTCGTCCGTGCCGATACCGAGGTCGGGCCTGGACCAGTAGGGCACTCCCTTTTCGACGAGCTTGAGCTCCAGCACCGTTGTGGTGTGCGGAGCAAACGTAAAGTCGAGGCTGGTGCTGCGTTCGAAGCTTTCGGTCCTGGAGTTGGCATTCTCAAGCGAATCGCTGTCCGCGTTGCCGCGCGTGCCTTGGATGATCTCCCACTTGCCGGGATCGATCTCCCAGCCGGTCATTTGTGTCTTCACCGGGACCGCATCGAGGTTGTACACGATGATCTTGAGATGATCGGGCGTGGCCTCTGGAACGAGAATGCCGAGACTGCTGGGCTTGGCTGGCGCAGTGAATCGCCAACTGACGGCATTGCCGGGATAGATGTGATTGCGGATGAGCGCAATGCCGCCAAAGCGCGCGCGCTGCAGCTCGGTGTTTACGAACATGGGGCCGGCGGAGTCAGTGACGCGATCGATCCAGAGACTGCCTTCGGTATTGATCCACTCGCGGTCTGACTCGGCCTCAAGCTGGGCGGAGTAGAGGCGGTCAAGATATCTGGTGTCGCCGCTAGCCTGCCATGCAAAGGTTTCGGCAGAGCCGGTGGTGGACTGTGCCGCGGTTGTTGCCACTCCAGATGTGGATTCGATGGTTCCCGCCGCTGCCACCATTTGCTTGCCCCATGTGTCGCGCAGGTTGAGCATGTCAAGCCCGTCGGAGCTGATATGCGCCAGCGAGGACGGGCCTGCATCGGTGAACGGGAGGAGATATTTCTTGTCGCCGGTCCAGCGATATGCGGCCCAGAACATGAAGTCGGGTGTGGCGTCGCCGCCGGGAAGATCTTGATCGGTCTTGAAGTTGATCTCTGTCCGCGTTACCCATCTGCCGTCTTCTTCCTGCTTGCGATGGGCCAGCATTCCATCGACGGTTTCAAGCACCATCTTCCGCGTCTCCGGCGCGCCGTTGAAGAGCACCATGTCGAGCGCAGGGTGAAAGACCATATAGCCACGCGCCTTGGTCCATCCCCAGACACCGCCCTCGGCCATCTTTGCACCGCTGAAATAGGCCGAGCGGATGTGCCGGTGCCCGGCTGCGTTGATCCCGGTGAGCCACTCCAGCCGCTTGGCCGTTACCATGGCCCGCTCAAGATCTTTCGGGTTGCCGAAGTCCATCATCAACGATTGTCCGAGAACGTTCAGCCCATCTTCATAGCTGTGGAGCTCGTCAAATTGGCCGGTCGCGAGTCCATTGGTCCACATTTTGTTCTCGTACATGGCTTCAAGTTCTCTTGACAGGGACGTCTTCAACTTCTCGGGCTCCGTGCCCATGAGGGCCAGGGAGGGAAAGAGATTTGTGAAGTCGCTATCGTCGCCGAGGCCGCCGCCGAATTCGCCGTCCCAGGCCTGGCGTTTGTCGATGAAGAAGTCGGCGATGCGCTGGAAGTACTCCACGTCCCTGGCCTGGAGATAGGCCCACTTTGGCACATCGGCAGGGACGGTTGGCGGGGTGTAGTCTGGAGCGACTGTTTCAGGGTTCCATTCGTGCCAGTACTTGCGGCCAAGATCGTTGGATGGGTCCACCTGCAGCAGGTCGGTGATGTCAGCATAGAAGCGGTTGTAAGTATTGAGGTGACGGCTGTTTACATGCTCTTCAGTCATGTTTGAGAAATTGTCGCGCACCTGAGTCAGGCGATCGGCGATGTGTTCTTTGGTTGCATCCTTGTAGGGCTTGAAGATGAGCCGCACCTGGGCGCCATCGAGAGCTGAGGCATTGAACTCCGGACTGGCCGATGCAATGGTGATGAGAAGGCTCTTGTCGTTGGGCAGAATGCGATCGCGCGTATCAAGCCACAAGGTATGCGGCTCGCCAGGCTTGACTGAAAAAGTGAAGTTGAGCATGTCGCGCATGGGCCACAGAGGGTCTCGAACCTCGATGTTCATGGGCACATAGTCGCCATGAGTAGGCTTCACGTTGAGTGCCGGAAGGTCGATGGCAATGCCGTCGAGCCCCGCATAGATGTCGTCCCAGGTGTAGGAGGGAACGTGTGTGGTTTCCGCCGGCAATCCGCGGAAGTCGGCGGGAATGAGGATGTGGACGATCGGCAAGCCGGTTGCACTCCCTTGGCCACCGGAATTTCTTGACCGCATGCCTGCGCGCCGGCCACCACCGCTGCCGCCGCCTCCGCCAGGCATGGCGATGAGGGTCGAACGCTCGTCTGCCGGGTAGCGGTCGTGAATGAAGGTGACCAATGAGGTCAGGCTTGGGTTGTTATCCGGCGAAGTGCTCGCCGACAGTCTGTACTTGAGCTGAACGATGCCCGCCGGCGGATCGCCCGGATGGACATAATAGGCAGAAAATTCTCCAATGGGCGTTTCCCGCTCAACGTTGGTGAAGCGGAGCTTGCCGCCCGTCATCGGCGTAGCGTAATCGTGGAAGGTGGTCTCCTGTCCGCTCGGCCGCTCGAAGAGGGTCTTGCCAGGCAAGGTTGTTCCGTCGAGGCCGCTTCGGCGGACCTGGTCCTCGGAAACGTCGGGCGTCAGCAACGTCATGTTGCCAAATGCACCCCCGTTGAACTCCAGATGGTTCCAAGGCTCCTCGGGCAGGATAAAGGTCACGGTCTTGCCGGAGATCGCATAGCAATCCCAATCCGGCAGTTGGAAGTAATCGAATCGGCCAACAATACGGGAGCGATTGTAGACGCCGGGCCAGGTCGTTTCGCGGATGCCGTCGTTGGCCCTCCACCACCAACGGCCGATGTCGTAAGCGTCGTTGATCTGGACTTTGCGGATGGTCGTGTTGGTTGCGGGCAGCGGTGCAGGGATATCGCCGGGACGATTCCAGCCGTAATGGAGCCGCCACTCCTTTTGCGTGTCTGCGTTGGCAAGGCTGCGTGCAACGGTGGGGATATTCTGCGGCGTCTCGCCCTTTGAGAGCGAGACTACGTTTTCATCGGACAGCGCCCGGTCGTAGATGCGCAGTTCGTCGAGGTCGCCGCCGCGGTCATAGCTATAGGTGCTTTCGACGCCGGTGGGGCCGATGATCCGCGAGTGCGGACCGAACTGATCGAGGGCAGCGTCGAACATGCCTGTCGCTGCTTTTTCAGCCACCATCTTGCCGTCAACATAAAACCGAATGCCGGAGGTCTCATCCCATGTGAGCGTCAGATGTACCCACTGATCCGGCTTGGGAAAGTTGGGCATGTCATAGGAGATGCGTGTGCGTCCCAGGTTCACGTCGGTGACAAAGGCGTCGAATCCATGGCCGTTGTAATCGATGCGCAGCCACACCTGGTCCCAACTTGAATGATCGGCATATCCGACGCGAAAGATGGGAAACGCAGTTTCGTCCACAGCGTCGCGCGACCGCCAGTCGAACGAAAGGGTCCCGTGCTGCGCATAGATGTTGCCCGGCGCCCAATACGAGAGCAGTTGGTGGTTGCCGCATTGAATATAGGAACCCTTAGCGCCGCCGGGAAGAATCTTGAGGTCGGCGATGTAATTTGGAGCGGCAATACCTCCGGCCGCGTAGTCGGCATTGAAGCCCTGGTCGGCGGAAAGGTAGAACAACAGGCCCGGTTCGGGTGGCGTCGGCGCGGGCTTCGCGATCTGAGGCGGATAGTCCACCTGGGCAAAACCATGCGTACCCAGCATTGCAACGGAAAACAGCGCGGCAAACGACGCCAAATGTAGACGATTCATGAACCTGGCACCTCGGATATTGTTCTCCTGGCAGAGCGTTAGTTGCGCCGGAGTGCGACGGGCCGGGCAACTCTTACGGTCGGAGCAGTGGTCTAACCACCCACGCGAGATTGTCTGCCAATCGACAGGGATTTGCAACTTCCGCAACTCCCGGGAGTGTCTTATATCTTGAAGACGTTTCAGAACGGCGCAGGACGCATTGCCGCGTTGAACGCTCACTCTGTCGCGTCTTTTCTGGCCAGCAGGGGTTATTAAGAGTGGCACGTAAAGAGCTTGTCCTGGTCAGACGAACCGGGCAGCTTTCGGCCTGCTTCCCTTGTCGGCCTATTCTCGGTTTCGCTGGGTCGTGATGCCTTGAGGCGAAGTGGTGAGTGGCGGACACGGTGTTTGCGCCTTAGAATGATCGAATCAGGCACGATCGGGAATACGGAAGGATGAAATGACCCTTGACGATTTCAGAATCTCGCCGGTATTCCGCTACAGGGCCGCCATGGCCGTGGCGATCATTGCAGATGCGCTCCAATTGGCCATTCTCCCGGTGTTCATTGAGGGAGCCGAGTCGCCTGCCGAGGACGTTCTCGATTTCGGCGTAGGCGCGGTGCTGGTCTATTTGCTTGGCTGGCATTGGGAATTTCTCCCGTCGTTTCTCGGAAAACTCGTGCCTGGCGTCGATCTTGTTCCTTTCTGGACGATGGCGGTTGCCAATGTCTATCGGAAATCGAAGCCGTCCGTGACCACCATCGATGGAGTTCGCGTGGAGAACCCGCCGATCAACGAACCTCGGAGTTCGTGATTCCTTCTCATGGTGCAGGCAGGCTGCACGGCGCGCGGTTGGCCTGTAGAGTCTTGGTTTGCGACGGAAGAAGCCAGGAGTCGCGTGACCGTGTAAGATTCTGGGCATGATGAACATGAATCGCCGCGATCTCTGTGTTGCCCTCTCCTCCCTGGCTGCTGTGGCGGCAGCCTTGCCCGCTCAGGGTCAGACCGCTCCAGGGTCTCCTAATTCGGCTGAACGTTCGGCTGTTCCCTTGCTCTCATTGCAGCGCGCTTATCCTTTCGATCAGCTCCCCGTGAAGAAGGGGCCGAATGGAGAGTCGCGGGCCGTGATGAATGGCGTGCTGCCTACCGGCGAGGCAGTTGAAGTGCATGAGACCATGCTGCTGCCTGGGCATATGCCGCACCCTCCGCATAAGCATCGCCACTCCGAGTTGATGCTGATCAGGGAGGGCGCCGTCGAGTTCGACAATAACGGAACCCTTGAAAAGCTGGGGCCGGGCGGAATCGCTTTTGCCGCATCGAATGTGATGCATGGGCTCAAGAACATTGGCGAGACCAATGCCCAGTATTTTATTGTCGCCATTGGCAGCCAGTCCGATGCGATGCCTAAGTAGCCTTTTGCCGCGAGGCATCAGGCCAATGGCTCGAGGTGTGCTGTAAAGTGGCGCAGGAACGGCGCTTCATAGGTGAGCCGCATTCCTTTAATCTGGGCGCGTCTCTCCCAAACCCGCAAGATGATCTCCACCACGTAATCTATGTGGCTCTGTGTGTAGACGCGCCGCGGAATCGCCAGACGCACCAGTTCCATCTTCGCTGCGCCGGCAAACATCAGGCTCCCGATTTCAACTGAGCGGATGCCGCCTTCAAGATATAACTCCGCGGCAAGGGCAACCCCAGGAAACTGGTCAGCCGGAATGTGCGGCAGAAATGCCTTCGCGTCAAGATAGATGGCATGCCCGCCGGGCGGCTGCACAATCGGCACGCCTTGCTCTGAGATGTGGTCGCCGAGGTAGGCCGTCGATGCAATCCGGTAGCGCAGGTAGTCTTCTTCCAAGGCCTCCTGCAGACCAATTGCGACCGCTTCGAGGTCCCGCCCGGCGAGGCCTCCGTAAGTGGGGTAGCCCTCGGTAAGAATCAGCAGATCCTTTTCCTGACGTGCAAGGATGTCGTCATTGGTGCAAAGAAAGCCACCGATGTTGGCCATGCCGTCTTTCTTGGCAGACATGGTGCAGCCGTCGCCCAGCAAAAACATCTCTTGCGCAATTTGCTTGGGTGTCTTCGAAGCGTAGCCCGGCTCGCGCAGCTTGATGAAGTAGGCATTCTCGGCAAAGCGGCAGGCGTCAAAGTAAAGCGGAATACCATGTTGATGGCACAGCGAGGAAACAGCCCGCGCGTTCTCCATCGACACGGGCTGTCCTCCGCCCGAGTTATTCGTTACCGTGAGCATGACCAATGGGATGCGTTCGCGTCCTACACGCAGAATCAACTCCTGCAGCGCGGCGACATCCATGTTGCCTTTGAATGGCAGGCGCACCTCGGGATGCCGCGCTTCAGGGATGGGCAGATCGATTGCCTCGGCGCCGACAAACTCCACGTTGGCGCGCGTCGTGTCAAAGTGAGTGTTGTTCGGCACTACGTCGCCCTTCTTGCACATCACGCGGAAGAGTATCCGCTCTGCCGCTCGTCCCTGGTGGGTTGGGATTACGTGCGTATAGCCGAAGATGCTTTGAACTGAGTCCTTGAAGTGATCGAAGCTTCTGCTGCCTGCGTAGCTCTCATCGCCCTCCATGATGCCAGCCCATTGATGCGTGGACATCGCCCCGGTGCCGGAGTCGGTGAGCAGGTCGATCAGCACATCGTCGGCGGGAAGCAGAAAGAGGTTGTAATGTGCGGCGTGCAGAAGCCCTGTGCGCTGTTCGCGTGTGGTCCAGCGAATGGGTTCTACACTCTTGATGCGAAATGGCTCGATGACAGTCTTGGTGGGCATTTGAATGAAGCTCCTGCAACGGGGGGCAGTTACCCCTGTTGATTGTGAGCATTTCACATTGCGGCGGATTCCACAGCGGCAGGCGTCACACCAGGGCGGTAAAGGATCACGGCTACGGACCGGACGGC
>Ga0302319_10016483_pt1 | contig 13622 bp, 11 predicted proteins | sample Bog_T0_2_FD_203319 | JGI IMG/M metagenome (GOLD analysis project Ga0302319, IMG submission 203319) | Peat permafrost microbial communities from Stordalen Mire near Abisko, Sweden - Bog_T0_2 | ecosystem: Environmental > Terrestrial > Soil > Wetlands > Peat | place: Sweden: Abisko, Stordalen Mire...
CTGACCGCGGCGCCCATGACCCCGCCGGAGTGACGCTACCCGCCGTGAGCCCGCCGACGCCCCGAGTGACGCGCCGCTTCTGGACGACCCTCCTCCTGTTCGTCATCGTCCCAGCGGCTGTGTTCGCGGTGGTCGCCGTGCTCGTGTTCGTGGGCGGCACGCCATCGTGGGACATCTCGCTGCTGCAGCTCGCGGCCCGCCATCAGCAGGCTGCGGCGCGCGCATTCGTCGAGGCTTACACCACGCTCGGCGCCCTGTGGCTGGTGCTCGTGCTGCTGGGCTGCGCGCTCGTGCTCCTGGTGCGCGCCCGGCTCTACCGGCAGGCGGCCTTCGTCGCCACGGCCACGGCGCTCAGCATGTCGGCCTCAGGCATCTTGAAGCTCGTCTTCGCCCGGCCCCGGCCCCAGGTGATCCCCCAGTCGCTCGGCAGCTATTCGTTTCCGAGCGGCCACACCATGAGCGCTACGGGGCTCGCAGCGTCTCTCGTCGTCGTGCTGTGGCCCACACGCTGGCGCGTGCCGGCGCTCGTCGTGGGTGTGGTCTGGGCGGTAGGGGTCGGCCTGTCGCGAGTCTATCTCGGCTACCACTTTCCCTCAGACGTGGTGGCCGGGTGGGCGCTCTCGCTGGCGGTGGTGGGAGCCACGCTGCTGGGTTTCGGTGGGCGGGTGGGGCTCTAAAGCAGCGCGGCCGCCGCGGCCAGCCGGCCGGTCGCCTCGTTGCGGCCGAGCGCCCATAGCGACTCGAACAGCCCCGGCGTGACGACTTGCCCGCTCATGCCCAATCGCAGCGCTGCGAAGACGGCCTTGGGCTTCACCCCGAGCAGCTCGGGCAGGGCGCGCACGGCGGCCTCGATCGGCTCGATCTCGTAGCGCTCGAGCCCGGCCAGCGACACGGCGGCCTCGGCCAGAATGCGCTGCGCCTCAGGAATGGCGACCAGGCGCTCGCGGGCCTCGTCTGAGATGGCCAGCGGCGTGAAGATCCAGCCGGCCAGGCGCACGAAGTCGGCGAGCACCTCCATCTTTTCCTGCACGAACGGCGCCATGAGCGCGGTCAGGCGCTCCTGCTCGTCGCCGGGCGGCATGGCCACGAGCTCGCCCAGCTCGACCGACTGGGCGAGCGCCGCGTCGCCCTGGACCGCGAGCAGCCGCACCGCCGACGGCCGGCCGTAGAAGCCGATGCGCTCGAGGTAGCTCTGCAGACGCGCTGCCAGGTCGGCGGGCGCCAGGGCGCGGATGAAGCGGCCGTTCATCCAGCGCAGCTTCTCGGGGTCGAAGATGCTGGAGCTCGTGCCCAGCTTCTCGACCTCGACGCGCTCGACCAGGTCGGCGAGGGTCCAGGTGATCATCGACTCGTCGAACTCGGTCGACAGAAAACAGAGGTAGTTGCGCACGACCTCGACCAGGAAGCCCATGGCGGTGAGCTGTTCGAGGTTGGTGGCGCCGTGGCGCTTGGAGAGCTTCTTGCGGTCGGTGCCGAAGAGCAGCGGCATGTGCAGGAACTGCGGCAGCGGCGCACCCAGCGCCTCGTAGATCAGGACCTGCTTGGGCGTGTTGGACAGGTGATCGTCGCCGCGGATGACGTGCGTGATGGCCATGGTGACGTCGTCGACGACCACCGCCAGGTTGTACATGATGGTGCCGTCGGAGCGCTGCACGATGAAGTCGCCGATCGTCTCGTTGGCCACCTCGACCGGGCCGCGCAGCAGGTCGTCGAAGACCGTTGCGCCGGGGCGCACCTTGAAGCGCAGCGTCCAGGGCTCGCCGGCGGCCTTGCGGCGGGCGACCTCGTCGGGAGCGAGATCGCGGCAGGCGCCGCCGTAGACCCAGGCGCGCTTGTCGGCCTGGGCGGCGCGGCGCTCGGCTTCGAGCTCGTCGGGTGTGTGAAAGCAGGTGTAGAGATGACCCGAGGCCACGAGCTTGTCGATGTGCTCGCGGTAGATCGCCTGGCGTTCGGTCTGGCGGTAGGGCCCGTGCGGGCCGGGCTTCTCGGGGCCCTCGTCCCAGTCGAGCTCCATCTCGCGCAGCGAGCGCAGGATCTGGGCGATGGCCTCGTCGGTCGAGCGCGACGGGTCGGTGTCTTCGATGCGCAGCACAAAGTCGCCGCCGCGCTTGCGCGCGAAGAGGTAGTTGTACAACGCGGTGCGCGCGCCGCCCAGGTGCAGGTAGCCGGTGGGAGACGGGGCGAAGCGGACGCGAACGGGTGCGGTCATGGGGCGATTGTACCCCACGGGTGCCGGCGGAGACCCCGGCGGGTCAGATGCCACGCTCGCCGCGGGCGTCGGGCGTGGCGGGCGTGCGACCCCGACGACGGGTCAGGGCACGACGATCGCCGGCAGCGCCCGCGTAGCGGCGGCGTTGCGGGCGTCGCCGGCGAAGCGCACGCGCAGGACCGCGGTGCCCTTGCGCGCGGCGTAGACCAGGCTGAAGCTCGAGTCCGCCGTCGTGCGGCCCTGGGTGACGGTCTGCCACGTGCCGGCGCTGCGCAGCTGCAACAGGAGCGGCACGCCGCCGCGCCGCGGCCGGAAGCTGCCGGTCACGCGCACGACGCGGGTCGCCGACGGCGCGCCGGCGTGGGCCGCGAGCAGGGCGCGGACGGCCACGGTGACCGACGCCGGGGTGGCCGTCGAGGTGAAAGGCGACGGGGCACCGGCGGTCAGCGCGACCTGGAAGGTGGTCGTGAAGCGTGGGGCGGCCGTGACGGCGCCACCGCCGCCGGCCCCGATCGCGACGGCCTGGCTCGTCGCCGTCGCGCCGGCGCGCCCTACGAGCGCGACGCCCGGCAGAAAGCCGATGGTGTAGGCGGGGGCATCGGCGTCGGCGGCATGCACCGCGAGTTTGACCTTGCCGCCCAGGGCGATCGTCTTCGCGCTGCTCGCCAGGCCGAGGACGACCGGCGTCGGATAGGTCCAGGCGACGACGCTGCTCGCGGCCGTGGTGCCGGTCGTGGCCTGCACGGAAATGACGTGGCGCGTGGTGGCCGGCGCCGGGGCCGCCGCGATCGCGTCGATGGCGAAGCTGAAGCTCTGCCTGGCGCCGCCGCCCGTCGAGGTCACGGCAGTCCAGGTGCCGCCGTCGACGCTGTACTGCAGGGCGTGCGGCACGAGGACGCTGATGCCCTTGGCGAAGGCGCGGCCCTTGGCGTTGTGGCCGGGTGGCCAGGGGTGTTCTGTCGCGACGCCCGAGACCGTCGCCCCGCTGCCGTTCAGGGCCGGCTTGGCGAGCGTGACGGTCGGCGTCGTGTCGACGACGTCGGGCAGGTCGTTGCGCTTAGTCCGCCAGCCGATCTGGCCGCGCGTCGACGGGCAGATGCCGCCGTCGACTGAACGGTCGCTCCCGTACGCAGTCCCCTGGTAGGCTGCGAGGCCCTCGGCGCCGCCGCGCATGATGCAGATGTCGTGGGTCGTGCCGCCTTGGGTGGCATTGGCGTTCTTCACCCACAGGTAGCCTGAGAACAGGCTGCCCGAGCTCGGGTAGCCGGCTGGGGCCGCGTACTCGTCGAGGGCGCCGAACTCGTGGCCGATCTCGTGGGCAAGCACGCCGTCGAAGTTGGCCGGCGTGTAGGTGGCGTTGTCGTACGTGGTCACGGTGTACGGCCCGAACAGGGAGTACGTGTAGGCGAAGGCGCCGTCGGGGAACTCGCCGGGCGTCGGGTCGTCGGTCGCCTTGGCGTCGTCGTGCAGGCTGTCGACGACGTACAGCGTGAAGGCCCAGTCGGTGCCGTTGGCCTTGCGCACGGCGTTGTCGTAGGCGCGCTCGGGCGGCGGCGCGTCGGCGGCACCGACCGCCCGCTTGAGCAACTTGGCCATGATCGGGTGGCGCCACGCCTGGTCGTTGGTCGAGGCGATGGCGATGGGCTCGCGCGCGACTGACACCTGCCGCGGTGCTCCGAGCTTGCCGTATGCCGGCAAGACGAACGTAAGGTGCACCGCGGACGGCGCCTTGGACTCCCACCACAGCAGGGTCTTTGTGACCTCGGCGACGATGTAACCCTCGCGCGCCGTGAGGTTCGGATAGGACGGGTCGAGCTGATCGTACTTCTTGTCGGGGTCACGAGTCGCCCAGCTCTCGCTGTGCTTAGGGGCGGCCTTGGTGCTCTGCGGAAAGATGATGCTGACCGCGACGGTGCCGGCGGCGTAGGCCATGGGCGCGGTCGCCGTCTGCACGGTGGCGAAGCGGCCGAGGATCGCCGGAGCGGCCAGCCCCTGGGCTGTCTGGCTCGTCGCGCCCGCAGTGGACGAGAGCTTAAGGTCGGCGGCAAGCGACGGCAGGTCGGCTGGAATGTCGGCCGCGTGTCCGCCGGCCGCTGCGGCGCCGACAGTCATGCTGTTCAGGGCGGCCAGGGCGGCGGCCGGGCCGGGCCCGCCGGACGGCGCCGCGGCGCCCGCCCGCAGCACGGCATAGCCCAGCGCGCGCAGCCGCACCGCTTCCGCGGCCGAGACGCGCGCAAGAGCGGCGCGCGGCAAGTAGACGATGGCTGGCCGCGCACCAGCGCGAGCGAGGGCGGCGATGAGCGAGTCGGCGTCGGTGTAGCCGTGCGGCGCGACGACCACGGCATCGGGCGCGGCGCTCGTGGACGACGCGGCGCTCGTGGACGACGCGGTGGCGCTCGCGGTGGACGCCTCGAGCGCGGTCGCGACCACGGCGACGAGCAGCACGACGGCGAACAGAGCGACGCGCAGTGCGGGCGGCGCGGCCGCGCGCAGGCGGCGGCGCGGCGTCGAGACGACCAGACGCGGCTTGCGCGGGAGCTGTGCGATGAGCGGGTCCATGGTCGGGCTGAGGTCCATGCTAGGGTCGCCCTCTGGCAAGGTCAAACGCGCCATATTTCGCGGGCCCCTCACTTTCTGGTACCGTACCGGCTCGGTCCTTCATAGAGAGAACGTCTGAGGGAGCATTGTCCGAACAGGCACTTCGCATCGTCGTCCTGGTCAAGCAGGTCCCTGACACCGCCAACGTGACCGGCGACGCCATGAAAGACGACGGCACCGTCAACCGCGCGGCGTTGCCGGCGATCTTCAATCCCGAAGACCTGAACGCTCTCGAACTGGGTCTGCGCCTCAGGGAGCGCTGCGGCGGCCGCGTGACCGTGCTCACCATGGGACCGCCCTCGGCCGCCCAGGTGCTGCGCGAGTCGCTGTTTCGCGGCGCCGACGAGGTCGTGCTGCTCTCCGACAGGGCCTTCGCCGGCGCCGACACGCTGGCTACGAGCTACGCGCTCGCGCGGGCGATCGACCACCTGGGCGAGACCGACCTCGTGCTGTGCGGCCGGCAGGCCATCGACGGCGACACGGCGCAGGTCGGCCCGCAGATCGCCGAAAAGCTCGCCCTGCCGCAGATCACCGGCGTGAGCCGCGTCGAGGCGATCGTGCCGCCGGGCTCCCCGCCGGGCGACCCCGGCTCGATCACCGCCACCCGCACGGTCGAAGACGGTACCGAGACGCTGCACGCCCCACTGCCCGCCCTGCTCACCGTCACAGGCGAGGCCAACGACCCGCGGCCGCCCAGCGTGAAGCTCGTCATGACCTACAAGAACGCGGTGGCCGAAGCCATGCCGGGCTACGACGACAGTTACCTCGACCCCGACGCCGACGACTCCGAGGTCTGCATGATCGCCGGCGACGGCCGCCCCGTGTGCCGTGCCAAGATCGTGCTCTGGGACGCCGCCGCCATCGAGGCCGAGCGCGAGATGGTCGGCCTGCGCGGCTCGCCGACGCGCGTCAAGAAGATCGAGAGCGTGGTGCTGGCCGCCGGCGACACACGCCTGGTCGACCCCTCCGACGAGAGCGTACGCGCCCTCGTGCGCGAGCTCATCGAGGAGCACATCCTTGGCTAGCGCGGTGGGCGACGTCTGGGTCTTCGTCGAGACGACGCGCGGCGCGACCAGCGGCGAGCGCGAGTCCGTGCTCTCGCGCAACGGTGCCTCCGAGGGCGCCGGCCTGCGCCCCGCCGAGGTCAGCCTCGAGCTGCTGGGCCAGGCCCGCGAGCTGGCCGCGCGGCTCGGCGCGCGAGTGGGTGCCGTGGTCGCCGGCGGCGAGGCGGCGCGGGCGCTCGCGCCCGCGCTCGTCGCCGCCGGCGCCGACACCGTCTACCTCGCCGTGCACGACTTGCTGAACGAGTATCTGGCACAGCCCTACACGCGCATCGTCACCGAAGCGGTGCGCCACTTCCAGCCGCAGATCGTGCTCTACGGGGCGACCACGACCGGGCGCGACCTGGCGCCGCGCGTGGCCTCGGCATTGCGCACCGGCCTGACCGCCGACTGCACCGACCTGCGCATCGGCGACCACGAGGTCAAGGGTGTGGCCTACCACGATCTGCTCTACCAGATCAGGCCAGCATTCGGCGGCAACATCGTGGCCACCATCGTGAGCCCCGAGCACCGCCCCCAGATGGCCACCGTGCGCGAGGGCGTGTTCCGCCTGCCGCTGCCCGACCCGAGCCGCAGCGGCGACATCGTCGAACTGAACGTCGAGCGCGTCGCCGGCCCGCACACGGGCCGCAACGGCAAGCCGACCTCGGCCGGCGGACCGATCGTGCTCGACGACCTCGACTTCGTCACCACGCTCGTGCGCCGCACGCGCCAAGAGAAGTCGGTCGACCTGAAGGGCGCCCGCGTGATCGTCGCGGGCGGGATAGGCGTGGGCTCACGCACCGGCTTCGACCTGCTGCGCGACCTGGCCAACACCTTAGGCGGTGTGGTGGGCGCCTCGCGTGCCGCCGTCGACGCCGGCTGGATCGGCCGCGAGCACCAGGTCGGCCAGACGGGCACCACCGTGCGCCCCAAGCTCTACATCGCCGTCGGCATCTCGGGCTCCATCCAGCACCGCGCCGGCATGGACCAGTCGGCCCGCATCCTGGCGATCAACTCCGACCCGGGGGCGCCGATCTTCGCCGTGGCCCACTACGGCATCGTCGGCGACCTGCACGAGGTCGTGCCCAGGCTCATCACGGCCTATCGCGAGAAACGATGAGCAACTTCTACACAGACGACCCCGACCTGCAGCGCCAGCTCGAGGCGCTCGACCTGCGGCGCATCGTGGCGCTGCGCGAAGACGACTTCGAGCAGGCCCACGAGTTCGCCTACGCCCCCAGCGACCACGACGACGCGCTCGACTCGTACCGGCGCACGCTCGAGATCGTGGGCGACATCGCCGGCGAGTTCGTGGCGCCGCGCGCCGAAGAGGTCGACCGCGCCGGCGCGACCCTCGTCGACGGCGAGGTCTGCTACGCGCCCGGCATGCAAGAGGCGCTCGACCGCCTCACGCAGGCCGACCTCATGGGCATCACCCTGCCGCGCCGCTACGGCGGGCTGAACTTTCCCATCGCGGTCTCGGTCATGATCGTCGAGATGATCTCGCGCGCCGACCCGGCGCTCATGAACGTCTTCGGCCTGCAGGACATCGCCGAGACGGTCAACAAGTTCGCCAGCGACGAGCTCAAGCAGGCCTATCTGCCGCGCTTCGCGTCGGGCGAGGTCACGGGCTCGATGGCGCTCACCGAGCCCGAGGCCGGCAGCGACCTGCAGAACGTGCAGCTCAAGGCCGCCCTGGGCGCCGACGGCGTCTGGCGCCTGTCGGGCGTGAAGCGCTTCATCACCAACGGCTGCGGCGCCATAGCGCTCGTGCTGGCGCGCTCCGAAGAAGGCACGACCGATGCCCGCGGCCTCTCGCTGTTCCTCTACGAGCGCGACGAGCACATGAAGATCCGCCGCCTCGAAGACAAGCTCGGCATCCACGGCTCGCCGACCTGCGAGCTGCAGTTCACAGACGCGCCGGCGCTCCTCGTAGGCGAACGCCGGCGCGGCCTGACGACCTACGTCATGAGCCTCATGAACGGCGCCCGCATAGCCATCGCCGCCCAGGCTCAGGGCATCGCCGAGGCCGCGTACCGGGCTGCTTCCAAGTACGCCGACGAACGCGTGCAGTTCGGCGGGCCCATCCGCAACCTCACGGCCGTGGCGGCCATGCTGGCCGACATGAAGGTCTCGCTCGAAGCCTCGCGCGCGCTGCTCTACGAGACGGCCATGATCGTCGACGAAAAGGAAGGACTCGAGCGCCGCGTCGAGCAGCTCCAGTCGGGCGCGCGTCTGGCCGCTGCAGACGACGAGCTGAAGACGCTGCGCGCCGAGCTCAAGGGCTTCACGCGCCTGGCGGCGCTGTTCACGCCGCTCGCCAAGGCCTGCTCGACCGAGATGGCCAACCGCGTGACCTACGAATCGTTGCAGATCCACGGCGGCTCGGGGTACATGCGCGACTTCGCCGTCGAGCGCCACGCCCGCGACGCTCGCATCACCAACATCTACGAGGGCACCACGCAGCTTCAGGTGGTGGCCGCCCTGGGCGGCGTGCTGTCAGGCACCCTCGCCGCGCGCCTCGCCGACTACGACGCCGGCGACTACGCGGCCACCCCCGAGCTGCTCGGCACCGTGCGCGCCGCGGTCGAGCGATGGAGCGCCGCCGTAGCCCACGTGCGCGCCCTCGACGACGCCGCCTTCCGCGACTTTCATGGTCGTCGCATGGTCGACACCGCGATCGACCTCATCTGCGCCTACCTGCTGCTGCGCGCCGCCCAGCGCGACGCCCGCAAGCTGCTCGTCGCGCGCTACTTCGTCGAGCAGATGACCGCTCGCGTCGAGGGCGCCACGCAGGCCGTGCTCGGCAGCACCGCGGCGGCCATCGACGCCCTGCAGACGCTGGGCCGCGACTAGCGCACCCGGACGGCGGCGTCGCGAGCGACGCCGCCTCAGCCCACGGTCCTCTTCAGCTCCGCTGCCGCCCCCGGAAGTGCTTCTCGCAGCCGAGCAGCCGCAAGGTCACCTCGTCGGGCCAGCCCGGGCCGAGCGGACCGACGAGCGTGCGACTCAGCTCGACTGATTCGCCGACCAGATCGACCAGTGGCGCGCGCTGCCACATCAACATCTGCGCGAACTCGTTCAGCGACCCCAGGTGCGACCGGCTGTTCGTCTTTGCGACCACGACGTCGGCGGCGGCGTCGAGCTCAGGTATGAGGTTGGTGGCCGGTACGCCGAGCTCGATGAGCACGGCGGCAAGCGCCTTGGGGAAGGTCTGCGGAAGCCGCTTGAGCTCGCGCGCCGGCATGAGCACCGGCAGGCGCGAGTGCTCACTGATCAGCAGTACAAGCCTTTGGTGGCCGATGTTAAGCGGACGCGCGTACCAGTCGCCCAACGCGGTCGTCGAGGACGGAGGGTCGTCGACCGGCGGGCCGAGCCGAGCGAGGAGCTTCTGCGTGCAGCGCAGCACGAGCATGCGGTCAGACGTCCGAGGGCTCTTGGGCTGTGCCGCCGTTCAGGCTCTCGCGGAGCTCCGCCATGGCCTCGGCGATAATGCGCTGCTGCGCCTCGATCTCGTTGAGCAGTTCCGCAGGCGTGCGTGTGTCTTCGTCGACGACGCGATGCGGGTTGACCGCTTTGAGGTCGTAGCCGCGAGCCTCGATCTCGTCGCGCGACACGGTCCACGAGCGCTCTGAGTCCGGCCGTTCGATCGCCCCGCCGGCGCGGCAGTCGCCGACCAGCCCGAAGAAGTCGCCCATCCGCTCCAGAGTGAACGGCGTCTTCTTGCCCACCTTCAGGTCGCTGAGGTCGTAGTACCAGGTGCGCTCGGTCGGACGGCCCTTGTTGAAGAACAGCAGGTTGGTCTTTACGCCGGCGCCGGCCTGCGAGAACACGCCCGCCGGCATGCTGACGATGCACCACAGGTCGCAGTCGTCGAGCAGCTTGCGCTTGGTCTGCACAAAGGCGGTCTCGTTGGTGCGGAACAGCACGCCCTCGTCGATGACCATGCCGCAGCGCCCGCCCGGCCTGTCGCCTTTCGCGGGCCGCAGGCTGTCGATCACGTGCTGCAAGAAGAGCACCTGCGTGGCGCCGGTCTTGTAGGCGAAGCGCGTCTGGGCGTCTTTGCCCTCCTTGCCGCCAAACGGCGGGTTCATGAGGATCACGTCATACAGCTGCGGCGCGCCGGCGAACAGCCCATCGTAGGCGGCCGTCTGAGTGAGCGTATTGCCGTGCCAGATGTGCGGCGCGTCGATGCCGTGCAGCACAAGGTTGGCCAGCGCAATGGGGTAGATGGCGTTGTCCTTCTCGCGGCCGTAGAAGGTGCGCTGCTGCAGTGTCTCGAACTGCCCGCCCGAGTCGAGGTTGACGTTGGCCACCCCAGCCATGTGCTCGAACGACTGCGCCAGGAAGCCGCCGGTGCCGCAGCCCGGGTCGTAGACGGTCTCGCCGAGTCGCGGGTCGACCACGCGCACCATCGCCCGAATGATCTCGCGCGGCGTGAAGAACTGCCCGCCGTCGTTGCCCTTCTCACCCATCTTGAGCAGCAGACCCTCGTAGATCTGCGACAGGGTGAAGACGTGGGTGGTGTCGATCGACTGGCCGTCGATGTCGTGCACGCGGTCGATCACGTCGAGGAAGTTGCGTTCGGTGTCGATGCGCGTGCGTTCGACCGAGCTCATGATCTGGCTGATGACCTTCTGGCGCGACGACGCATGCGGTTGCTCGCCGAGCGCGCGCAGGTGTGGCAGCAGCTCCGTGTGGACAAAGTCGAACATCGCGCCCAGGGTGCCGCCCTCCTGGAGCTCCACCCGCTTCGGTCCGCCCGGCGCCGCCCAGTCGCGCCAGCGAAAGGGTGGCGCCAGCGACGCCTTGAACTCGACCCCGACCGCCGCCGACTCGGCCGCCTCTTGCTCCTCGCGCTCGTCGAGGATGCGCAGGAAGAGGATCCAGGTGAGCTCGGGCACGTACTGCAACGCGCCGGCCCAGTTCGAGCGCCGCATGATGTCGCAGATCTGCTTGACCGCCGCGTTGACCGACTGCTGGGTGGCGAGCTTCTTGCCGTTGACTGCCATGGTTGCAGTCTATCGGGTTGAGGGAGCCCGGACACCGCGGCGTACCCCGGCCGAAGAGGTCGCCATTTTCAAAGTCATCCGAGCTTTGAAAATATCGGCCTCGATTCTTTCAAAGCCAGACCGCTCCAAACCCAACGAGTCCTTTGTCACCCTTGCGCCGCTTCAGGCTTACCCGTTATCATCCGATAACAGGATGGTAAGGTGATAGCCAAGCACCAAGTAGCCCTGTTCCTTCATCTCATGAAGACCACGGCCCGCAGTCGGTTCGTCTTTGTGCCGCGCAAAGTGAACATCGACACACTGGCTCAGCTTGGCATCACGAGCAAGCACGCGAAATCACTGGTCCTGGCGCTCACGCCCGACGACTACGTCAGCGGCCCCGAGCCAGACCACAACTATCCCGGTCTCGAGGTATGGGTCTTCGGCCTCGTTGTGTCCGGCCAAGAGGTGTACGTGAAGCTCCAAGTCATCGTCGATCCGCCGGAACGGAGTGTCTGCATCTCGTTCCACCTGCCGCAACACCCCATGCACTACCCGTTACGCCAAAACCGTCCGCCGAACAGGGAGGAGGAGCGATGAGCACAGTCTTCTGCCCAGCCTGCATGAAAGACGTCGACGTGCGAATCGAGGAGCGCCGCGAGACGCTGCCCGTTCGCGGCGAGGACGTCGAGGTCGATGCCCGTGTCGCCGTCTGCACGCGGTGCGGCGGAGACATCTGGGACGATGAGTTCGACGACGCGACGCTCGAACGGGCTTTCGCCGAGTATCGGCGGCGTCACGGCCTGCTCCAGCCGGCCGACATGAAGCGCATCCAGCAGCGCTGGGGCTTGGGCCAACGGGCGTTCGCCAACCTGCTCGGCTGGGGCGAGATCACGCTGCATCGTTACGAAAGCGGTTCGCTCCAGGACGCTGCGCACGACGCGCAGCTCCGCATGGCAGAGCAGCCGGCGAATGTCCGTATCCTTCTCGAGGCAAACGGCGACCGCCTCACGCCACGGCAGCGCGAGACTGTCGAGTCGCGACTCGAAGCAGCCGAAACCAACGATGCCGAAGCCGTCTGCGGAGACGAAGACTTCGAGCGGCTTTTGGCGAGCCGGGCGCGAGGGGGCTACGGTGGCAATGTCCCGCTCTCGCTGACCAAGGTCCGCGAGGTCGTCGCCTACTTCTCGGCGTTGCCCGACATGTACGTGACCAAGCTCGCGAAGCTCATGTTCTATGCCGACTTTCTGCACTACCGCGAGCAGACCACGTCGATCACTGGACTCGCCTACGCCCATGCGCCTCAGGGACCGATCCCCGACAAGTACGAGCGCATCCGCGCCGACCTGATCGAGAACGGCATCGTCCGGGTCGAGGAACGAAACGGCGCTGAATGGAGCGGCGAAGTACTCGTCGCGCAGCGAGAGGCCAACCGAGAGGTGTTCTCAGGGACGGAGCTGGCTGCCCTCGAACTGGTTCAGGCGAAGCTCGGCCAAAAGACCTCAAAGCGCCTTAGCGAGTTGTCACATAGGGAACTCGCATGGACCGGGTCGGAGATGGGCGACCGGATCGCGTACCAGGCTGCCGAAAGGCTCGCGGGACTGTAGAGCGGGTGGCGCTTGTTGAGCCTACTCACGACACGCTGTATCACCAACTAGTTACATAGGCGCGGCGCGAGTTGTGACTACGTCACTCCACCCTCTTGACCGACCCGTCCTTCGCGACGCGGAAAATGAACGGCGCGGTCCCCGACTCGGTCGTGCGCTCGATGCGCTTGCGCGCCTTCGCCAGAATGGCCGCCGTTTGTTCCGCCGTCAGGTTGGCAGACGCGATCACAAACACCTTCAGGCCCGCCCTGCGCAGCGCTTCCGCTTCTCTGGTGCGGTAGCGGATCCGAGCGTCTTGCGTAACGAACACCCACCCACGCGAGGCGACAGAGGGCAGCAGCTCGACGTCCTTCGTTGTCTGGTCGAAGTGGTCGTCGTGCACCTCGATCACCCAGCCGGCAGCGCGCAAAGCGGCGGGCACCCTGTGACCGAGGTTCCGGTCGCAGAAGAAGACTAGGCCGCCGGCCTCAGCCAGAGCTCATATCTGAGGGCGTTCTCGACATCGTCGACGGTCAAGCCGAAGTCGTCTGCGATGACCCCGATGGGCTCCTCAGCCTCGAAGCGTCCACGAATGATCTCGGTGCGCACGCCGCGCACCTGGGGCAAGCCGAACTCGACCTCGGGGTTCTGGCGCACGACGCCGCCCTTGGGCCGCCATTCAACCGGCCACTTGTCCTGCCAATCGATGTGGTGCAGATACTCCCCCAAGACCTTCTCGAGAGCGCGCTGTCCGCCCCTGGTGAGCGACGCCAACTGCTCCGAGCCGTCGGTGGACACCTCGCTCGTCCGCATGAAGACCTCGTTGCCAGCGATCATGATGTCGCGCCTGGCGAACGGGTGGTCGGGCTCCTCCCCCGTGGCCACACGATGCGCCGCACGTATGGCCTGGAGGGACACGCCTTTGGACCGCAGAGCGGCGACAACGGCCGTCTCGATGAGATCGTCGAACGAGAACGGTGCCGGCACGCGCGGATCGACCGAGCTTCGCAGCAGCGGCGGCCGCTCAGTTTCGACGTCGCGGTACCCCAGGTAGAGGCGATGAACGAGGTGTGTCTGGGCTCGAGCGTACCGCGCGACATCGCTTAGCGAATACAGCGGGATCGTGGATGGTCTGGCCGTCATGCCTCCTCAGTTCGACCGGTGACCGATTCTACCCTGCAAATCGGGCGCCAGG
>Ga0302319_10016486_pt1 | contig 13621 bp, 5 predicted proteins | sample Bog_T0_2_FD_203319 | JGI IMG/M metagenome (GOLD analysis project Ga0302319, IMG submission 203319) | Peat permafrost microbial communities from Stordalen Mire near Abisko, Sweden - Bog_T0_2 | ecosystem: Environmental > Terrestrial > Soil > Wetlands > Peat | place: Sweden: Abisko, Stordalen Mire...
ACTTTTGCGATCCGGGAGTTCACCCCGACTCTCACAGACAACCCGATCACGCCCTCACTTTATTCGGCCTCCAATGTGAGCTACATAGCGGGATCCAGCCACGAGATGCAGAGCCAGTTCGGTCCCCTCCAACAGATGACGATCGACAGCAGCAACGTACTTTATGCCGTCGATTGCACCAACAACTTTGTTTATAGTATGGCCCCGACTTACTTAGGTGACCCGACGATCATCCTAGGCACCGAGGAATTCTATATCGCAAACGCTGGCATGCCCTGTGGCGTGGCGGTCGACAGCAACGACAATCTCTTCGTTGCAGACCAATTGAATTCATGGCGCTGCCGCTGCCGGCCTATAGCGTCGGGCACTTCGCACCGACAACCACTGGGCCTCTGACGGCATACATCACCGTGACCTCCAGCCCTCACTCGCTGCAGACGATAACCCTAACTGGCACAGGCGTGGAACCAGTCGTGTCTCTTTCGGCAAGCGCCATTCCGTATGGCTCGCTGACCGTGAATACTCCCAGCGACTCGCAATCAGTTACGTTGACCAACACCGGAACAGCGCCGCTGTTAATCACCAGCATTGCTGTCTCCGGAACAAACTCATCCGAGTTTGACTTCGCCAACAATTGCCCAACAAATCTGGCAGCAGGAGCAAGCTGCACCATTCACGGCCACTTCGCGCCAACAACAACGGGACCGATGACGGCGGCCGTGACCGTCACCTCCACCGCACCAGGCTCGCCAGAGAGCTTCAAACTGAGCGGTACCGGACAGTAGCCGCACACTAGGACACGAAGGTTACTGACAACACGGAGTCGGCCAGCCAGATATTGCCGCTGTGGGGCTAAACATCTAAACACCTCATCCCACGATGCGCTCGCCACCTCTCCCGTGAAAAGCGCGAATGCTGAAAACCGCAAGCGCGAAGAGCTTGGTCGAAAGTTCTGCTACTCTTGCGGATCTTTTCGAGTGACGGTCCCGATTGAAGAACTGGCGAGGCGCATCTCGGCGGCAGCCCCTTCGATCTCGCTGTTGATTTCAGCGCCAAGCAAAAGCATCAGTCCGGTGATGTAAAACCATGTGAGGAGAATGATGACCGCACCGAGGGAGCCATAGGTGATGGAGAAGCTCGGAAAGTAATGAAGATACGCGCGGAGGCCAAGAGAGCTGAGCAGCCAGCCGGTGATACCGATGGCCGCGCCTGGAGTGAGCCAATGCCAGCACCGGGCTTTGACATTCGGCACCCAGTAATAAATGACTGCGAAGGCCAGGACGAGCAGAAGCGTAGCAACAAACCAGCCGACCACCCGCGCCAGCTCGGCAGTTACAGCAGCAAATAGATTCTGGTGGATGGCTCGCCTTGCCAGCGCGGCCAGGAAGTCTCCTCCCAGCAGGGATGCAAGCCCCAGGGTGAAAATTACCGTGAGGGCAATCGTAAGCGCGATGGCCACAATGCGAGCGACAAGGTAGGATGGACGACGTTCGACCTTGTAGACGTCATTGAGCGTGTCCTGGAGAGCAGAGATGCCTACCGAAGCGGACCAGATAGCGGCGATGAGGCCAAATGTGAGCTTGCCGGAACTCGCCGCGGCCGTCGTCTCATTAAATGTTGTCAGCACCGCGCCAAGGGCGGCCGTGGGAATAACCAGGGCAAGGTAGTCCAGAAGCCGATCGTAGAACTGGTGGGCGGACCGAGCAGCCAGACCTAGGATGGAACTGGCGCTGAAGAGTGTGGGAAAGAGCGCAAAAAGGAAGTAGAACCCTAGCTCGGCTGCACGGCCAAATATCCGGTCGAGGAGCATGGATTTCCACGTCCGTACTGCGATCACGCGGACGGGAACCCCCCGCAGATCCCAGAGCGAACGCAAGGGCCAACGAGACACGAGCTCCCACACTCGCTTTTCAGCGCGGCTTAGTTGCGGACCGGGGTTGGAGTTCGGGCCAGGAATAAATGATCCTTCAACGTCCTGTTTGCGCAGTTCCACACACTCTGTTTGTTTGGATGCCAACTGGAACCCTTCCGACCGCACAGAGCGGCGGCGCAATCCGTCCCTGAGTCCCTGATGGGCCGTCTCCGAGGTCAAGATCAAACCCGCTTGACGGAATCCGCATCTCAATTGGTAGTGAAGCGGTTTGTACACACCCCGGTTCAATTGAGAGTGGTCGGATATTTCTTTGTCAGACTCAATACGCTCGTTCCATGTCCAATGCGTTCACCCCATGCCCCGCTCGATTCGCGCGGTAATGGCAGCGTGCCTCCTCGCGGGCGCAGTTACAGGCCTTTCTGCTCAGCAAGGATCGACCTCGACAAAGCAGGCCTCGGCAAAACCGGTCCCGGCAAAACAGTCCCCGAAAACTCCAGCAACCGCCGCACAGATTCTTTCCAGCTATGAGGGGCAGAACGTCACGTCAATTGCAGTCGCCGGACGCCCGCAATCCGCTGCGTCTGAATTCGAGCCGCTTTTTGTGCAGAAGCCAGGGGAACCCTTTTCGAGTGACAAAGTAAATGCCACCCTGGCCGCACTGAAAGCCAGCGAAAAGGCCGAGGACGTACGCGTGCAGGTGGATGCAGAGGCCGACGGCGTGAGCGTGGTCTTCATCCTTGAGCCAGCGGTCTACTTTGGAATCTTTCAGTTTCCAGGGGCTGAGCGCTTCAGTTATGCGCGGCTGGCGCAGGTGGCCAATTTCCAGGCACAAACGCCTTTCAATCCAGGCGATGTGGAGAAGGACCGGCAGGCGCTGATCACTTTCTTTCGGCAAGAGGGATACTTTCAGGCGAAGGTGGATTCCGAAGTGAAGGTGGACTCCGCGAACGGCCTTGCCAACATTCTGTTCGATTGCCAATTGAATCGTGCGGCGAAGTTCGGACAGTTGGACATTGTGGGCGCGAGTGCTGAGGATACCGCAACCCTGAGCCACAGCCTGCAGACATTTCTCGCACGCGTCATTGGAGCGGCAACTCGTCCCGGACATCCTTATCACTACACCACGCTCACCAAGGCCACCAGCTACCTTCAATCGCAGCTTGAAAAGAAGGGACGCCTGGGGGCACAGGTCACGCTCGCAGGCGCAGAGTACCACGCCGAAACCAATCGCGCCGACATCCACTTCACCGTCGTGCCCGGGCCAGAATCGAAGGTCGCAATTGAAGGCGCGCACATTTGGAGTTGGACCCGGAAGGCGCTGCTGCCTATGTATCAGGGCGTGGGTGTTGATGAAGAGTCAGTCGAGGAAGGCAGGCAGGCGCTGATTTCCCATTTCCAGTCGAAGGGGTACTTCGACGCCAAAGTTGACGCAAAGCTGAGTTCAGATGCGAACGGCGTTACGGTTCTCTACCAGATTACGAAGGAACAGAAGCACAAGGTTGCCGCGGTGGAGTTATCGGGAAACAGCAAGCTCCCTGCATCGCAACTGACGCCGCATCTCACTGTCACCAAGGGAAACGTCTTTTCGCACGGGGACTTCAGCCAGCAGTTGGTGCGTTCCAGCGTCAATAATCTCAAGGCGGTTTATCAGTCCGAAGGCTTCAGCGACGTGCAGGTGGCATCCAGCGTGACCAACCGCGGAGGCGACATCACCGTGCAGTTCCGCGTGACGGAAGGGCCGCGGGATGTGGTGAACTCGCTGGCCATCGAGGGCAACGACACGATGACCGCCGCGCAGTTTGCGCCGGGCGGCCTGAAGCTGGCGGCCGGACAGGGGTATTCGCAGGCGCACGTAGAGGCGGACCGGGCAAATATTGTTGCTCACTATTGGCAGGCGGGATATTTGAATGCGAGTTTTCGCGAAACCGCAACCGAGATCTCGAAGAAGGACCCGCACCGCATCAACGTGGTGTACCAGATCTACGAAGGGCCGAAGGTGATTGCCGGGAACATCGTGACATTGGGGCGCGAACAGACGAAGCAGAGGTTGATCGACCAGGATGTTGCCGGAATCAAACCCGGGCAGCCACTTACTGAGTCGGAACTGCTGCTCGCCGGGAGCAAGCTGTACGATCATACCGGCGTATTCGATTGGGCAGAAGTGGATCCGAAAAGGCAGATCATTGCGCAAAGCACTGAAGACGCGGTGGTGCGGGTGCATGAGGCGAAAAGAAATCAGCTCACTTACGGCTTTGGATTCGAAGTCATCAACCGCGGCGGGAGCATTCCGAGCGGAACGGTGGCACTGCCAGGCCTGCCGCCGGTCGGCCTGCCACCGAATTTTACGACGAGCCAAACGACCTTCTTTGGGCCGCGCGGGACCATTCAGTACACGCGAAACAATTTGGGCGGAAAGGGCGACTCGCTTTCATTCACGGGGTTCGCGGGAAGATTGAACCAGCGCGGTGCAGCCTACTATATTGTTCCGGATTTTCTCTGGTCGCCGTGGAAGGCAACCACTTCAGCTTCGGCCGATCGCGACGAAGAGAACCCGCTGTTTTCATCGCAACAGGAGCTAGCCAGCACGCAGTTACAGCGACCGCTGGACAATGCGCAAAAGAACACACTGTTTCTTCGCTATAGTTTCAGCCAGACGGACCTGCCGCGCGTCCTGATTCAGGACCTTGTGCCCCTGGCGGATCGGCATGTGCGTCTGTCCACTGTGGGGGTGAATCTGACCCGCGACACGCGCGACAATCCGTTGGACGAGCATCAGGGCGTGCTGGATTCTGCGGAACTCGACTTGAACTCAACGAAGCTTGGATCGAGTGTAAACTTTGCCAAATTTACCGGGCAGGCGGCATTCTACAAGCAGGGTTTTCACAACATCGTGTTCGCCAACAGCCTACGGATCGGGCTGGCGCAGCCCTATGCCAACAGCCGGGTGCCGCTGAGCGAGGAGTTCTTTACTGGCGGAGGCAATACGCTCCGTGGTTTTCCGCTGGACGGCGCTGGGCCACAGCGCCCGGTGCAGGTTTGCTCGAACGGCGTAACGACTTGCGACAACTTTATCAGCGTGCCCAGCGGCGGAAACGAGCTGCTGCTGATCAATGCAGAGGCGCGCATTCCGCTGGGGATCAAGAAGGGGCTGGGACTGGCGGTTTTCTACGATGGCGGGAACGTCTTCCCGACAGTTGGATTTCACGACTTCACTTCGCTCTATAGCAACAACGTTGGTTTAGGATTGCGCTATGCAACCCCCGTTGGTCCCGTCCGGATTGACGTGGGACGCAACCTGAATCCGCTTCAGGGCGTAAGCGCAACGCAGTATTTCATCACCATAGGGCAGGCGTTTTAATCAGGAGTCTTATGAAATTCTCTGAGTTGCTGGCCGAACTTCGTGATCCATCGAACCCGCGCTGGCACAAGGCGCACCACCCGTTCTTCAAAGTGATGGCCTGGATTTCACTCGGGATCACTGCCCTGACGCTCGTCAGTATGGTAGGTGTTGCTATCCTCCTCAACAACGCCAGGTTTCACGACTACTTGATTCGCACTGCAGAAGCCCAGGCAAGCGAGGCCCTGGGCGTACCCGTGCAAGTGCAGAATTATGCGGTCAACCTCCCCAACCTGAGCATGGATGTCTACGGAGTCACCGTCGATGGAGCGAGCCCCTATCCCAACCCGCCGCTGCTGCAAGTGGACCATGTCCAGGCCGGCGTTCGCATCGTGTCTATCCTGAGCAAGACTTGGTACCTGACCAGCTTCCAACTCGACCATCCCGTCGTTCACGTGTTTGTGGATTCCAAAGGCGTTTCGAATATTCCAACAATCAAGAGCAACGGGCAAAGCAGCAACACATCGGTGTTTGATCTCGGTGTTCGACACGCGGTGCTGGCGCGTGGAGAGATCTACTTCAACGACGAACCGGCGGAGGTTGCAGCTGATTTACACGACCTCGAGGTAAAGGCTTCGTTCAACAGCCTGCTGAAGAAGTACTCAGGCAAGGTTGCATATTCCAATGGGCAACTGGAGTATGGCGCGCTGCGCCCTGTGGCGCACAACTTGGAAATTGAGTTTGACGCGACGCCCGATACATTTCATCTGACGCAGGCCAAGCTTACGGCCGGCAACTCGGTCGTTTCGCTTGGGGGAGTGCTGAACAATTACACCGATCCGGATATCCAGGGCCACTACGACATCGTGCTCGACGGCAAGGAGATTGGCGAAATCCTGAAGCAGCCCACGGTGCCGGTGGGGATGGTGCACACAGTTGGGACCGTTGCTTTCAAACAGGTGGCAGGACAGCCGGAGTTCGATGCGCTGAAAGTGGATGGGAGTCTTGACAGCCGCGGCCTGGATATCCATACCTCTGCGATCCGCGCGCAGATCAACAACATTGCCGCGCAGTACGGTGTGGAAAATGGCGATGCGGTTTTGCGTGACTTGCGTGCCAGCGTGTTGGGCGGCTCGGTTACCGCGCAGGGGACCATGAAGCAACTGAGCGGCAATCCGCATTCTGAGATGACCGCAGAAGTGCGCGGTGTTTCGCTTGCAGACATTGTGCGAGCGTTGGGGCCCGCCGCGCAATCGAGCAAAGCCACTGTGACAGGAGCCTTGAATGCCGAAGTGAAGGCTACGTGGGGCAAGAATTTCAATGACCTTGTTGCGCACACCGACGCGACCGTGAACGGGCAGGTCCAGCCTGCACGCGGAGCTTCAGTGCAGCCGCCAGCGACGGGTCCGGCTGGCACGGCAAATACCGCAACCGCAAATGCCGGCACGTCTCCGGCCGCCTTCCCGCTCGAAAGTGTGATTCACGCAACTTACAGCGGCAGCAACCAACAAATCGCGCTTCAGCAGAGCTATGTGAAGACGCCACAGACCAACCTCACAATGAACGGAGTTGTTAGCCAGCATTCCAGCGTAAGCATTCATCTGCAGGCCAATGATCTTCGCGAAGAGGATGCGATTGCAGAGATGTTTCGTACTGCTGCCCCCGGACAAACATTGCACCCGCTTGGGCTCGCTGGAGCTGCGACTTTCCAGGGGAATGTTCAGGGATCTACTGTGGCGCCGCATTTGACGGGGCAATTGTCGGCGACGAATCTTCAATACAACGGAACCACTTGGAAAGTGTTTCACTCCGAGGTGGACGCAAGCCCGTCCCAAATCAGTCTGCAACATGGCTCTCTACAATCCTCACCTCATGGCGACGTCGCGTTCAGCGCCAGCATTGGCCTGAACAAATGGGCATTCACTGAGAATAGCCCGATACAGATTCAGTTGAATGCATCGCAGATTGACATTGCAGACCTGACCAAGCTCGCCGGTCAACAGGTCCCGGTAACCGGCACGCTGAGCGCCGCAATCGCCATGCATGGGACGGAACTGAATCCCGTAGGGAATGGTAGCGTCACACTCGCGAGCCTTACGGCTTACGACCAGCCAGTGCAGTCCGTGAAACTGACGTTTGCAGGCACTGGCGATGAGGTGCATGGCGACCTGGCCGTAGCGCTTCCCGCGGGAAACTTGAAGGCGAACGGCACAGTGCGCCCGCGCGAGAAGACCTACACGGCAACGTTGGACGCGAGCGGTATCGACCTTGCCAAACTCCAGGCAGTCAGTTCCAGAACCCTCAAAATTGCAGGCGTGGCAAACATTCACGCAAAGGGGCAAGGTTCGTTCGACGATCCCCAAATGGACGCGACTCTTGAGATCCCAAAGCTGGCAGCTCAAGGGCAAGATGTGACCAACATCAAGCTGCAGGCAAATGTCGCAAATCACATTGCGAATGCCACACTGCAATCGTCGGCAGTGAATACATCGATTCAGGCAAAGGCAAAGATTGACTTGACTTCGGACTACATGACGGATGCAACTCTCGATACACAAGGGATTCCGTTGGCGCCGTTGATTGCCGCGTATGCTCCGCAAGCCGACGGAGTAACAGGAGAGACTGAGGTCCATGCCACTCTGCACGGCCCGCTCAAGAACCAGAAGCAGCTTGAGGCGCACGTCACCATTCCTGTGCTAAAAGTCGCGTACAGCAACACCGTTGAGTTGGCGGCCGCAGCACCAATACACGTGGACTACAAAGACGGGGTGATCAATGTGCAGCGCTCGTCGATCCACGGAACAGATACGGACCTCCAGTTTGAAGGGAGCATTCCAGCCAGTGGCGATGGACCCATGGCAGTGATGCTCATGGGGAACGTGAACATGGAACTGGCCCAGTTGTTCGATCCGGATATCCGCAGCTCAGGCCAATTGAAGTTCAATATCGATTCTCATGGTCCGGCAAACGGCGATAATCTTGCTGGCCAGATCAGTATTGTGGATGCAAGTATTGCCTCGAACGACATCCCCATTGGACTGCAGCATTGCAATGGAGCTCTGACTCTGACAAAAGACCGGCTGAACATCAGCAGTTTCAAGGGCAACATCGGTGGAGGAACAGTGACAGCGCAGGGCGGCGTCGCTTACCGTCCGTCGCTTCAGTTCGACTTGGGCATCAACACACAAGGAGCGCGGATTCTCTATCCGCAAGGCATGAGAGAAAACATTGACGCGAACCTGCGTCTCTCTGGCACAACCGATTCAGCGGTGCTGGGCGGAGCAGTGCATCTGTCAGACTTGTCGTTTACTCCGGCATTCGATCTTTCCAGTTTCGTGAGTCAGTTTGGAGGCGGTGTTGCTGCGCCCCCGTCACGAGGCTTGGCGCAGAATATCCAACTTAATGTAGCCGTCGATTCAACAAGCGGCGTTAACCTCACAAGCAGAGCGCTCAGTCTGGGCGGAACGGCAAATTTGCAACTGCGCGGAACTGCGGCGGACCCGGTGTTATTGGGACGCGTGAATCTAAACAGCGGCGACATCATTTTGAACGGAAATCGGTTTGTGCTCAACGGGGGCACCATCCAGTTTGTGAACCCATCGGAGACGCAGCCGGTGATGAACGTTTCGCTTACGACATCAATCCAGCAGTACAACATCGACCTCCGTTTCCAGGGTCCGGTGGATAAGATGCGAACCCAGTACAGTTCAGACCCCGCATTGCCTGAAGCGGATATCATCCACCTGCTGGCGTTTGGCAATACGACCGAAGCGAGCGCCCAGAACTCGACTCCGGCAAACCAGGCCGCAGAGTCTCTGGTCGCCTCCCAGGTTTCGAGTCAGTTGACGAGCCGGGTTTCCAAGATCGCCGGAATTTCGCAGCTCTCCATCAACCCGGTGCTGGCGAACAGCAGTAGTGGGGGGACGCCGGGTGCGAACATCACCATTCAGCAGCGCGTTACCGGGAACCTGTTTGTCACGTTCTCAACGAATGTCGGCTCGACACAGAGCCAGACCATCCAGGGTCAATACCAGGTATCACCTCGGGTTGCATTCAGCGCCACGCGCGATCCCAATGGTGGCTTTGCTTTCGACACACTTATCAAGAAGAGCTGGTGACGGCGAGCTTCGTCCGCAAAATGCCGGGAGGAACCACACGCAGTTTTTCGCCTTCGTTTCTGAATGCGGCAATACGCGCTGTATCTCGAATTGCCGCCGTTCATCGACTCGCTTCGCACGGGCTCGAATTGGCATCCAGCCAGGAAAGCGAAGCACGTATGCTCCCAGTTGCCAACGCTATCGACGAGTCAGAAGCTCCGTAGTATAGGTTGATCGTATCTCCGTCAACGCCGATTGTCTGACCGCATGGAAACACGACATCCTTGACGTCTCCGGAGCGCTCATAAGGCGCTTCAGGACCGAACATCCACGAGTCCCCGCGCTGCAGGCAGGTCTCCGGTCGGTTCAAATCAAAAAGAGCAAGGCCGAGGCGATAAATGCTTCCCGAAGCCGTTTGGCGGACGCCGTGATAGATGGTCAACCAACCCTTGGCCGTCGCAATTGGGGGAGAACAGAGGCCTATTTTGTTCGCGTCCCACCAGCCGCCGCGACGCGCTTCGAGCATGATCTTATGACCTCCCCAGTGACGTAAATCCGGCGAGTAAGAGATCCACATGTGCGCACCCAGGGTCGTAACGGGCCTGTGAATCAGCGCCCAGAGTCCTCCAATCCTATTAGGCAGCAGAGCTGCATCCTTGTCCTCCGGTTGCGCGATCACACCGAACCGTTCGAAGGTCTTGAAGTCCTTGGTCATTGCCAGGGAGACACCGGGCCCACCGCGTGAGAAGGATGTGTAGACGACGGCATATTGCTCTAGCTCCGGCACATAAGTGATGCGTGGATCTTCGATGCCCCAAAGCTCTTCCGGATAATCGCGAGGATTCGCCTCCAAAGTTGGTTGTGCATCAATGTGCCAGTCATCCACGCCATTCGCTGACCGCGCCGCGCACAGATGCGACAATCCCCTTCGATCTTCCACCCGGCAAAGCAGCAGAGTCTCACCGTCGGCAAGTCGCACCGCAGCGGCGTTGAAAACGCTATTGATCGGATAGGGCCAGTGGTTCTGAGTCAGAATCGGGTTTCCTTCATAGCGATTGAAAAGGGGAAGCCCCGTATGCGACTCCACGTGAATTTCCGGGGAACCACAGTCTGCGGATAGAACAGGCGAAACATTGTTAGTCAAGGAGTGGTACTCATTTCCAGATGCCGTTCCTGTGCGTTTGTCACTTTGGCCTTCTGCATTTGCAATAGGGCCATCAGGAAAGAAAGCGTCGACTCCGCACCCTGGTTTTCATTGATGCGGTCGGGATGAAGACCGTCTCTGCAGCCGCCTGTGGTCGAGTCGTATAGCGCCAACTGCAAATCGTTCTTTCCGAGAAACCAACGGAAGACCCGCTGCGCCTCATCAAACCATAGTCCTTCTTCCGTCAAGCTGTATACCTCGAGGCAGGCTGAGATGGTTGCGCAAGCCTCAACCGGTTGTTGATCAAAGCGCGCCTTTTCATTTCCTTCCACGAAGAACCCGTTGGATCCGATGGGAACAAACATCTCCGCATCGTCGCAATGCTGCTCTGCGACTAACCATTTCAGCGAATCCATTCCAACTTCGATCATCCTTTGGTTATCGCTTCGCCATCCGGCCAGAATCAGTGCCTGCGGCAGCCTTGCATTGCAGTAGGAGAGGCTTCTCTCAAACCAGCGCCAATGCGTGGAATGGGTGCGTTCATAGATATCAAGCAAGCGATTCGCGAGCGCGTTGCGAGCGCCCTGGATGGCCCGGTCACCGGGAATCCAGTCCAAATAGGCCTGCATGCCTAGAATGCAATACGCCCATGCCCGCGGACTGGTAAATTCGAGCGTTGCCGGAACTGCGGCTTCGAAGAGCCGTCCAGCCGCTCCACGCAAACCTGCATTTCGTGATCGACCCAGCACGGTGCCCAGAGCCCACAACGCGCGGCCATGGCTGTCGTCCGAACCAATGTCTTCCAGCCATCTACGGCCATAGCTTAGAAAGTTTCTGAATCTCCCGGTATCGGAGTTGAATGCAAGCCACAAGAACGCAAGGTAACGGTGTGAGAGATCGCCGAATAAGTTCACGGCCGCGTTCTCCGGCAACTCATCCAGATACGTGGATACGATAAGTGCGCGTGCATTATCGTCGGTGGTATAACCCTCACTGGAGTTCGGCACACTGAATATTGCGTGCTGCAGAATTCCCGTATCGTCCGTCAACCGCAAAAAGTGATCGACCTTCAATCCCGGCAAGTCATCGACCGCCGCTACCGCAATGTCATCCTTGTGCGCAGCCCTTGGGTGCAAGGTGCGTTCAAACCGTGCACGCTGAAAGCTCCTCATATACTTCTGCGCTGCCTTCTGCCAGATCGTCTCACGTGAGTGCAGATAAGCCCGCTTGCGCATCGCGTGCCGCTCCCCATCGTTGTCTAGAAGACTCAGAACCGCTTCAGTGATGGCATCGGGACTTTCGAACGGCACAATCACACCACGCCTCTCCGCCAGCAATTCCTTGGCATGCCAATACGGAGTAGAGATGATCGCCTTCCCTGCTCCCAATGCGATTGCGAGAGTCCCGGAAACAATCTGCGCTTCCTGCCGGTAGGGCGTAATGTAAATGTCTGCGGCGCCCACATGTTCCACCAGTTCCTCGCCGCTTACAAATCGATTGACGAGGATCAGATTCGGCCCAACTCCGAGTTCATCAGCCAGAGCCATCAATCCTTCACGGTATTTTTCTCCATCGCGTCGGCGGATATGCGGATGCGTCACGCCAGAAACAACGTAAACCACATCAGGATGCCGAGCTAAAATCGCAGGCAGCGCTCGAATTACATTCTCAATCCCCTTATTCGGCGACAACAGACCGAACGTCAGCAGTACCGACTTACCCTCGGCGCCGAAACGGTCCTTGAAGTAGTTGGGATCCATAAACTGGAAGTCCGGCACGCCGTGCGGAATAATATCAATCTTGCCAACTGGAACCGAATAGATGTCGCGCAGAAACTGAGCCGCCTGTTCACTCATCACCACCAGGCGATCCGAGAGGCGCACGATTTCTTCCAGAACAATTTGCTGATCTGGATTTGGATTGCGCAGAACTGTGTGGAGCGTCGTCACAACAGGCATCTTCAATTTGCTTAACAGTGTCAGCACGTGCCGGCCCGCTACACCTCCATAAATGCCGTATTCATGTTGCACGCAGACCAGGTCATTGCCGTTGAAGTTCAGAAACTCGGCAGCTCGTTCATAGGAGGCCAGGTCTTCCTGGTCAAGCTCCAGTCGGACCAGGCTCGGATAGTCGTATGCGGAATCAGGATCATTCACCGGAATGGCAAACAGCCGATCACCGCCAAACTCCAGTGCCAGTGCTGTACATAAATCCGTCGTAAAAGTGGCAATGCCACACTGGCGCGGCAGGTAGTTCCCTACAAATGCAATCCGCGTGGGCAACGGCAGGGTGCAACTCGTCGACCTATCCGGGATGGGAGCTACCGTCTGACAATCCCCCGTAAGTTGTTCATCACAATCAGTGCCAATAGGAGCCATGTTGCCTGCTTTCGCTTGCATTGGTTCGGTTCAAGTGAGCAGCGGAAAAGAGTGAACGATACGGCAGCCGAGTAGAAATCCATTAGACGACGGCCTTTTGCCAGGCCAGGGACGCCTCCGACAATACACGAGAATTGACTTTTCATTTCTGTACATGCAGCGCCATTCGGTCCAGGCCAGGCAATGAGTAGACCACTGGAATCCAGTTACACTTTCTCTCTGCCGCGTCAGTCTTGCCGCGATTGCGCGAAGGGACTCGATGCGCGAGAACCGCAACCGCCCAATGCGATTGTCAACCTGCAATGCGGGAATAACTGTATCTAATTGAACAGAAGTCCAGCCGCCACGACACTGAGAAACTGACAAAAGACTTCAGCGATGCCCACGCCCCGGCTCCGCTTGCCAAGGCCATCCGCAGATAGCATTGTTCACCGACAGCTAGGCTCCATCCGCCATTCTCATTTTTCCCCCAGGCAAGCGAGAATCGTCTTGATGACCACGTTGGTATCGTCAGGGCCTTTCACTGGGATCGAAATAACACCTGCCTCTTCCGCCGGGTAATCGTTCCCCCCTGGAAACAACGCATCGCCGATGTAGACCATCTCTCGGAATGACAGGTGGAGAGTGTCCCGCAGCTTTCCTATACCGTAGGCCTTGTCAATGCCTGGCTTGGTAACATCAATCGAGGTTGCCCCACCCATGCGGATAGAAAACTCCGGGATCAGCGTCTCCAGGATCGCTGTAATCTTCTTGCGCTTGGCAAAATCAGGGTCCCATTTTTCCTTTTCGGCA
>Ga0302319_10016489_pt1 | contig 13619 bp, 11 predicted proteins | sample Bog_T0_2_FD_203319 | JGI IMG/M metagenome (GOLD analysis project Ga0302319, IMG submission 203319) | Peat permafrost microbial communities from Stordalen Mire near Abisko, Sweden - Bog_T0_2 | ecosystem: Environmental > Terrestrial > Soil > Wetlands > Peat | place: Sweden: Abisko, Stordalen Mire...
TCCCGACTTTCACCCACCTTGCTCCGAACCTTTCAGCTGCGCGACGTCTATGGCTTGAACATACGCGAAACGGCACATCTACTCGGGGTACCTCCCGGTACGGTAAAAGCACGGCTGGCAAGAGCTCGCGTGAAACTCAGAAAAGCGATTGGCACGAGCCGCTAGCGAACTTGTGACGCGAGGTACGGTCGACGACAACGATGTTTACGAAGCGCCGCAAGTCGCGCCGCCGTGCCCAATGATGATATTTTCATCGGTGATATTCGATGAACTGATTTACGGGGCACAGTAGAATGCCCTTAACTGCATGACGCTTCCCGACAAGAGCCGGCCCCAACCGCGCGAAGCTGTCTCCAGTCAGCAACAGGATTGGCGGATACTTCTCACGCTTTTGCTCGCCTTCTTTCGAACCGCCTGCGCCCTGAATCCGACTCAGGAGATCTCTCAGTACGGACATACCGTTTGGCGAATACAGGATGGTGTCTTTCCGGGCGCGCCACAGGCAATAGCTCAAACCGCAGATGGATATCTCTGGATAGGAACCAGCGCGGGGTTGGTCCGATTTGACGGCGTCCGGTTTGTTCGGTGGTCCCCGCCCGAAGGCACAAGTATGCAGTCAATCATATCTCTTCTCGGTGGACGCGACGGCACGCTGTGGATCGGAACCGAGGCGGGAGTGGGTTACCTGAAGGGTGAGAGTTTCGGCTATCGCGAATTGGGGCGGGCGAACAAGATTGTTCAAGATAAGAACGGAACGATATGGGTTGCGCGGTCCCGCTTACCTCTAGAACGTGGCCCCCTGTGCCGCGTTGAGCGGGATCGATTTGACTGTTTCGGCGCAGGCGAAGGAATCCGTTTTGGCGTTCAAGGCGCCGAGGCTCTCATAGACGATCGGGCGGGCGGGCTTTGGATCGGCTCAACGAAAGGTGTGTGCCACTGGAACGGACGGTCGGGCGCGACATATTTTCCGAAAGCTTTGGAAAGCGCGGAGGGCTCTGCCGGAGTTCTGGCACTGGAACTGGACCAGGATGGCTCGTTACTGGTTGGTACAGGACATCCGGGACCGGGCCTCGGTTTGCAAAGATTTGACGGGGACAAGTGGAGCGGCTATCAAGCGGGACTCGTTCGCGGTTCAAAGATTTCGGTTGAGTCCATGCTACGGGATCGCCAGGGTAGCCTATGGATCGGAACGAAAGACAACGGCATTCTTCACGTCCATAACGGTTTGGTTGACACTTTCACGGAGTCCGACGGGCTTTCCAGCAACTTGATACAAGCCCTTTATCAAGATCGAGAGGGAAACGTCTGGGCCGTATCGCCACAGGGACTTGATCGCTTCCGTGAACTTCCAGTTGTGACGTTCGGCCACCGCCAGGGGCTAAGCAATGAGCACGTGACCACCGTTCTCGCATCTTCGACTGGTTCTATGTGGGTCGGCAGCCAGACCGGAGTGGATTCCTTTTCACAAGGCAAAACTTCCTCAATCCCCAGGGGTAAATTGCCTGGGAAAACTACTACTTCAATCATGGAAGATCATAAGGGGCGCTTATGGGTGGGAATGGATGCCGATCTGTACGCGTTGGAAGGCGGCCGCTTTCACGCGATTCGAACACCCGATGGAAAATCGCTCGGTGTGGTCTTTGGACTGGTGGAAGGCGTAGACCACCATATTTATGCTGTGGTCACAGGTAACCCGCAGAGAGTCTTCGACATTTTCGACAGGAAAGTACTAAGGAGCGATCCCCTTCCTAGCTTGCTTAGTGGCAGCCCGTTCGCACCGCATCCGAGTGGTGGGATATGGCTGCTTCGGCGGGATGGTTCTTTATTGCACTATCAGTCCGGCAGCTTCGAAAGCACGAGCAAGCCGTTCAAGACGGGGACGGTTGTAGCGCTGGTAGACGATCATCGGGGTGTCGTCTGGGCTGCGTCACACAGGGGTGTTGTTCGCTGGGCAGGCAGCGATACTAGACTTCTAACGAGCAAGAATGGCCTCACGTGTGATTACTTATACTCGCTAATCTTCGATAGCTTGGGGACTCTTTGGGTTTCTGGTCCCTGCGGTTTCATGGCAATCACTCGCGCTGAATTGGAGCGATGGATGGCCCAGCCCAATGTGCAAGTCGCTGTTCGCACCTACGATGTGCTGGACGGCGCCGAAACGGCACAATCTCCTTTTCAGCCGACGGCTGCGAGGTCGCAGGATGGGGTGCTGTGGTTTGTCAACAACGTTGCAATACAGATTGTCGATCCGACCCATCTCCCAGAAAACCATCTCGCACCACCGGTGGTGATCGAGGAGGTTCAGGCGGATGCCGCTGAGCTCTCGCCTCGTGCTGGTCTTCGTTTGCCCGCTAGAACAAAGGACCTTCGGATCGACTATACAGCCCTGAGTTTCGCATCTCCGCAGAAGGTGCATTTTCGCTACAAGCTGGAAGGCCGAGATAGCAGTTGGCAGCAAGCTGGAACCCGACGTCAGGCCTTCTACACTGACTTGCCACCGGGGTCCTATCGCTTTCGCGTGATCGCATGCAACAACGACGGGGTCTGGAACGAAACCGGAGCACAGCTTGCATTTACCATCCCACCGGCGTTCACGCAGAGTATTTGGTTCAAAGTGATTTGTTTTCTTGGTTTCATAGGTTTTGTTTATTCGGCATACCGTTTCCGAATTCGGCAAGTGACTTTGCAACTGCGCGGGCGCATGTACGAGCGGCTCGCGGAGCGGGAGCGGATTGCAAGGGATCTGCACGACACGTTTTTCCAAGGAATCCAAGGTTTATTGCTGCGTTTCCATACAGCCACATCTCAGCTCAGTAAGGAGGAGCCCGCGCGACGGATCTTTGAAGAAACTTTGAAGCAATCGGACCAGGTGATGCTCGAAGGACGCGAACTGGTGTTGGATTTGAGGGCCACTGCCTCCGAACAAAACGACTTGCCAACAGCGTTCTCCGATTTTGGCGAGGGAATGCGCAAGGGTAGTTCTTGCGACTTCAAAGTAGTAGTTAACGGGGCCATTCGTTCCCTGCATCCAGTAGTCTTTGAGGAATTATTCAAGATTGGGAAGGAGGCGCTGGGGAATGCCTTTCGGCATTCCAATGCGCACTTAATTGAAGCCGAACTCAACTACGAACCGAACGAGCTGCGTATACGGATTCGGGACGACGGCACGGGAATTGACTCCACGATTCTGCGGCAAGGACATCGGGAAGGACATTTTGGATTGCCTGGCATGAGAGAACGTGCACAGAGAGTTGGGGCGCGCCTGGATGTGTGGAGCGGGAGCGGGGCAGGCACCGAAGTTGAATTGCGAATAGCAGCCCGAGTTGCCTACCTTTCCGAACCGAACGGTTCTATGTGGAAGCTCCCGAAACTGCAGCAGGGCGCGAAACAGGAGGGTGGTCCTCACGAGAATGGAGATGCGTTCCGCTGAAAAAGGTGTCCAAGACGAAGGAGACCTGCCCGTTGGCTTGCCTATGTACTTGCCCTTTTAGGTGTCGAGGAAACCGCGTCTGAGAGCGATCATGACGGCGTGCGTGCGATCGCTCGCGTTCAGCTTGGAGAGAATACTCTTCAGATGATTTTTCACTGTGTGCTCAGAGATTTTCAGATCGCAAGCGATGATTTTGTTGGAATTACCGTTTGCCACACCACGAAGGACATCGAGTTCACGAATCGTGATCGAATCATCCGCGGCATGTTCTGCAAGCTGTTGGGCGATCTCTGGCGGAATGCGTTTATGACCGCTGTGAACCAAACGAATCGTCTCCACTAATTCCGTTCGCAGCAGGTTCTTAAGCAGATATCCGACTGCTCCAGCTTTAAACGCGCGAAGTATTTGAACGTCACCCACCGAGGTCGTCAGCACCACGATTCGCGCATGCGGAAATTCCTGGCGAATCGATGACATGGCGGCGATGCCGTTAACTTTCGGCATGCGTATATCCATTAAAGTAACGTCTGGACGATGTTTCCGAAAAAGCCCCAGTGCCTCATCGCCATCAGGGGCCTCTGCAACAACACGCATGTCAGACTGCGCATTGATTTCACCCACGATCCCAGCCATCATCAACGGGTGATCATCTACCGCCATCACGCGGATGCTATGGGTTTCGGCCATACCAAAAACCTCGACGTCCTTTTGTATCGGATATCATACGACCATTTTGCCAAGTCAGCCCCCCTCGAAAGGGCTAGTCGTTCTTGCCTCCTTATGGGATTCCCCCCGCAGCCGTGCAGAATTACTGTAGAGTCGTGCAGAGACTTTTTTCGATGTTCCCCGCTGGCGCGGCAGGCTGGGGGCTCCTGCTCCTACGGTTGTGTGCTGCAGGAATGCTTATTCGCAACTGCATCCTCGATGCAACCCCTTCAATTCCTACGTGGGAGATTACCGGAGTAGTCATTCTTGCCGGAGCCTTCGTCCTTGGAGCATTTACCCCAGTCGTTTGCTGCATCTCCGCTCTGCTTCAAATCCTGGTGCTGCTACGCGCCCACCAGCTAAATCCTCTTCATTTTGCCTTCTCATTCTGCGTTACCGCCGCTCTTTTCCTTTTGGGGCCGGGAGCGTTTTCGCTTGATTCCCGTCTATTCGGCCGTCGACTCATTGTCCACTCAGACTCCAAATAAAGTCGCCAGACCGCAACGAATACTCCCACAGTTGTGTCCTTCATGGTCGGTGAACAGGCATTCCCCCAGCATCGTAGACGATGGCTAGCACAAACTGGCTCGAACGGGGCATCTCCGTTGGGCTCCATTTGGGCTTATGTCCTTTGCCAGGAATCCTTACTGTCTTCATAAAGACTCGATGGGGCGTAGGGGATCCAATGGCGACCGCAGCTCTTCCAATGTTTAGCGCTGGGACAGATCACACGCATCTTCCGCGGAAATACAACGGCTCGCGACACGATGGTGTAGAAATCGCGTCTATAGACGAAGTGAGCAGAGTCCAATCAGACGAACGGGGTAAAAACGAGACCGCGTTTAAAGGAATTGTTGGCGGCAGCCCTGCTCTTAAATTTGTACTTGCTGAAGTAGAGCGAGTCGCACCAACGGACTCCACCGTCCTTGTCCTGGGAGAAACCGGGACCGGCAAAGAATTGATAGCCCGCGCGATTCACGATCTGAGTGCCCGCCGCGGATCTCCATTCGTAAAGGTGAATTGCGCTGCGATTCCGTTTGATCTTCTAGAGAGCGAGCTGTTCGGACACGAGAAGGGCGCGTTTACGGGGGCCATCGCCCGAAAGATTGGCCGCTTCGAAATGGCCGACACCGGAACTCTGTTCCTTGATGAGATCGGGGACCTGCCGCTTATCTTGCAGCCGAAACTTCTACGCGTCTTACAGGAACAAGAGTTCGAACGTCTCGGCAGTGGCCGGACGCATCGCATCAATGTCCGTCTGGTCGCAGCAACGCATCAAGATCTGACCGACATGGTTGCGCGAAAGGCCTTCCGCAGCGACTTGTATTACCGCCTCAACGTATTCCCAATCGAGCTGCCACCGTTGCGAGAACGACCAAGCGACATCCCACAGTTGATTTCTCACTTTGTTAACGGTTTCAGCAGGCGTATGGGCAAGCCGATTCGGCTTATACCGCCGGAAATGATCGACGCGTTCACTTCCTATTCTTGGCCCGGAAACGTCCGCGAACTCCAAAACTTGATCGAACGCGCGGTCATTCGGTCGAATGACGGCGTGCTTCCAAATCCCCTGCGGGTATTGGAGCGGACGCCGGCATGGCCTCTAAAGACGTCAACCCTGAGCCGTACATCGGGTACGTTTAGCGATTCCATGCGATCCCTAATCTTGCGGACTCTGGAAGATACGGACTGGCTGATCGGCGGACCCGATGGCGCCGCAGCGCGACTGGGATTGCCGAGAACTAGTCTCATTTCCAAGATGAAGAAACTCGGGATCTCGCGGCCGAGAAGCGGAAATGCGCCGCCCACGATGATCGAAGAATCTTTAGCCGGATTCCAGTTGCCATCGGCAGATCCGTGGTGAGACGCTCCCTGGCTGAGTAGCCGACGCTAGAGTTGCGAGTCTAATTCGATCCGAGAGGACGAAACAGGAGGAAAATACTATGAACGCAGTTAAGGCTGACGATACCCTCCTCGCCGGTTGCCAGGTTATTTCGATACTGATTCGCCGCGCTGACGATCTGAACGGTTGTCTTCACACCAAGACCGTCCGGATCGGCAACTTTAAGGCGCAACTCGCCCACGTTACTCTGTCCGAAAAGCGGGATCGCAAAGGCAAAGACCGCGATCACAAAGACAAAGACGAAGACGACAGCGGCACCGAGTTTGAGGATCGGCTTCAAGGCAAACTGCTCTTTTCACTTGCGGTGGTAGAACGGGTTGTAATAAGGTCCGCCGCTGTTATCGGATAGGTTCTTCGCGACCGAGCGGTAGGGGTTTTCGCCGGGAGTTCCATCCAAGTGGAGGGCCGAGAGCACTGCTGCAGCCACACGATCGCCAACCTGGTTGCCTGCAGTCATATCACCGCGGTAATGGACTCCGGCCCACACCCGCGCGTTGTTTACCTCCTCGACTATTCCACCGTATTCGCTCTCGTCCTCCGGGAAGAAGGCCCGCAGAACGGTAACGCCTGCGGCTGTAAACGTAGCGTGTCCTGCCGGATAAGAAGGATGCTTGGGCGTCAAAATGACGGTCGGCAGCGTGGGCTCCAAATGAGCGGGTCGAGGACGCATGAAATGATACTTGTCGTACCAGGTGCCCAATAGAGCGTCGTACATCGAGGTGAACAGTATGGCCGTAGCACGCTCAGTCCGCGGCGCCGACCAGCCATGGCGCTCTGTGAGCGTGTCGAGAATCTGGACCGCCCAGTGGCCGGGCTGGTCGACTCCATTCTTGAAGACGATGAAATCGGTATAGCAGGTCCGATTGTTGAGCGCCGTAACAATCTCCTCCATGTCGCGCTTCGTCTCGGGAGAGTTGTTCGCTGGAGGCGGAGGGACTGCTGCTAACTCATTGACCTTCGCGCGGGTAAGGAAGAGCGGCTCCCAGGCTCCGGCCGTCGGATCAACCGGCAGAAACTGATTCCAAGGTAGTGCATCGCCGTAAACCACTTCCACTTTTTGCTGCGGAGCCGTCCAGGTTATGTCATCACTGTAGTCCGCCTTTGTCCGCGAGAACCTCACTCCCAGACGGACGGTCTCGTCGGCAAAGGGTTGCTCCCAAGGGATGTCCCTGCCAAAAACGAGCTGGTTAGGGCGTCCATCCTCCTCGATGGCCGCAATAACTCGTTCAGCTACTTCTCTCCCCAATTCTCTTCCTACATTCACGTCACTCGGCAGGTTGAGCCCTCCAAGTACTTGTGCGGAGGTGGCTTCATCCGCAAGCGCCGAGACCCGATCTTCATAGCGCGGAAAGAAGTAGGCTAGGATTCGCCCTGCGGCGCCGGCGGCGGCTGCGCTATCTGAAGGATAAGCAGGGTTCTGCGGTTCAGGCACGAGCGGCTGGATGGAACCATCCATTTCAGAGGGACGAGGACGAAGGTAATATTCCTGATTATTCCACGCAGCGAGGACCGCGTCAGCCATGGCAATATGAAGGGCGGTATAGGCGCGCAGCATCGAAGGAGTTCCCAGCCCACTGTGCAAAACGAGATCGTCAACCAATCGGCGCCAGACCGTGCCTTGATTTGCTGTGTTCCATTTACAGGACAAAGCCCTTTGCTGAGATGACGGATTGCGCAGCGCCTTCCGCACGACCTCCAACTCTTCAGCCGTCCTGGCGTCGAGATTGGCAGGGGGCGGTGGAACACGAATCTCATCCGCGGAGCCGAGTAGAAGTGGGGCCCAATTTCCCGCTTCTGGTTCGGTAGGATTTGCCGAGAACCACCTGGTCTCATTCGTGAGTGGTGGGACCGGCTTTTGCTGCGCCGCGGTGACTGCGCTCAAGAGACAGCACAGCGATGCCACCAAGAATGAGTGCCTCCGCGAAACTCGATTCCGAATCATCTTCTCCTCCTCCGTATCGTTATGGGTCAAATTCAGAAAGACGACAATATGCCGTGAGCATCACTTACAAGTTCAGAACGCCAGCCCTAAGTGGATAGCGAAGCCGACAGAAGTTGCGTTAGGTGTGCTGTTCATTTGCTTATCTGCGAGAAGCGCACCGGCAGATCACCTTCCACGAACCAACGGACCTTGTAACCGGGAATCGGGAAGCTTTTGTTAACCAGCGGGGTAAAACCAAGCGAGTTTTGATTCACCTCGAATGCGCCTCGCAGGCCAACCGCCCAGTGTTTGGGTGAGGGTTTAATCACGCCGGGATGCACGAGTAGCGTGACTGAGTGATCGCCGGGATGAACTTCGGGTACAAACTCAAAATCGAAAAGCACTGGTGACCCAGGAGGCTTCACTCTGATGCCGAAAGGAAAGAGAATATTGAAACTATCGCTGATGGTTGTAGTGTTCGAAGCACCCGTCGCGGACGTGTGGTTCACCAGAGGAAATGCCACTCCGATGTGCCCGCTGAGGAGATCCTGCGCACTCGCGGATTTCGATAGAACGGTCACGGCTGTCAAGAGCAAGAGAAGCGTTACCAGCCTTAGACCAATGATCAGACCTTTGTGCGTGGCCATTTCTTAACCTTCCTGAAGTAAACTTCATTCTGTTCTTGGCTTATTACTTGACCAGCGTTTCGAGGGAGTGGGGAGCTTTAAAACAAGTCTCCCCGCCGATTTCGGCCGTGGCTTACCGGAACCGCCATACAATCGGACAGTTCACAATCAGCCCGGTTGAGCCCCACTTGCCGCCATTGGGCCCGGTGATCCACCCGTCTTGAGCGAACTTGAGAATCTCAAATTCCTCGGTCAATCGGGACCGGTAGGCCTTATTGACGGCTTCCTCCGTCCACACGCCTAGGTTGAGATCCCACAGAGGGCTGTAGTCGGTCGCCACCGTGGGAATGCCACCGAAGACGTTGAGTGGTGAAAGTCCATCCGCGATGGCACTGTTCAGTCCCTGGCGCTGTGGGTTTCCCTTGCCGGTAGGCCCATTGGCGAAGATGAAGAGGCGTTCGGTTGCACTGAAAGCACTGTCGTCGTGCCCGACCGTAACCTCCCGCAGTCCGGGCGCATAGGTTGCACCTTCAAGAGTCGCCGCGAGAGGATCATTCGTATCCAGGCTGACGTACAGTACTGGGCGCGCGAAGCTGAACCCTTGCGTAAGCTTCAGCGTTACTGTCTGATCCTGGGGGCAGATTTTCACGACTTTGTCGTGGACCAGAGAGTAGTCCGGATTGCCATCGCAAAACGAGATCTGGCTGGCCTCAACGTTGAAGGCCACGATGGGCGCGTTCCAGATAAAGTTGCCGGCGTTTTGGATGCGTACCAGCGGCGTATAGTTCTGGTCCCCGACCGAACCAGGTTCGGCGGTTTTGGGAGGAAAGAAATTAGGCGCCTCGCCGGGAACGACTCTTCGGTTCGGCCGAAAATCTACTGTGCCTGACTCAAATGTGACCGTGGTGTTTTTTTCCAGTGTCCCCAATCGCACCGCGCGGCCCACAGCGTTGTTCAGCTTGGCAGAGTAGTTCAGGCCGAGAGCATCGGCGGTTCCAGGATCTGTGACGTCCGTCAGCACGTACCAAACCTTTCTTCCGTCTCTCAGCTGGCCCTGGTACAAAGGCAGGGTTATCGTTTCGTCCTTCAGATTCACTTCCCCGGACTTGAGAAGCTGGTAGGGACCAGTAAGTTCCTTCTGGATGAGAGAAGGCGCCGGTCCGAAATAGGTGTTGGGTACGACCGCGCCAACCGAAGCCGGAGGCGGCGTGATTTCCCCTTCCTGTGCAGATAGACTTGTGGCGCCCCACAACAGAACCGCGATGGAAGCACAAGTCAAGAATGCGATTCGCAGGCACGTGCTGAACTTCGAGTACTTTGAACCCATGGTAATTTTCTCCTTCTGAATTGATCGACTGCGCGAGAGTGAGATGGAACCCGAGCCAAAAAGTTGCAGACATCAGTTTTTATTCGTGCCAAGGCGAGCTGGCCGCGGGAGCGGGAGCGTTCGGAATCAACCTTCCCCATCAGCAGTGTGAATTGTCTTAGCCGAGGCCGTTATAAGATTCGCGCAGCTATACACCGTTAGTGAAACTTTTTATCGGCTATACAATCTGAGGCTAAGAACGTGTAGGTGCTTTTCCGGAGTCGGACTGGAGGTTGGGATTATGTAGGTAGTCTCGGTGAACTCGGGGCTGCCGCGAGAGGTGATCAGGAGAGGCCAGCGTGTGAACACCGTGATTTTCAAGATGCATGGACGGCAAGGTCGGCCAGCGAGCCGTAGGAACAACCCTTCGCGCGCGCCTTTAGATGCGCGACGCTCCTGCACCTGGTATCGACGGAAGTTGAAGCAGCGGCCACCGCGAAACAAACAGGTGAGACCATGGGCCGAAGGTTGGGAGGGACATCGTCCTCACCTAGTGTTTGCAATTGTTTGCGCGCAGTTCATAACTCTGCCCCACCTGAGTAGTCCTGCCTTTGTCGCGCGAGACGCTGGATGCGGGTGAAAGAACCGCTTCTGTGGAACGGAAGATTCCCATTTTCCGCATCTTTCCGATGAGGGTCGTGCGTTTGAGTCCGAGTCTTCTCGCCGCACCCATCGGGCCTCCCACGACCCAGCCGCATTCCTTCACAGCTTTGAGAATGTGCCCGAACTCGGCCCTCGCCAGCGTCTCGGGCTGGGTATGAGCAATCTGTTTCGAGCAATCGAGATCCTCCAGAGGCGCGCGAAGTTCGGAGCCTGGAGACAGGATGACTGCGCGCTCGATGAAATTCTGGAGTTCGCGAACGTTGCCGGGCCAGTCATACTCCATGAGGGCTCTCATCGTCTCGGGCGGAACGGTCTCGACTTGTCGATTCATACGCCGAACGCAATGGTCAGCGAATACGGTGACCAAGGAGGGTATGTCTTCGCGCCGCTCGCGCAGCGGAGGAACTGCGATAGGAAAGACGTTCAACCGAAAGTAGAGATCGCTGCGAAAGCGTTTTTCCTGCACCATCTGTTTCAGGTCGCAATGAGTTGCCGCCACCACGCGCACGTTAACCTGTTGTATTCGATTGCTGCCCAGCCGTTCAAACTCCCGTTCCTGCAGCACTCGGAGAAGCTTAGCTTGGAGTTCGAGAGGGATATCGCCGATTTCATCCAAAAAGAGTGTGCCTTTGTCTGCCAGTTCGAAGCGGCCCATTTTTCGGGCAACGGCCCCGGTGAACGCTCCTCTCTCATGACCGAAGAGTTCACTCTCAAGGAGTCCAAGGGGAATTGCGGCGCAGTTGAACCTTACGAAAGGACGGTCACGCCGTGGACTGAGATTGTGAATCGCGCGCGCGATCAATTCCTTTCCGGTCCCTGTCTCTCCTTGTATCAGCACGGTTGAGTCTATGGGAGCGACCGTCCGGACCAGATCCAACACTTCCTGTAGTCTGACGCTTGTACCGACGATCCCGCAAGAAAGATTGGTCGCGCCGATGCGCTTTTCGGTAGGCGTATCGCTGTGCAACCGTGGGGGCGCCTCTGATCTTTCCTTTGGCAGCTGACTCTGAAGACGATCGCTACCGACATAGCGGAACCGTGCCGCACTCGGATCGTCCGGAAAGGAAATTGCCTGTCCAACCATGAGCCGTCCTCCACAATGCAGCCAGTATGGGTTCAAGGTGGATCGACGCACATCGCCAGATCGTCCACTTGTCCACTGGTCATTTAGTGAACCCGGCCGCTACAACTTTTGGCGCAGCCTGGCACGTCTAGTATTGCCGGCCCTCGATGTGCTTCCTCCCGAAAAGTCGGGCGTCGACGGACCAGGCGCCCGGTCCGATCATCGCCAATGCTGCCCCAATCGTTGCTAACATGAGGGAAACCGAAGAGTCGCCTGTGACCACCAAAACGATCCATATCTCGACTATGGCAACGAGTATTCCCACCACAGGAGTCCACAAGCCAACGAGAAGAAATATTCCCGCGACAACCGCAATCATTCGGGGGACGATGACTCCAGAAGCGAACTTCTCGATAATTTGCGGGATCTCGTCGTGAAGTAGAGCCACGCTAACCAGTGCGCGCAGGAGTAAAAGGCCGGCTCCGGGCCAACCGCTCGCGAACGTGGAAAATAGGCGTTGCACAAATAATCCGCGGTAAGAGTAAGCGAATTGCGATAGGGGCCGAATCGCCTAATGGTAGATGGCTATAATGCGCCGAAAGTAGTACCTGCGCATTCATTTGCTCTGCAAGTCGATAATTCCACGCCTTAGACCGATCGTTACAGCGTGCGTTCGATCGTTCGCGCCAAGCTTGGAAAGAATATTCGTGACATGGCGCTTGACGGTCGCTTCCCCAATCGAGAGCTGATCAGCGATCAGTTTGTTGGCATTCCCGGCCGCAATCAGCCGCAGTACGTCCACTTCGCGCGGACTCAGGTCGTCATCCGCCGCATGTTCCGCCAATTCGGCGGCGATCTCGGGAGGAATCTGTTTTTGTCCGGAGTGCACGGCACGGATGGCACCCAGGAGTTCCCGATGCACTTTGCCCTTTAAAATGTATCCTCGCGCACCTGCCTTGAGCGCGCGCAACACTTGAACGTCTCCGGTATATGTAGTCAGGACTATGATTCGTGCACCAGAGAATTCCGCCTGAATTCGGGTGATGGCTTCGATGCCATTCATACCCGGCATCTGTAGATCCATTAACGTAATGTCGGGGCGGTGCAATCGGAACTTTTCGATGGCTTCCTCTCCGTTCGATGCTTCTGCGACCAACTTCATGTCGGGTTCAGCGTCAATGAGAGCGGCGATCCCCTCGCGGAGCAGAGCGTGGTCGTCAACCGTAAAGATTCGAATCAGTCCCGGATCGAGGCTCACGGTTTTCTCACTTTGCTAAACAGTCCGAATTGAGCGCCTTGGCGCGATGCTTGGTAAGCCGTGACTGCGGGAATGGTCAACTGAATTTCAGTGCCTGCTCCGACTTCGCTCCAAAAGTCCAAGCGGGCGCTGATGCGTTGCGCGCGTTCACGAATGCCGGGCAAACCCCAGTGTCCAGGACGGCCACCTTCTTTCAGAATCTTCGAATCAATGCCGGCGCCATCGTCACGAAAACGCAAGCGTAACACGCGACGATCATAACGAACCTCCACTTCAATCTGATGTGCCTTTGCGTGCCGAACGGCGTTTCGGAGCGCCTCTCGAGCAATCTGGCACACCTCTTCTTGTACCATCGGGGATATGGTTCGCCGCTCGCCTTCAACCGTCACGCTGAACGTCGGCGAATCGCCATTCGTGTCGCTAGAGGCTGTTAATTCTGTACCAATTTCCGTCAATAACTCGCCAAGATCGGTCTGAGCGGAAGAGTCAGAACGCAAATCCTTGATGGCATCCCGGCTTTCTGCGATTGCCTGTTCCGTCCTTGTAATCGCGCCGTCGAGAGCACCCATCGCTTCTTCGGGACGCTGGGGGAGCATATTTCGAGCCGCCTGAAATCGAAACATTAACCCATGCAGACTTTGCAGCAGCGTATCGTGCAGGTCGCGCGCGATGCGCGTCCTCTCGTCAACGCGGGTCTCCATTGTCGCATTGAATTGTCTCGCAAGTTGATGGATACGGAAGCGG
>Ga0302319_10016490_pt1 | contig 13619 bp, 8 predicted proteins | sample Bog_T0_2_FD_203319 | JGI IMG/M metagenome (GOLD analysis project Ga0302319, IMG submission 203319) | Peat permafrost microbial communities from Stordalen Mire near Abisko, Sweden - Bog_T0_2 | ecosystem: Environmental > Terrestrial > Soil > Wetlands > Peat | place: Sweden: Abisko, Stordalen Mire...
TGTATGACGCCGACACGTTCAAGTTGATTCGCCGGATAGGGACAGGAAATAAACAACACACGCTGACGACTCCGGGAGACTTTGCCAGGCCGGGCGGGATGGCAGTGGACAAGAATGGGAATCTCTACGTTGCGGATACGATGAACAACCGGATCGAGATTTTCGACGCCGATGGCGGCTTCATTAAAGAGATTGGCAAGCACGGCGACGGTCCCGGCGATTTTGCTCGTCCCAAGAGCGTAGCGGTGGACGCGGATGGGCATATCTGGGTTGCGGATGGAATGCAGGACCGGGTACACGTGCTCAACTGGGACGGCCAGTTGTTGACCTGGCTGGGCGACAAGCATTCGCTGATTCCGGGAGAATTCTCGGGACTGGTGAACGTCATTATCGATAAAAACAACCGGGTCTTCACTTCCGAGATTTATCCGGGACGTGTACAGCAATTCCGCTACATCACGGACGCCGAAGCCGAGACCGAGAAACACAATCGCGAAAAGGCATTCGAGGAGAAGGCGGCGCAGAGAAGAGGCTCGGCGACGAGTGTTCCGGCGGAGACCGTGGCACCGAAACAAGGCGAGCAGGATAAGCCGGAGGGATCGGCGGCGAAGTGAGCCGCATCAAGTTCGAACGACAGTGGGGATCAGCCACTTTGTGCGAAGGGGAATAACGGGCGCAGCCTGCTATCCAGCAGTTGATTCACTGAAGTTGCAGTACAAAATCAGGAGGTTTTACTTTCATGAAGAAGCTTTTCATTCTAGCTGTCATCGTCCTCGCCGTTACGGCGATGGGCATGGCGCAAAATTACTCTCCGACGACCGACGTCCTCGGAGCACACCAGAATAACGGCCGTGGCTGCGCGGGCTGCCACGCTCCTCACAGCGGTTCACGCGGCGCCGGCCAGGCTGGCACCAGTGACTCCGGTAACTACGCTTTGTGGGGCCAAGATGTGGGACCGATTGCCGGCAAGGTGCTTGCGTTCGGCGACAGCGGCAAATACGTTGAAGCTTTACCTTCGACACTCACCGCCGGCGGCGTTGAAGTCAGCGGAATCCTGCTCTGCCTCTCTTGCCATGACGGCAACTATACCCAGACCAACATGATGGCGAAGTCGTCTTATGAACAGCGCCTCGGACTTCTGCCCGCCGCTTATGGCACGCAGCCGATTCCGACCCTGCTCGGCAACGACGGTTCGACTGCCGGCAACTACAACAACGATCACCCGGTGGGCGTCAATGCCACCATCAGCGTGGGCAGCGGCTTGGTTTCGACCAATGGCGTTCTGACCGTCACCGCAGGCAGCCAGTATGCACAGTTCGTTGCCAATTACGGCTGGCCGGCACTGGCTCCTGGAAAGTACAGCGCTCCGACTGGAATCAACGCTGCCAACAAGCCCTACGTGGTTTGCACCACCTGCCACAACCAGCACGTGATGAACGTTTACGCGTCAAGTGCGAATTCCCCGATCGCAGGGAACACCGCTGGCTACTATCAGACGTTCTTCTTTGTGAACGGCCCCTACAACCCGGGCGCCAACACCTTGACCACCGGTGGCGCATCTTCGACGACCCAGTTCTGCCGCCAGTGCCACTTTGGCGAATCTAACGAAGCCAACAACGCAAAAACCATCCAGACCGTGTTCTAAGAACCCGGCTAGAAACTTGGAGGTAGAGAGGAACCCTCTCTACCTCCTTTTCAAGAGTTGCAAAGAGCGAAAGAGGTTTCATGAAGTCCACGTTCTTCGCCAGTATCTTTCTCCTGGCAGTATCCGTTTCCGTGCCCGCCCAAGTTGCTTCACACGCACCGGTCAAGTCGCAGGTGACTGCGGCAGCGCCTAATTCCGCGATGACAGTGACGGGAAAAACGGTGGCGCGGGTGAATGGGGTTGCGTTGACGGATCAGGATCTGTTGCGCGAAATGCTGGCGATATTTCCCTACGCGCGCGTCCACAACGGGTTCCCCAAGGGCCAGGAGGCGGATATCCGCCGCGGCGCCCTGGACATGATCGTGTTTGAAGAATTGGTTTACCAGGAGGCGGAGCGCCGTCATATCACCGTTTCCCCGGAGCGCATTGCGCACGGCGAGCGCGAGTTTCGCAAGCAGTTTTCATCGCCTGCGGAGTTCCAGGCGTATCTGAAAGCGGAGGCCCGCGGCAATATTCAGATTCTGCGCGACCGGATTAAACGCGCGCTGATGATTGAATCGCTGTTGAAGTCGGAGGTCGAAGCGAAGTCGGCAATTTCTCTCGCGGAGCTGAGAGCCTACTACGATAAGAATCGCGCCAAGTTTATGCATGGCGAGATCTACAGCATTCAAACGATTTCGATTCTTCCGCCGCCCAATGCCAATCCCGAGCAGCAGCGCGAGGCCCGAAAGCGCGCCGACGAGGCATTCCGGCTGGCGAAGGCTACGAAGACCTTTGAAGAATTCGGCTTGGTGGCGGAAAAGGCGTCGGACGATGATTACCGCGTGAAGATGGGCGATCACAAAACGGTGGAAGCCTCTCAATTGCCGCCGGAAGTAGTGGCGGCGCTGAAGAACTTGAAGGTTGGGCAGATCACCAACCTGATCCAACTTGGACAGAACTACAGCATTGTGCGGATGAATGCGCATTCGTTGGCAGGGGTAAAGCCGTTTGAAGAAGTCAAAATTGAGCTACGCGAAGAGCGGCAGAAGATTCGTTATGACGAACTCCGGCGTGCACTGGCGCAGAAGCTAAGAAAGAACGCAAAGGTAGAGATGCTCTAGGCAACAGAGAGCGCGTAAGAGGGTTCGAACTTTGTTAAAGCATCTCAAGAACGGACTGAGAGTTTTGGCGGGGGTATCGCTGGCAGCGGTTGCCGCGATGGCCCAAATACAAGTCGGCTCCAACCTGCACTTAACCGCGAGCGGAAATCTTTCGGCTGGATATTCGGCGAGTTATGGAGACCAGTCACCCTCAGAGCACGAGCTTGATTTTGGCGGCGATGCCAGCGTAACCGGCTACTATTTTGCGCCCAGCTTCGTCTCATTCAACATAATGCCCTACTACAACCAGTCGCGCGCCAATTCAAATTATCAATCGATCAGCGACAGCAGCGGGGTGAACAGCAGCGCGGACCTATTCACCGGCACTCATTTTCCGGGATCGATCACGTACACAAAGAGTTACAACAGCACCGGAAGCTATGGAATCGTGGGGACGCCGAACTTTACGTCACACGGGAACGGGCAGGGATACTCGGTTGCATGGAGCGCGTTGGTGCCCGGCTTGCCGACGCTTTCGGTAACTTACATGGCGGGCAGCGGATCGAGTAACATCTATGGTACGAGCGCTCAGTCCAGTTCCAGCAACGACAATCTGTACTTACGTTCCGCATATAAAGTAGCGGGCTTCAGGTTGAACGGATATTTCAACTATGGCAGCACGCATGGCAACATTCCGGTCTTTCTGTCTGGCGTGAGCAACGAAAACTCGACCTCCTCGTCGCATAGCGAGGGATTTGACCTAGGGCACTTGCTTCCGTGGAACGGGTCGTTTTCAGCAAGCTATCTGCGGTCGAGTTACAGCTCACACTATCTTGGGACAAACAGCAGCGACAATACAACCGATACAGTGACGGCAACTGCCTCGTTCAGGCCGACGCTGAAACTCTCGCTGACAACGGGGATGACTTATTCAGACAACCTCGCAGGAAGCCTGAATCAGCAAATTATAGCCGCGGGCGGGTCGCCGGTAACGATCGATCTGGGGGCGGATTCACATTCGATAAACCTAAACGGCGGACTGGGCTACGCAATTACGCGAGACCTTGGTTTCCAGGCGAATGTGAATCACGTTGACCAGTACTACAGCGGAAGCAGCATCGGCGCGACTTATTTGTCTGGAACGCTGTATTACAATCGCAAGCTATTTAATCTGTTCACGTTCTCCGTAACCGCGCTGGATAGCGCCACGGACAATGGCAACAGCGCCTTAGGGGTTCAGGGCAATATAACCGCTGGCAGGAAATTTGGAGGCTGGGAGACAAGCGGCACCTTCAGTTACGGGCAGAACGTGCAAACGCTGCTGGCGACCTACACGACTTCATATATGAGCTATAACGCGAGCCTGGGACGCCGCTTGACGCGGCGGTTGAGCTGGAACTCGGGTTTCAGCGGTAGCCACAGCGGGTTCTCGCAACAAGCGGGTACTAGCAGCCACAGCGAAAGTTACTTCACAAGCCTCGGCTACCGCACATATAACGTGAGTGGAGGCTATTCAACTTCGAGCGGAGTATCGGTGCTGACTGCGAATGGACTCTCGAGCGCTGGCATCACAACAGTGATTTCGCCGCTGGACCAGGTTTTCTACAATGGCAGGAGCTATAACGCCGCTGTGAGCGCGACGCCAATTAGGAAGTTGGTACTTGGAGCCAGTTACGCCAATTCCCGAAGTGACACTTCAAGTTCCTCGATTTCCTCTCTGAACCGAACCACTTCGTTAAATTCGCAGGCCCGCTATCAGTTCCGCAGGATGGGAATCATGGCGGGATACACTAAGTTCTGGCAGGGCATAAGCGCTTCAGGCGTTCCTGCGGCTGGCGTGTCGTCGTATTACGTGGGTATATCGAGATGGGTCAACATCTTCTAAAGAAAACATCGCGGATGGGCAAAGAGTTCCTAGTTCAGTTGTTATGCGTCACTCTGCTTGTTGGCGCGGCCACTGCGATTGGGCGCGCGAAGAAGCCGGAGCCGGAGCCCACTCCTCCTGATTTACTGATGGATGGCGGACGCAAGCTGGCGTTCGAGCGCGTATTCAGCAATGAACGCGAAGTGCAGATCAAGCGCGGGTTCTGGAAGAAGGTGTTGGATGTTGTGGCGGGTGAGCCGGACTATCGCTTCATGGTTCGGCCCTACGGCATAGCCGTTGATTCGCGTGGACGCCTGATCGTAACCGACCCCGGGGCCGAGGGAATTCACATCTTCGATTTTGCGCAGCAGAAATATAAGTTTCTGCAACGCAAGGATAAGAACAAAGATTCGATGCTGGCTCCGCAATGCATAGCGGTTGACGCTCAGGATAATTTGTATGTGACGGATTCTGAGTCAGGAAAGATCTTCATCTTCGACGTAAATGGGAAATATCTGCGTGCGCTCGGAAGCATCAAGGGCGGGGAAGGCTTTTTCAAGCGGCCAACCGGAATTGCCGTGGATTCGGCGGCACAACAGATCTATGTGACCGATACGCTGCGCAGCAAAGTATATGTCATGGACATGAAGGGCGAAGTTCTGAAGACCATTGGAGAGCACGGAACGGCCAAAGGCCAGTTCAATTTCCCAACGGAACTGTTGCTTGATCAGGATGGACTGTCCGTGGTGGATGCAATGAATTTTCGAGTTCAGACCTTTGACCGCTCGGGAATTTTTCAGTCGGCGATGGGTCAGCTTGGCGAGGAGCCTGGAACGCTGTTCCGTCCCAAGGGAATTGGAAGAGACTCAGAAGACCATCTGTACGTCGTTGATGCCCTGCAAGCAACCGTGCAGGTTTTTGATCGCGAAGGGCAGCTCTTGTACTCCTTCGGCGGAAGCGGATCGGGGCTTGGCAGGTTTCAACTGCCCACGGGGGTATCGATTGACAGGAATGATCGCGTATATGTCGTGGATTCTTTCAACAGGCGGGTCCAGGTATTTCATTACACTGCGGCACCTAAGCAGGTCCAAGGGGTAAAACGGTGAAGACAAGAATCCTGGCTGCCTGCGTGTTGGCCGTGTTGGTTCCGTGTGCGCTGGCGCAAACCACAGACGTACTGGGGATGCATAACCTCTCAGCCGGTAGCGGCTCATCGGTTTATACGGTTGGCGGAAACCTGGGCTGCACGTTCTGCCACGCTCCTCATAGCAACCGCACCGCGGGTAATGGGTTATGGAACCAGCAGCTCTCCAAGCTGACCTACGCGCCTTATACCAGCAGCACTTATTTTGGCGTCTATAACCAAAAGGGAAATATTCAGCCACCTCTGGGTAAGTCGAGCAGCCTGTGTTTGAGCTGCCATGACGGTACGGTTGCCCCGGGACAGGGATCCGTCTACAGCCCTCGGATGAATAACACTACCTTGCTCAACAACAACATCCTCGGTCCCAGTTCAGACCGCTCCGATTTAACTGCGTCCCATCCTTTCAGCCTAGTTCTTACCAATGGACGCGTGAATGACACGCCGGATCTTGCAGCATCGTTGGTGGCAAGTCAGAGGACTGCAGATCCTTTACATAAGGTCAGGCTGATTGCAGGAAACGTTGAGTGTACGAGTTGTCATAACCCGCACGTACAGAACATCGACCTCAAGTCACAGAATTTTCTAGTGCGCGACAGCTCCAGCGGGCAGATGTGTCTTGCCTGCCATGACCCGAACCGGACTGTAACCGGAAGCGTGAATCAGTTGGCAGGCTGGAACAGCAGTACGCATGCGACCGTAGTGAACCCCATCATGACTTCAGCAAGTCTGGGTGGCTACGATACGGTTGCAACCACAGCGTGTATATCCTGCCATGTGCCACATCGGGCCGGGGGATCCGCGAGAATATTGCGCAGTGCCGTGCCGGCACTGCCCGGCATTGACGCGTCAGCCGACCCAACTACTCAACCCTGCTACACCTGCCATGCGGGTGGTTCAAACCTGAAGGTAGCGGCTCCGAACATTTACGCCGAAATTTCCAAGGTATCGGGGCACCCTTATCCCGTCGGTTCGTATCTGCACGATGCAACGGAGTCGGTGGTACCGAAGCAGGCTTTATTGAATAACAACCGGCACGCGACATGCGTAGACTGCCATAACCCACATGACGCTAACGCGGTGGGTACGGTCTTTCCCGCAGCGCCCGGAATACGGGTCTCGCAGGCTGGAGTTGTGGGTATCAGCGCTTCGGATGGAGTCACGGTTCTAACTCCCGCGGTGAATCAATTTGAAAACTGTCTGCGTTGCCACGGGACCAGCGTCAATAAGCAAGTTTTGCCGAGGTATAGCTACCTGCCCAACCGGATCGTTTCCGCGGCAGATCCCCTGAACGTGATCCCGCAATTCAGTCCGCAGGCGAAATCCAGTCACCCGGTGACGCATAGCCGGAGCAGTGTTTTTACGCAAACGAGTTTGCGTCCCTACATGATGAAGATGGATGGTACGACGCCTTCCACTCGAGTGATCGTCGCGAGCTCTAGCATTCTCTGTACCGATTGCCATAACAGTGACGACAACCGCGAGTTTAGCGTTTCCGGAGGCGGACCGAACGGCCCACACGGTTCCATATTTCCGCACATTCTGGAGCGCAACTACTTATCGAGCCAGACTTTGACTGCTGGACAGGCGATCACCACCAACCTGTTTCCCGCGCCGGATTTGACCGCAAACGGACCGTACGGCCTTTGCCAGAAATGCCACGATCTGAGCAAAGTGGTTTCGGATACGGGTGGGACCTTCTCGAAGCACTCCCTGCACGTGGTTACCGTCGGAGCGTCTTGCTCGGTTTGCCACACCGCACATGGAATGGGGTCCGTTGTGGCTGGCATCTCGGGCGACCGTCTCGTGAACTTCGATACGAATGTGGTTGCGCAGAACGGAAGCAACGCGATCACTTATAGCCATATGCCGATGAGAGCCTTGAACAACGACAGTTGTACCCTCCAGTGCCATGGGTACAATCACAATCCGGATGGAAGCGTTACGGCAGCTATTACCGCCGCGCGTGCGGTACCCAAGGGAAAGGGCAAGTAATAGCGAGAGAGCTATTTCCTTGGTTTACCAACGCGCTGCGCGGTAGCGAATATATCTGCGCATCGGCCCGGTCGCGGTGAAACCGGGATAGTAAAATTGCCTCATATGCCGAACCAGCCGAAGCCGGAGGAGCGCACGCAGCTTCCTCTTAGCCATGAGCGTCCTCCCTTCGCTTTGCGCATAGCGGCGGTTTCCGCGTTGCTCGCGATCGCCGGGGTATGGGCATCCGGAAAGCTTGCGTGGCTGGCTGACGGCGACATCTGGTGGCATCTTCGCGCGGGAAGTTGGATACTGGAACATCATGCGGTGCCGCGCACGGGCTTGTTCTCCCAACATGCGGAGCTTGCTTGGATCGACACGAGTTGGGGCTTCGATGTACTGGTAGCGATTGGGTACCGGGCTCTGGGACTGCTTGGTATTCCCGTGCTTGTCATGTTGCTGTGGGCCTCCCTTGCTGCAATTACATTTCTGCTGGCGCGTAGTTTGCGTGCAAGGTTCTGGTGGGCGATTGCGCTCAGCGCGGTGGCGCTGCTAGCACTGGGATCGATTGGCCTGCGTCCGGCAATGCTCTCAATTCTCTTGTTCGGCACCGAGTTGTTGCTGTTATTCTCAGCTCGCCGTGCGCGCGCGCTTCGAGCGTTGTACTGGCTACCGTTGCTTTTTGTGATTTGGGCGAATGTGGACGAGCAGTTTGTGTACGGATTGCTGGTGCTGGCGATATTTCTGGTGGCCACAATTTCGAGACTGGGCGACGATGGCCTTGCGCTATCGCGGGTAAAGCTGGCAGCCGTGGCCGGAGTCACTCTGATCGCCACGCTATTTTCCCCTTATACTTTCCATTCCTACGAGATGTTTCTGACGGATGGCTACGGTGCGATTACATTTTCGCAACTGCCTGAATTGCATGCGATGAACTTCCGGGAACCGCAGCACTACTTGATTCTTCTACTGGTCTGCGCCGCGTTTCTAGCGCTCGGGAGAAAGCGGCAACACTGTGATCTTTTCAAGGCCGCGACGATGTTGGTTTGCGCGGCCCTGGCGTTTCATCGTCAGCTCGACGCTTGGGTGGTGGTGCTTCCCGCCGTGGCGGTGCTTGCGGGCTCGGCTACCTTGGGGGAGGCAACGCCGAAAGTTGAGGCGGGCACGGGCTGGAAGACCGAAGCCTTGCTGGTAGCGGTAATCACGACGGCGGTACTGGTCGTTGCAGTATGGACGCGGATTCCAGGAAACAATGAGCTGATGCAGCGGGCTGGGACGAGGTTTCCGGTCAAGGCCTGTGACTATGTCCGGCTTAATCATCTGTCTCCGCCGTTGTTCAATACTTATCGGTGGGGAGGCTTCCTTACCTGGTACTTGCCGGAGTATCCGGCGTCAATTGATGGACGTATGAAAATGTACGGCAGCGACCTGAACGAGCTGCATTTCAAGGTCACAAATGGATTGCAACCACTGGATACGGATTCCACATTTACGGGTGCAAATACGTTTCTGTTGGAGCGGCATTCGGCAATAGCGGACGCTCTCAGCTCTATTCCAGGGTACGAGGTAAGGTATAGTGACGACGTGGCCGTGGTTCTGTCGAGGACACCGTAGCTAAAGCGGTTGCAGGATTGGTGTATCCGCCACGCCCACAAACCCACATTTGCTAACTACGGCAAATGTGGAGCACCCTCGGGATACAGCTACTCTGGAAATGCTGACTAGCGGGCAAAGACCGCTGCCAACCCATCTTCGTAGATGAGTTTGAAGCGAGGATCGCGTTTTAATCGCTCAACCAGTAGCAGATCCCGGCGCAACAGCACGACCCCGGACTCATTCAAATAGGGATCGACAGTGTAGGTGGAATCGCCTCGTTCGGACTTGATGAAACGCTCATCCAGAACATCTCCGTAAAGGTCATTGCGGCCATCGACTGCAACCGGATAGTCAGGCATATACCAGATGAGGAAGCCGCCCCAGCCCAGATCGTTATAGAGCGGACCCGGCACAGGGTTGGCCCTGAGGAAGTTAACCGCATCGACGGGAAAGCGATTGCTAACGGCCTGGCCGAGTCCGCGCTCGGTAAAACCCGTGTTGCGAGCGAAGAGAATGAGGCCCAAACATACCGCCACGGCGACTCCGGCGCACTCAAGCGCGGATTGCTTCTGGCCGCGATCTTCACTGGGCGCGGGAAAGTCAGCGATCATGGCCGCTGCCGGAAGGCAGATGAACCACGAGTCGCGCATGGTTCGAAAGGCGACGACGCTGCAAACCGTAAGCAGCGCGAGTTTGAACGGATCAAGTTTCTTCTGCCAGCCCACGGCGAAGAATCCCGCGGCGGTCAGCAGGAGCTGAACATAATGGGCAGTGAAGCGGAAATTGATGGCCTGCAACTCGATGATTGTGGAATAAGCAAGCTTAGCTTTTGAATATTGAAAGACGACCTGATATAGATGAAATGAATACGGGCCAATGCAGGTGGCCACCACGCACGCCGCAAGAATGCCAAGCAACCGGTCTGCCGGAAGCGTGGGCGGAAGCAGATATTCCGGGTAAGTCAGAAAACGGGCGTAGATGCGCTGGGCAACGTTTACCCCAACGAATATGCCTACGAGAAGCAGTCCGTAAACGAACTGGATGTGCAGATTGGCCCAGACGGCAAAGATAAGCGGGAGCCAGTAAAGCAACTCCACGCGGCCACTTCGATTCGCTTCCAGAATCAGAGTGAGGGTGATGCAGAACAGCATCATGGTGAAAAAGACCGGACGCGGCATCAGCGTGAACAGCACGGGAGAGCACGCGACTATGCCCATGGCCATCGAAAACCAGAATCGCCCGGAGAGACGGCGCAGCATCCAGAAAACGACGACAGCTACGGCAATCGTCAGGATTGTCCCGAAGATTCCGATTCCAAGCAGTCCGAGGATGCGGTAGGAGAGGGAGAGCAGGATCTCATATCCCCAACTGTAGGCCACCCATGGAAGAGTGACGGCGCTTCGCGACAGGATTCCGGAGTGAGGTACGGCGTGCTGCTGAAGTATCCAATCGCCGACCTTGAGATGCCACCAGATGTCGAGATCGAGAACGCTGTACTTAAGGCTGAAACTGTATGCACCGGCCCAGATCAATACCCCGGCCAGCGTTGCCAGTTGTAGCAACCGACGCCGTAACAGCCCTTGTATTTCTTGCAGAAAACTCATCTTCCAGGAACCCCGGATTGGTACTCATAGCATACTGGAGAGCGTCGGGCCGATGAAAGTTGGCAGGCTCAGTATGCTTCCCGCGCATAGACAATAAACATCTGGCGCTCAAAGAGAGAGCGTTTGAAGAACATGTAACCATCCGAGACGTGAATCGCATGGTACCCAACTTCATTCAGGGCCGGGTTCACCGCGCCTAGATCCCGTCCCGGCGATCCGGTCATGATCACAACATACTGAGGCCTGACGGCCTGGAGTTCGGCTAGATCCACCTGGAATCCATAGAGGGGAAAGCCTTCATGATAGTAAGTGGTGGGGATGTTCGCGAGAATATTGTGATCGAAATAGGCTTGCAATGACGACATCTCATAGGTGTAACCGAAGATGGTTGATTTGTCCGCTCCAATGGTTCGCAGGTAGGCGGCGGCATCGGCGGAGCCACTGTAGGGATAGCGATAGTCCATTTGCATGCAGAACGCGGTATCCCAAATGTTTACAGCGAACAGGCAGACAAGCATTCCGATCATTCCAAAGGTCGCCTGGCGGACCATGCGCGACGACACTCGCATTTCTTCCGGCGTGGGCCAGGCAATCCAGAGGCCCGCAATTGCCGCGAGGAATACCGTTCCGTGATGATGCACCAGGCCGTGGATATTGACGTACAGGAGCAGCATGACTGCTACCGGTAGCGCGAAGGGCAGCAGTTTCCGGCGCATGAAACACCACCCGGCGGCCAGCAACAAGAAGAGCACCGAGACCGCAGTGTAATCCAGAAAAGCGCCGGATATGACGGCCAGCAATTTGGTCAGTGCAGATGCGGTAGTGCGATGGAACTGGATTGGATTCTTGTTGGCGACAAACTCCAGCATGTCCGGAGTTGGTTTCAGAATGAAGAAGAGGAAGACGAACGTCAGCAGCATGGCTGCGATGCAGAGCACATAACGGCCACGAGTGGATTCATTCAACCGGGGCCATTCACGAATTGCCTCGATCAAGTAACACAAGCCAAGAGCCGCGGAGATCGCAGCGCCGTGGACAGCTACGTTGGCCAGCAGGATCAACACGACGGTCATACGGCCCGGATGTTCGCGATCACGATAGAAGTAGGCGGCGGCGAATACGAGTACGGCCAGCAGGTTATAGGAGCGCGCTACCACCGCATACTGGTAAGCCATGAAGTAAGTGAAGACAAGCAGATAACGCAATGGGCGCGGAAACGGCGCCTTCCAGAGTACAAAAGCCACTCCGGCTGCGGCACAGATCATTCCTATCCAACCCATCGCAGCATAAGGAGCGTGGAACCAGTGCTGGGCAATCCACAAGATGGTGTGCCACAGGCCGGGAGTCCCTTCATAACGCAGTTCGTGGAACCAGATGGCTTTCATGTCAAGATCGCGGGCAATCAACCACGCCTGCGACTCGTCTGCCCAAGGCTTATGATTGCGCATGACGATGCCGACAAGAGTCATCCAGAGGACGAATACCGCGAGGTCGGCGATGCGCCACCAAGGGGTCAGGGATGGGGGGATTGCGTTCGCCTCTCCCTGAAATGCATGTTCGTCGCCGCTCTTGGTAACTTCTGTATTTGTCATGTTGTTAGTGTGCAGTTGGCTGGCCTACCGCACCATCTTCGCTTGTTCGTTCAGACGGAGGGCGCACGAAGACGTACACCGGGTGTCCTCCCGGATAAAGGTTGAACTTTGCTGCCAGGTTGTATTCTGCCGCCAGTGTTTGAACGGCGGCAACCAAGTCGCGTTGACCGCTGCGGTGACCATTACGCCATAGCCTCTCTTGTGCCTGAGTGAACCCTTCAGATTCAGAACCGTATATCAACACGGCTGGTCGCCGAAGCAACAGCCTGACTGCTTCTTCCCTTGCCAACGCGTCGGGCACTACGTCGATATTATGCGAGCTGGAGAAGGTAGCTGAGCCGCGGTGTGAAGCCGCGTAGAGGAAGCTCAATTCCGGATAGACAAAAATCGAATTGCTTGGAGATGAGTTCTGCTGAATGATGTGGACGGTTGTGTCCACGAAGTCAACCGTGTTTGCAGGCAGCAGCATTCCCTTTAGCTCAGGCAAGGTGGAGGTTTGCGTCGCCATAGCCACCGGAGGTTCCTGCCAGCCAGCGAACTCAAATGGAGCAAACATTTTTACCTGCGCTTCGAAAAAGAGAACTCCCCCGCAGATTGCGCAGACCACCCACTTTCGCCAATCTGTCAGATTCTCCAGCAGTGCGGCCAGAAACAACCCAAGACCTGGGACAGTCATTGCTTCAAACGCCGGGAATGAGAGCGAGAGCATGAATGCAACGGAAAACGAAACTGCTGCAAATAAGAGAAACTGCGATTGGCGTCGCGATAGGGCTTTACGCACAAAGGCAAAGAAATATGCAGCTACCCACAAGCCGCTTCCCAACAACACGAGATAGATAAGAGGCTTCATCACGTGGATTCCAATATCCACGAGCCTGATCGATAAAGCCGGCATGTGTGATGTTGTTTCGAGCGAAATTCCGATTGCGCCAACTCCCAGCAAAAGCACCCCGAGAATCTGAATCATCGACCTTGGGCCGGCGTCATCCGGTTCGTGTTCCTTACTGCCAGCACTACGCACCGAACTCCAACACAGGAGTATGGCGGCAACTCCTATCGCCGCTTCCCACTTCATGCTACGCATCACATAGAGGGTGCGAGTCAAGAAGTCGATCGGATGT
>Ga0302319_10016491_pt1 | contig 13618 bp, 10 predicted proteins | sample Bog_T0_2_FD_203319 | JGI IMG/M metagenome (GOLD analysis project Ga0302319, IMG submission 203319) | Peat permafrost microbial communities from Stordalen Mire near Abisko, Sweden - Bog_T0_2 | ecosystem: Environmental > Terrestrial > Soil > Wetlands > Peat | place: Sweden: Abisko, Stordalen Mire...
ACCTCGGCGATGGTCAGCTTCGCCGCCGTCGCCATCGGCGGATTGAAGTTGCGCGCGGTCTTGCGGTAGACGAGGTTGCCTTCCCTATCGCCTTTCCAGGCGTGGACGAGCGCAACGTCGGCGGTGAGGCCGGTCTCCATCACGAACGTTTCGCCGTCGAAATCGCGGATTTCCTTGCCCTCGGCGACGATCGTGCCGACGCCGGCGCGGGTGAAGAAGGCGGGAATGCCGGCGCCGCCGGCGCGGATGCGCTCGGCGAGCGTGCCCTGCGGATTGAACTCCAGCTCGAGCTCGCCGGCGAGGTATTGCGCGGCGAAGATCTTGTTCTCGCCGACGTAGCTCGAGATCATTTTCCGGATCTGCCGCGACTCGAGCAACAGGCCGAGGCCGATCCCGTCGACGCCGGCGTTGTTGGAGACGACGGTCAGGTCTCTGACGCCCGACTGGCGCAACGCTTCGATCAAGGTCTCGGGGATGCCGCAGAGGCCAAACCCACCCGACATGATCGTCATGCCGTCCCTGAGAACGCCGGCCAGGGCGTCCTCGGCGCTCGCGTAGACCTTGTTCATGATCCCTCCCATCGAGGATCAGAACTCAGTATCGGCGCGATGCGGCGGCGGCAAGGGCGGAGCGGGCGCCGGGGAAACGGACCCCCGCCGCCCGACCTTCAGGGCAACTGCGACAGGACCGGCCGCATCGGCTCCGGCCAGCCCGTCGGCGTTACGACCGGGGGCGGCCGTTCGCCCTGCTCGAGCTTCTGCAACAGCGACAGCGCCTCGGCGAGCGCGGCGCCGGCGCCCGCCTGCGGGGTCGGCTTCGGAATCGCGATCGATTTGATCCCCTCGATCCCCGGTTCGAAATCCGAATATTCGGCGGCGCGATGGGCGAGCCGGGCGCGCTTGACGCCGGCCTTGACGAATTCCTCGATGTGCGCGGGAACGAGTTGCAGGTGGCCGAATTCCCTCGCCAGCGCCATCTGCAGACGCCGGCGGGTCAGCTTGTCCGAGACGCTGAAACGATCGAGATAGAGCTCGAGGACGCGCAGCTTCTCGTCGTCGGTCGGATAGCCCATGCGGACATGGGCGTCGAAGCGGCCGGCGCGGCGCGACAGCGCCAGGTCGATCGCCTCGAAGTAATTGGTGGTGGCGATGGTGATGACGTCGGGATAGGCCGAGGTTCCCGACAGCACCTGCAGAAGCTCGCCGGTCAAGTCGTCCTTGACGGTGAAGGAATTCGGGTTCTGGCGCCCCTTGGTCATCAGGTCGAGGTCTTCGAGGATCACCACCGCCGGCGACAGCGCCTGGGCGAGTTGGTAGATCGCGCGAATCCGGTCGACCGCCTCGACGAAGAGGATCGTCGCCTCGCCGGCGACGCCGTTGGCGAAACATTCGATCGCCGTCGACTTGCCGTCGCCGGGCGGTCCCGACAGCAGCAGGCCGCGCTTGATCGTCAGCCCTTCCGCCTTCAGCATTTCGCGATTGCGAATCGAGGCGGTGATGAAGTCCAGCTCTTCCTTGGTCCGCCCGTTGGGGATGATGTCGGCCCAGGAGCGGTCGGAAATGCGCGAACGCACGGTCCAGACGTCGCGATTGACCAGCACGACGCGATTCTTGAATGGGTCGGCCTCTTGCAGCAGATGGCGCGTCAGCCCGACCACTTCGGCTTCGTCGGCTTCGCGATAGACAAGGCCGACGCTGTCGATGACGACGCCATGCGGCGGGTCGACGCGGCGCGTTCCCTGCAGGATCAGCATGAACTGCCCGCCGCTGCCCGGCGCGACGCCGCGAAAGACGGTGCGTGGCCGCAGCACCCGCAGTTCGCCGTCGATGTCGAGCGTGACCTTGCCGGGCGTGACGCGCGGGTTGATCGCCTGTTGCTCGGCGACGCCCAGGCCCTCCAATTCGCTCAGCCACAGCCAGCCCGGCGTTTCGCTGAGCTTGCGGCTGAGCAGCGCCAGCGTCGCCTCGTTGGCGGGCAGGCTCAAGATCCCCGGCTCGCCGTCGCCGCAAAAGATCCGGAACAGCGTCGCGTAGCCGATCCGCGGCGCGCCGGAACGCTTCGCCTGCTTGTGCTGGGTGGCGAGGTAGCCGAGCGAGGCGGCCAGCGACGCGAAGCCGCGAATCGAGTCTTCGGGGATGTCGGCGATCAACTGGTCCTTCAACGTCAGCGACGCGGCGGCCGATTCGGCGAACAGGCGCTTGATGACCGGGCTGCTGGCTTCGCTGGCGCCGTCCGAGGGTTCATAGACGCCGTAGATGAACTCGCCCTCGGCGTCGGCGCCGTAGACTGTCGCGGTGACGTTGAGACTGCCGCCGAGCATCTCGGCGGCCCGGCGAGCCGCGGCGGCGCCCACGGCCGAGCGCTCCTCGATCACTTTCTGGCCGGCGGCCTCTGAGGCGCAGCGGACGACGAATTTCTGCCCCTCGGATCTGCGCTTGCCTTCGAGCTTGACCCACATTTCGACTGACCCCGGCGCTGAGCGTGAAGGGCGTTCGGATCGATCGAGATCGCTCCGCTGCGAGGCGCCCCTGCCGTTTGGTAAGCCAACATTCCCAAAATTACGTTTGGGAAGATCGGTCGCATTTTTCGCAATTTCGTCGAAAAGCGCGCCTTGGCCGCCCGCATCGGGCGAAAGGCGTTCGCGGCCAATGGTTAACGCGTTGCGCCGCCGCCTTCGCGCCGCCACACCCACACCAGCGCGCCGAGCAGCAGCGCCAGGCCGAGGAAGCCGATGGCGAGCGGCGTCTGCCGGACGCCGATCAGCGCGCTCGCGCCGGCGCGCTTGATCCCGATGTAGTCCGAGCCGGAATAGCTCGGCGAGGGCTGCATCGCCACGACGCGCGGCAGCGTGATCGCATCCTCGGCGCCGCGCGCGAGACGATGGACGCCGCCGCCGGTCGCCTCGGCGAGGGGCCTCAGCTTCTCCGGCGTCGACACCACGTCCTGGAACTCGACCGGGTTTTGCGGCCCGACCACCGCCAGCGCGACATGCTCGCCGTCGCTGGCGCGATAAAGCCCGTCCTCGTCGACGGTGAACGTCGCGCGCGACAGGCCGGGCGCCGCCGGCGCGAGCTGCACGCTCGTCGTCTTGCCGTCCGGGCCGGTCACCGTCGCCGGCGGGACTTCGCCCTTCAGGCTCTGGCGCTCGATCGTCAGGTCGCGCCCGTTGGCGCGCAGGCGCAGCGCCTCCTCCTCGAGGTCGGGCTCCTTCATCAGCCAATGGGCGAGTCGGCGCAGAAGGTCGAGATAGGGGCCGCCGCCGTCGAAGCCGCGCGCCCACAGCCACATCTGGTCGGAGAGCAGCAGCGCGACGCGCCCCTTGTCGACCCGGTTCAGCACCAGCAGCGGCGCATTGCCGACGCCCTGCATCAGCGTCGATCCGCCGGTCGGTTCGCCGCCGATCTGCCTCAGCCAACGCCCCCAGGCGGGCGGGTCGGCGTCGGCGCCGGCGAGGCCGCGCGTCACCGGATGCTTGGCGCCGTCGGGCGAGATCTCGGCGCGGAAGGGCTCGTCGAACTCCTCGCCGGTCGGCCGGGCCGGGGCGATCGCGCCGAGCGGCGTGGCGAACAGTCCGTCCGGCGTGCCGTAGGCCGGCCCCTCGGCCATCAGCAGCGCGCCGCCGTTGCGGACATAGGCGACGACGTTGTCGAGATAGAAGCGCGGCAGGATCGCCTGGCTCGAATAGCGGTCGAAGATGATGAGATCGAAATCCTTGATCTTCGGGCCGAACAGGTCGGCGACGGGAAAGGCGATCAGCGACAGCTCGTTGATCGGCGTGCCGTCGGAGGCCTTCTCCGGCGGGCGCAGGATGGTGAAATGGACCAGGTCGACGTTGGCGTCGGACTTCAGCAGGTTGCGCCACATGCGCTCGCCCTGGTGCGGCTCGCCCGACACCAGCAGCACGCGCAGCTTGTCGCGCACGCCTTCGATCGCGACGACCGCCTTGCGGTTGCGGTCGGTGATCTCGTCCTTCACCGGCGCGACTTCGAGTTCGACGACATTGGGGCCGGCGTGGTCGATCGGCGCCTTGATCTGCAGGTCCTGCCCGACTTCGGCGTCGAGCGTGGCGATCGTCTGGCCGTCGCGGCGCACCGTCACCGTCGCCGGCTCGCCCTGGTTGTTGGAATCGACGACGCGGGCGACGATCGTCTGGTCCTTGCCGACGATGCCGAAGCGCGGCGCCTCGATGAGCTCGATGCGGCGGTTACGCTCGCCTTCGTGGCCGGTGAGGAGCACGTGCAGCGGCGCGTCGAAGCCGATCGCGCCGGGCGAAGCGGGGATGTCGTTGGCGTTTCCGTCGGTGAGGAGCACCGCGCCGCCGACCCGCTCCGGCGGCGTGTCGGCGAGCGCCGAGCGCAGCGCGGCGAACATTTGCGTGCCGCGATTGTCGGGGTCGCCGCGCGGCGTCTCGACCACCCGGACCTCGACATTGTCGAGCGCGGCAAGACGCTTCTCGATCTCGGCGCGCGCCGCCGCGGTCTGGCGCGGCCGCTCGCCGATCTGGTTCGATTCCGACTGATCGACGACCAGCGCCACCACATCCTTCAGCGGCCGGCGATCCTCGCGCACCAACGACGGATCGGCCAGCGCGAGCAGCAGCAACGCGCAGGCGAGCGCCCGCAGCGCCGCCGCGCCCGGCCGCCGCCACGCCGTCAGCGCCACCATCGCCAGCGCCGCGACGGCGAGCGCGATCATCGCGCCTTGCGGCAGCGGCGGCGCGAAGGCGATCGACCACGCGTTCAATGCGACAGCCTTTCCAGAAGATCCTTGGCGTGGACCTGGTCGGCCTTGTAGGTGCCGGTCAGCGTGTACATCACCAGGTTGACGCCGCCGCGCAGCGCCATTTCGCGCTGGCGCGGCCCGTCCGGAATCAGCGGGTAGAGCGGCCGCCCTTCGGAATCGGAGGCCCACGCGGCGGCGAGGTCGTTCGAGGTGACGACGATCGGGGAGACGCTGTCGCCGGCGCGCGCCGGACGCGGAATGCGGTCATTGGGGTCGGGCGGCGGCAGCGCCTCGATCCAGGTCTGGCCATCTTCGGTGCGGCCGACGAAGTGGTCGATCAGATAGAACGTCTTGGTGACGACGTGGTCGCGCGGCACCGGCTCGAGTTCGGGCACGTCGACGCCGGCGAGCAGCTTGCGCAGCCACAGGCCTTCCGGCGTCGGCAGGCCGTCGGGGCTCTGGCCCAGCGCGTCGCGGGTGTCGAAGACGATGGTGCCGCCGTCCTTCATGAACGCGGCGATGCGCTCGACCGCGGCGGCCGGCGGCTGCGGCCGTCCGGCGACGATCGGCCAATAGAGCAGGGGATAGAAGCTGAGGTCGTCGCGCGCTGGATCGACGGCGATCGGATCGGCGATCTGGGCCGAGGTGCGCTCGCCGAGCACGCGCGACAGCGTCACGAGGCCGAGGCGCGTGGTGTCGTCGACCGTCGCGTCGCCGGTCTCGACGTAAGCGAGATGGGTTTGGCGCGCCGCGTCGGCGTCGCGGGCCGAGATCGGCGCGTCGGCGGCGCGCGCCTGCGGCGCGAGGTTCGCCCCCCCGGCCAGCGCGCCGATGAGGAGCAGCGCCGCGGCGGCAGGGCGGGCGTAGCGCGGCGGACGGCCGAGCCACAGGCTGGCGAGACCGTCGGCGAGGAAGCCGATGAAGGCGGCCAGCAGCAGCCACGGCTTGAGGTCGAGCGGCTCGGCGACGTCGAGGCCGCCGGCGGCGATGGTCAGGGCGCCATAGTCGGCGGGCGCGAGCGCCGCGCCCGGCGCCAAAGCGTTGACCGCTTCGAGCGCGTCGGCGGGGCCGTAGAAGCCGGGCGGATGGCGCGCTTCGCCAGGGCCGGCGAAATCGGCGCCGATCGGCGTGGCTTCGGCCGGCGGCGCCCCAAGCGCGCCGAAGCCGTCGAGGGTGCGATAGGGCGCGCGCGTCGCCTCGCTTCCCGCCTTCTCGGCCGGGCTCGACTCGGCCGGCGCCGGCCCGGCCCGGGCGACGATCCGGCGCAACATGTCGACGAACAGGCCGGATAGCGGCAGGTTCGACCAGGTCGTGTCGGCGGTGACGTGGAAGAGGACGATGAGGCCCTTGCCGCGCGGCGAGGCGGTGACCAGAGGCGTCCCGTCGGCGAGCCGCGCCCAGGTCTTGCCGGCAAGGCCCGGCTCCGGCTCGGCGAGGACCTGGCGCGTCACCGTCACTTCGTCGGGCGCGGCGAGGCCGAAGAACGGGCTCTCCTTGTCGAAGGCGGCGATGTGCTTGGGCGACTCCCACGACAGCGCGCCGCCGAGCGTGCGGCCGCCGCGCCGGAGCGCGGTCGGAGTCAGGTCGTCGTCGCCGGCGGCCAGCCGCGTGCCGGCGAAGCGCAACAGCACGCCGCCCGACTCGACGAAGGCGGCGAGCTTGTCGCGAGCCGGGCCGGGCGGCACGCTCATGTCGGCAAGCGCGAGCACCGACGGCTTCTCGGCGAGCAGCGACTCGATCGTGTCGGCCCCTGCCTCTCCCCCTTCGCGGATCTCGGCGTAGGGGGCGAGCGCGCGCTTGATGTAGTAGACGGGCGACAGCAGCGGCTGGGCGACGTCGGCGCTCGAGCCCGAGAGGATCGCGACGCGCCGGCGGCGCGAGCGCTCGTCGACCAGCCAAGTCGCGCCGGCCGACGATTCGTCGGCGACGACGAGGCGGCTGATCTGGTTGCGCAACTCGACCGGCAGATCGAACTTGGCGTCGGTCGCCCGGCCGAGGCCGAAGTCGAAAGCCGTTTCGCCGATCGACCGGCCCTGCGCGTCGAGCGCGCGGACGGTTCCGGCGCGCCGCCCGTCGGGGCCGGCGCGGGTCAGATGGGCCTGCAGCGCGCCGGCGAGATTGTCGGCGCCGGCGACGCCGATCGCCGTCGTCTGGTCGAGCACGACCGACAGCTTGTGGCCGCGCGCCGCGTCGGCGAGCGCGCGGGCGAATTCCGCCGCGCCGCCAAGTTCGATCCCGTCGGCGATCCAGACCACTTCGGTCTGCGGATTGGCGGCGAGGAAATGGGCGATCGGCGGCAGCGTCGCCAGGCGCTGCGGCGCGTAAGGGGCGGGCGCGAGCGCGCGCAGGCGATCCTCGCCGCGCAGCGCGTCGAGCCCGGCGAGTTCCAGACCGCCTTGCGAGATCGGCGCCAGCGCGACCAGCCGTCCGGCCCGCGTCGCCGCTTCGAGCGCAGCGCGCGCATAGGCCGCACGCTTTTCCCAGCTCGGCGCCGCCGCCCAGCCGTCGTCGAGAACGATCAGCAATGGCCCGTCGCCCTTGCCGGGCAAGGCGTTCCAGATTGGCCCGGCCATCGCCACGATCACCAGCCCCGCTACGACGATGCGCAGCAGCAGCAGCGGCCATGGCGTCTTGGCCGGCGTTGCGTCCTTGCGGTCGAGGCCGATCAGCAATCGCAGCGGCGGAAAGACGACCTCGCGCGGGCGCGGCGGCGTCACCTTGAGGAAGAGATAGAGCGCCGCCAGCAGCGCCAGCGCGGCGAGCGCCGCCGGGGCGGCGAAAGCGAGCGGCAGGCCGAACATCTCAGGCGCTCCAGCCGGCGCGCGCCGGCTCGGGGCCGGCCAGACGCGCCCTCAAGGCGAGCAGCGCCTGCGCCGGCGAAGCGTCGGTGCGGTGCAGGGCGAAGCCCCAGCCGCGCGCCGCGCAGGCCGCGCGCACCGCCTCGCGATGGTCGCCGAGCCGTTCGAGATAGGGGTCGCGCAGGCTCTGGGCGCGCGGCGCGCGCAGCCGCCCGGGCCCCGCGGCGGCGAGGAATTCGGTGTGGCCTTCGAACGGGAAGGTCTCCTCGATCGGGTCGGCGATCATCAGCGCCTGACCCTCGGCGCCGCGCGCGGCGAAGCCGGCGATCGTTTCTTCGACCGCCGACGCCTCGGAAAGGAAATCGCCGATCAGCGCCGCTTTGGTCCGCGGCTTGAGCGGCGCTGCCGGCGGCAGGCCCGCGCCGGCGATTCCGCGCCGCTCCTCGCCCGCCACCGCCTCGGCGAAGCGCTCGATGACGTCGCGCCCGGCGAGCGGCGGCGTGAGGCCGATGAGCCCGGCGCGCTCGCCGCCGCGCACGGCGAGATCGGCGAGCGCGAAAGCGAGCACTGCGGCGCGGTCGACCTTGGCGCAAGGGGCAAGCGACGAAGCGAAGGTCATCGACGGCGAGCGGTCGAACCAGATCCAGATCGTATGCGAAGCCTCCCACTCGCGCTCGCGCACATAGGCGCGGTCCTCGCGCGCCGAGCGGCGCCAGTCGACCCGCGCCGCCGGCTCGCCGGAAACGAACGGGCGGAACTGCCAGAAGGTTTCGCCCGGCCCGGCCTGCCGCCGTCCATGGACGCCATGCAGCAGCGAATGCGCCACCTGGCGCGCCGCGACGACGAGGCTCGGCAGGCGCGCCGCCAGCGTAGTCGCCTCGTGGCGGATGCGTCGCTCGGAGGCCGACGCCGCCATCGGCTCAGCCAAGCGTTCTGGCGACCAGCCGCGCGACCACGGCAGGGATCGTCTCGCCGTCGGCGCGCGCCGCGTAGCTCAGCGCCATGCGGTGTTTGAGCACCGGCTCGGCGAGCGCGACGATGTCGTCGCGCGACGGGGCGAAGCGGCCGTCGACCAGAGCGCGGGCGCGGCAGGCGAGCATCAAGGCCTGGGCGGCGCGCGGGCCGGGCCCCCAGGCGATCGGCTTGGTGAGTTCCGGATCGCCTTCGCCGGGGCGGGCGGCGCGGACGAGATCGAGGATCGATTCGACCACGCTTTCGCCGATCGGCGCGCGCCGCACCAGGCGTTGCGCCGCCATCAGCTCGGCGGCGGTCATCGCCGGCCTCGGCTTGGCCTCGTTGTCGCCGGTCGTCTCGATCAGGATGCGGCGCTCGGCGTCGCGGTCGGGATAGCCGACGTCGATCTGCATCAGGAAGCGGTCGAGTTGCGCTTCGGGCAGGGGGTAGGCGCCTTCCTGCTCGAGCGGGTTCTGCGTCGCCAGGACGTGGAAGGGGGCCGGCAGATCATGGCGCGCGCCGGCGACCGTCACGTGGCGTTCCTGCATCGCCTGCAGCAGCGCCGACTGGGTGCGCGGGCTGGCGCGGTTGATCTCGTCGGCCATCAGCAACTGGGCGAAGATCGGCCCCTTGATGAAGCGGAAGCTGCGACTGCGGTCGAGACCCTCCTCCATCACCTCGGCGCCGAGAATGTCGGACGGCATCAGGTCGGGGGTGAACTGCACCCTCAGCGCCTCGAGCCCCATGACGATTCCGAGCGTCTCGACCAGCTTGGTCTTGGCCAGGCCCGGGACGCCGATCAAAAGTCCGTGTCCGCCAGCGAGCAAGGTCACCAGCGCCTGCTCGACCACCCGCTCTTGGCCGAAGATCACCGCACCGATCGCCACTCGCGCCGCGACGACGCGCGCCAGCGTCGCTTCGGCGGCGTTGACCGCGCTGGCGTCGAGATCGGCGACGGTCATGCTCTCTCCTTTGGCCGAACGGCGGGTCGGGCGAGCGGCGCGGGCGAATTCCCCTTCGCCGAGGACCGCACTAGATTGAGGGGACGCCAGCCGAAAACAAGGCGTAACATACGGACGGCATCGTTGCCCACAAACAAGCGCGAGATTGTGGCGGCCGGCGGCGCGCCGGAAAGCGCCCTCGGCGGCCTCGCTGAAGCGGCGGCGGCGGCGCGCGGCCGTGGCCCGGCGCCGGTTCATCTTTGGAATCCGCCCTATTGCGGCGAGATCGACATGCGCATCGCCGCCGACGGGACGTGGTTCTATCGCGGCTCGCCGATCGGCCGGCCGGCCCTTGTCAGGCTGTTCGCCTCGATCCTGCGCAAGGACGCGGATCGTCACGTATTGGTGACGCCGGTCGAGCGGGTCGGGATCGCGGTCGACGATGCGCCGTTCGTCGCCGTCGAGATGGAGGTCGGTAAAGCCGAAGGCGCGCGGCGGCTCGCCTTTCGCACCAACGTCGACGATGTCGTCGCCGTCGACGCCGACCATCCGCTGCGCTTCGAACGCGCCGCCGCCGACGGGATCAAGCCCTATGTCCGGGTACGCGGCGATCTGTGGGCGCTGGTCAAGCGTGCGCTCTATTACGATCTCGTCGGGTTGGGCGAGGTCGCGCCGGTGCAAGGCGAAGACTGGTTCGGCGTCCGCAGCGGCGGACTGTTCTTCCCCGTATCCCGCGCCAGCGAGATCGAGGGGCTGTGAGCGACAAGCCCTCGCCGAGCGAACTTTCCGCCGACGGCCTGCGCCGCCTGGCGCGAGCGCGGCTCGCCGCCGAGCCGGCGGCCGACGCCTTCTCCTCGCTGCTGGCGAGGCGAGGCGACCACGCGCTCGACGGCCTGACGATCGACCCGCAAACCGTGGCGGCGGCGCGACCGGCGGCGGTGCTGGCGCCGATCATCCCGCGGCCGGAAGGGCTGACGGTGCTGCTGACCCTGCGCGCCGCCCATCTGCGCAGCCATTCCGGCCAGGTCGCGTTCCCCGGCGGCAAGATCGACGCCGGCGAGACGCCGCGCGAGACGGCGCTGCGCGAGGCGCGCGAGGAGATCGGCCTCGCCCCCAGCCTCGTCGAACCGCTCGGCTGGCTCGACCCCTATCTCACCGGCACTGGTTATCGCGTCACCGCGCTGGTGGCGCTGATCGACCCGGCTTTTGTGCCGACTCTCAACCCAGACGAGGTCGCCGACGCCTTCGAGACGCCGTTCGCCTTCCTGATGGACGCCGCCAACCACCGGCTGGAGGAGCGGCAATGGCGCGGCCGGACGCGAAAGTTCTACGCAATGCCCTATGGCGAGAGGTATATCTGGGGCGTCACGGCCGGCATTCTGCGCAATCTGTACGAGAGGCTGTTCACCTGATGTGGCGCTCCGTCGCCGAATCGCTCGGCCTGTTCTTCCTGCCGTTCCTGCTGTTCGCGGTCTATCTCGCGCTCAGAATGCGCTGGCCGCTGGCGATCGAGCATTGGACGCGCAGCCGGGTGACGATCCTGGTGATCGCCGGCCTCACGGCGACGCTGGCGGGGCTTGTCAGCGCGTCGCTGTTCGCGCCGCGCGGCCAAGGCGTCTACATCCCCGCCCATGTCGAGAACGGCGTCCTGGCGCCGGGGCGGATCGAATGAACGCGCTGCCCGGCTTGCGGGACGGGCGGCTGGCCGACCCTCGCCCGCTCGAGACCGGCCGGCTCGCCCGCGCGCTGGCGGCGCTGAACGGCGAAGGCGAAGAGACGCGGCTGGTCGGCGGCGCGGTGCGCGACCTCGCGCTCGGCCAAGCGGTCGGCGATTTCGACCTCGCCACCACCGCGCTGCCCGAAGTGGTGATGAAACGCGCGCGCGCCGCCGGCTTCGGCGTCGCGCCGACCGGCCTCGCCCACGGCACGGTGACGGTGATCGTCGAGGGAAGGCCGATCGAGGCGACGACGCTGCGACGCGACGTCGACACCGACGGGCGCCACGCCAAGGTCGCCTTCGGCCGCGACTTCCGCGACGACGCGCTCAGGCGCGACTTCACCATCAACGCGCTGTCGCTGACCTCCGACGGAACGGTGCACGATTACGTCGGCGGGCTCGCCGATCTCGCCGCCCATCGCGTCCGTTTCATCGGCGAAGCGCGTCAGCGAATCCGCGAAGACTATCTGCGCATCCTGCGCTTTTTCCGCTTCTCGGCCCGCTACGGCGACGGAAGGCTCGACGCGGCGGGCTTCGAGGCCGCGCTCGCCGAGCGCGAGGGCCTGGCGATCCTGTCACGCGAGCGGGTGCGCGCCGAGTTGATGAAGCTGTTCGTCGCGCCGCGCGCGCCGCAGGTGCTCGCAGCGATCGGCGAGGCGGGACTGCTTCAGCCGCTGGTCGCCGGCCAGACCGATTGGGCGCGATTCGCCCGTTTCGCGGCGATCGAGGCGGCGGGCGAGATGGCCCCCGACCCGCTGCTGCGCCTCGGCGCGCTGTGCGTGCTGGTTGAAGAGGATGCCGATCGATTGCGCGAGCGGCTGCGGCTCTCCAACGCCGAGGCCGATCGCCTCGCCGCCCTTGCGCGCGGCCTCGCCGCTCTGCATGACGGCGAGGCGCCGCCTTCGCTCGGCGCGTTGCGGCGGCTGCTGTTCGAGCGTCGCCGCCAGGGCGCGCTCGACGCGCTCGCCCTGTTTCACGCCGACAGCGGCATGGGCGTCGACGACTGGCGCTTCATTCGCGCCCGCGCCTTTCTGCTCGCGACGCCCGAGCCGACCCTGCCGATCACCGGCGCCGACGTCGTCGCGCGCGGCGTGACCCACGGCCAGCGCGTCGGCGCGACGCTGAAGAAGCTGCAGGCGTTGTGGATCCGCGCCGGCTTCCCGCGCGAGCCGGAGACGCTGGCGCGGCTGCTCGACGAGGCGCTGAAGCCTTAGCGGCGCTTGCCGACGCAGGCGGCAGGCGCTAGCCAGAGGCAGCGGCGCCGTCCTTTCCTCCCACGAGCGGGGAGAGGGGCAGCGCGGCTGCGGGCGAGGGGACGAGCATGCCGCCAACCAGGTTTTGGGCCGAGATGTCGTGGCGCGACTTCGCCGCCGCCGACATGGCCAGGACGGTTGCGGTGCTGCCGGTCGCGGCGATCGAGCAGCACGGCCCGCATCTACCGGTCGGGACCGACGCGTTCATCGGCGAGGGCTATCTCAAGCGGGCGATCGCGCGCGTCCCCGCCGACTGGCCGGCGCTGTTCCTGCCGCCGCAGACGATCGGCGCCTCCAACGAACACGGCGAATATCCGGGCACGCTGACGCTGCCGTTCGCGACGCTGGTCGAGACGTTGACGGCGATCGGCGAGGGCGTCGCGCGGGCCGGCTGCCGCAAGTTGGTCTTCATCAATGCGCACGGCGGCAACGTGCCGGCGATCGACGCGGCGGCGCTGACTTTGCGCGCCCGCCACGCGATGCTGTGCGTGCACGCGAGCTGGCGTCGGCTCGGCTATCCCGACGGTCTCTTCTCCGAGCGCGAGCGCGTCTACGGCGTGCACGGCGGCGACGCCGAGACGTCGCTGACCCTCGCCTTTCGCCCCGAGACGGTGAAGATGGACCGCGCGCGCGATTTCGCCAGCGCCGGCGAAGGTATGGCGGCCGACTTCAAGCGCCTGCGCGGCGCCGGGCCGCTCGGCTTCGCCTGGATGGCGAGCGACCTCAATCCCGACGGCGTCGTCGGCGAAGCCGCGTCGGCTTCCGCCGCCAAGGGCGAGGCTGCCGCCGACCACGGCGCCGACGCCTTTGTCGAGTTGCTCGGCGACGTCATCGCCTTCGATCTCGCCCGTTTCGCCAACGGCCCGCTCGGCTGACCGCCGATGGGCGCGCCGAGCTACGACAACGAGCGCGCGCTGATCGCCGCGGGGCGGCGATTGGTCGCGGGCGTCGACGAGGTCGGCCGCGGACCGCTCGCCGGACCGGTCGGCGTCGGCGCGGTGATTCTCGATCCCGACGACCTGCCCGAGGGTCTCGACGATTCGAAGGCGTTGAGCGCGAGGCGGCGCGACGCGCTGGCGGAGGCGGTCTACGCCCGGGCGATTGCGGTCTCGCTCGCCTTCGCCAGCGTCGAGGAGATCGACCGCCTCAACATTCGCGGCGCGACGCTGCTGGCGATGCGACGCGCGGTCGCGGCGCTGTCGGTCAGGCCCGATTATGCGCTGATCGACGGCC
>Ga0302319_10016492_pt1 | contig 13618 bp, 7 predicted proteins | sample Bog_T0_2_FD_203319 | JGI IMG/M metagenome (GOLD analysis project Ga0302319, IMG submission 203319) | Peat permafrost microbial communities from Stordalen Mire near Abisko, Sweden - Bog_T0_2 | ecosystem: Environmental > Terrestrial > Soil > Wetlands > Peat | place: Sweden: Abisko, Stordalen Mire...
AAACCCTGCCCATCCTTCGACCACGGATCCACCCAGAACAGTCCGTCCGTCCCCTCCGTCGCGCCAATCACTTTGCTATCGTGCAGCAGCGACATCGCCGCCGTCATCTCATCCTGCGCCTGATTCAACAACCCCAACGAATCCCCATGAAACACCTGCGCAAAGCTCTGCTGAAACTGTGGGATCGACGACTCGCCATGCTGCCAGGCAGCCGCCGCACCAAACAGAATCCCATACCAGTTCATGTTCGCGAGTGACTCGCCATCATCGTTCCAAAGCGTGTTCAACTGCCCCGTCGCGCCGTACTTCTGCCCATCGCGCGTGAACTCCTGAATGTCCTCCAGCGCCTGCTGTTGATTCGGCCACACTTGCCGATAATTGTTGATCGACGGCGCCACCCACACCGGAATCCCCGCCTCCATATAAGGCTTCAGCTCCGGCAAAAAGCCCTTCGGCTTCGGAGAATATCCCCACGCCACAGCAATCAACTGGCGCTTGATCTCCGGAGGCAGCGCTTTCAAATCCTCCGGATCACTCTGCGCCACATCGCCCCAGAAAAGGATCGTCTTATGCAGCGGCTGCAGACTTGTGACAATCTTCTGCAAGTATTCGAGGTACACCGTCGGCAGCGTCTTCTCATCCACCTCCGCCCGCGTCCGACCGATTCCCAGATCAATCGTCTCATCGCCGCCGATATGCAAAAACGGCCCCGGATACATCGCCGCCAATTCCTTAAACATCGAGTCGATCAGCGGCAGCGAACCCGCCTGCCCCGGCGACAGCACCGCACCATGCGGAGTCTCCGCCACTTCCGCATAGGTCTCCCACAACAGCATCTTGCGCAGATGCCCAATGGCCTCCTGCTCCGGAATCACCGTTATGTGAAACCGCGCCGCATACGCCACCAGTTCGCTCGCATCGTCCGCGCTGATGCTTCCCTCCGGAGGCGCCGCCAGCGGGCTCGACGCATACTGCTGCGTGTTCTCAAAGTAGGGCGAGTACACATTGATCTTGTAAGCCGCCAGCGTTCGAATCAGCTTCTTCTGAAACTCCAGCGTGTCCACCGGCCCGCGCGAAAGATCATCATGCAGTCCGCGATACCGCATCGCCGGCCAGTCATGAATCTCCGCCGCATGAAGCACCACCCCGCCCGGCAGTTTCTCGATCATCTGCTTAGCCGTTTGCGCTGCATAGAAAACTCCCGCCGCCGTCGCCCCCGTCAGCGTCAGCGTGTTCGCGGCATAGCGAATCGTGTACCCCTCAGCCTGCATCTCCGGCGTGAACGTCTCGTCCGGACGCCCCATTCGCTGAAGCACAATCCGCAGGCCACTCCCGGCTGCAATTCCACGCTCGGTCATCGTCGCGCGCAAATCATTCGCCGCAAAGGTATCCTCGGCGTCGCAACCCGTGCAGACCACCGTCGCCGAACTGACTGGCACTGCCTCAACACCCGTAACCTGCCGCGGCATTGGGATTAAGTGCAGCGTCGTCTGTGCGGTTACAGCGGGAGGAAGCAGCAGGGCCGAGCAAGCCAGGACCCTGGCAAGGAAACCAAATCGCATAACGTAACGGTACACGCCAGCGCCGCAGCATGGAAGAGAAAGCCGCACCGGGCAGGGAATCGCAGCGAACTCCCCCGCCCCCAACTGCATCCAAAGGTTGCGAGGAATAATATGAGCGAAAACCACAGAACCGACAACGCACAAGACAACGACTTCCACGAACTCCGCGGCGAAGAGGGTCTCAACAAAATCGCCGAGCTGCTCAAAGGCATTCACATCGCCATGATGCACACCGTGGCGGCCGACGGCTCCATCAACTCACGCCCTATGGCCGTGCAGGATAAGACCTTCGACGGCAAGCTCTGGTTCCTTACTCGCATCAGTTCGGGCAAGGTCGAAGAGATCAAGCAGGATCAGCACATCACCCTCACCGTCACCGACAAGTCTGATGCCAAATATCTGACACTCAAGGGCCACGCAAGCGTCAATCAGGACCGCGCCAAGATCGGCGAACTCTGGAACGCGATGTACAAAGCCTGGTTCCCCAAAGGCGAGACCGACCCCGAAATCGCCGTCCTTCGCGTCGACGTGGCCGAGGCCGAATACTGGGAAGCCTCCAGCAGCAGCCTCATCCGCGGCGCAAAGTATTTGGCAGCCGCAGTCACCGGAGGCAAAACTTCCATCGGCGAAGCCGGCCACGTCGTAGTCGAACGCTAAACTAAATTGGTGCAACACCGTTGATGATCGTCACGCCCGGTGGCGGGTTGAATTCAAAGTCGCTGTCGGGCGTGGCCACGTTTTCGCGAAGCCCCGTGAACGCAAAACTCGTCTCCGCCCCATCCAGCTGCACAATCCGCATCCCCAGAATCTGCCCCGCCGCATCCACCGTAATGCCAATCGACTGCACGGTCTGCTGCATCCCCTTCGGCACCCCCGACAGCGTGTACCCACCGCTCACCAGGGTCAGCGAAAGCCCATCCAACTCCTTCGCAATCTCCGTATGCCCCAGCAAAAACCGCAGCGGCGATCGCAAATCATCCAGCTGCTTCGCGGGAGTCCGAAGCGCCTGCGAATCCCCGGGCGTATAGCTCACTGCGTTCTTCCCATCGAGCACAAATATCTTTCCAGAAGGCGCATCGTAAGCCCAACGCATGCGCCCCGGCTTGCTCAGTGTGAGCGTTCCCGTTTCGGTCCGATCGATTCCCATCCCGCGATACCGCTCCGTAAAATGTGCTGTCAGCGAGTGCAAATGGTTATAGTGCGCATCCACTTTCGCCGCTAGCGCTTTCGCCGAAGGAGCCTGCCCACCCGCCGCCGCGCACAATCCAAACCCCACCATCAAACTCGAAATCATCTTTGCTGCAAATTTCAAACCGTCTCCTTCGCCTTCGCCTGCTTCACCATTTCCACCAACATCTTGCGAGTCTCCTGCGGATTGCTAACCTCGCTAAGGAAATTAATCCGAGGCCCCTTCACCCCGTCCGCCGTCTTCACGCGCAGTGTAAATCCGAGCCGGTCCACAGATGTCATCGCCGCCTCGCTGCCCTCAATCCCCGCGTATGCCTTCGCCAGCGTCACCATCGACTCCATGTGGTCCGCATTCATATGCGCTATGATTCCAGCCGCAGCATCCGCCAACGGATCAGCCTTCGCGCCCGCAAAGTCCTGCGCCTCGACCCAACCCATCACGCCAAACCCGCCCACGTAATACATGTCCACCGGTTCAAGCCGAAAGAAATGGAAGTCCGCAAAGTCCACCCAGTAGCGGCTATTCTCATGCCGACCCAAGTAAATCTCCCGCACCTCGGCCTTCTCTTCTTCGCCCACCAACGTTGCATTCCCAACCAGCGTAGCCCGAGCCGCACCCAGCGGATCACCATCCGCCGCCGCCTGCATCACGAACAAGCTACACCGCCCATCCTCCCGCAAATTCTGCGTATGCATGGCCATGTTGCTGATCAAAAAGATCGGCCGCCCAGCCGCATCCAGAGCAAACGGCATCAGCGATCCGAACGGAAACCCCTGCAGCTTCCGCGACATTGTAGACAACATCCCAACGCTAACCAGCGACAGCAGCGTCCGGCTACGCTCCGCATGGCTAGGCTCTGGAATCACCGGCCCCGCAGGCCCCGTCGATGCATGTTGCCGTGGTGCAGGTACTTGTGTCGTCGACATCTCAATCCTCAATTCTTCGAGCCACGCCTCGTGAAAGAATCACACTCCATCGCGTGCTGTTGCTTTACTTTCTGTCATTCCCTTTGGGAATCTGCTGTTTGCTTCTGGCGCGCACTCACGCGACATTAAATCCACTCACCACAATCTTCGGAGTCTCGCCACGGGTATCCGCATGATTCACTTCCGTATGCAGAGTCCGACGCTCGCCCGGCATCAACAGCACGTAGTTATCATCATAGATCGCCGGAAGAATCCGATCGCCCGCCACCGCCCGCACAACCTTGACGCGCGTCATCAGCGCAGGCCAGCCAGAAGCATTCTGCAACTCCGTAGCCAGCCGCCAAACCTCACCCTCGCGCTTCACCGTAGTCGACGCGCCCACCCGCGCCTTCGCCAGTGACCGAATCGCGCGATAATCTCCCTCCACCGCGCTCCGCACATAGTCATTGCGCGAAATCACCGACGTCTCCTGCGCCAGCCTCAGCCGCAGAAAATGCACCGCCGAAAGCCCCTTCGGATACTCCATCGCAAACGCCGTCACGACGCTATCTTCCTTGCTATCAACCACCACCGTCTTACCCTCAACCCGCGCGCCGTCCATATTGAAAATCTCCACCCGCGCACTCAACCCCCGCCGATCGCCACCGCTATAGTTCACCACCTCCACCGTCTCCGTATCGCGGTTCCACTGGATATGCAGCGGTTCCGAAGCCAGCTTGCATCCGAAATACGCCGCCGTCGGCTCAAAGAAATAGTCGTATGTCTGCCAAACGAACGACGGCCAGCAAGGATGGCTCATCCACAACAGCAACCCAGCGCGATACTTGCTCTGCGACTCAAACATCGCGCGATAGCCTTCGTAATTCACAAACTGCGCGAGCGAAATCCACTGCTCCGCGCTATCCGCCCCGCCATAACTTTCGTCGATGAGGCTGTAAAACGACTTTGCCCCCTGCGCCCCATTCAAGCTGAAATCGTGGAGTCCCCAATCAAGTCCCTGTGGCCACATCGCGCGCTCCGGCATCATCAGCCGCACGCTCTCCACCGGAGGAATATTCGGCATCCCAATTTCGCTGTGCAACTTCGTATCAGCGATCCGGAAATACTCCACCACCGGCAACGCGTGATATGGCCCATGCCCGCTCACCACATCATCCGCCGAGCTGGGAATGTATTGGATCCCCGGATGCAATTCCCCCAGCGTCTTCCGCAGCCCAGCCTCCAACACCTTCGGCGGATACCCCTCATTCCTCCCGCAATACAACCCAATCGACGCATGATTCCGAATCCGCAGCACAAAGTCCCGAGCATTCGCCAGGAACATCGCATCATCATCCGGCACCGGCCCATCCCACGGATTCGCCAGCCAGAAATCCTGCCACACCATCACGCCGTGCCGATCGCACGCCTCAAAAAATTCCTCATCGCCAATCTGCCCTACCCAGTTGCGAACCATCGTGAAGTTCATCTCGCGGTGATACCGCACGGCCGCGTCATATTCGCGCCCGCGATACCGCAGCATCGACTCGCCAAATCCCCAGTTCCCTCCGCGACAAATAAACCGCCGCCCATTCACAAACAGTCGCAGCTTCCCACCCTCGAGGCTCGAAGTCATCTCCCGAATCCCAAACTTCAGCGCCTTCGAATCGAGCACCTTCCCCGCCGCTTCGAATCGCATCTCCACGTCATACAAATGCGCCTCGCCATACCCCACCGGCCACCAAAGCTTAGGATCCTTCAGCCGCAGCTCCGCATGACTCGACGCATCAAAAGTCACTATCTGCGTAGCCCCACCCAGCACCGTCACCGCCTGCGAAACCTCCACCTCTCCAAACTTGAACCGCAGCATCCCCTCCACCGCCGCCGCGCCATGATTCACCACCCCCACCTCAACGCTTATATCCGCAGCGGATACATCCGGCAGCCCTTGCTGCGCCGGGATTAGCTTCGCCCGCACCCAGGGTGCCTCCAGCGTCACCACCCCCGTCTTCCGCAGCGACACATCTCCCCAAATCCCCGTATTTCGCCCACGAATCGTAGGAATCCAGTCCCACCCAATCGACGCGTGATACGTAGGATTGTCCGCGCCCAGCGCTCCTCCATTCCGGCTCGGATCCTCAAACGTCTTCTGCTTCGTGCTCCCCGGCGTAGCGTTTTTCTCGATCAACACTGCCAGCGCATTCTTCTTTCCCGCAAGCAATTTCCCCGTCACATCGAACCGGGCGCGGATAAACCCGCCATCAATTCTCCCCAGCGCCTCTCCATTCAGAAATACCGTAGCCTTCCAATTCACGCCATCAAAATCCAACCAGGCAATCTCCCCAGCCTCCACCGCCGGCGCCTCAAACTCCGTCCGATACCAGAAGTCTGCGCAGAAATACGAGTCCGAAACATACAGCTGATTCTCCCCAAAGTTAGGATCAGCAATCGCCCCCGCGTTATAAAACGAAGTCAGCACCGTCCCCGGCACCGTCGCCACCAACCACCCCGAATCCGCAAATCCCACGCGCGAAATCCACGCGCCCTCCGCCCCCACCTGGCTCTTGCGCTCGACTCGCCAGCCCCCGCCCGCCAGCCGCATCCGCCCAACGCTCATCGCCGGCATCGCGGCCTCAACCGCCACCACGCCACCGCGCCCCCACACCTCCAGCTCGCTCAAAATGTATCCGAACGGCGAAGTAGGCCGCGTCATCAACACCCGCACAAACCGCGCATGAACCGGCACCGCCAGCCGAATCTCCTCCACCCCCTCCGCAGAAACACTCGCCCCGATCCGATGCACGTCCGTCCACTTCACCTCGTCATCGGAAATCTGCACCACCCCCTCCGCCGCCCGCGCAATCCAATACAGCGACACGCGGTCAATCGCACACCTCGCCCCCAAATCCACCGACACCCACTCCTCCGCCGACCCCGCGCTCATCCACGCGCTCGTAAATTCGTAAGGCCCGCCAATCTCCACCCGCTCCGCGCCGCGCCAAAACTCCACCTGCCCCACCATCCACTCAACCGCCTGAGCCTCATGCCCCACCCGCTCGCACGTCACCCGATAAAACCGCCAAGCCCCCGCCCGCTTCAGCGTCACCCACGGATAAAAAAGCTTCATCGCGCGCGTTAAATCCGGAGGATAATTCCCCGTCGCCGTCTCCTCTTCCGCCTTCGCCGACCCCACCTCCTCCCAATTTCTCCCGTCGTCCGACACCTCCACCGCGAACCGCAAATCCTTCGCCGCCACATACTCCGGCAGCGCCACAAACACGCGCAGCTTATCCACCACCGGCGGCTCTGCGCCACCAACCTCCACTTGCACCGACACCTTCGCCCCCGCCAGCCTGATCCCCACAGGAGGGAAGTGGTCGAGCACAATTTCCCTGTCCGGCTTCGTCAACACCCCATCAACACTGGTCGAAACCGACACCCACCGCGGCATCCGCGTGTCCTTGATCCCGTCCGTCACCAACTGCGCCGTCAAGTTATAGTCGTAGCTGCTCGAGTGTTTCGCCGCCCGCCGCAGCGCCACATTCCGATACGCAGTACCCTCCACGCGCATCGTCGGCGAGAACACATCGCTCGCTGCGCCAGGATAAATCCCCACCCCCCGCGTGAACACTCCCTTCTCGCCACCCACAAATTCCGCGACGACTTCTTCCACCGCCGCGCCAAAACTCTCCGGAGTCTCCGCAGCCGCCCGTGTCCCCAGTGCCGCAACGGCAGGCAGTGCCACCTCACCCGCCGCAATCATCGAACTCTTCAAAAACGTACGCCGCGACAGTGCCAAGGAAACCTCACGCAACTCTCTAAGTCTTCATCCCACCAGCCGGATGCCCCACATCTCGCATTTGAGATGTGGGGCACCACGGAACTACGCCCGCCCGGCAAACTCCTTCGTCTCTGTCGCGACCTTCACCTTCTCGCCTTCTTTGATAAACAGCGGCACCTTGATCTCAGCCCCCGTCTCCAGCCGAGCCGTCTTCGTCGCGCCACTCGACGTATCGCCACGCACCGCCGGCTCCGTGTGCGCCACCACCAGCTCCACAAAAATCGGAAGCTGCAGCCCAATCGGATTCCCGTTATACAGGTGCACCTGCAGCGCGGTTCCGTCGATCAAATAATCCATCGCATCGCCCAGCATGTTGCCGGTCAGCGTCAGCGTCTCAAAGCTCTCCTGGTCCAGGAAGTACGAACCGACGCTATCGCTATACAGGTAGGTCGCCGGCACCAACACCAGGTCCGGCTCCTTGAACTTGTCCTGCGCCTTGAAGGTCTTCTCGAACACCGCGCCGGTCAGCAGATTCCGCATCTTCAACCGCACCAGCGTCTGCCCGCCCCGCGCCGTCGGCGTGCTGATATCCGAATCCAAACAGGCATAGGGAGATCCCTCAAACTCAAACATTGACTTACGCTTCACATGAATTGCTTCAACCAGTCCGGCCATAAACTCCTCTTTCCTATGCAACGACAGGCCGCCAACCATGCAGCAAAACCCACGTCCAAATCTCCAATCAAGTATAGAGGCCCAAGCCCACAATCTCCGGGTGCACGGGTGGGGAAGCGAAACCCCTGGACCAAAATCTCAAGGTCTCTGTTTTTCTGGTCCCAAGGCCTCTGTCTTTCTTTCTAGTCCCAAGGCCTTTGTTTTTCTTTCTGTCATTCCCTTTGGGAATCTGCTGTTGCTTCGCTTGGCACAACTCCAATGCCTTCGAAGAAGCACGGTTCAACCGTGCCATAAGTCCACCCTTGAGGGCCATGCCTTAGCCGCTGAGGGAATCTCGGCGGGTGCGATGGGCCGGTTTCAACCCAGCACCCAAAAGTAAAGCAAGCTTTCCATTAAGGCCAAAAATCTAGAAGATCTACGCCTCAAAACCGCGCTGAACACGCCCCTGCGTAACCCCAAACCGGGCTAAGTCATACACGAAACGCGCGAAACTTACAGCCTATAGGCCTTCTTCGCCAGCCCATACGCCAGCGCATGAGCCACCTCTACCGCCTCATCTTCCTCCAGCCGATGCTCCCTCACCAGCTTCGCCAGATACGAGCAATCCACCCTCCGCGACATGTCATGCCGAGCAGGAATCGACAAAAACGCCCGTGTATCGTCATTAAATCCCACCGAGTTGTAGAACCCAGCGGTCTCCGTAACGCTCTCCCGGAACCGCATCATCCCCTCCGGACTGTCGTTGAACCACCAGGCCGGCCCCAGCTTCAAACAAGGGTAGTGTCCCGCCAGCGGAGCCAGCTCCCGGCTGTACGTAGACTCGTCTAAAGTAAACAAGACAATAGACAAACCGGGCTCGTTGCCCACCGCATCGAGCAGCGGCCGAAGCGCCTGCACGTAATTCACAGCCTGTGGAATATCCGCCCCCACATCCCTCCCAAACCGCTGAAACAAAAGCCGGTTATGGTTGCGCACACTCCCCGGATGGATCTGCATCACCAGCCCATCCTCCAAGCTCATCCGCGCCATCTCGGTAAGCATTTGCCCCCGAAATAACTCAGTATCGCCCTTTCCTATCAATACGTTAGCGAGCAGCTCCGCCGCCTTCGCCGCCCCCAGATTCGCCGTCTGAGCCGTAGGATGCCCATGGTCCGTAGCCGTACACCCCAACTCCTTGAACCGATCCCGCGAAGTCCGCAAAGCCGCCAGATACCCACTCCAGCTCGACGTGTCCTCCCCCGTCAACTCGCCCAAACGCGCAACATTCCCAGCAAATCCATCAAAATCCGGGTCCACCACCGAGTCCGGCCGAAACGTCGGCAGAATCCTCGCCCCCCACCCAGACTCCCGAATCGCCCGATGATCGTCCAGCGAATCCAGCGGAGAATCGGTAGTAGCCAACACCTCCAAATGGAAGCGTTCATACAGCGCCCGTGGCAGAAACTCTTTCGTTTGAAGCTTTTCCGAGATCAAGTCGAAGTAGAAATCCGCCGTAGTCTCCGATAGCCTCTCTTCCAACCCAAACAACTCCTGAAAACAAAAGTCCAGCCACATCCGAGTAGGCGTTCCACGAAAAAGGTAGTAATGACGGGCAAATATCCGCCAAACCCCCCGCGGATCCTTCATCTCCCGCCGCCCAATCTCCAAATCCTCCATCGAAACGCCTTGGCTATACAGCATCCGATAAACGTAGTGATCCGGCTGCACAAACAGCTTCGCCGGATCAGAAAACGCCTCATTCCTGGCAAACCAGGCAGCCTGCGTATGTCCATGAGGACTAAGGATCGGCAGCCCTCGCACCTGCGCATAAAGCGCTTTCGCGATCGCTCGTGTCTCAGGATCTGCAGGAAATAAACGGTCTTCATGAATCAGCATGGTGTGTGCATCGCTCTCCACAACACGCAAAGTATACAAACAAAAGAAGGGGAGGCCACGTTGGCCTCCCCTCCCTATCAGGTCCAGCAACAAATCAGAACGTCAACTGCAGCGACATCTGGATCTGCCGTGGGCTTCCGATCGTGTGTGTTACCACGCCAAGCCCGGTCGGGCAGTTGTAGAAGTAGTTACCCGTGCTCGGGTTCGCCGACTGCACGCCTGCCGTAGTCGAACACGTCTGCCCGCTCGGCACCACTCCATCCGGATAGCTTCCCGGAGCTCCCGGGAAACCGTTGTAGTTCGCGTTCTGTGAAACTTCGTTGCCCGGAACATCAAAGCTGCTGGTGTTTGTCAGGTTGTACACATCGAACGTGTACTTCAGGCTGTAGCGGTCCGTAAACTGCGTCTGCTTCACCAGCGAAGCATCCGCGCGCTTCTGAAACGCCTGCCGGAAGATGTTGCGCTGACCCGTCGTGAACGTCGTCTCGTAAGGATCGGACGTAGGCACCGCACCATTCAAACCACCAGCCGGCAGCAGCGGAATGGTAAAGCAGGCAGCATTGAGTGCAAAATCCCCAAACGCTCCCGACTTACCCGTCTTGGCACTCTTCGCCGTGCAGCCAGGGGCCAGCGGCACAATCGGATTCGTAATGCCGTCGCTGACGCCGTAGTAAACGCTGCCCACGGCGCCGCTAAAGTCGATCACGCTATACGGCTGTCCACTCTGCAGAACCGTCAGCCCAACCAGCGACCATCCATTCACCAGGTAGCTTTCAAAGTTGTGCTCGTGCACAAACTCGGGCAGCCGGTACACGTAGTTGAAGTTGATGACGTGTGTCCGGTCGAAGTCCGACGATGCATACCCATCCCGCAAGTTCAGCGGATTGTTGCCGTTATAAAACAGCCCCAGTCCGCTCTGCTCGTCCAGCGCATGAGAGTAGGTGTAAGACGCTGCTACTTGAAGTCCGTGACTCATGCGCTTCTCGACGTGCGCTGTTAGGGCGTTGTAGGCGTCCACGCCCGCCGCCTTATAAACAATCGACTCCGCTGCGTATCCGATGTACGGTACGCGGTGGTCGATGTTGCCGCCCTCATAGTCGAAGTCGTATCCCGTGCCATCCGGCAGGGTCGAATTCGCGACGTTGTAGCCATAGGAATAATGCTCGCCGTGGATCGGGTTCGTTGGCGACGCAATGCCCGGCTGGTTGAACGGCACCGGGATCACCTGGTGCCGGCCAAGGTTGCCGACATAGCCCAGCTCGACAGCCAGGTCATTGCGCGGCTGCCACTGGATATCCAGTGTGTAGTTGTACGTGTAGGGTAGCTTGTTCGCGCGGTCGTAGATGCCCAGCGAAATCGGCTGCCCGCCATTGTCGATGCTTCCAATGTTCGGCAGATACTTGCTCAGATCCGACGACTTCGGGTTATTCGGTGCCGCCGACTCCATGTTCGTATACGGATTTGCCAGGTTGCCCGTCGCCGCCGTCGGAGGGTTGATCGGCGGTCCTGAACCGCCGCCCCCACCGCAAGTAGGAATGTAGTAGTCATACAAGCTCCCCACCGGGCAGCTCTGCGCCGTCACGAACGGTAGCTGCTGGTTGACGCCAAACGGTCCGCCCGTAACGGTTCCAATCGCATACCCCGGAGAGAAGTAGCTGAACAGTTCACCACGGTCGTAGTACATACCGAAGCCCGTCCGCACCACTACCTTCGAGTGGAACATTGCCGGCTGCCAAGCCGCGCCCACTCTCGGCGCAATGCCCCACTGCCGGCCCGTCAGCGTCGTGTTGCTCACGCCCTTCGTTCCATTTGAATTGTTGCCCGCGATAATAAAGCCCGGCTGCGTAATCGTGTCGGAGGCAGAGTTGTATTGATAGGCATTCGGGTCGCTGGTGTTGGTCGCGGAAGGAAAGTCGAAGTTGAAGATGCGTCCGTACTTCTCCGTCAGCCCGCCGTCCCAGTCATACCGAACGCCAGCCGTTAGGCTTAGGTTCGGCGTGATCTGGAACTTGTCCTGCAAATACGTTCCCAGCTGGTTCGCGCGATAGTACCGGTTCGCATTGCCTTGCAGAAACGAGCTCACGTAGAACCCCGTGGAGGAACTGCCAGGCGTCACGTATCCTTGTGCGAACGCGCTCAGATCATCGGTCGCCACCGTACCAGTGTTCGTGCGATGGTCAATGGTGTTCAGCTGCGTATAGCTATAGTTCGCGCCAAACGTGATCGTATGTTTCCCCAGCGTCCAGATCCCGCTGCCGGATGGCTGGAATCGATTCTGAAACACACCCGTGTTCGACGATTGACCTTCTGCGTTCGGTCCAATGTTGAGAACGCCGGTCGACGCGAGCCCCACGTCATACGCTGCGTTCCCGAGCACATTGTAGATCGATACACCCGGGAAGTAATTCGATCCGAATTCGTTGATCGACACCGTCGATCCGTTCCCAGCAGGAATCGATTCCGGCGTAAACGGCTGATCGTTCGTCTCGTAGATCTTCTCGCGGATGAACCCAAAGGTCTGCTGCGTGCTCAGGTTCGGCCGGACCAGGTACGTGTTGTTGATCGAGCCCACCTGCGAACCGGTGTCCAGGTGTTCCGTAAATCCCGGCACGCTCGAAATGCCATAAGGCGCCGCCGTCGGATCATGCTGGTAGTAATACTTCAACGCAAGCGTGTCTTTCTTGGTCGCGTTGTAATCGATGTCCACAACGCCCGTGTCGGCCTTGAAACGGCCCGTGCCTGGCAAAAACGCATCGAACGGATGCGTCGGCGAAAGGCTGGCCGAGCCTGTGTCGTTCGGGATCAACCACTTGCCTGGCTCACCCGGCAGTGATGGCGAATTGAACAGCCCCAGCGCCGTGGAATCGATGTTGCTCCCGACCAGCGACGTTCCATACTCCGGATTCACAATCGACGCGAATCCCGAGGCCGTACGTGTGCTGTCGCTCAGCCCCGCCGGAACATTGAGGAACGAGTCGCCGATCTCCTGATCCGATACCTGCAGATGTTGATAGGCAATAAACGCGAACAACTTATCCTTGATGATCGGGCCACCGAACGTCCCGCCCACCACGTAGCGATGCAGCTCCGGGTTCTTCAGGTTTTCGGGGATGTCCCCATCGTTCTTGAAGAAGAACGGAGCGGCATTGATCCAGTTCGTCCCGCGACGTCCATAGACGCTTCCGTGATATTTGTTCGTTCCCGAAGCCGTGCTCATGTCGATGTGCGCGCCCGACGTCGACCCCTGCTCCGCGTCATACATGGACGCGTTCACCCGCACTTCTTCGATCATCTCCGGCGAAGGCGTCGGGATGGCATTGCCAATCGAAAGATAGATCGACGCCGCGCTCTGAATCACGCCACCTGCGCCACTACTGGTGGAAACGCCCGTGCTGTTGATCACGCGCGCGGAGCCCACTTCGCTCGTGCTCTTGCCATTGAACAGATTGCTTGCATCTACGCCGTTAAGCGAGAAGCTGTTGCTAGTGTCGCGTTGCCCATTCGCCCAGATCGGCGGATTGCCCATCCCGGCATTCGCTCCCGTACCCGGCGAAAGTTCCGCGCTCAAACCCGGAGATAGGATCGCCGCGCCCAGCGGACTTCCCGTTGGCAGCGGAATCTCCTGGATCTG
>Ga0302319_10016493_pt1 | contig 13618 bp, 7 predicted proteins | sample Bog_T0_2_FD_203319 | JGI IMG/M metagenome (GOLD analysis project Ga0302319, IMG submission 203319) | Peat permafrost microbial communities from Stordalen Mire near Abisko, Sweden - Bog_T0_2 | ecosystem: Environmental > Terrestrial > Soil > Wetlands > Peat | place: Sweden: Abisko, Stordalen Mire...
GTGACCTTTGCCCGCGAACGCAGCTTCGAGCGCGAGGCTGTCAGCGATGAGCGCGCCCTCTTCCGAGATGCTTTGCGGCGCGGCATGGGTGAAACCACCTACGCCCAGGTTCGCGCTAGCGTCGAACAGCGTCTGGCCTCCGGCGAGTTCCAACTCGTCTCCGGGACGAAGCACAGTTCCGCGCGGCAGTTCACCACAGCGGAAACCATCCATGCTGAGAAGGAAATCTTGCGGCAGATGCGCCAGGGACAAGGCCGGGCCGACCAGATCATGCCTGTTCAGCAGGCCGTGGCGCATACCGCACAATATCCGATTCTCAATTCATCGCAACGCTCGGCGGCGGAAGAGATTCTGACCTCGCGCGACAGAATCCAGGGTCTACAAGGCAGCGCAGGCGTGGGAAAAACCACGGCGCTCAAAACCGTGCGCGAGGCCGCCGAACAGCGAGGGATGATTGTCGAGGGCTTTGCCCCGACCTCCCGCGCCGCGCATCAGCTCCGCGATGCCGGCATCAATGCCGATACACTGCAAGGCTTCCTCACCCGGCATAAGCAGCCGACACCGGAACGCCACCTATATATGGTGGATGAATCGAGCCTCGCCAGCACCAAACAGGTGCGCGATTTTCTTGCAAAGCTCGATCCTGCCGACCGGGTTCTCTTCATTGGCGACACCCGCCAGCATCAGGGCGTCGAAGCCGGAAAGCCCTTTGAGCAGTTGGTCGATGCCGGGATGAAGACGGCCAAGCTGGACCAGATCGTGCGCCAGAAAGACCCGGAGTTGCTGCGCGCCGTCGAGCATCTTTCGCGCGGCGAAGTTCCCGATGGCATCGCGCTTCTCGAACAGCAGGGCCGCGTCACGGAGATCGCCGACCCGGAGAAGCGCATCGCTTCGATTGCCCGCAATTATGCCGACAATCCGGCCAATACCATCATCGTTTCACCCGACAATGCTTCGCGCCGCGCGATCAATCAGGCGGTTCGCTCTGAGTTGCAGGAACGTGGCATCGTCAAATCCGAGAACCACGCCACGCGCGTCCTTGCGCCGCGCTCCGATATGACCGGCGCTGACCGTGCCTGGGCTGCACGCTATGAAGTTGGCGACGTGCTCCACTACCAGCGCGGCAGCAAGACTCTCGGCATCGAGCAGCGCAGCTACGCGCGAGTGGTTTCGACTGATCCAAGATCGAATCTGCTGACCGTCGAGAAACCGGATGGCCAGCAAGTCACCTACGATCCTGCCCGTTTGCACGGTATCTCCGCTTACCGCGAGATCGACCGCGAATTCTCGGTAGGCGACCGCCTGCAATTCACCGCGCCCAATCGTGAACTAGGAGTCGCCAACCGTGACCTTGGAACCGTGCAGAAGATCATCGAGCACGGCGAAATGACCGTCCTCATGGACGGCGGCAAGGACAGGGCAGTCACATTCGATCCAGCAGAGATGCGCCACTTCGATCACGGCTACGCCGTTACATCGCACAGTTCGCAGGGGCTCACCTCTGAGCGCGTTCTGGTCAACATGGACAACAACGTCCATCCCGAACTCATCAATACCCGCTTTGCCTACGTCTCTGTTTCGCGCGCATCGCAGGATGCGCAAATCTTCACCAATAACCTCGCCCAACTCGCCCCGCAATTCAGCACCGACATCTCCAAGACCTCTGCGCTCAAAGTGGCACCGAGTACCGCCACCGCGAAGGGGACCGGCATTGGCGTGAGTATCTGATGTACACGTTCGATAGAATGGAGGCTTCACCAGCCTCCACAGCCCGCGTTTACTACGCGGTCACAAGCACAGAGGATTTACGATGACCGATCTGACGATCATGCCAGAGAACTACGAGAATCTCTGTTTTGCAATCGTTGAACTACTCAGAGCACCCCATCCGCTGCCGCAATAGTGCCAATTCAATGGTGGATTTTTAGAAAACCTAAGAATACAGGAGGAAAAGAGTAAGGCAAGAATAGGAAAATCAATGAAGTAGCAGCCAGAGAATAAAAAGCGAATATAATATAAATGGACATTCGAATCCACCTGAAACCTAATCAAGAGCTTCGGCATTGATAAAGGCCGTCATCCCGACAAGTTTCAAAGTTGCCTTCTTGTAATATGCCCTATTGACATAATGCGCAATGGGCATTATATAATTTAACTGTAAGGGTGAATCGTTTTATGCGCCATGGTCATTATGTATAATCTCGACCATGGGTTGGAAGACGATGAATGTGGCAGTATGTGACGTGTGTGGCCACGTCTGGATTCCCTCGGTCGAGAGTCCGACCCTCTGTGCCAGCAAGAAGTGCCGTAGCACTCTTTGGGATAAAGGTGGACTCGATGGACGAACGCGGGAGGCACGAAGTAAAAAAGTCACGCGGTCAGAGCATCATCGGGTCAGTCAGACCAAAGGGGAGCTGGATGGAGCACATTGAATTTGCCGTAAGAACCAGCAAGCGGACGGACATCAAGAAACGGCTTGCTGGGCAGTTCTATACCCCAATCCCGATATGTGAACAGTTGGTAGACAGCCTTCTTGCCCGGTACGTGCAAACACCACGGGTGCTGGCTGACCCCTTTTGCGGAGACGGACGCCTCGTGGAAGCGTGGTTGCGAGCGGCCTCCGCAAGAAGCCCTCATGCTCTTTCTCATCTTGAAACAATTCTCCTTTGGGACTACGACGAAAATGCCGTCACCTCAGCCAAAGCAAATATCATTTCGGTTCTGCGCGACCTCGGACTATCCCATTGCTCAATCCAAACAGATGTTTGCGATACATTCGCACGAGCACAGAATCACCCAAACACGATAGATCTCATTCTTACAAATCCGCCGTGGGATTTGCTCAAACCAGACTCCCGAGATGCGGTGCCGCTCGGACATTACGACCAATACATTACGTCTATTCGTAGTTTCGCCCAGCGTTTGGCTGATGCCTATCCGGCGGCAACGAGTGCGAATGGAAAAGGGATGGCGGGGTACGAGGTGAATCTCGCTAGAGCGGGGCTACTCGTCTGCACCAATCTGTTGCGCGATAATGGGAAAATCGGAATTGTATTACCAGCCGCCATTTTTTGCGACCAAGCCTCTTCGCCGTTTCGACGCGAGTTGTTCAACACTACGGCAATTTCAGAGTTGAACTATTTTCCGGCGGAAACACGTGCCTTTGTTGGAGTTGACCAGCCGTTCGTGACGCTCTGTGCCAGCAAAGGTGACCGAAGCACGCGATTGCAACTGTGCAGACGCAACAATGACCTTAGTTCGGACGAGGTTCGCGAACTGGAATTAAGCCCCGACAACGGTGAGCCCTTACCGCTATCGCTGGGCGGGGTCCAGTCGGAGATTGTTTGTTCCTTGGCAACGCGACATCCGAGTCTGAGAATGCTGGAGATGGACATGCGCTTCGGCCTATGGCTCGGAAGAGAATTAGACGAAACGCGGATTGGCGAGGTGTTCTCGGCCAAAGGTACCCCATTCTTGAAAGGAAGACAGCTTGGAAGGTTCGAGGTGTTCGAGCACGATGCTCCGCGAATCAACCCGGCTCTTCGGACGATACCTGCAACCGTGAATGAGCGGAGACTCGCGTGGCGGGATGTGTCGCGGCAAAACCAGAAGAGGCGGGTACAAGCAGCTTTAGTGCCAGACGGATGGGTAACTGGAAATTCGCTGGGAGTAGCGTACTTCCGCTACGGCATAGAGAACCACGTTCTCGCTTTGCTAGGCGTCTTGAATAGCCTAGTGTTTGAACTGCAAGTTCGCAGCAGGTTGTTAACTGCTCACGTCTCATTGGGCGCGATGAGAGACTGTGCAGTTCCGTTTTCAGTGTTCGAGGATTCGAGTGTTGGTTCAGAGATAATTTGCCGGGTGCGCGACTGTATCAAACAACCAAGCAATCTCAAATTGGCAGCGAGGCTTGAGGTAGCGGTAGCACGAGCCTACGGTATAGAGAGGGCGCAATTTGCTGCTATTCTTGAGGGGTTCCCAAAAATCGACGCAAACGAACGAGCGATGTTGCTACATGAGGGTTGGTCTTGATTCCTAATCACATCGCTCCAAAACTGAGCGCACTCGACCTTCTGGTTGGTCAGTCCGTGCCTCCCGGCGGGAATTGGAAAAATATCCCAGAAGAGGTCCCGTCCCAGCGTTTGAAGCAAATAAGAGAGAGCTATGCCCGCGGCGAGGGTAGCCGTTCAACCTATTACGGTCGTCTCCATCCCGACAACCCCTCGTACACAATCTCCACCTACTTCTCTCGGCCCGGCAACGGTTGTCATCTCCATTACGACGCTGAACAGAACCGTACCTTGAGTTTTAGGGAAGCTGCCAGATTGCAGAGTTTTCCGGATTCATTTGTCTTCGAGGGAGGCAGTGGAGCGGTTTCGAATCAGATCGGCAATGCCATTCCGCCTCTTTTAGGTTTCGCCATCGCGAAAGCTTCGAACGTTATAGGACAAGCAGTAGACCTTTTCGCAGGTGCAGGTGGATTAGCCCTCGGGCTGAAATGGGCAGGTTGGGACCTTATTGCTTCCAACGATATTGACGAAGACGCGCTGAAGACGCACAGCAGAAATCTATCGTCTCCAGTAGTCCTTGGTGACATCACGCAACTCTCGATTCGAGACGAAATCACCAAAATCGCCAGAAATGGGAGGAATGCTTCTAAGGGGCCACTTTGGGTGGTCGGCGGTCCGCCTTGCCAGGGATTCTCGACCGCAGGTAATCGGCGCTCGCGAGACGATAGCCGGAACAGTCTCTTCCGAGACTACATTTCCTTGTTGGAAACCCTACAACCTGACGCTTTTGTGTTTGAAAACGTCACAGGCATCTTGAATATGGAAGGCGGAGCCGTGTTTAAAGAAATCAAAGAGGCTCTTTCGCAACACTGCGACTCTCTCCGAATCTTCAAAGTCTCTGCCGACCATTTCGGCGTACCCCAACGAAGAAAAAGGGTAATCCTGGTTGGCTCCCGAATAACCGCTCCGTTCGAGCTAGGCTTGGGTCCCCTGCAAGGAGGGCTGTTCGGTGGTCCACCCATCTCCGTAAAGGAGGCGCTTGACGACTTGCCTCCGTTGAGCGAGGGAGAAAACGGCACTCAATACAACTATCGTTTTGCTCCCGCAACCCGGTATCAGGCATTTATGCGTGACGATATTTCAGCGGAAGATTTTTATACTCATTTACCTTTCCGCCATGAACGTGAAATGGGAATCGCTGTGTAGCACTATCACGTGCGAACGAATCTCTCATGCGTCCACATCTCGGACAAAACCTCACCAACGGCATCCATGGCTGCTTGCAGTTTCTTTTGGGCTGGACAAACTTCAGCCATCGGGATGGTTGCGATGCGAGGCAATAGTTCAAGGAGTTTCTGCTCGGCAGTCTTTTTATCTGCAAGCGCCTTCCCAATATCACGATTGAGCATCTTGCACACTTCCGATTCGTCATCAAGAATCGCAATTGCATCGTTAAACGCAGTCTCGGACTTATCGACTTTGATAACGAAGGCGCTCCGATTCTCTTTTGCAAAATACGTTAGCAGCTCATCGAACGCTATTCTGCATCGCCTAACCTTCTGCTCGTTTGCGTATTTTGTAATCCTCATCGTCCGGATCTCTCGGTCAAATCTAACTAGACCATTGTCGGCATGAACATTTTCAAAATCAACTTCGAAATCTGCTCTACCAAGTTCCAGCAAAGTGGTGAGAAATGCATGGTGCCCTGCTTCGAATAGCCTCTGAAGAAAGTACATTAAGGTGTGTCTGTTTTCCCGGAGCAGCTTACTGAGCCTCAATGCCGTCTCGTTATCTCCCACACTGTTCTTTCGCAAATCCCACAAGCGACGACTATGCCAAGAAATGACATTTTCTCCGCTGTTTTCGTGAGCGATAAGGAAAGCGACATCAGATGCGGTCATCCGATTGTTCTTGCCACTGTTACAAGGACCACACAGTAGCTGAAACGCAGGTCGGTGTGTGAATCCTAACGAAATAGGGCCGATGTGGTCGGCATCACAAGGGCCGGAGTGCAAGTTTCGGCAGGGGTCATATTTCAGAATAGTTCGCACCTTGCCCATGAGTCGGTCTGCAGCCACCCAATCCCCAGCAGCCCAATACTCAAAGACTCTTCGGTCGGTCACATAACCTGCAAGATTATCCTTATGTCGCCCTTTATCCGCTGTTTGTCGGCAACAGATATTGTCCGAGTGAAATCCATCAAATCGGTCGGGAGCGTTGGACATCGCTCCAGGGCTGAGAATTGACGGTTCAAGAGGAATATAGACATTCTCAATCCACGTGAGCCAGTCTGCGATAGAGTGTAGTTCGGAAGAGGGAATTTCAATATCTCCCGTAGCTAAGACTTCGGGCAAATCTGTAAGAATCTTGTCGCCAAAATCTTTGTGTAGCCGTTTCACAAGTGACGAAATGGGCTCCAGCATGTCAAATGCATAATCGCTGGGCACAACTAGTCGTTTTCGAAGACGACCAAATAGACGTTGCTGAGGATAAACGTACCGAAGCTCTGCGACTTTCCCGCAAATTTTGCATGGCTTTTTCTTGGTTGGGTGGATCAACTTCGCAGTTCTGGAAATCCAGTTGGCGGTGTCAGGCTCAATACCGACCGATTTTGCTTTTTCTCTCCACCATTGTCTACGTTTGTTGTGCGTTTCCTTGAATCTGCCGCTAGTTCGGTTTGACGGTGCCTCCCACTGCACGCGCCCGTCTTCCATCGCATCCGGCATTCCTGCATATGTGGGATGGTTAGCGATGAAATGAACATACTTTATGAAATCGGCGTGCCAAGGACGCCCCCGGCCACCGTATTTGTGCTCCGTTTCAATCGTCATCTTCTTGTGAACGCATCTCTGGTGCTGTCGGAGTGACCTATTGTTCCGAAATCTAGCTAAGCAAAATGGACACTTCCGTCTCCGCACCCGGAACACGCTCGTTACCCTCGCAGTTTCATTGGCTTCTTTGTCAAGCATAGTGCATCGGCCACAGCAGTTCTGACAGTCGGAATCCGACCAGTAACGTCTGCACTGCTTAAGTTGTTCTGGCGACTACTGTTCCCAACCTTACGGGGCCGTTCCTCCCCCGCACGCCCCTCCCCAAATCCATTCGGAAGAGAACCTAATTTCTTCTTCGTTTAAGTGCCCCCGCTTCATGCGGCTTTATGGCAGAGGCGGTCGGAACCCGTCAAGGGTCTCCGCTGCGCTGCGATGAACGCGAAAAGCTGCGCCCTTGACTGAACCCTCCGCGCCCCTGCCCGCCGCGCAAGACATGAAGCGGGGGCACTCAAACAAAGAAATTGGGTTTGAGGCAGACGCCCTCCTTCAGAATCCGCCCCACGCGGGCAGCACAGGAGAGCGAAGATCATGCCTTACACCAGCAGCAACACCGCCACCACCGCGCCGCACAGCAACAATGCGGCGCTCCGCAGCGAATCCCCTTACCAGCAGCGCACCACGCAGCGCGACAACCCCACGCAGCAACTCATCAAGCAGGCCGTGGATTACCTGCTTGAGCAGCTTGAAGCAGGCAAGAGCGAAACATTGACCGCGTATCTCGGAGCAATGGCCCGTTTCCATGCGTATTCCTTCGGAAACATTATGGCCATTGCGAGGCAAAGGCCAACGGCGACCAGAGTTGCCGGGTTCCACACGTGGAAGGAGTTGGGCCGGTTTGTGAAGCGCGGCGAAAAAGGAATCCAGATTCTCGCCCCGATGGTTGGACAGCGCCGCAAGAGAGACGACGCCGACCACAACCGCACACAGGACAACAACGGCAAGCCCACACCCGTTCTGATTGGCTTCCGCGCCGTCTACGTCTTCGATGTGGAGCAGACCGAAGGCGCGGACCTGCCAGAGTTCGAGCACAACATCACCGGCGAAGTGGGCGAGCACCGCGACCGGCTGATTGCTTTTCTCGATTCGCAGAATATCGCCCTCGAATACACCGAGAACATTGCGCCCGCTCTTGGCGTCAGCTACGGCGGAAGAATCGCAATACTTCCCGGCCAATCGCCCGCTGAAACTCTGGTTTGTTTGGTCCATGAAACGGCGCATGAACTTTTGCATAAAAGTGACCGCCGCACCATGACCACCGCAACCGTGCGCGAGACGGAAGCCGAGGCGGTCGCTTTCATCGTTGGGCAATCCATCGGCCTTGAGATGGGAAAAGCCTCTTCGGACTACATCCAGATGTACGCAGGAAATGCCGCGCTTCTGGCGGAAAGCCTTGAAGTCATCCAACGCACCTCAGCGGTCATTCTCGACGCCATCACAGGTGAGCCGAGCGGCAGACTGTCCGCCGCCTCTGTCGCCATGCCAGAAACGCAGGACGAAATGGCAGAGGTGGCGTAATGAAAACCATCCTTCGCATTCTTGAGCGGGCCGGAGACTTCCGGCCCACGCTCTACCTCAAGATCGAGAATCCGCCTTATATGGCGCTTGTCATCGAAGCCACGCCGGAGCCAGGGCCGACCGGACTGCCCGCAATCTCCATTGCGCACTACGGCGAACAGAACGGCGACCTGATGCGCGACCCGGAGATGTGTTTCGAGTTGTCGAAGTCGCCGCTCTGCGGATTGTCATTATCGAGCTTCTATTTTCGGAATGACTATCTCGGAGTCGAGCAGTATTCGCGCTATCGGGACGGCGAGAACTATGTTTTCGTTCCCGACCTCCACCAGCAGCATGAAACCTTTGCGCGGCAGTGGGACCGCAATCTTCGCGCTCAGGGTTTTCTTAAAGCCTTTACGGACAAGTCGATTCGCGGCTAGTCCGCTCCCTGCGGAGCGGACCCACGCCCGACGTGTCCCCGCTCCGCGCGCCCTCACCCTTCAACCGCTCGAAAGGAGCTTTCATCATGGAACAGACCGTTATCAATGCCACCGAATACCGCGAGCTTCCACTCGCTCTGCTCAACGAATCGAAGACCAATCCCCGCCGCGTCTTTGACGATGTTAGTCTTCGAGAACTCGCCGCCAGCATTCGCAGCCAGGGCGTACTGTCGCCCTTGCTTGTCCGGCCACTCACCGAAAACGGCTTCGAGATCGTGGCCGGTGCGCGGCGTTACCGCGCCGCGCAGATGGCCGAAGCCGTCACCGTGCCGGTACGCATCAAGCAGATGAGCGACGCCGAAGTGTTGGAGGCGCAGCTTGTCGAGAACCTGATTCGCGCCGAAATTCACCCGATGGAAGAAGCCGAGGGCTTCGCACGGCTTTTGGCGCTGGAGGAGCCGAAGTACAGCATTGAACAGATAGGCGCACGTGTTGGCAAATCCGCGACTTTTATCGCCTCGCGTTTGAAATTGATTGAACTTGTACCCGCTGCGGTCGATGCTTTCTATGCCAACGAAATCGGCGTGGGCCATGCGCTGCTACTGGCGAAGTTGCCCGCTGACCAGCAGGAACAAGCTCTTTCGGCTTGCTTCAAGGAAGCCTACAACGGCAGCCAGAATCCGGCGCGGATTCTTCTGCCGGTGCGCAACCTGCAATTCTGGATTGAGACGAATGTATTGCTCATCCTGAAAGATGCGCCCTTTGACAAGCGCGACGCGCAGCTTGTCTCCACGGCGGGTAGTTGCGCCGACTGCCCCAAACGAACCGGCCACAACAAACTGCTTTTCGGCGACGACCTCGGCAAACAGGGCGATCAATGCACTGATCCCCGTTGCTACAACGCAAAACTCGCGGCGCACGTGGCGAAGGCCGTTGCCGCGAAGCCCAATCTTATGCAGATCAGTACGGCATACGGTGGGCAAAAGGAGGGCAGTCCCGTTCTGCCGCGCAACAAGTACACTGCAATCCGCGACGACAAGCCCCAAAAGAAGGAAGATGCCCAGCGCCCGGAGTTCAAAGTGTGCAAGTTTGCTACCGATGCCATCATCACCGAAGGCAGCGACATCGGCACCATTCACAAGGTGTGCGCGAATCCCGATTGCCCAATCCACCACGCCAGCAAGCAACGGCCCGCGACGGATGCGGCATTCAAGGCAGAGCAGGAGAAGCGCCGCCGCGAAGAGGCCATCGCTCAGGCGACCGGTCTTCGCGTCCTGAAAGCAACCAGCGATGCGGTCCCAGTCCGTCTGATGAAGCGCGACCTGCTCTTTGTCGCCGAGCGCCTTGCCGCCGCCTTGGACGAGCGCCGCCTTGCAATTCTCTTGCGGATTCACGGCATCGGCAAGGCAAACGGAAACGCCGAGGCACCGGCCAAGTTGTTCGCGTCCTTTCTTCGCAAAGCGGACGAAAGCACCATCGGCCGTGTCTTGGTGGCAATCACCATCCTGCAATCAGCGCATAGTTCCAACGAATCCGCGAAAGCCCTGCGCGAAGCCGCCGAGTTCTACAAGGTGGACGTGGCCGCGGTCACGGCCAGGGTCAAACAAGAATTCGCGGCTAAGGAAAAGGTCAAGGAGACCAAGAAGGCCGCTCCCAAACCGGCAGTCAAGACCACCAAAAAGGCCGCCGCTTAATCCTCAACGCAGACAAACTTTATCGCGGAGCCGGCAAACGGCTCCGCATTCTTCTGCCCGGCGCCCGTCTACCCACCCTCATTTGCGCTCCCGCTTATGCGGGAGACCAACTTTCACCCGCCCGACGGGCCGGTGCGCATCTCCGCGCACACAGTGCCTTGTAGCCCGTTTCCTAATACCGCTTCTTCTCTCTTAGTGGAGGTTCTGGTAAATGAGGGCACATTCCATACCTTTCACTGATATAAATTGGTTAGAAAGCTGTACCAGGAACTTACACACACTCATGAAATCGACCGACCAATATGATCCAGAGCGCCCACCCGACGATGTGTTTGAGACGCCCTTAATGAAGATGGAGCGGCAGGGGCGGTTCCTGACGATTCAGACAGATCGAACGCCGGAGCAACAAGCTGAGATCGTCACGAACATCGTCAACAACCGCCACAAGCTGCTTGAACGGGCAGTAGAGATTCGAAACGAGTTAAAGGGCCTACTGCACCGTTTTACTTCGCTGGACCTGTTGGCCCACCAAATCGCCCAAGACATTCTGCAGGACCCGAACTCGTACCAAGAGATTGACACGAACCTTCGTCCGCACTTGATCGAGTATCTAGCTTTGCTAGAACTTGAAGATGTGGCCCATGCCGTTAAATTTCCTGTATACCCCCAGCCTCAGGATGTTGAGAAAACACGTCAGCTTCTGGAGGAATTATTCGACTGTTTCAAATGGCAGATCATGACCGAGCACGTTTCAGAGGGACAGAGTTCCGTTCCATCCGTGTCGCAAGAAATGCGGTTCCACTCTCTGATCTATCACGTCTTCGTTCGATCACCCGCGTATCACGACCACTGGATTGAGATTCTGGAACCGCTGTTTAGTTCCCCGCGTGTCTCCGCATGGCTGGCTTCCCAAAATCTGAACATCGGAGATGTTTTGAAATGTATTGATTGGCTCGGCGGATTGATTTATCGACGCATAACAGATCGTTTGCGCGCGGCGAAGAAGGAAGAAGTGAAATTGCTCGAACAAATCAAAAAGGTACGCCAAGGGATTGCTCCCGATGTTGTGCTGCCTGAGATTTTTTTGCAGGCAGCGAAAGTGAATGGAAAGAATCGCCGAAAGATCATAGAAGCGGCCCTCTCTCATTGGGCCTTCTTTGCTATCGGAACCACGATGACGGTCACAGCAAAGGATCTGAGCGAATATGCAGAGGTTCCCGAAACCAGCGCGAAAGCATTTCTTGACTGCTTTTCTCTCGAATTCGGTCAACCCGAGGCTATCGATCCATGGCCGCACGCGACCCATCCTCTTCAGACGAAACCAATCATTCGATTTAACGGTGGTTCATACTTTTTGGCAGCGCCTCATCTATTGACGTGGTCGATCAAGCTTAACTTCGAGGCGAGACTCAAATCAGAACCTGGCGCGCCTTGGAAAAACTATGAGGAACATCGCGCGAAGCTGGTAATCCGGAAAGCCATCGAAAACCTTTCAACGATCATGCCGCTAAACCAGAACTATGAAGAACTCTATTACACATTTGAAGGCAATCGGTGCGAACTCGATGGACTGTTCATCTTTGATCGATACGTCCTTCTCATGGAAGCGAAGGCGGGATCAGTGTCGGATGCTTCTCGACGCGGTGCAACTAAGAGTCTTGAATCGGACCTGAAAGCGTTGGTGCGTGACCCATCCCGGCAAGCTGCCCGCGCAAAGAAATACATTGAATCAATCGCGCAGCCGATTTTCATCACAAAAGGCAACCAGCAGGTCGTAATTGACAAGAGCATTCCGCTTCAAGTCGTGACGATGGCACTGACGCTAGACAACCTGGCATTGTTTACAAGCGACATGAGTGCCATCAAACAGATGGGCCTTCTCACCCCAGATTCAATTTCATGGACACTCTACCTGCCTGATCTCAAGATCATTACTGCGTTGCTGCCGCAGCCCTCGCAGTTCTGGCATTATTTTCGGTGGAGACGCTCACTCTTCGGGATGAACAATATCTTCGGTACTGATGAGATTAATTGGCTGGGAATCTACATCAAGCAAGGGCCAAGCGATGTCAAACAGACCCCTGAGTCGTACCGCCTGACGTTCACGTCATACACGACCGACATGGACGACTACTTCCTATATCGCGCAGGTCAAAGGTTGAAGGCCGCTCCACGCCCGAAGCAGGAAATACCAGGACCAATGGAGCAGTTGATCCTGGATATTGAAAGGACAGCTACGCTCGGCTTCACTGAGGTAACGGAACTCCTGCTTGATCTCACATTTAGAGAGCGTAGAAAATTTGCCGCGCTTCTGAGAAAACATGAAAAGGCAAGTATCCCGGTCCGATTATTTGAGACTCCAAACCTATCTATTGAGGTCTTGTCAAACAGTAGACATAGCGAATGTTCGGACCGGGCATTAGCGTTAGCAAACGCCACCAAGATACCGGCTATCACACTGTCGCTCAAGCCGACGAGCATTTCATTCATTGCATGGAGCTTCGCAGCTCCGCATTTGTGACTTGAGACCTGGCAACTGCCGCAATGACGGATAAAGAAGGTTGCGGGGTGGACCACTGCCTCTAAGTGCGATGATAGGTGACTTCACTCCGAAACGGGCTCGGCTGCGGCTGCGCTCCGTCCCTGCGTTGTAGTGTCGTCGGATCGCAGATTTCAAAGAGAGAGTTGTAGCAATCAAACTCACTACTCCCCCACGAGCCGTCCATCTCCATTCCCATCAGGTACAGGTTCCCGTTCCAAATCGTGCCAAAGGATTTCGCCGGTCCTTTCCGAAGCAGTCCGGCGAGCTGTGGAGGTCCGCCAGTATGGGGATCGCTCTGAGCGCTTAAGAATTCACAGAACGAAGAGAACATTGCCCGACTCGTTCCTCTAACGCCGCTGGCTTGCCACCGTGCGAGATGAGATTCGTATTGATTCGCTCCAGAGCCCAAGACGGCTACCACACCAGATGAGCTTGGCACCACTACCCGAGACACACTCCCAGCCTTCCCCGCCGAAAAGGCTACGACACTAACCTCAAACTCTGCCCCCATATACTCCCCAACGCGTGTGCAATGAACGATGGTAAAGTCCCTCGCCTCTTCCGCAGGATACCCATTGGCGGCCCGCTCCAGCGCCGCAACGATCAG
>Ga0302319_10016495_pt1 | contig 13617 bp, 8 predicted proteins | sample Bog_T0_2_FD_203319 | JGI IMG/M metagenome (GOLD analysis project Ga0302319, IMG submission 203319) | Peat permafrost microbial communities from Stordalen Mire near Abisko, Sweden - Bog_T0_2 | ecosystem: Environmental > Terrestrial > Soil > Wetlands > Peat | place: Sweden: Abisko, Stordalen Mire...
AGCAAAGCGGCCTCAGGCGGCTTGATCGGCAGCTGCCAGTTCGAAATACTGGAGGATGGCACCTGCGCTCTTTTGAATGCGCTCACAGGATGCCTTGATCCCGGCGACTGCCAGGTCGCCATCACCTGCCCAGGTTGCGACATACCCGAAGGAGTAGTCACCGGAGTCGATCCCAAGTCCCTGGCAGACGACGTATGCGGTGGACTCAGCCTCCAGCTCGGCAAGCGCTCGGTTCTCGTAGCTCTCGTGGAGCAGGGCGTGGGCCAGCTCGTGAGCAAGCGTCTTCACCCGGTGCGCGGGTGTGTTGGTCGTCTCGACCCGTATGCGGTGATCGGCATGGCAGCAATCGCCACTCGCGTTGCCATTGAATTCGTGGTCCTCGACCGAGAAACCGCAGGACTGGGCGACTGTCACGAGCTGGGCGTAGCGACCTTTGGGATCGCCGCCTTCGAGCCGGTTGCAAATGGACGGCAGTCCTTCGCCGTCGGTCTGGGCGATGTCGAAGACAGGTACGAACTTGAAGCCTCGGACGACCCGATCGGTCTCGCCGTCCTCGACGTCCTTGTAGACCATGGGGGCGAGAACCCAGATGGCCTTCTCTCCCTTGCGAACGAAGCGATTGAGCTTGCGCCAGGCGTTGAATCCTGCCACCCAAGTTGCCTTGTTGCACTGGGCGGCAATGAGGAGAACGTTCCCAAAGCTGTAATGGTGAAAGCGGCTTTGGAAGTCGAGGTAGCGCTGCCACTCCTCGGACGATGTGAGGGCGGTGATTCCCTCTGTCAGCTGGGCGAAGAGTTCCGGGTGATTGTTCTTGGCCATGATTCCTGAGTCCTCCGTGTGGTGCCGATGGGTGCACCGGGTCGGCCAGAGAGAGGCTCGGCGGGACGCAGTCCAGAGAGTTTCAGGGCTTGCAGCTCGCAGGACAAAGCTCTGGCCGGGTGCGATACACGCAGCGGCTCCGGGGCAGGGGCGAGAGATCCGCAACCAGCACCCCGGTACGGCCCTGGAGCCGGCGGGTCAAGACGGGATCACGAGGTGATCCGACGGCAGTTGAGGCTACGGCGGCCCTGTGACACTCGACCGGTGGGATCGGAGCTTGAGCTGTTGTAGACAAACACAACCCACCCCTGACGCTTATCTGTTTAGAATCCGTTATGGAGTGGTTGACTTGCTTATTCGAGCCAGTCCAGCGTTAAGCTCATTCAAGAAGTGTGGTAGTGCTTGTAGATGTAGAACTACCAGATGATGTCGAATTTTGAAGATTGCTTGTGGGCGCGACTCTTTCATCTTCCTCGACCGATTAGGCTCTCATTTCATTGGCCATGCGTCTCCGGCCTCTCTTTCAGCTGCGGGTCAAGCTATTCGGTCAATCTCCGGGTGACGGTTCCCCTCCGACCTCAGCTGGGTGGTGGCGTCGGCTTGTAGATGCCTTGCCAGGAATGGTTGTGAGCGCGATCAGGGTGCCAGCGAGAGTGACAATTGCCGCGGCGAGTAGGCCGAGGTGCATACCGCTCATGAAGGCAGTGTGGGCAGAGTGGGCGATGGTCGCCCCAATGGTGCCGCCGACGTGTCGAGCGACGCCGAGCGCCGAGCCGAGCGTGCCCCGGATGGTTTGGTCGAGCGCGTGCGGAAGGTGGTAGGCGGCGAGGGCGCTGGTGAGCTGGTCGTCGTATCGGTTGGAGAGCAGGCTGCCGACCACAGCGACGCCAAGGGCGCCGCCGGTTTGGAGGAAAGTGCCGTTGGTGCCCCCGCCGACGCCGGTGTGTTCGCCGGGCAGCGAGCCCATCACCGATGCCGTCGCCGAGGGGATGACGAGCCCGGCGCCGACGCCGAGCAGGGCCATGCCGACGACGACCCCGCCATAGGTGGTGGAGCCCGTGGCGCTGGAGATCTGCCAGAGCCCGGCGGTGACTATGAATAGGCCGATTGCGATCGTCACTCTTGTGCCGAACGCGCGCACAAGCACGCTGGAGAGTGGGGCGACCACAGCAATCGCGCCAGCGGCGGGGAGCATGCGTACGCCGGCCTGAAGCGGGCTGAAGCCGAGCTGGAACTGGAGGAACTGTGTGAGCACGAAGAGGGAGCCGAACAGTCCGAACATCGTCAGGCCGACCGAGAGGATCGGGGCTGAGAAGCTCCTATTGCGGAGGAAGTGCGGGTTGAGCATCGGATGCGTGCTCGCCCGCTCCAAGACCACGAAGGCCGCGAGGATAGCGAGCCCTCCGATGCCGGTCGCAAGCACTAGCGTCGATGCCCAGCCGTGCGCGGGCGCCTCGATGATCGCATAGAGAAGCAGCCCCAGTCCGGCGATTGACAACAGCGAACCGACGAGATCGGGGCGTTGCGCCGACGGATTCTTCGAGTCGGGGACGAACGGCAGAGCGAAGGCAAAGCCGGCAACGGCAATCGGGACATTGATCAGGAACACCGAGCCCCACCAGAAGTGTTCGAGGAGCAGTCCGCCCACGATCGGACCGAGTGCAATACCGGCACCACTTGTTGCCGCCCAGAGACTGATCGCGCGTTGACGCTCGCGTGGCACGGTGAAGGTGCTCGTGATGATTGCCAGCGTCGAAGGCATGATCAGCGCGGCGCCGATACCCATGCTCGCGCGGGCGGCGATCAGCGACCCGACCGAGCCGGAGAACGCGGCCCACGTCGAGCAGGCTGCAAACGCAGTAAGGCCGGCGAGCAACGTGCATTTTCGGCCGACGCGATCGGCGAGGCTGCCCGACACCAGCAACAGCCCGGCGAACACCAGCACGTAGGCATCGACGATCCACTGCAGATCGCTCGAACTGGCGTGCAGCTTGTCCACCAGCGTCGGCAGGGCGACGTTCAGGACCGTGTTGTCGAGTGTGACGATCAGCAGCGATACGCACAGCACTGCGAGCGCGAACCAGCGGCGCGGCGAACCGCTTCCAGCAGCGCTGGGTTCGGTCCCATGTGTCCTCATTACCGATGTCTCCTCTCTGCCGCGACGCTGGAGCGGTCTTCCGCTCGCAGTCTCGGTATCAAGTGTGTAAAATCAGCATATGATGAAATCATCGGTCAATGATATACCACAAGGATCCCATGCACGACAACCAACTCCGGGGAGGCTGCACTGATGGCTAGAACAGGGCGCCCACCGGGCGGCACCTGCAACCGGGAGGCCATCCTTGCCGCTGCCGCGCGCCACTTCTCCGAGCTCGGCTACGACCGCACGTCAATGCGCTCGATCGCGTCCGAGGCCGGCGTCGACCAGGCTCTGATCGCCCACTACTTCGGCTCGAAGCACGAGCTCTTCATCGCCGCGGTGGAGTTCCCCCTCGATCCCGCCAAGATCCTCCCCGAGGTGCTGGCCGGCGACCGCATCTCGATCGGCGAGCGCCTCGCGAGAGTGCAGCTCAACTTGCTCGAGAATCCCGACGCTAGAAGGCGGCTGACCGGGCTGATTCGAGCCGCTTCATCCGAGCCGGACGCGGCGCGGATGCTGCGCGAATTCCTGATGCGGGAGGTGATTGGACCGGTTGCGGAGGCACTCGCGGTGGACGAGGCCGAACTCCGCGTCAGCCTCGTCGGTTCGCAGATCGTAGGCTTAATGACGGCGCGCTACATCGTCGAGTTGGAGCCGCTCGCCTCCCTGCCGGCCGAGCGCGTCGTGGACATTATCGCCCCGACCCTGCAGCGCTATCTCACGCACCCACTGCCTCAGAAGGACTGACACCCCCTATCGCGATCGCAACGCCTCTCGACAGATCTACGACTTACGGTCGTTGTTCTCCCTCGCCACCTCGCCAAGAAGGCAAATTGACCTCCGCATTTCGTGGTGTCAGGGTGACCGTCCCGGGGTCGATCCTCGTGCTGGCTGTTGCCCCGCGAGCCCGATGTCGCGGGGCTGATCATTGGACACCGCGTACTGACTCCACAAGGGCGGTCTTTCTGTCTCAGAGCATTGTTCGCACCATCTCTTCTTTCCATTCGAGAAGGCCACGCTCGATTCTCCCAAGGAGCTCATCGATTTGGTCAGACTGAAGAAGGACACATTGACCAGCGATAAATGACAGTCCGTCCATATCAAAATAGTGTTGGACGCCGTAGTCTTATTTGACCTTCTGTGGCAGAGGGCGGTGGTTAGCACGGTGTCGAACTCAGTTGCGTCGAGTCAGTGGCGGAGTCTGAGAGGAGCTGGCCATGGTGTCTCGCACCTTTGAGGGCCCTCCTCGGGAGGAGATTGACCAGGCCGTCTTCACACTTAACCGCGAGCTGCGCTACACGGCGTTCAATCGGGTTCACGCTGCCAACATGAAAGAGGCTTACGGCACCGAGATCGTCCTCGGTGGCCGGATTGTCGATTACCAGAGCGTCGCAGTTGATCGCGAAACCATGCAGGCCGACCTCAAACGTGCGCTCGCCGGCGAGCGTCGCGTCTTCGGCGTCTGTCGCGGAAAGCCGGGACATGAGCTTAAGTTCGGTGTCGTGTATGAGCCGCTACTAGATGCGAAAGCCGCAATCGTCGGTGTTACTGGGTACGGCTGCGACCTCACAGCGCAGCAGGCCACCAAAGACAATCTGTCTGCAAGTGAGGAGTGGTATCGAGACCTATTCAATAACGCAATCGAGGGCATTTATCAGGCCTCCCTCGGGGGCAAGATACTTGCAGCAAATGAGGCTTTTGCCGCAATGCTCGGATACAGCTCGGCAACGGAGGTTCTCGGTAAAACAGCCGACTCGGCTCATCAGGTCTGGGTGGACCCGGATGAACGGCGCCGCTTCGGAGAAGTGCTCCTGGATCTTGGGACAGTCCGCGACTACGAGTGCCGATTCTTTCGCAGAGATGGAAGTTCGGTGTGGGTATCGGTCAGCAGTCATCTCGTCCTTGGACCAGACGGAGAGGGACTTCGCTACGAGGGATTTGTGGAGGACATCACCGAGCGCAAGCTTGCCGAAGCAGCCTTACGCGAGAGCGAGGCCGCTCGTGACGTGACCGAGCGGGTCGCGCGCGTCGGCAGCTGGCGCGTAGATGTTGTGACGAATCAGGTCCGCTGGTCGAAAGGGATGTTCGCACTCTTCGATATCGACCCCGGTGAGTTGGACGCCGATGAGACGTCCATCTTGACGACGCGCATTCGTACCGATGACCAGGACTCAGTCCTGTTGGCGCGTGCCACCGCTTTAGAAACTGGTGAGTTGTCAGCGGTCGAGTTCCGCGTCGTGCACAGAGACGGTAGTGAGCACATCCTTTTCGGCGAGGTCGCAACTGAGCGCGACGAGACTGGCAAAGCGGTCGCGTTGACCGGCTATTACCAGGACGTCACCGACGAGCGGGAAGCAGCGTCGCGGCTCGAAGCGGTCGTCGCCGAGTGGCGCGAGACCTTCGACGCGATGGGAAGCTCGGTCGTCATTTTCGACCGCGACGGCCTGATCGTGCGCTGCAACACTGCCACTTCGAGACTGACAGGCCGCGACTTCGAGGACATCATCGGGCATCGCTGTGACGACGTATTTCATGATGACGGAGGTTCTGACTACCCGCGAGAGCCCTCGTTCAGGACGGGAGCAGTCGAGACATCGGTCGTGAGACATGGTGGCCGTTGGCTGAGGCTCACCTTCACCTCGCGTCCAGACGACGCTGGCCAGGTCAGCGGAGGCATCGGCGTCGTCACCGACATCACCCAGCTACTGGAGGGTAAGCAGGCCGCTGTAGAGCGCACGCACTTCCTCGAGGAGCTCCTGGAGGCCGTCCCGCTGCCCATGTTCTTCCTGGATGCCTCTTTGCATTACGTGGGCTGCAACAACGCCTACGCTGCCTCCTTCGGTCGCTCCAAGGAAGATGTCATCGGCATGACAGTGTTCGAGGTCACCTCAGCTGAGTATGCGCAGCGCTTCGATGCCTCCGACCGCGACCTGCTTGCTCACCCAGACCTGCCCGCTGAAGAACAGTTCGAGTGGCCTGGCCCGGACGGCAGTCCCCTTCAAACACTGACACACAAGGCAGTCTTCACTGACGTCGCAGGAAAGCCAGCAGGAATCGTCGGCGTCAATCTCGATGTCACCGAAATCCGCCGTGCCGAACAGGAACTAGCGTCCAGCGCCGAGCGACTAGCGCTTACCCTCGAGGGGGCGGTAACTGCTCTCGGTGCTACCACCGAGCTGCGCGACCCTTACACGGCGGGTCACCAGCGACGAGTGGCCGAATTCGCGTGCGCGATAGCCCGTGAGCTTGGCTGGAATGAGCAAAGCGTCGCGTCGCTGCGCATTGCTGCCGTCCTGCACGACATCGGAAAGACCGTCGTGCCGGCCGAGATCCTCTCAAAGCCGGGACGCCTCAGCGAGATAGAGATGCAGCTCATCCGCCAGCACGCCGCCGCCGGAGCCGAGATCGTCGGTTCCATTGGCTTCGAGCGAAACGTGGCGGAGATCATCCACCAGCACCACGAGCGCCTCGACGGCTCCGGCTACCCGGATGGGCTCCGAGACGGAGAGATCCTCATGGGGGCGCGCATCCTGGCTGTTGCCGACGTCGTAGAGGCCATGGTCAGTCACCGGCCCTACCGGCCAGCGCTGCCCATCGAGGTGGCCCTGGCCGAGCTCAAGAACGGTTGCGGCACGCTCTACGACGCGGAAAGTTGTGAGATTGCCACCAAGCTCATCCGCGAGAGGAGGTTTACATTCACAAAGTAGCTTCTCGTAGTCACAGGGCCAGCGGTAGCGAAGTGGAACGCCGTTTGCCCAGTCAGGTTTGGTGTTGCCCCCATTTGGGTGCCTCGCCCTGACACACACCGAGGTCCGGTCTCAGACCATCGGCCCGGTTCTCGGGCGGTAGCAGCGGTAGACGTTCATCAAGGCGCAGCGCGAACGTGAGCGCCCAGGCTCACGAGGAGTAGACATGCATCAAGGCGCAGCGCGAACGTGAGCGACCAGGCTCACGAATGGAACGTCCGGACAGAGCTCACAGTGCTTGCTGCTACCGCCCGGGGCTCACGAAGTCACGCAGAGTCCCAATGGCCTGGCCTCTTGGGGACATTGCCGCCGAGACTTGAGGGCTGGGATGTCCCTCGCCGGTGGCGGGTACGCGACGCCCTCGGCGAACTGGTCAGCGCGGGTTCGCCTGGTCGAGGAATCGGAGGCGATCTACCGTGGCGATTCGACCTCGCCATTGGCGATCGGGATCATGATGAACCGGATAGTGGCTCGCTGACCACCCGCCACCTCTGCGCAAAGAAGATCCACGGTGATCGGTAGGCGCGCGCTGATCGGTCGTCTCACGGCTTCCTACTGGGGATCGGTCCGGTCGCGGATGGCGCCTTCTCAAGAAGCCGAGCTTGTTGGCGGGAAAGTAGAGGTCGCGGGTCAGTCTCCGAAACTCAGTCGGGCTCCGATGCCCGCTCTTGCGATCGCAGTCTCCGACGTCGGCATGTAAATGCCAACGGTCCGGCACAGCCATTCTGCTGCCGGCGTTCTTTAGCGCGACTGCGAGGTAGGTCGCTTCGTCTGTGGCATCTGCGGCTTCCCGACCGCCGCCGATGACGATGCGGTGGCGAAGATGAGGCCCACCTTCTCTCGGGGGTCCTGCGGACGGGAGAGGATGACGAGCGGTCGAATGCCGGCAAGAAGTCATCGCTCAGCCGCGCGCGCGGCTCGGTTGGGACGACCTTACGCAAGCGAATGTCGCGATGGCCAACACGAGGCTGTTTCCGCCGGCGGCGGGATTTGAGATCGTCCCTACGTCGGTCACCCCCGGGGGGCGACGGTCCAAGCCACGCCGTGTCAGCGGAGCCCGCCGCCATCAGGTGGGGCGAGCCAGGCCAGACTGCGCTGCACAATCATCTTTGGTGTCATTTGGCGCAGCAGCTGTTTGTCCCTGGCGCGCCGGCGGCGTCATGTCGTGACACCAAAGCGCCACTTGCTCGGAGCTGGCCGTCGAGTTGCGCTCACCAGTTGCTAGCATCTAGAGGCTTACAAGGGGGGGATATCTATGACGCTCATGCTCGGACGCAAGCCGGCAGTTCGCCCAATCGGACTCTCGGACCTCAGGTTCTACACTGCGTCGGACTCGTTTCCGCCGCCACCTCCAACCTTCAATGCACCATCTGGCGTCGACTGGGGGATGGATGGCAACGACACACTCGGTGACTGCACCATTGCTGGGGTCGATCACCTCATTGCTGCGTGGGACGTGCTGTTCGGAGCTAGCGATCCGCGGCCTTCGCCCGCCGTGCTCGAGGCTGAGTACCACGTACTGTCACCGGACGACCAGGGCTGCGTCGAGTCCGCTGTGCTTGCGGACTGGCAGAACCCAGGGCTGTTCGGGCAGACAATTGCTGCCTACGCGCCGCTCAACCACCGTGATGACGTCGAGCTGAAGCAAGGCGTCGCATTCCTCGGTGGTGCATACCTCGGGATCGCCTGTCCGAATTCGGCGCAGCAACAGTTCTCGCAGCAGCAGCAGACCGGGAACACGGTGCCCTGGACGGTCGTTGCCGGCTCCCATATCGAGGGCGGTCACTGCATAGTCGCGGTTGGTTACACAGCGGCAGGGCTGCTTTGTGTGACCTGGGGGAGCATCGTCGAGGTGACCTGGGCGTTCCTCCGCAAGTACTTGGAAGAGGCTTGGGCGATCGTTAGCCACGAGCTTGCCGAGAAGGGGGCCGATACCCTCGGCCTCAACGTCGCAGCGATCCAGGCTGATCTCGCCGGGATCGCCTCCTAGTTGCAGCGAGCGGACCGTCGTGAGGTCCACGACGTCATGTCATGTCTCGGCCGGGAGCCGGGGCGAGTCAAAGCCCGATCGCGAGTCGGGCTAGGTCGCTGAATGGAGCGGGATCTGTCTCTATAGGGGGAAGCAGTGACTGAGGTTACGCAGCAGCAGCCAGTCGAGCGGACCGATGTGGTCATCGACAATGCAAGTCCGCTCGGCTATCGGCGGTCGCAGTTCCTTCAACAGCAGTTCGAAACCGCAGTCGCTGACCTGCGAAAGGTCGACCTTTGGACCGATCCCAAGGGTGAAGAGCGGCTCGTGGCCGACCTCGTGCTCGAAGGCGGAGGTGTCAAGGGCATCGGCTTGGTCGGCGCCGTACTCGCATTGAGCGAAGCCGGCTACTCGTTTCCTCGCGTGGCTGGAACCAGTGCGGGAGCAATCGCGGCGACCCTCATTGCGTCGATTGGCAAGGCTGGCAAGCCGATGGTGTCGCTGAGAACCTATCTCAGCAACCTCGACTTCAAACAGTTCATGCAGACAGGCCGCGTTGCGCACTGGATATCCGCAATCGGTTCAATCGGAGCGGACGCCGTCGACGCATCCGCGTTGATGCGTCGGATGGGTATCTATTCAGGTGACTACCTAGCCGAGTGGCTAGCTCCGATCCTCACCAACGACCTCGGCGTGACGACGTTCGACGATCTCAAGATCAGCGAAGCGGACGACCCGGGGATGAGCCTTCCGCCGGAGCGTCGATATCGAGTGGTCGTCCACACGTCCGACATCACTCGGGCTGAGTTGGTCAGGCTGCCCTGGGACTTCGCCTACTACGGGCTCGAGCGCGATAACGAGCAGGTAGTTAGGGCAGTTCGGGCGTCGATGTCCATCCCGTTCTTCTTCGAGCCAGTGGTCGTGCAGGCAAGCTCTGCCGACGTAACGATTCCCGGGCCAGGGAACACCTCGATAGTCCAGCATTACGGTGGCGGATCGGTGACCTGGGTCGATGGTGGCATGCTCGCCAACTTCCCGATCGACGCCTTTGATCGTGTCGACGGCCAGCCCCCGCGCTGGCCAACCATCGGTATCAAGCTGTCGTCGCAGGCGCTCGAGATGCCAACCACCGTTGCCTGCCACGAAAGCTCGCAAGAGGCGATGCGTTGTCTCCGAACCATGATGAACGAGTGGGACCGATACCACGTCGATCAAGCGACAGCGGCACGCACAATCTTTGTTGACAACCTAGGTTTGAGCGCCACCCAGTTCGATCTGACGCCCCAGCAGCAGGACCAGCTCTTCCTGAGCGGCGTGCGGGCCGCCACGTCGTTCCTGATCGAGATGTCGACAGTGGGAGGCGTCCCGCGCACGGTCGAGCAGGCGCGCCGCCTCGCCGTCCGACCGCAGCACTGAAGAATCGCGTCTTTCGAAAAGGCACCGGCCTTCGATTGTGCACTGCCCAATGACGGCGCGATCGGCAGGTCAACCGGAACCAAGTCCGGGGAGGGAAGTGGCCCACGCTCAGCCCGGTCGGACCGACAGTGGAGGCTTCCTCGGGATGTCACGTTTGTGGCGCGATGGTCACCCCGATCGCCATCGGGCGGTGGTGGGCTGGGAGCCGGTGATCGCGCCAGGTGGACTTCCTCAGCCGGAGGTTGGGCTAGAGGCTCCCCGGAGGGCGTCGGCGACGACCCGGCGTGCCTCGTCTTGGATGCGGGCCAAGTGGTCGGCTCCTCGGAACGACTCGGCGTAGATCTTGTACACGTCCTCGGTTCCCGAAGGCCGGGCTGCGAACCAACCGGAGGCCGTCGTCACCTTGAGCCCTCCGATCGGGGCGCCGTTGCCGGGGGCAGTGGTCAGCTTGGCAGTGATCGGCTCGCCGCCAAGCTCGCTCGCGGTCACCTGTTCGGGTCGCAGCGCGGCGAGCACAACCTTCTCTTCCCGTGTGGCGGGCGCGTCGATGCGAGCGTAAGCAGGGCTGCCAAAACGGTCGGTGAGGGTCCGGTAGCGCTGACTTGGTGTACTCCCTGTAGCTGCGGTGATCTCCGAGGCGAGCAGACACAGCAGGATGCCGTCCTTGTCGGTCGTCCACACCGAGCCGTCCCGGCGCAGGAACGACGCCCCAGCACTTTCCTCCCCACCGAAGCCGATCGTCCCGTCGAGCAAGCCAGCCACGAACCACTTGAACCCGACGGGTACCTCGGTGAGGCGACGACCGAGGCTGGCGGCGACCCGGTCGATCATGCTCGACGACACGAGCGTCTTGCCGACAGCGGCATCGGCTGGCCATTGCGGGCGGTGATCGAAGAGGTAGTCGACGGCCACCGCTAGAAAGTGGTTCGGGTTCATCAACCCGTCGTCGGGCGTGACAATGCCATGGCGGTCCGCGTCGGCGTCGTTGCCGGTCGCGACCTGGAACTGGTTCCGTGCCTTGATCAGCGAAGCCATCGCGTAAGGCGACGAGCAGTCCATGCGAATCTTCCCGTCCCAGTCGAGAGTCATGAACCGCCATGTCGCGTCGACCTCGGGGTTCACGACGGTCAGATCAAGGCCGTAGCGGTCACCGATGACGCCCCAGTAGGCAACGCTCGCCCCACCAAGCGGGTCAGCTCCGATGCGCACGCTGGCACCTGCGATGGCCGCCAGGTCGACAGCCGAGGGGAGGTCGGACACATAGGCGTCGAGGAAGTCATAGACATGGGTCGTGGCCGCGGTCCGGGCCCGGGCAATGGGGATCCGTCGAACCTCGCGCAGACCGTTCCCAAGCAGGGCATTGGCCCGATCCTGGATCGCCGAGGTCACCTCATTTCCGGCCGGACCGCCGTCGGGCGGGTTGTACTTGAACCCGCCATCAGATGGCGGATTGTGGGACGGAGTGACGACGATCCCATCAGCGACTCCGCTTTTGCGCACTGGGGCGCGGTTGTGGGCCAGCACGGCGTGGGAGAGCGCCGGTGTCGGTGTGAACCCGTCGCGAGAGTCGACGAGGACTGTCACGTCGTTAGCGGCCAGCACCTCCAAAGCGGTCACCCACGCCGGCTCCGACAGAGCATGAGTGTCCCGGGCTAGGAACAAAGGACCGTCGGTGCCGGCCCGGGCCCGATAGTCGCAGATCGCCTGGGTGGTGGCGGCAATGTGGTCGTCGTTGAAGCTAGTTCGCAGACTCGACCCTCGGTGCCCGGAGGTGCCGAACGACACCCGTTGGTCAGGAACCGACGGGTCGGGATGCTCGCTGTAGTAAGCGGTGACGAGGCGAGCGATGTCGACGAGGTCGGACGGCTCGGCGGGCTGTCCGGCACGGGAATCAGTTGGCACGGCGAGGTCTCCTTGGTGTCGGCCTGGCAGGTCGATGATCGCAGACACCGCGCGGTCGCTGCCGGCGGTGACAGTCCTCCGAAGCTAATGCCGGTCGTGGCGATCATCCAGCGCGCAGACAAGCGAGGCGGCGTTGCTTGGGGAGCTGTCGCGGTGGGCGCGATGCCGGTGCCAAGCCCGGTCCATCGTTTGTGGAGAGCCCGGGTTCTTCGTCGTTACTTCAAGTCATTGCCCTTGTGTCGACTCCAGTACCGGGTTGTGCCAGGACCCGGGATGTGCGACGAGGGCGTCCGCTTGCTTGGGTCCCCAGCTGCCAGGCGTGTACAGGTGGGCGCGGTCGTGGTTCTCGAGAACAGGATCGACTACTGCCCAGGCGGCCTCGACAGCGTCCTCGCGGGTGAACAGAGCTCCGGAGCCTTCCAGAGCGTCGGCCAGCAGGCGCTCGTAGGGTTGTTCCGCGTCTGCTTGCGCGTTGAGCAACATGAGCTCGCGCTGATCGCCGACGAACTCCTCGCCCGGATGCTTGACCCGGGCTGCGAGCGCGATCTCCGGGTTGGGCGAGAGCCGGAAACGCAGATAGTTGGCCCGGCCGTCTGCGGGCGCGGAGTCGGTGAACAGAGCCTGTGGAGGCGGCTTCAGCTCCACCAGCACCTCCGCAGCGGTCTCGGCCAGGCACTTGCCGGACCGCAGGTACCACGGGACGCCCGCCCAACGCCACGAGTCGATGAACAGCCGGAGAGCGCAGAATGTCTCCACGTCCGAATCCTTCGCCACGCCCGCTTCGTCGCGGTAGCCGGTGAACTGACCGCGGACGACGTCGTGGGTGCCCAGGGGTCGCATGGCCCTGAACACGTTGAACTTCTCGTTTTGCACCGCGCTCATGCCCTGGTACGCCGGGGGCTCCATCGCGAGCAGCGCGACAACCTGGAACAAATGGTTCTCAACAACGTCCCTCAGACAGCCAGCGGTCTCGTAGAAGGCACCCCGGCCTTGCACCCCGATCCGCTCGGCCAGGGTGATCTGCACCGACGCGACATAGTTCCGGTTCCAGATCGGTTCGAGAAACGAGTTGGCGAAACGGAAGTAGAGGAGGTTCATGATCTCCTCTTTGCCGAGGAAGTGATCGATGCGGAAGATCGCGGACTCGGCGAACGCGGAGCGAACAACGCGGTTCAGCTCCCGCGCCGAGGCGAGGTCGCGCCCGAACGGCTTCTCGACGATGACCCGTGCGTCGTGAGTCAGTCCCGCGCCACGCAGTCCCTGGATCACCGTCGCGAACAGCGAGGGCGGAATGGCGAGGTAGTAGGCAGGGCGGCGCGAACCGCCCAGTTCCTGCTTGAGAGCCATGAACGTGTTGGGGTCGGCGTAATCGCCATCGACGTATCCCAGTAGCGATAGAAGTCGATCAAGGGCGACGGCGTCACCGGCACCCATGTCGGCCACCTGAATGCTGTCCCGCGCGTAGTCGCGAAGCTGTGGCAGGCCCCACTTGGAGGATGCCACGCCGATCACAGGGACGTCCAAGGTGCCGTGCTTCACCATCTGGTGGAGAGCAGGAAAGATCATTTTGTGAGCGAGATCGCCCGTCGCGCCGAAGAACACAAACGCGTCGGCCGCGGCCAGAC
>Ga0302319_10016496_pt1 | contig 13616 bp, 14 predicted proteins | sample Bog_T0_2_FD_203319 | JGI IMG/M metagenome (GOLD analysis project Ga0302319, IMG submission 203319) | Peat permafrost microbial communities from Stordalen Mire near Abisko, Sweden - Bog_T0_2 | ecosystem: Environmental > Terrestrial > Soil > Wetlands > Peat | place: Sweden: Abisko, Stordalen Mire...
AAACGGGAAAGGGGAGTTCAGATTCCTTGCGCCCGACAGGCCAATCACCGCCACGCCTCACGGCGGAATCTGTCGTCCGGCATCCACCCCGCAAGTCCTTACTGCCACTCAAAAGCCGGAATTCCCCGAAAAATAGCTGGGGCCCAATCTGCGAAATACGGCTGACGCCGAGAAGTATACGGTTGAGGCTCTCATCCAGGGGGTTTCCATGGTTGCAGTATATGAATAATAGCGACTTGCCTTTTTCTAACTTCCCCCAAAATTGGCGAAGCAGGTCCTTTTGCCTGTCGGGTTCAAAGACCCAGCCAAATTCCTTGTCCTCGGTATCCGATTCCCGGATGTTAAGCTTTTCATCCTCACAGATGCTTCGGAAATTCTCTTCTCGCAACCACCGGTACGGAGAAGGACAGACCGAGTACGGCGGGATGTCCTCACGCACGGAGGGCAACTGCCGGAATTCCAGTGGGTCGTTATGCGTGATGGTGTATCCACGAGGCGAAAAGCAAATAGGGTCGCGAGAACATGGCGGCTGCCATGTTTTAAGTTCGGCTAAGGGTAAACCAGCCGCTTCATCCTCTCGGTCGTCGTCGCGACCTTCCCGGATATGCTCCTGCACCACGCAATAGGCGTTCTTACTGGGGTGGTCGCAGATGTGGCCGTCCCAAGCGCGGTCGTGCCAGACCAGACGCGTGGACAGGTGAGTTGTCACTCCTTAACCCCGGTGCTGTCGCTGCGCTTAACGATTAGACGTACTCGAACTTGCTCCTTACCGCGAGTGGTCTTCTCAAGGAAGTCTCTCAGTCGAGACTCAAGTTGGTCGGCTGTGGATGGAGAATCGTTGTCGCTTAATGCGGCCAACAGTTCAGACGGTCGCACGATGATGGGGATCAGACCGGCAAGCGCAGTTTGAATTCCTTGAACCAAATCGTTGCTGATTTTCTCCGGTAATCCTTTCGCTTTGAGAAAAGCGTTAACCGCCCGCTTCTCTTGGCTGGGCAGCAGGTCGATACTCTTGGTGGCGGTTGGGTCGCTGAGGTTGTCCAGCAACGCTTTCGTCCAGTTTGCGATGAATTCATCAAGCTGTTCGTCGATTTGCTGGAGTGCGGCTACCCCGCTGACTCCAAGGTTCTCTTCTTGTGGCCGAAAATTGCAGTGTACGCAGATTGGTGATGCGTTCAGGTCGTCCTTCACGAGTGTGAAGCAAGGCTGGATTTTAGACAGACGAGTCTGGAGTTCACTCAAACTGGTGTGGGGCAGTAACGAAATGCCCACCAGCTTATTCAGCCTCTCCAGTCGAGCATCCTTAAGTAATTCCTTCTTTTTAGCGTCTTCGTTGACACCTAGTCGGGCCTTCTTGTGGAGATTGAAATATGCCGTCCGATAGTCGTCCTTTGACTTCTGAAGCGCCCGGTTGATCTTTTGACGAAAGTCACTGGCATTTCTCGCGTTCGGTTCCAGGAGTTTGGCACGCCACTCATTCCGCATAGCGTCCATCTGTGACCGCCAAGGGTCTTGCGGGGGTAATACAGCGGCGGCAGTGGCCAGATAGCCAGTCAGCGGAGTCAACTCCTGTACCAAGCTGTTTAGCTCTTCCAGTTGCTTAATGAGGTTGAGATTGGCAGATTGGACCTGAATCTCCAAAACGCTCTTGGAGAAGTTCTTCAGTTTACCGGGTGTATTGAACGCTTGCAGTCCTTCCAGGAAAGCCTTCAGTTCATCTAGTTTCCGGCGCTGCTGTTCCCGATCTTCTGCTGGGATAAGTTCACTGCCCCAGCATGGCAATCCCGTTTGAGCGTATTGAGCGACGGTAACGACCTTCTCCGTTAGTTCGTTGGCTTTGGCTCGAAGCTGCTTGACAGCTTCGTCGTGGGTGTTCTCATTGCGGATTAGACCTTCGGCCAAACCCAGTAACTCGAAGAGGGCGACCAATTCCGCCAGGGGCAAACCTTTGGGCTTTTCGACGTGCTTGAACGCCAGAAGTTGATCGAACGGCATTTTGGTCGCTTCACTCAAGTTGGCGGCATCAAGCTTCTTTCCCGTTAGGCTCAACGTGACATTGCCGTTCTGCACGAGTGCGGCGAGAACGACGAACAGGAATTCCGGCTCAAGCCGGTACCTAGTCTCCCGCTCCACGTCGTTCTTCACCGTCATCAGTTCCTTGCGGTTGACTACTTGGCCGGGTGGCTTGCCCTCCAGCTTTTCGAGGACGACTTTGGCATAGCGGGATTGCTGTGGCTTCAATTTGTCACCATCGAGCAATTCGAGTCCGTCCAGTACTGCGGTTGCCAGATTGTTCCTAACACCCCCAGCCAACCAGCGGATTGCATCTTCAGTCGGCTGTTTAAGATCGCTAACAGTGAGTTGGGCGTTGAAACTTGGGTACTCCGGGTAACGATCTTCAAATGAAGCTGCCAAACAAACGGACCCGGTTAGTTCCAGCAGATCACCCACGGCAGCATTGCCGGTGCGATGACCTTTCAACCACTCCACCATCTTTTTGGGTATTCCCTGGTGGATCACTTCAAAAGATGTCAGCATGTTGGTCCGCAACCAAGCTACGAGCGTCTTAAGGTATCCATCGGCCTTGTCTTCGTAGATCTTCCTTGTGCCGGTGCTAGCAGATGCTGCCATTTCCCGAGCGCCAGCGTAGAGGCGCAACGTGTCCTGGAACTGCTTGTCCATTTGGGTCAGCTTGAAAAACACTTCATCGGCAAGCTTCTGATCTTCGAAGTGTGGTGGCTCAAATGGTTGGAGGAAGTAAAGATAGAAGTCTCTTGGCGGCTGTGCCGTAGATCGCTCGTTGGGTGCGCCGAAAAAAAGGTAGCCCCGGCGTGTGATCTTATGCTCCCGCCATTCGATCTCATGTTCCCAGATTTGGTAGCCCCGGACGTATGTTTGGTCGGTGCATTCCAAGACTCGGGTCAGCGCGTCGAAGTAATAGGTGTCAAGTTGTGAATCCGATAGCGTTTCTGCCTTGTCTTGGATCTTGGCATCGTGATCGATGCTTTTATCAACGTCCAAATAGTATTGATCGTTGTCTGGGTTGTGGGAAATGAATTGACCACCCATGGTCTTCATCACTTCCTTGAGACAAGATTCAACTGTTGTGCGGAGAAAGTCACTCGTCTTTTCGGGGATTGGGGCGAAAAGGCACAACCCGTTCTGAAGCTCTTCGGCGGTAGGGCCGATCTTCGCCCGGATATCGTCAGTCGTCAAACGCTGAATGGCGAGGCCGTGAATGATTCGCTCGGCCATCGGTTGAAGGGCCTTCCGCGTGAATGCTTGCTGAATGCGATTTTCAACGACGTTGCTTCTGTCAATCACTTCCTTGATCTCTGGGACCGAACGCAGCACAGTGTTGGCCTGAAGAAATTCCCAGTAGGAGTCATAGCTGATCAGGCCGGGTTGATCCTGCGGTACATCAGTGTTCAGACAGCGCTTCATCTCCACACTCAACGTCTTCAAGACTTCCCGCTTTTCGGCAATGGAGATGGCTTCGAAGACTTCCAGGTAAGTTGGGTGAACTGGGAACAGCCGTACAAACTCCTCCAGCCTCTCGGCCATGCCAGCATAGAGCGGCGTGAATTTCTGAAGATGCTCCCGAATTTTGGCTCTCTGGCTGTCATTTTTCGTCAACAAGCGCTCGGAGACGACGTAAGCAACGTCCTGACGAACGATGCGCACTTGTTCAAAACGATCCCGAACCCTGCGCAGACTCTCCGCGACGAATTGGAATTTCGGATTGTCGAATAAGCTTTCCTGTAGGCCAGCGATGAAGCGGAAGCGGATCAGTTTGCAAACTTCACCGATTTCACGCAAGAAGCCCAGGTCGAGAATGAGATCGTGCTGCTTCCGCGACCGCAGGTAGTCCAGCAATTCGTCAACGACCAGCAGGAGCCCATGATTAGGGTACTTTTTTCCGAACTGCTCCATCATTTCAGACAGATCGTCCTTGTTGCTGTCCACTTGTTCGTCTGCCGGAAAACTGAAGTTCAATCCCTCGCCGGTCATGAAGTCTTCCAGTCTGCCGCAAATGATGTTCCGCAAACTCTTCTTGGTGGCCGGTAGTTCAAGCCGAACGACTTTGAACTTCCCGGAAATAGCCTTCGCCGCCTTTGCTAGTTCCTTGTCCTTAACGACCGCAGCCGTATCAGCGTACTCCGCAAGCCCGGAAATCACCGAAAGCAGGTGGCTCTTACCGGTTCCGTAATTGCCGACAATGAGGACGCCCTTATTGTCGGCGGCAGTTTCGAACTGAAGGTTCGGTATTACCAAATCGCACAATTGCTCAGACATGCGCGTGGACACAACGAATGTCTGAACGAGCTGGCGGACCGCAGCCGGTGAATCCGCCTGCTCAAGTTGGATCACCGATTCAATCGGCTCAAATTGTACGAGGTCGCTGTATTTCATAGGGATTTCAAGTTTCGGTCGAATCGCCAACGGCGATCACTACTGCGTCAAGCTGCTTAAATTGAACGAACTCGGGATGGCCGGGTTCGGCGTAAGTCAACGTACCGGCCATGAAGCTACCGTTCCAAGAAGCGACTATCGTTCGATTGCGGCTGGACACCTGTAAGAGACGAAGCGGTTCGACTTCTAAACCGGTGCTGAACAGGATCTCCAAATTGTCGAGCAAAACGACTTCGCCGGGAACTGCGGCGATTGTCTCTTTAAACAAGCGTTCGACTTGACGGGTCCGCTGGGTTCGCGTCAGTTCCAGCATTCCCTTGCTCAACTCCAGATTAATATTCACTACCGGATATCCGGTCTTAGTTGCCACCCACTGCAAAACGGCGGTCTTCCCGGAACCGGGCTTACCAGCCAATAAGACAAGCCTGAAGTATTGGCTTGATGCTTGCCGAATCGCTTCTTCAAGCTTGGCACCAGCGGCGCGAGCCACAGTCGAAGTTTCAATAGATGTGGGCATGGGAAATCCGGCTACTTCCGAAAGCCTCTTCGACCCACAGCTTCATTAGGGGTAAACCGCAAACGCGCCCCTGATCGTTCGATTAGTCCTATCCTCACGAATCAACTAGTTTATCCCTTCGGGCATGTTTCCATCGAACGTCCCTAACGAAGGATGACCATGGAGACGGAGTGTGCCGTAGGAGCGTCTGTAGCCTTCCTTCCGTCTCTTGTCGGTATTCTCCTGGCGGTTGATCAGAATATGGAAATTGTCGTAAGATCAGACCGGGGCAGAAACGACGCCCCGGCTTGTTTGAAGGGACTTTGATAGACGCGCTGCACGTGGCTGACGAATTCAGCAAGAGCCCAGTTGAAGTAACGGCGGCGGTCGTTACGATTATTGGCGTTGTATCAGCCGCCTTCAAATCTGGTCGCCGTTTTTGGATACGGTTTTGGGCTGCTCTGTGGTCGAAGCCGTTCGTGCCGACTGAGACTCTTCGGATTCTTCAAGACACTAACCACAGTTTCTGGGCACCGGCAACTTCCGATGGAGTACCGTCAATGCAAGTCAATTTCGACGGTCATGTCACTGAAATAACAGGAAAACCAATCAAGATCCTACGCGTTGAGATTCGGAAACCATCGACTGTAGCCGCTCTAGCTGTTTTGAGTAATAACCATGATGCCCGGCGCGAACAAGCCTTGGAACCGCATGAGTGCGCGGAGGTTCGTGCCACATTTTTCGTTAAGGCGGTGCTGGCAGAAATAGGGAAACCATGGCGGGCCTCAGTTGTCTTTATCGATCAATTCGGTAATCGCCACAAAGTCAAGAATTGCGAATTCCGATCCCTTCAGAACAATAAGCCTCCAGTGCGTCAGGAGCCGGAAGAATTCCCTTACGAAATCGCCGACCCAGTTGAAAAGGAAGTCGTGTCAGTTCTGAAAGCAGAATTGAGCCGGTATGCCGTCTGTGGTCGCAGTTGCGGTGGTCTCGGTAGTATCTACATAATCTACGGCGGGCATACTTTCACTGGTGTCGGTGTTGGCGGTTGGAAGCCGAACTCCCCGCTCAACCAAGTGATTGCGTCTGATCCTGAAGCCGCTTCCCTGGAATCGGACAATCTCAAGGCTCTGGTGAATTTCTATCGCGGACTCAGCATTGATGAAGAGCGCAGCCGCTTTGTCGAAGCGCTCCTTAACCGACTGGATAAAAGCCGTGGATACCTTGGGGTTTCTTACTTCATCGTCGCCGTACTTTGGAAGGTTGGTTCACTTAATGATGCACTTCAGAAAGTAAAACGCGACTTGCCTGAGGACGACACACGCTCGTGGGGATTCAGTAATGTGTTGATGTTGCTCGACGGTCTTTTGCGATACAGGCATCCTGATTTCACAAACCCTATGCTTGATGAGATTGAACGGCTGACTCATGGCCTGAAAGAGCATGCTTTTTCTATCCCAGCAAAACTAGCGGCTATCCGTGCAAACAGATTGCTTCCTCAGGATGAAGCCTAGCAATATTTTGTGTGCGGGAACTGATTCTCGTTCTAGACGCGGATGTTCATACTCGAAGCATTATCGCGATCCCAGATTTCGGTTCACGTCTGGGCTCTACTAGAAGTTCCTACCTCAAGCCGAGTCGCTAATCCACCACCTGTCCCCGCGCTTCCCGCGCCTCGAACATCGCGATCAATTCCGTCTCATTCCCGAGCGTGAACCAAGCCTTCCTTCGGAAATGCGCCAGCCAGTACTCCAGTTTTTCAGCAGTGGTCGCGTCGGGCCATTCGATCTCCACCGGACCGAAAGCACCGGGCAGCAGTTCTCCCACAATGTATTTCCCGTCCCAGCGCCACTCATGCGTTGGATTGGTATCAAGGTTGGTACCGGCGATCTTCTGTTGAAGATAGCCAGCAGCGCCGAGCGAGCGGATATAGCCTTCACCCAACAATTTGTGAACGACGCTTTCCACATACGCTTCGTTGCCGCCCGTCATTGTAATTAGATCAGATTTCCACATGACGACTTCACCTTTCAGCGCCGACATGATGCGTCCCTCCGTCTCAGTAAACTTACGTTCTCTTCTCATACTTTGAGCCTCCAGATTGATTTGGGACGTCCGTTTGATGGGATCAGCCCGAACACAGAGAATTGTCTGTGTCTCCACAGAGGTTTAATAGTCGAAAAGCAGAACTATGTCAGAAAGGAAAACAGCGGCGACGCGTTTGTAGAATGAAGATCGAAAGACATGGATATTCCTGAACGCGCAAAGGAGGTATGGAACGATGCGGTCGCCAGCAAGGGTATCTCCGCATTAATAGTTGTGGCGTTTGGCGGAGTCGCAAGTTGGCTACTTGCTTACCTGAAAGATCCGCTCTGGAACCGGATAATCCTCACGGGACAAATCGCTGTGGTTGTGTTGTCAGTAGTTGCTCTGATTGGTGTGCTTCGGGGGTGGTGGAGTTTCAAGCCCACTAAAGGTACGCAAAGCAAATCCGATGAGACCGAGGCCGTGCCGTCGAAGGCCGGAATCAACATACATCAAAGTCCAGCCCAGTCCGTCAGCGCTGCTCCGGGTGCCGTGGTGTCGCAGAGCGTACATTACAACTTCCCACCGGCTCCTGGACCCGGCGAAGATGGCTCTCTGCGCGGCGCGACTATCAGCGAAGTTCATCTCAAGTTCCACGAGCTTCTCCGTATCGCTTGCGAGAACGGCGATGACCTTAAGTCCGCCTCGAACGATGCCGATTCGATCAGAATCAGACATCGGCATCTTTTGACCGATGGGTTTGACGAGTATCTTCAAGGATTACGTGCGAAGGTTCTGGCGACGGACAGAGAAGACCAGCTCCTCAAGAATCAAAACTTTAGACTTTCGGTTGAGCCTACTGTCTTTATTGATAGATTCCAAAAGCTCAGCGATGCCCGGTTACAGCTCTACGGGGAATTTGAACCGTTGGCCGCTAGAATCCGTGAGCTTAGAGAATCAGGTGAGCCAATCGTGAATCTGACGAAGCGAAGGCAATCTTCAATTGACGAGGAGTCCGCCCGGATTCGCGGTTCGGTGCGGGAAGTTTACCAAGTCACCTATGGAAAGTTCACCACGACTCTGATAATTTATGCGTCAATCGTCAATGATTCGGCGACGGTATCCCCAACGATCAAATGTTTCATCTGCCGCCTTCACATGGGAGGCGGGATAACCGAAGGTGTTCTCAGTGGGGAAGCCTCCGACCCTCAGCCGATATCGGGGTTGGCGCGTTCGTCCGAAAACGAAACACGTTTCGATAGAGGCCCCTTTCCAAATCTGTGTCAATTAAACTCATCACCGTTGGTAAAGCATAATCATCGAGAGGGGTGGCTGAAGTTTGGAATTAATGGGTTTGACCCCTCTCCCAACTCGATGCTTTCAGTAGTTGCGGTGGACGGCGCTGATAACGAGCACCTGATCGGACAGTGTTCTTATCCTTGGCCACAACAGGACGGTGTTCATTTCGTCGAATACCTTGTATAAGGATTGATCCAGCATGCCCGGAATCCGGTCGAACCTAACCGCCATCAACCCGACTACTGGCCAACATCAGTAAGGCCAGTCTCCAACAGATCCCGGCCCGGAGGCAAATCATGAACCAAATAACAATTCAGCCAACATCATCACCCCTGCTTCCGCCAACCGATCCAGCCGCGATTCCACCAGATCTCTGGCCGAAATACGCCACTATAAACGCTCACACCGGGCGGGGTCGCGACTGGGTTGCCGTCGCTGATCTAAGTGAGATGTACGGTGTGCCGCTAGACCCGCCTGAGTATTGGCAAATTTACCGCCTGAAACCACGAGGTCATGAGACGATTCACCTTTATGCCGACACTTTTTACCGCGTCCGGCTAGCGGGCCAACACTTCGGGCTGTACATCGATTCGAGCGGCGGGATCAACTATCTCACGAAGAAGGCTTTTGACCGGGAACTGGATCGGCGCTATCGAGATGGCGCGAAGGATGTGAACTTGGAATGCGGCGGCGACTGGGCCGGTGATCCGTTTTCAAATTGCATCCCGGAAGCGAATCTGGGGGAGTCGCGGTTTTGGCTGGACCCGCAGTGATGAGACGACGGGGTTGTCCTTGATCGACTCGTTTACTTGCGTTTGATATCCAGAGTAAGAATTGCCGCGCGCCGCCTGTTGACCTCACACGCTGATGGCGGGTGAATCGCGCAATCGCTCCAGCGGCGCATCGGCACCGTGGACACCCGACGATACGACGAGTGGCGTTTGATGCCGCCACCGACGCTGGGGTGAACAACAAAGGTCGCCGTAGCGGTGCCAAAGGGGTGGTATAAATCGTAACGGGGATCAGGTGATCGATGGCGGCCTTCGGCGTGGGTTAACGATCTGGTGGGCGAGTCCTATTTCTCCTCGACCCCCGCTGGTCAAACCTAGGCAAAACCTAGGCAGCTAGAAAAAGCCCATCAAAACAGGTCAAAACTCATGGAAATTCAAAAAGCAGTTGTGATCAAATCAACCACATAGAGCCAAAGGGAACCTAACGCAATGGTATTCCTAGTTCGATTCCCCTTAGCGCTACCATTTAGAAAGTCGGCATTTTCTTAAATGAAGGCTGGTTGTGGCCACGAACCCCAAGCTTTTCGGACAAAATTCGGAGACGGGCATACTCGCGCGCCTAATCCAAACGAGGCGAGACGATTTATCCCGTGACGCGGCCGAATATCTTCTTTCCTTGCAGTTCGATGAGCGCGATCTCTTGCGAATGAACGAATTGAGCGACAGGGCGCGAAGCGGTTCACTATCCACAGCCGAGACAGCCGAACTGGATAGCTACATCCACGTGAGCAATCTGCTAGCAGTCATACGTTCCAAAGCCAGCTTGTCTCTACAGGCCACGAAAGAATAGTGGCGGTGGACGCCGAAACGGCGCGGCAAGTCCGTGTACGAGCAGAGGAACGCTGTGAATACTGTCAGCTTTTTTCGTCTATGCATCCGGCGCCATTTCAAATTGACCACATCATCGCCGAAACAGCATGGCGGCGGCGACGAACTCGACAACCTTGCCCTGGCATGTATTCACTGTAACCGCTATAAGGGCCCGAACATTGCGAGCCTCGACTGGGATACAGCAACTCTGACTAGACTGTTTCATCCGCGGACCGACCATTGGCACACGCATTTCGCATGGAAGGGTGCGGAAATCCGGCCTCTGACCAGTATCGGACGCGTGACCGTGCGCGTCCTCTTTATGAACGACCCGGAGTTGGTATGGATGCGATCGAATCTAGCAATCAACAATGCGGGCGCTTGAGGCGCGAAAAGACACCAGCTTCTCTCTCAAGCACCAACACCGCCGCCTTTGATTTAGCCAAGATGCTTTTCGTAGTCGGCGGCCGAAAGAAGCGTCCCGATTTCATCGGGTTTAGCAAGCTTCACTTTTATCAGCCACGCGGTCCCGTGCGGATCGCTATTGAGCTTCTCCGGCGCCCCACCCAGCGCCTCGTTAATTTCAACAACTTCGCCTGAAACGGGCGCATAGATATCGGAGACGGCCTTTACCGATTCCACTGAACCAAAGGTAGAGCCTTTGGTGATGGCCGCACCCACTTTGGGCAGATCGACAAAGACAATGTCGCCGAGTTCGCTTTGCGCGTGCTCAGTGATGCCAATCGTTCCATTGTCGCCTTCGATGAGCACCCATTCGTGCTCTTTTGTGTATTTGAAATTGTTTGGATAGCTCATGCCTTGGCTCTTTTATAGAAGGGTGTTGGGGTGGTAATAGCCTCGACGGGTGAATTGCGGATGATCACATGAATGGGCTGGCCGGGTTGCGCTTTGGCAGTGGGCAGATAGCACAAACCAATATTCTTATTGAGCGTGGGCGATGGACCTCCGCTGGTGACCCAACCCGCCGTTTTACCGTCAACCCAAACTTCGTAACCGTCCCGGCCGATGCCGCGGTCTTTCATTTCAAAGCCGGCCAGCATCCGCGAGAGGCCGCCGTTCTGCGCTTTTTCGAGAGCCGCGCGGCCCACGAAATCGCCTTTGTCCATTTTGACGATCCAGCCGAGATTCGCTTCGAGCGGATTGATGGAGGCGGTCAGCTCGTGACCATAGAGCGCCATGCCAGCTTCCAGGCGCAAGGTGTTGCGCGCGCCGAGGCCGCACTGCTTGATGCCGAATTCCTCGCCGGCCTTGAGCAACTCCTTCCAAAGACGCGGCGCTTCGCCTGGGGCGATGTAGATCTCAAAACCGTCTTCGCCCGTATAGCCGGTGCGTGCAATGCGGGCGGGCGTATTGGAAACGGCGCCGTCGGTAAACCAGTAATATTTGATTTCGGAGAGGTTGGTGGCGGTGAGCTTCTGCAAGGTGGCTAAACCCTTGGGGCCTTGCACGGCGATCTGCGCATAGCGGCTGCTAGCGAGCTCCACTTCCGCGTCGAATTTCTTACCCGACACGGCAGCCTTGATGTGATCGAAATCTTTTTCCTGATTCGAGGCGTTGACGCACAGAAACATGTCGCCATTGGGAAGGCGGTGGACGAGAATATCGTCGACAGTGCCGCCGTGCTCGTAGAGCAAGGCAGAGTATTGCGCTTGCCACGGCTTGAGCTTGGCCGCGTTATTGGTGGCGATGTAGTTGACCAGTTCGAGCGCTTGCGGCCCGCGCACTTCGATCTCACCCATGTGGCTGACATCGAACAGCCCGACAGCGTTACGCACGGCGCTGTGCTCTTCGATGATGCTCGAATACTGCACGGGCATATTCCAGCCGCCGAAGTCGACCATTTTGGCTTTGGAGGCGAGGTGGGTTTCGAACAGCGGGGTGCGCTTCAGGTCGGCAGTGTCGGACATGGGCTCGTGAGTAAGTTTAAGGGTAACATTGGCTTTATCGCGAGCGGTTTTTCGCAAGGATCGCAGGTCCAGTCTGTATTATCCTTTGGATGTGAAGGTGCGCGATGTCATCAGTCGGATCGAGGCTGATGGTTGGGTTCAGGTGTCGCAAGAAGGTAGTCATCGTCAGTTTAAGCATCCGGTGAAGAAAGGGCGCGTGACGGTAGCCGGCCATAAAGGGGGAGATGTTCCCACTGGGACCCTCAAGAACATCATTAAACAAGCGCAATTGGAGAGTTGACAATGCAATACGCGGTGATCTTCGAGAAAGAATCCAACAGCGACTGGGGCGCCTACGTACCCGATCTTCCAGGGTGTGTCGCAGTCGCGAAAACGCGCGACGAAGTGGACCGGCTTATCCGCGAGGCCATTGTGATCCACATTCGTGGGATGCGGGAAGACGGCGAGCTTGTGCCAGAGCCTACGTCCTTCGCCGGCACGGTAGTGGTGGAGGCGGCTTGATTTCTTACGGCGTGGCCGCGCGCGTCCGTTCCCTTTGCGCTTCTGCCTGTTGAGCGCCCAAATAGGCAGCCACGCGCCGTACGATTCTGGCGCTCGCATTGCCATCTCCGTACGGGTTGTGCCGCCGTGCCATGCGAGCGTATTCCACCGAGTCGTCGAGTAAGCGCGCCGCCTCAGAGACGATGGCGGCTTGGTGAGTGCCAACCAACTTTGCGGTGCCCGCTCTGATTGCCTCGTGACGCTCGGTTTTGTTACGCACGACCAAAACGGGTTTGCCCAGCGATGGGCCTTCTTCTTGGATACCCCCGGAATCGGTAATGAGCAAATAGGCACGCCGCATGAGATCGACAAAAGGCACATAATCGAGCGGCTCGGTCAACAGGATGTTGGGGTTCTCGTGCAAGATCTGGCGTGCGACGTTTTGGACGCTTGGGTTCGGATGCAGCGGCCACACGATTTGGGTATCGGCTCGCGAAGACAGTTCTAGCAGGGCGTGGCAGATGTTTTCGAACTCATTGCCAAAGCTCTCACGCCGATGCGCCGTTACCACGATAAGCTTACGTTCGGGATGGAAGCGAAATTGTGACTCATTCGTCATGCGGCCGGATTCGAGCGCGGACCGAATGGCGAGCACCGCATCAATGCCGGTGTTTCCGGTCACCTCGATTTGCTCGTGCGCCACGCCGTCATGGCGCAGATTTTCAGCGGCGCCTTCCGTGGCAGCGAAGTGCAGAGTGGCGAGTCGTCCCAGCAATACGCGGTTCATTTCTTCGGGAAATGGCTCATCCCGGTCGAATGTTCGGAGACCGGCTTCGACGTGCGCCACAGGAACCCGGGCATAAAAGGCGCAGAGCGCGGCGCACAGTGACGTTGTCGTATCGCCTTGCACCACAGCCAAAGAAGGATGAGCTTCCGAGAAAACTTTTTCGAGCCGGGCGATCAGACGGGCCGTGAGGGCGGGGAGCGTCTGGTTAGGCTGCATCAGATCGAGATCGAAATCCGGCTTGACATCAAAAGCAGCCAGCACTTGGTCGAGGATTTGCCGGTGTTGCGCCGTCACGCAGACAAGGGTCTCCCAATCACTCTGTTGGCGGAGCGCTTGGATCAGGGGGCAAAGCTTAATTGCTTCGGGCCGCGTTCCGAAAATCACCAGAACGCGGGATTTGGAGTGGTGTTGCTGAAGAATATTGCCTAACTACTTATGACGGTAGGTGATGCGGCCCTTAGTGAGGTCATAGGGAGACATTTCCACTGTGACGCGATCACCGGCGAGAACTCTAATTCGATTGCGGCGGAGCTTGCCCGCGAGGTGAGCCAATACCGTTCGATCCTGATCCAACTGTACGCTGAACA
>Ga0302319_10016497_pt1 | contig 13615 bp, 8 predicted proteins | sample Bog_T0_2_FD_203319 | JGI IMG/M metagenome (GOLD analysis project Ga0302319, IMG submission 203319) | Peat permafrost microbial communities from Stordalen Mire near Abisko, Sweden - Bog_T0_2 | ecosystem: Environmental > Terrestrial > Soil > Wetlands > Peat | place: Sweden: Abisko, Stordalen Mire...
GCCACGTAGTCGTCGGTTTCCGCCACCACCGCCGGCTTGCACGCGAAGGCATCGCGCACGATCAGGAGTTCCCGGTCGGTTCCCATCAGAAAGGTGAAAAATCCGTCGAGTTCGCTGAACCCGCGCGCCACCGCCGTCTCGAGATCGTCGCCCTCGCGCAGCCGCCACTCGAAGAAGCGGCAGGCCGCCTCGGTGTCGTTGTCGGTTTCGAAGCGGATGCCGAGGGGCTCGAGTTTCTTGCGTACCAGATGCGGATTCGACAGCGAGCCGTTGTGCACCAGGCAGAAATCGCGGCCCGCGGTGAACGGGTGGGCGTGCGCCGGCGTGACCGCCGATTCGGTGGCCATCCGCGTGTGTCCAACGAGGTGCGAACCGCGCAGCGTCTCGAAGCCGTAGCGCCGCGCGATCTCGGCGGGCGCGCCCACGTCCTTGTAGAGATCGATCGAGCGTCCAATCGAGAGCACCGCGACGTGCGCGGCGTGCTGCCCGAGCCAGGAGCTCACGGCGTCCGGATTCGCGGTGCTGGTGAACACGGCATGATTGCCGGTGGCGGCAAGCAGATGCTCGCCGGGAAAGTGCTGCGACAGCCGTTCGAGCAGCATCGTCCAATCCACCATGTGGCCGCCGGCATAGAGGCTGAGCTTGTGCAGAGTGCCGTCGAGCGGCGCGGTGTACACCGCCAATCCCGCCGAGTCCGGACCGCGTTCGGTCATGCCGACCAGCATGGGCACCATCATTGCGCCAAGCCGCCCGCGCAGCGCCTGCTTCTTCAGCAACAGTCCCACGATTCCGCACATAGCGACCCCTCCGCCGGAAAATTTCTCTAAAAGAACTCCAGGTACCGCCGCGACTCCCAGTCGGACACGTGGCGCGCATATTCGGTCCACTCCATGCGCTTCAGCCGGATGAACTCGCGCGCGAGTTCAGGTCCCAAGCCGCTCTGGATGACGCTGTCCGCCTCGAGGGCATCGATCGCCTCGTTCAGCGCCTGGGGCAGGAGCCGGATCTTCCGCTCGTCGAGTTCGGCGGCCGACAGTTCATACAGATTGATGTTCTGCGGCTTGCCCGGATCGAGGCGGCGGTCGATGCCGTCGAGACCCGCCGCGATCAGCGCCGCGCTCACGAGATACGGATTGCAGCCGGAGTCCGGCAGCCGCACTTCGAGACGGCCGTACGGCACCCGCACGCAGGCGGTGCGGTTGTTGTCGCCGTAGGCGACATAGGCCGGCGCCCATGTCGCTCCCGACAGCGAGCGGCCGACCACGAGCCGCTTGTAGGAGTTGACCGTCGGGGCGGCCACCGCGGCGAGCGCGCGCGCATGTTCGAGCACACCGCCGAGAAAATGGTAGGCGAGCGGCGACAGGCCCATTCCCGATGGATCGGCCGCGTCGTGAAAGGCGTTCTTGGCCGTGGGCGAGCCCACCGACACGTGAAAATGCGCGCCGCTGCCAGTGCGGTTCGAGAACGGCTTCGGCATGAAGGTCGCGATCATGCCGTGCCGGTGGGCGATTTCGCTCGCCGCCATCTTCACGAAGGTGAAGCTGTCGGCCGAGGTGAGCGCATCGGCATAGGTGAAGTTGATTTCGAACTGGCCGTTGCCGTCCTCGTGATCGATTTGGTACACGTCGATGCCGACCGCACGCAGGCCGTCGACCATCTCGTCGAGGACCGCACGGGTGCGTGACAGACCCTTGTAGTCGTAGCACGGCTTGTCGAGAGCGTCGCTCGAATCGGCCGGCCCAAGGGTGCCGTCGGCACGCCGCGCGAGCAGCATGAACTCAGGTTCGATGCCCGTGTAGAGCGTGAGCCCGCGGGCGGCGAGGCGCGCGATTTGCGCCTGCAAGGCGACGCGCGAACAATACGGATAGGGTTTACCCCTTACTCGGCCGTTGCAGATGATCCGCGCGTAACCCGGCATCCAGGGAATTCTCGCGAGCGTCGCGAGATCGCCCACCGCCATGTAGTCGGGACCTTCGGGACCCATGCCGAAACCCCACAGCGCAAAGCCGGCGAAACCCGCGCCCTCACCGAGCACCATGTCGAGATGCTCGACCGGCACCGCCTTGGCCTTGGCCGCGCCGTGAATGTCCACGAACTGCGCCAGCACGTAGCGGATCTTGTGTTCCGCGAAGAATTGATTCGCCTGCTCCCGATTCATGACCCCGTCACTCATCGTCCTTCCTCCGTCGCCGTTCCACCGCATTCGGCCACCACCGCCCGCAGGGTTCCCCACACGTACGGGCCGAAGGACGGGTCGCACCAGATTCGGTAGCGGCGTCCACCGGCGCCGTCGCGGGGCACGATGAGCACGCTCACCCCGATCATGGACGTCATCACCACCGGCCTGTCCTCGAGGGACAGGGCCGCGAAATCGAAGCTGCACACCTCTGCGAGCACCGCGTGCACGCCCACTCCCGCCAGCGCCATGGACCAATCGTCGCGCAACACCGGGTAGACACCCCGGGGCGGCCGCTCGAGCGCCGCCTCGAGTCCGCGCAAGACCCCGCCAGCACGCGCCTCGACGAAGAATTCGGCGCTGCCGAGCCGCGCCGTCAGCGGCGCATCGTCGGCGGCCACGTCGGCAGCCTCGACGGCAGCCTCGACGGCGGCGCCCGCGACGGCGGCGGCGGCCGGCAGCGGCCCCCAGGTGTTCGGCCGCGGCGGGGGCGGCCAGCCCTGCGCTGCCAGCCAGTCCGCGGCCCGCGGACCCTTCAGGCCGGCGCGCTGCCGGCCGCTCTCGAGCGTGATGGCGGGCGCCGTCATGCCGCCGCCGAGGCCGCGGCCACGGTCTGCCGTTGGTTCTTCGGATCGAGGAACGGCGTCGTCGTGACGCGTGCGCCCACCATGTCGCCCCCGTCGATGCGAACCTGCACCGGCCTGCCGACGGTCGCCAGATCGGGCCGCAACATGGCAAGACCGATGCCTTTCCCGAGCGTATGCGAACGCGCGACGCTCGTGATCCGGCCGGCGATCTCGCCGGACTCGATCACGAGATGCGACTCCCGGGGCAGCCGCTGCGGATCGTCGAACTCCAATCCCGCCAGTCGTTGCCGCGGTCCGCGCTTTTGCAGGATGCGCAGGCTGCGCTGGCCCACGAAGAAGGGCTTCTGCATGTGCACCGCCCAGCCCGCGCCGGCTTCGAAGGGATCGGTAAGACCGTCGGTGTCCTGGCCGACGATGAAGTGGGCCTTCTCCAGCCGCAGCATCCGCTGCGCCTCGACGCCGAAGGGCCGAAACCCGCGTGGCCGTGCCGCGGCGGCCAGCGCCCCCCAGAGCGCGGCGCCGGAGCTGGCGGCAACATGGATCTCGTAGCCGAGTTCGCCGACGAAGCCGACGCGCAGCAGCCGCGCGGCGACACCGGCCACCCGCCCGCTGCGCACCGCGAGATAGGGAAAGGCCGGCTCGCCGAGGTCCACGTCGGTGATGCCTTGCAACAGCGCGCGGCTCGCCGGTCCCGCCACATTCACGGCCGCCCGGTGCCCGGTCGCGTTCACCAGGCTGCAATCGAGGCCCCACAGCGCATTGAGCCGCAGCAGTTCACGAAACACCGTGGTCGCGCCGTTCGTGGTCGTGGTGAAATAGAACGACTCCTCGGCAAGGCGCGCCACCACACCGTCGTCGACTATGACCCCCGCCTCATCGAGCATCAGGGCGTAGCGGCTCATGCCGGTCCGAAGGTTCGAGAAACGGCCGGTGTAGACGCGGTCGAGGAACTCGCCGGCCTGCGGACCATGAATCTCGATCTTGCCGAGGGTGCCGACGTCGATGAGCCCGGCCGCTTCGCGCACCGCCCGCACTTCCGCCTCGATGCTCGCGGCGCGCGTCTCGCCGGCCACAGCGTAGTATTCCGGTCGGCGCCAGTCCGCGGCCGGCATCCACACCGCGCCAAGCGCGGCATGCTGCGCATCCATGGGCGTGCGCCGTTCGACCACGAAGCTGCGGCCGGCGAGAGATTTCATCGCAACGGGGTGATACATGGGGCGCGCCGTGGTGAGACCCAGCGCGGCGACGGAGAGGCGGCGGGCGCGCGCCAGAATGCGCAGCGCGTTCATGTGCGAGTGCTTGCCCTGCGACGGTCCCATGCCCACCGTGCTGAAGCGCTTCAACAGTTCGCTCGAATCGAAGCCCTCCTGGACCGCGTTCTCGAGATCCTTCACCTGCAGGTCTTCGTCGAAGTCGACGAAATTCCTGCCGCCGGGGTGATCGATGATGGGAAAAGGATGCGACGGCCGGCGAAGGCTGCGCGCAACGGTCTGAGCCGCGCCCGCGCCCGCGCCCGCGCCCGCGCGGAAGCCGGCATGCGCCGCCGCCGCGGCGCCGGCGCGACGACCGTCGGCGAGGCGCTCGGCGAAGCCGAAGACGCCGTTCAAGCGACCGGCGGCGTAGAGACCGGCCGGCAACTCGGCGGGGACGAACTGTTGCAGCGAAGCGGAGAACTCCGTGCGGCCGCCTGCCTGCAGCAGCAGCTGCGAGGCAGCCGCCCAGCCGACGCTCATCAGCACCGCATCGCAGTCGATGCGGCGCCTTGCGCCGGCATCGATGCGGCCGTCGGGCAGGAGGGGCGCGATGATGAGACCGCACAGCGCTCCGCCTGCGCCGCGCACGGCCTCATACGGGGCGTGCGCGCAGAGCACCTGCACACCGTCGTCGCGGTTCATGCGGTACGCGTCCAAACCCTCCTCCGCAGCGCATTCCGCGGCGCTGCGCAGGTCGACGATGGCGGCAACGGCGACGCCATGGGCGAGGAGTTCACGACACGCAGCGTAGGCCTCCGCATTGGCGGCGACGATGACGATGCGCCGGCCCGGCGCCACGCGATATCGGGCCGTGAGACGCACACCCGCCGTCGCCGTCAGCACGCCCGGCAGATCGTTGTTGCGGAATACGGCGGGCTGTTCGATCACGCCGGTGGCGAACACCACGGCCCGAGCGCGCATCTTGGTGAGGCGGGCGGCGTCGACCAGCGAGACCCACCGATCCGCGTAGCAGCCGGCCGCCACCGTCTGCGGCAGCCGCTCGATGCGCGGATCCTGCGCCACGCGTTGCGCGAGATTGCGCAACGCCTCGGTCTCGCCGGGCGCGAGCGTGACGAGACCCGCGGCGCTGCCGCCCCACCGTGAGGATTCGTCCGCCAGTGCGACGCGCGCACCGGCGGTCGCGGCCTCGCACGCGGCCGCGAGGCCGCTCACGCCGGCGCCGATCACCAGCACGTCGCAAAACCCATGACGCTTCGGTGTCGCACGCCGGCCCGCGGTCAGGTCGACGCTCCCGAGACCGGTGAGAGCGCGGAACATTGATTCCCATCGGGCAGCGAAGCGGCGCGAATGAAACGCCTTGTAGTAGAAGCCCACCGGCAGGAACCGGCCCAAGCGGTCGAGAATCGCCGCCTTGTCGTGCGCGAGACCGCCGAATGTATTGACGGCCTCGACGCACATGCCGGCGGCGAGCGGCGTGACGTCGCCGCGCACGTTCGGCACGCCGTCGACCTGGAACATCACATTGGCGTCGTGATTGGCGAAGGACAGGATGCCGCGCGGCCGATGGTACTTGAAGCTGCGGCCGAGGCAGGCAACCCCCGCGGCGGCGAGCGCCGAGGTGATCGTGTCACCCGCGAAGCCCGTGTAATCGCATCCCTCGAATGTGAAGGCGAGTGTGCGCGCACGGTCGATCCATGCATCGGAATGGGCGGAATCAGCCGGCAGGCGGTACATCACGACGGCGGCATTCCCTCGCGCACGGTCTCCGCCGGAAAGGTGCCGAGCACCTCGTCCAGCGCCGTATCGCGCAGCGCAATGAACCAGAACCCCGAAGCGGTGTGGCACCACCATTCATATTTTTTCCCCGGCGAACCGGACCGATCGAACACGTAGCGGCTCCACTCGGCGTCGCTGCAGCCGTCCGGGTCGGGCATGCGGCGCACTTCGCCGCCATAGGCGAACTCGGAGACCGGTCGCGGACCATTCAGCGGGCAGACCATGATCTTCATCAGTGCCCCACCGACGCGGCGCCCTTCTCGCCCGTGAGCTGGTAGCGTGCGAAGCGCTCCATGGAGAAGCCCTCGATCAGCGGATGTGTCGCACCGGTCGCCACCGTGTGGCTCATGGTCTTGCCGCACACCGGCGTCGCCTTGAAGCCCCAGGTACCCCAGCCCGCGTCGAGGAAGAATCCCTCGACCGGCGTCTTCCCCATGATGGGCGCGAAGTCGGGGGTCATGTCGGAGAGTCCGGCCCATTGCCGGTTCACTTTGACCTCGCCGAGAAACGGGAACAGATCGAGCATGTGCGAGGCCAGCCCCTCGGCGAAATCGAGGGTCGAGCGGGTACTGTGCAGCTCGTACGGATCGAGCGATGCGCCCATGACCAGTTCACCGCGGGCGGTCTGCGATACGTAGACATGCAGCGACCCGGAGACGATGATCGGATCGAGCCACGGCTTGACCGGCTCGGAGACCATGGCCTGGAGCGGATGGACGTAGATCGGCGTGTGGAGGTCGAGCATGTCGAGCAGGCGCGGCGTGTAGCCAGCCACGGCGCACAGCACCCGCGTCGTCGCCACCGGACCGCGCGACGTGTCGACGCCGGTCACGCGGCCGCCCGCGACCCGGATGCCGGTTACCTCCGTCTCTTGATGGATCTCGACGCCGCGCCGGTCGGCGCCCCTCCCGTACCCCCAGGCGACCGCGTCGTGGCGCGCAATCGCTCCCGGTTCATGAAAGAGAGCGCCGACGATGGGTGCATGGCCGCCGCACGACATGTCCATCATCGGTACGTGCCGCTGCACGAAACCGGCATCCACCGCCTCGGAGCGTACGCCGAAATGCTTGTTCACCTCGGCGCGCCAGCGCATGGTGCGCATCGCCGAATCCGTGTGCGCCAGCGTGAAGTGTCCGCGCGTCGAATAGAAGAGGTTCAGATCGAAGTCCTCGGCGAGGTCCTGCCACAGGCGTACGCTTTCATCGTAGAATTTCACGCCCTCCGGCGTGAGGTAGTTCGAGCGGATGATGGTGGTGTTGCGGCCCGTGTTGCCGCCGCCGATGTAGCCCTTCTCCAGCACCGCCACGTCGCGGATGCCGTGATCGCGCGCGAGGTAGTAGGCCGCGGCGAGCCCATGACCGCCGGCGCCGATGATGACGACGTCGTACGCCGGTTTCAGCGTATCGTGCCGCCTGAACATCCTCGGTTCCGGATGCTTGCGCGACAGGCCGAACCGCAGTAGTCGATGGGGCATGCGGTTAGTTATGGATTCCGCGGAACCGGGCGGCGGAAGTGGTTTAACACGGGGGCTCCCATGTGCGAATATAAGCACGAAATTTAACTGTGGAGCAAATTCCTTTGCGTTATATGCAAGGCGGCCGATGAGCCTGAAGTCGGGTGTCAAGCCGCCCGCCCCCGTCCCGCGGCGCACGAAGCGTGCCGTGCCGGCCGCGCCCGACCCGGCCCCGGCGGGTGCCGGCAGTCCGGCGCTCGATCTGGGCCGCACCGCGCGGCGTCTGCGCGAAAGCCAGAACCTCACGCTCGCGGACGTCGCGCACCGCGCCGGGATCAGCAGCGCCATGCTGAGCCGGCTCGAAACCGGGCGTGTCAGCCCGAGCCTCGAGACCATCGTCGCGCTCTCCTCGGCACTCGGCGTCACCGCTTCGGTCCTGATGCAGCGGGTCGGCAGCGACGATGGCGGCGCGCAATTCATCAAGGCCGGCGAAGGACTCGAGACGGTGCGCAGCGGCACCCGCCGCGGCCACACGTATCACCTGCTCGCCGCGCAGCGCGGGCCGCGCAAGATCTTCGAGCCGTTTCTCGTCACCTTCACCGACAAGAGCGAAATCTTCCCCGGGTTCCAGCATCCCGGCATCGAATTCATCCATCTGCTCTCGGGCATCATCCATTACCGTCATGGCCGGCATACCTACGTCATGCGCCCCGGCGACAGCCTGACCTTTCGCGGCGACGTCGCCCACGGGCCCGAGCGGCTGGAGAAGATCCCGATCAGAATGCTGTCCCTGATCATTTACGGCAACGAAGACGAGTGAGAATGGACGCCATTGAACCCTGCAACGATGATGTTCGACGCCGGACGCTGTTCGCCGCCGCGCTGCTCGCGGCGCTGCTGGGATTCGCCGTGGCCGCCGCCGGTGCGCCTGGCGCCGCCGGTACGGCGCCCGGCAGCGTCGATGCGGCACGTCTCGCGGCCGCCGATCGCGAGCCGCAGAACTGGTTCGCCGGCGGCCGCGACGCGGACGGTACGTATTATTCGCCGCTCACCGGGATCGACGCCGTGAACGTCGGACGCCTCGGATTCGCCTGGGAATATCCGCTCGGCACGATCCGCGGCCAGGAGGCCACGCCGCTGGTGATCGACGGCGTCATGTACACATCGGGCACCTGGGGCTACGTGTACGCCGTCGATGCGGCCACCGGCCGCGAACTGTGGCGTTACGACCCGAAGGCCGCGCCACAGGCGGCGCGCAACCCCTGCTGCGACCTCGTGAATCGCGGGGTCGCGGTCTGGCACGGCAAGGTTTACGTCGCCTCGGTGGATGGACGTCTGCACGCGCTCGATGCCGCAACGGGCGCGAAACTCTGGGAAGCGGACACCATCACGGATCACACTCTGCCGTATTCCAGCACCGGCGCGCCGCAGATCGCGGGCGCGGTGGTGGTGATCGGCAACAGCGGGTCGGACATGGGCCGCGGCGGCGTGCGTGGCTATGTATCGGCATACGATGTGGACAGCGGCGCACTGCGCTGGCGCTTCTATACGGTGCCGCCGGCGGTGGGCGCCCCGCTCGAGAATCCCGAACTCGCCGCGGCGCAACGGACCTGGAGTGCGGAGCGGCGCGCGCAGTTCAAGGGCGGCGGCACGGCCTGGGACGGGTTCGCCTATGATCCGAAGCTGCAGCTCGTGTACTTCGGCACCGCGAACGCGGCGCCGTACGACCTGCGCCAGCTCGGGCCCGGGACGTTCGACGCACTGTACACCGCGTCGATCATCGCGCTGCATGCCGACACCGGACGACTCGCCTGGTACTACCAGACCACTCCCCACGATAGTTGGGATTTCGATGCAGTCCAGAAAATGATCCTTGCCGACCTGCCGGTGCAGGGCAAAAGGCGCCGCGTGCTCATGCAGGCATCAAAGAATGGATTCTTCTATGTGCTGGATGCCGCCTCGGGCCGGCTGCTCTCGGCAAAGAATTACACCTACGTCAATTGGGCCGCCCGCGTGGACCTGAAGACCGGGCGCCCTGTCACGACGCGTGCCGCGGATTGGACGCACGCGCCCAAGACGATCTATCCGTCGTGGGCGGGCGGTCATACCTGGAATCCCATGTCATTCAGCCCGAAGACGCGCCTGGTCTACATCCCGGTGGTGGATGTCCCGGCCGTGTGGATCGACATGACGGCCAATGGCGGCGCCGTGAAATACATCGAAGGCTTCTTCACCGTCAATGGCATCTTTCCCGACGACACGTACGTCCCCGAGGATCTCACGCGGTTGTTCGGCGCCGTGCCCTCGCGTGCGGCGATCGCGGCGGAGCGCCCCGGCAAACCGGTGCGCGAGCTGCTGCGCGCCTGGGATCCCGTACGCGAGCGGACGGTGTGGGAACAGGAAACCTCATCCGGGATCCGGGGCTATGACGGCGGCGTGCTGTCCACGGGCTCGAATCTCGTGTTCCAGGGCCGCGGCAGCGGCGGCCTGTGGGTCTACGCAGCGGATACGGGGCGGGTTCTCAAGACCATCGAAACCGGGAGCCACATCATGGCCGCGCCCATGACCTACACGGTGGCGGGTGTGCAATACGTCGCGGTCCAGGTGGGTTACGGCGGCGCCGCCATTTCGGTGGGCCCGATACCGCCGGGCAGCGCCGCGTTCAATTACCAGAATTCGAACCGCATCATCGCCTTCAAGCTGGGCGGCGGCGAGGTGCCGCGGCCGCCGGCGCGCGACGACGGCCCGGTGCCGCAACCGCCGCCGCAGCCGGCAAGCCTCGCGAGCATCCAGGCGGGTGAGGTCAAGTTCGTCGAACAGTGCTCGCGCTGCCATCAACTGGGTCCGAGCTCGACGCCGGATCTGCGCCGCTTGAGCCCGGGGCTGCACGCCGCGTTCAAGGATATCGTGCTCCGTGGCGCCCTCGCGGCGAACGGCATGGAGCGGTTCGACGATCTCCTGACCGAGCGGGATGCGGAAGACATTCACGCGTATCTGATCGACCAGAGCTGGATCGCGTATCGCCTGCAGGAAAAGTCCGCGCGGGAGAAATCCGCGGCAGGGAAAGTGGCGGCAGGGAAAGCCGCGGCGAATTGATAACTGGGACGCAATTTATTTGCACTACAGTAACTGCCATGCTATTTACCAAAGCCCTCCGACGAGGATCACCACGAGGATAAGATATGGCGCGCGACCCCAAGCACGACGTCCTGTTTCAGCCGATCCAGATCGGGCCAAAGACTCTGCGCAACCGCTTCTACCAGGTGCCGCACTGCATCGGCGCCGGCTCCGACCGTCCCGGCTTCCAGGCGGCCCACCGCTCGATCAAGGCGGAGGGCGGCTGGGCCGGCATCAACACCGAATACTGCTCCATTCACCCGGAATCCGATGATACACATCGTCTGTCGGCGCGCATTTGGGACGAGGGGGACGTGCGCAATCTCAAGGCGATGACCGACCACATCCACCATTTCGGCGCGCTCGCGGGCGTCGAGTTGTGGTACGGCGGTTCGCATGCGCCCTGCATGGAATCGCGAGCGACGCCGCGCGGTCCGAGCCAGTACGCCTCGGAATTCGAAACGCTCACCTACTGCAAGGAAATGGACACGGGCGACATCGCGACCGTCCAGCAATACTACGTGGACGCCGCGCTGCGTTCGCGCGATGCGGGCTTCGACATCATCTACGTGTACGGCGCGCACTCGTATCTGCCCCTGCAGTTCCTTTCACCGTACTACAACCGGCGCAAGGACGGGTACGGCGGCACGCTCGAGAACCGCGCGCGCTTCTGGCTGGAGACACTGGAGAAGGTGCGCCGTGCGGTGGGCGCCGACTGCGCAATCGCGACGCGCTTCGCGGTCGACACGCTGTACGGCGAGTCCGGCATCGAGGTGGAGCGGGACGGCGTGAGGTTCGTGGAGATGGCCGATCCGCTCGTGGACCTTTGGGACGTCGACGTCGGCGACATCGCCGAGTGGGGCGAGGACGCGGGGCCGTCGCGCTTCTACCTCCAGGGCCATCAGGTGCCGTGGACACGCTTCATCAAGCAGGTCGCGAAGAAGCCGGTGCTCGGCGTGGGACGCTTCACGGACCCTGAAAAGATGACCGAGATCGTGACCAAGGGCATCGCCGACATCATAGGCGCGGCACGCCCGTCGATCTCCGATCCATGGCTGCCGAAGAAGATCGAGGAAGGCCGCTACGACGACATCCGCGTCTGCATCGGCTGCAACGTCTGCATCTCGCGCTGGGAGATCGGCGGCCCGCCGATGATCTGCACGCAAAACGCCTCCGCCGGGGAGGAATACCGGCGCGGCTGGCATCCGGAGAAATTCCCGAAGCGCGGCTCCGATGACTCCGTTCTCATCGTCGGCGCCGGGCCCGCGGGCGCCGAGTGCGCGCGCGTGCTGCTCGAACGGGGCTATACCGTGCACCTCTATGACACGGCCGCCAAGATCGGCGGCCATGTGAACTCGCTCGCAACGCTGCCCGGCCTTGGCGAGTGGGGCTATCACCGCGACTATCGCGAACTGCAGATCGGCAAGCTCGTGAAGAAGAACAAGCAGTCGCAGGTCGCCCTCGGGCAGAAACCGATGACCGCCGCGGACGCGCTCACGTACGGGGCGGAAAAGATCGTGATCGCGACCGGATCCGCCTGGAACACCGATGGCACGAACTGCCTCACCCACGATCCGATCCCCGGCGCCGACGCATCGAAGCCGGATCAAATCACGCCCGAGCAGATTTTTGCGGGCCGCAAGAGCGTCGGCAAGCGCGTCGTCATCCTGAATGCGGACACTTATTTCATGGCCCCGAGCCTCGCCGAGAAATTCGCCGCCATGGGCCACGAGGTGACCATCGTCACCGGCGTGCATCTCGCCAATTACATGCACTTTACGCTCGAGTATCCCAACATGATGCGCCGCCTGCACGAACTGCACGTGCACGAGATCCACAACGCGTTCTGCTCGCGCATCGAAACCGGGCGCCTCGAGGTATACGACATTTTCGGGGACGGTTCGAAGCGCACCTACCGCGGGCCGGGAGCGCTGCCGCGCGACGTCAACAAGAGCCAGCGCTGGGTCGAATTCGACACGCTCGTGCTGGTCACGGGCCGCCACTCCGAGGACGCGCTGTACCGCGGCCTCAAGGCGCGCGAGGCCGAGTGGGCAAAGAACGGCGTGAAGGACGTGTACCTGATCGGCGATGCCGAGGCGCCGCGGCTCATCGCCGATGCCACCTTCACGGGCCACCGCCTGGCGCGCGAGATCGAGGAGCCCGGCGCGCAGCTGCCGCTGCCCTACAAGCGCGAAGTGGCTGTGTGGGGCGTCCCTTACCTGCCCGGCGGACGCTTCGAAGTCGAGTACAAGACGTAAGACCGTGACGCGCGCCGATGCCGTGACCCGGATCCTGTTCGAGGCGTTTCCGCCCGCCGAGGTGCGACTGTTCTACGTACTGGGGCTGGGGGCGATCGGGATCTTTCTCTACGGTGTGTACCGCGAGGTGCGCAAATACCGGCGTGGCGCCGCGCTTGCACTCGGGGATTTGCGTGCCCGCACGGCGGCCATGCTCACGGCGGTGCTGGACCACCGCGCCATCGACCGGCGCGATCCGGCCGCGGGCGGCGCGCACCGGCTGATCTTCTACGGCTTCGCCCTGTTGTTCCTCGGCACCGCGACCATCACGCTGCAATACGACCTGCTCGAGCCGCTGTTCGGGGTGCGGTTCTGGCACGGCCGCTTCTACCTCTTGTTTTCGCTGGTGCTCGACGTCGCGGGTGTCGCCCTGATCGCGGGGCTCGCCTACATGATGGCGCGGCGCGGCTGGATGCGCCTGCCGAAACTCGACTACGCGCGACCCGACCGCATCCCGGGGGATCCGGATTTCGACAGGCCGCAGTACCGGCGCGAGGACTGGGCATTTCTCTGGGGTCTCGTCGTCATCGGCTGCACCGGCTATCTGCTCGAGGCTGCGCGGCTGGTTTGGCTGCAGCAGCGCCCGGAAGTATGGGACACGCGCTGGTGGTCGCCGGTGGGCGCGGCCATCGCCGAGGCGCTGCGCGGCATCGGGCTCGGCGCACACGGCGGCGGCGCCCTGCGCCACGGCCTTTGGTGGTTCCATGGGCTGATCGCACTCGCCTTCATCGCGCTCATTCCTTTCACCAAGGTGAAGCACATGTTCACGGCGGCAGGCTCGCTGCTCGTGCGCGACCCGCTCGCCGCGCAGCGCCTGCCGCGGGTGCCCGAATCGGCCGGCACGGTCGGAATCAACACCATCACCGACCTCACCTGGAAGCAGCTCCTCAATCTCGATGCCTGCACCAAGTGCGGACGGTGCCACGAGGCCTGTCCTGCGCGTGCCGTTGGCGCGCCCTTGTCGCCGCGCGACGTGATCCTGTCGCTGCGCGAAT
>Ga0302319_10016498_pt1 | contig 13614 bp, 12 predicted proteins | sample Bog_T0_2_FD_203319 | JGI IMG/M metagenome (GOLD analysis project Ga0302319, IMG submission 203319) | Peat permafrost microbial communities from Stordalen Mire near Abisko, Sweden - Bog_T0_2 | ecosystem: Environmental > Terrestrial > Soil > Wetlands > Peat | place: Sweden: Abisko, Stordalen Mire...
TCCTGGGAGATAAAACCAAAACCTTTTTCATTTTTAAACCACTTAACAGTTCCTTGCGGCATTGTTTGAAACCTCAACTTTTTTTCTAAAAATTTAACTACACCAAGCCAGTCTGTCTGAGCACCGTTTGGAGTAAACATAATACAAGAATTGAGCTCCAACAGCTCGTAATTGCGGAAATTAAAGTCAATTTAATTGAAAAACAAAGGGTATTTGAGGGTTTTGAAGAGAATATGGCATGAAAGAAAGTAGGGAAATGATTTTTTGAATGAGATGGCTAGGCTGCTTTATTTTCTAAGTTTTAGAAAATCACATCAGTTTTGATGAGTCATCTTCGAGTTTGTTTTGAATTTTCTTTTGGTTAATGTCATAAATCAATTTAGTGATGCTTTCTTGATTTACCGAAACGCCCTGCAAACGAGCGGGATAAACCTCGCGGCCCAGTTCGTTGTTCGTTTCCACGCTTGTTATTCTCGCCAGAAAAACGATTTCGCTTTGATAATTGGGGAAATGAATCACGACTTCGATCAACGCGCCAATAGGGGGAAGGCTTTGGGTAAGAAGGGATAAATACGATTTAAAAATATCTTTATAGATCGCCTTGTAAAAAACAGCCTCTTGCGCTTTTTTTGAAAAATCCCCCTCGGTTGTATTTGAATATAATTCTTTTCCAAGAATTTCTTTATCTTCGGGAGAATGAATAATCCGGTAATGCGCTTTTAATGTTGCTACGATTTTGTCTTTTTCTTGTTTTTCTATCCAGCCTGAAAGATAGTCTTTATGCTGTTCGTCGATGGGATTGGGGGGTCCGGAAATTTGCGGCAAAGCAGGCCTCGCTTTTGGTCAATTGGCGTATTCCATTAATGACAACTGTGAAACCATAAACACACAGGGAATGAAGTTTACCACTTTTTGGATGGTTAGGAAAAGGATGAATCGCAAATGGCACGAAAAACTCCAAGGTTTTACTCAATCAAGCTAAGATTCTGAGGAGGAGGGATTTACCCATGGAAAATGTCCTGAAATGCTGGATTTTTTTATTGCTCGCCGCTGGTTGCGGAACCAAGGCGACTATTGCTCAAGACAAAACCTTATCTCCTGGAAGCCCGCAGGAGATGAGCGCTATTGCGGAAGTGAAACGGTTGGCAGTCCAACATAAATATCATCCTGAAAAAATGAATATGGAAATAGAAACTAATCCTGAAACTGGGGATTTTTTGATTTTTTTATTTCCAAAACCTACTGATTCCCTCCATCTTCACAGAGAGCTTGGTTTGTTCGCCATCGTGAAAGCCAAGTCGGGCCAGGTGATTCGATTTAGCGACCCCGCGCTCCGGCCTGATAAATAAGAACTATCGAAAAGGGTCGACATGGGCGGTGTCGAGCATGAATCGTATTCCAAACCGGCCGTCAAAAACCTGCGTTAAACCTTGCCAGAAAATCATATGATCCAAAGCTTCAGTGTAAAGAGATACTTCGTGCCCATTTCCCAAAGGAAAGTCGACGCCCGCTCCAAAATTCATAGCAAACAAAATTTCAAAATTGTTAGTGATGAGAGGAAACTCTTGGGGAGCGGGAGGAGGTAAGTTTGCGTTAGGTGGGGGTGGTGGGGGCGGATCGACCAGAAGATCAATGCCCATTCCGGTTAAAAGATAAGGGGAGGTGTTATAACGCCGATGGGCGTAATCCCATTTGTCATTGAATAAATACCATCGAGTGTTGATGGAAAGCGAAACGTCATCGGTAGGTTGAACGATGGTAGTAGCAGTGGAGGAACTGGGGAGGATGACAGTGGCTGGTCCGTTGATGGTGAGAGGTAAATTAGGCATGGTGAAATAATCTATGGCGAAAAAACCGTCCCATCGTTGGGATAGACCTGTACCCATCCAAATTCCCGCCTCGGGAGCGGGGCCATTCGCTTGGATAAATCCGTTGGGCATTTCTCCGCCGCCATGAAACATCAAACTAAAATTGGGGATTTCGAAGTTATCGGCCAAGGCGGTTGTTCGGAGACCCAGGAGCAGAATTAAAATTATGAGCGTTTTTTTCATCGACGCTATTTTAAGCTGGAAAAGTCCCGGTGGGAAATAAACCGGGCAAATATTAGCCTAACTTGTGAGCTTGAATGATAGGAGACTTCCGGTGTTTTTTAGAGTGTGGGGTTGGTAAGACTAATTCAATTTTTTCGACAGGGTGATTTTCTATGAGATTTTTATAATTGGCAATAAGCCGACCATTGATGGACGACCAGTTGTAATGCTCGGCGGTTTCCAGAGCCTTTTGGCGAAGACTTTTTGTTTTTTGAGGATTGTTCAATATCCATTCGATTTGACAGGCCAGATCAACTCCGTCAAAAGGCGCGGCTAAAAGGCCGTTTTTTTGATGTTGAATTAAATCCGCGGAGCCGCCCTTTTTGGCCCCCACCACAGGTAAGCCGGAGGCAAACGCCTCTAAAACCACATTTCCAAAGGTTTCGGTAGTGGAAGGGAAAACAAAAAGATCGGAAGAAGCGTAAACCTTAGACAGCTCATCGCCTTTGATGAAACCGAAGAATAAGTCGTTAGGGAATTTTTCTTTTAATGTTTTGAAATAAGGGCCTTCACCCGCAAAGCCCAATTTAAATTGATAGCCTTTCTGTCGAAGTATTTTTGCCGCCTCCACCAGTTCGACAAGGTTTTTCTCAGCTACTAAACGCCCCACAAAAAGAAACAAGGGAATTTTTCTTAGACCGTGAATTAGGCGCCAGTTATTGTCTCGGTACGAAGGTGAGAATTTATGGCGGTCTATACCCCGCGACCAAAGTTGAACCCCATTAAAACCTTTAGAAATCAGCGTGGAGACCGCTCCCGGTGTGGGGGCAAACGTGGCCTGGCTTTGGTTGTGAAACCATTTCATATAACTCCAGCCCGCGTTGACGGCCCAACCCAAACCGTAATAGGGAAAGTAATCCACAAAATGAGTGTGATAACCCACGACAGAAGGCAAATTGTGGCGGAAGGCGTAGTTTTGACCATAAAACGAAATAGGAGTAGGAGCCGAAACTTGAATTAGATCGGGTTTAAATTCATCCAAAGCTTTTTCGAGCTGGCAGATCGGCGGCAACCCTATTCGATAGTAGCGGTAAAGTAAAAAGGGGACCGAAGGCACTTGAGTGACCCTGCCTCGCCAGGGTTCTTCTTCAGTGGGAAGAAAGGGAGAGATAATTCGAAAGTCGATTTTTCTTTGATTAAGCGTTTCCGCCAAGCGGGTAAAAGTGCGGGCTACGCCGTCAGTGAGAGGAGGAAGACTTTCGGTAAAATAGGCGATACGCAGATGCTTCCTCCAAAAGTTTTTTCTTTTGGAGAACCAACATAACCGTCAGTGGTCTAACCTTTATGAAAGTGCAGTAACTTTCAGGTTAAATTCTTTCAACTTCGCCAGACGCTTCGATCCATGTTTCGGTATTGGATGGCCTCGGCGATGTAAGAGGGTTTGAGGGGTGTCTCCCCATCCAGGTCGGCGATAGTGCGTGATACTTTGAGGATACGGTCGTAGGCCCTGGCTGAAAGGCCGAATTTTTCCATGGCTGTTTTCAGCAGGGTCTGGGAAGGTTCGTCCAATTGGCAGTATTTTCTTAATTGGGCGGTGTTCATATGGGCGTTGCAATGAATGCCGTCATCGGCAAAGCGCTTTTGTTGAATGGCTCTGGCGTGGCTGATCCGTTCCCGAATAGCGCTGGAGGGTTCGGCTAGTTCGGTGTCTGAAATTTCTTTCCACTTGAGTGAAGGCACTTCGATATGAAGGTCGATACGGTCCAGAAGAGGACCAGAGATTTTGCCCAGATACTTTTGAATTTGATTGGGTGAGCAGGTGCATTCCCGGGATGGGTCCGTGTAATAACCGCAAGGGCAGGGGTTCATGGCGGCCGCCAGCATGAATTGAGCGGGAAAGGTAAGGGTGGATTGAACCCGTGAAATAGTCACCATGCCGTCTTCCAAAGGCTGCCTAAGAACTTCCAAAACATTTTTATTAAATTCCGGAAACTCGTCCAAAAATAAAACGCCGTTATGCGAAAGGCTGACTTCACCCGGTTTGGGAATAGTGCCGCCGCCAATGAGACCGGCGTCTGAAACGGTATGATGGGGTGATCGAAAGGGGCGGGTGCCCATGAGCGCCCTTCTTCGGGCCAGAAGACCGGCGATCGAATGAATTTTGGTGGTTTGAATGGCTTCTTCTAAAGAAAGCGGCGGCAAAATAGTGGGCAATCGTTTGGTCAGCATGGATTTTCCTGAACCGGGTGGGCCGACCAAAAGAATGTTATGGCCTCCCGCCGCGCCGATTTCTAAAGCCCTTTTGGCGTTTTCCTGTCCTTTGACGTCCGCGAAATCAACTTTGTAGGTCGAGTGTTGTTTAAATTCTTCTTCAATATTCACGACCATGCGATGAAGTGTTTTGGTCCCGGTCAAAAACTCGTATGTTTCTCTAAGGTTTTTTACCGCATAGACGGGCACTTCTTGCACTACGGCCGCTTCTTTGGCATTCTCCGCCGGTACCAAGAGACCGGTCACCTGATGATCACGCGCGGCGAGAGCAATCGATAAGGCGCCTCGAATAGGCCGAATTTTGCCGTCCAGGGCTAATTCGCCGACCATCCAGAAGCCTTCTACCGCTTTGGCGGGTAATTTGCCCGAAGCTACCAGAATGCCGACGGCCATGGGCAGGTCAAACGAAGGGCCTTCTTTTTTAGTATCCGCCGGGGCTAAATTGACCGTAATGCGCTGGATAGGAAAGGTAAATTGGGAATTGGTAATAGCGCTTTTAACCCGGTCTTTGGACTCCTTGACAGCGGCGTCGGGAAGTCCTACGGTTTGAAAAGTGGGCAGGCCTGGGCAGATATCGACTTCGCATTCGACCGAGTAAGCGTCAATGCCTAAAAGAGCGGCGCTTCTAATGTTAGCGAGCATAATTTATCCGAATTGAAACCGTGTAATTTGGCTTGTTTTCGTGGATATTATTCAAGGTCTTTGGCAAGAATCAAGCGAATATGGTACTGTGAGGCCGTAAAACCACTGGGGCGGACCGGGGTTTTTCTTGAAAAAGGCTAATCTGGCAGTTAATATACCGACCCCAACAGCACAACTTCATTAAAGGTGTGACCATGCCAGCGAACGAAAAAGTTAAAGTAAACATTCATGAAAAAGATTTTGAAGTTGAGATTTATGAGAAGCATGGCAAATTTTACGCGAAGACTCAGGTGGCTCCGTTTGGCGAGGTTATCGTCGCCGATTTGGGAGGCGGTAAAGAGAAGGCTTTGAAAAGCATTCAGGCCCGTATTGGCAATATTATGGGAGCCTTGAAGTCGGATGAGGATCGCGAAACACGCCGTAAACAACACGCTGAGGAATTAGCCAACAAGCAGAACCAAAACAACTGATTTTTGTGTTCCGGCCTCACGGCTGGGCACTGAGGGGTCCCCCCCTCTTTGAAGCCTCGAATCCCCATTCGAGGCTTTTTTATTTTCAGGACTTTATTGAATTAGTGGAAAAAAACGCCTATTTGCAAGCCCACAAAGGGACCGCTTAAATCGTAATTTAAAGCGTTGTTGGTGGTTGAAGAACTGGATTGACCATTGGCTGTCCAGTTTTGGCCCAGATTGGCAAAAGAAAACCCGCCATAAAGTGAAAGGGCAAACATCTTATCAAGATGCCAATCCGCGCCTAGCTGAACTTGCTCTCCAATTCCTGATATGGACGCGGAATTGCTCGACCCACCGGAACCGCTAGAACCGCTGGCGTTGGGTGTGGATTCTGAAGACATGTGATAAGCGATTCCCGCTCCGATGAAAGGTTGGATATCACCTGTGAAAATGAAATATCTTCCGTCTAAACCAAAGGAAATATCCGTAAAACTAAACGTAACACCTTCGGTATCTGAATAGGTTCCAACGGAATCATAAGAAATGGGTAAGCCGACCTCGATGTTTGAAGTGATTCTGAATGTCGGTTCAAGAGTTAACTCAAGACCGCCAGTGGGAACAGAGGCAGTAAAACTGGTATTGGCATTTTGAGCATCAGTTTGATCCTCTTGTTCGAAAGTATTAAGCAAGGGGATACTGAAAGTCTGAAGAGTTGGTTCCAAACGAATGCCAAACGTATTGGGGTCCGCGTATTGAGGAGAGTTTCCGTAACTGGTTTGGTTCGCGGCCATGGCTATTTGATCGTTCACCCATTGAACATCATCGCTTGAAAGACTTGCTTTTAATTTGTTGTCATAGGCTTCAATAGAAGGATCGGGGTGTCTTAAATTGCAGATGCCCAAAGCCACCGCCGCGTCTTTAGAGTCGCGCATCATCATTTGAGAGAAACCTAAGTAATAGTAGGGTTTGTAATTACCTGGGTCTTGATGCGTGGCTTGTTGAAAGTAGGGGATAGCTTGCGCGTATTGCCTTTGTTGAAAATAACTAACCCCTTGAGTGAAATAAGGGTTTGGAGTGCTTGGTTCTGGTGCCGGGGCGGCGGAGGTTGAATTGATTTTAGCCTGAATTTTAGAAATGAATTGGGCCAAGCCGTCGGAAGGTGATATGGCTTGAACTTTTTGGTAATCCGATAAGGCATCGGGATAGTTTCCGAGGACATAATTACAATTGCCTCGTGCCTGTAAAGCGGCGGTGTTGTTGGGATCCAATTGTATGGCGGCGCCGAAATAACGAACCGCCTGACTGTAATTTTTAGCTGTATAGAGCTGGAGTCCGGCTTTGTAATAGTCGGCGGAAGAATAAGCGAAAGCCTTTGAGGATGATAAAAAGCCGCAGGAAATGATTAATAAGGCTGAAAATATAATATTTTTTTTCATTAAGAACCTTTGCTTTTTAAAAATAATAGCTCATCAATGTAAAGCAATTGTAACCTTTGAAAAACTCACCTTCAATGTCTCATTTGTCATTCTGATCACTGGAATTTACCCGGACAAAATTTGTAAGTTGAAAGAAGCTTTGTTTTGCGTGAAAAATACGGATTCTTCTGTAAAGAGCGTATTGGAATGGGAAGGTTTGAAGGATTTTTTAAAGTTGAAAAATCTTTAACTAGACTCTGGAGTATCTATTCAATCCAGAAACTAATGACTTCCAAATTCTTGTTGGCTTGCCGCAGACGGTTGGACAAAACCTTGATAATAATATCCATCAATTTTAAAGCCGTGTGCGGGCTGTCCTTGCGGAGTGTCTGATACCCTTCTAACGAAACCATCAGAACGGTTGTGTCGGTGGTGGCCCGAACCGCGGCGGAACGGGGTTGGCCGTCCAGCAAAGCCATCTCGCCAAAAAATTCTCCGGGGTTTAAAACCGCGATGGTGTTTTCCTGATTTTTGACCTTCTTCTGAATTTTAACGGCGCCGGTTTTAATGACGTACATGCTGTCGCCTTTGGAGTCTTCGTCGAAAATCAACTCATCTTTTTGATAAGACTTTTCTTCGCCTGTTGAACCGAGGGCGCTGAGGTCGTTTCCGTCAAAAGTTTTAAAGGGGGCGTAATTGGATAAATAACTGACATCGGGCATGGGAATCTCCTTGAGTGAATCATTCAACGGTTAAATTTTAGGAAGGTCTTTGAAAGAAACAATACAAAAATAGAAATTCTTTAATGAAGGTCAATCTTCACCCGGCAAAGATTCAAGGGAGGGTTAAAAATCGAAGCCGTGTTTGATCGTATTTTTGGATTTGGACGATTTGGGGGCCGGGGTAGCGGCTTCTGGAGGAGCCGGAGCTGGTTGAACTGGCGCGGGCGCCGCTGGAGCTGGTTCCGGAGCTGTTGGGACAGGGGGAGGCGGCTTTGGGATAACTTTCTGGGGTTCTGGGGGTATGACAGTCTCTTGAACGGCAATAGGAGCGGGTGTTTCGTCTGACGGCGCGGCTGGCATCACAGGTCCGCTTAAAACTTCCATAGCTTCCAAAATTTCACTTTCCGCTTCGATGCTGTTCGTGTCGTATTGGGTAATTGCGTTAAAAACCTCATCTTCATCCAAAACGTAGCCATCTAACGCGGAGGCGGGCAAAGGGGCATCGAGACTAAAAGCGGGTATGGCGGCTTCTTCTTCCACGAATGGAACGGATTCAACCACAGGAGGTTGAGAAACTTCTTCTTCCGGAATCGGCAAGGATTCCGCAGGAGGGGGTTCGGGCGGCATTACCTCAGTTGGAGCGCTTGTTACATCGGGGACTGGGGGTTGCGCCGGAGCGGGTTTTACCGTTGGAACAGGTGGAGCATCTGGAACAGGTTGGATGGGGGGAATTGGTGCGATTGGAACCGGTATGCTGGGCACCAGTGGAGGAGGTATGGGTTTGGGAACAGGAATGGCGACAGGAGCCACCGATACAGCTTTGGGCAAAGGAGGGATGGGCGGAGGCGCCACAGGGGTTTTGGGCGCGGGAGGAGCTGCTGGCGCGGCTGACGTCGTAGGTTGAACCGCTTCTGCGGGTGCCGGGGTTGCGGCAGCGGCCGCTCCAGCTTTCGCCGCTTTAGCTTTGGCCAGTACCTGTCTTAAGTATTCTTTGGGGTCGGTCATTTTGATGCCGGCCGCCGCCCCCGCGTGAGGAACGGATGGCTGTGCCGCGGCCACCGCGTCGGCTTCCGCTTTAATTTCCGCGGTTTTCGCGGCGGCGGCGTCTTGTTTTTTAATATTCAATAAAGCTTCGACTTCTCCGACGGGAATATTTTTAAGCCGGGCAAACCGAGAGGTCGCTTCGTCCACCATGGCGCCGGTTTCATGAATACGGATAAATTTTTCATATTCGGCTATGGCTTTTTCCGTGATTCCTTTATTTTCGTAAACCTGACCCAAAATAAAATGGGCGTTAGCGTAATTGGGTTCCAGCTTAATGGCGGTCCGGTATTCGTTGATGGCCTGTTTATAAAGACGAAGTTTGTCATAAATAAGCCCCATGGTGTTATGCACTTTGGCGCTTTGGGGGTTCAGGGTCACGACCATGGAAAAAGTATCCAGGGCATTTCTTAAGTCGCTGTTTTTTTCAAAGGCAAACCCCAGCGCCATGTAAGCGGCCTCGAAACGGGGATCAATCTTGATCGCTTCCTGGAAGGCTTTGATGGCTTTGTCCAACAAGTCCTGTTTGGCGTACAAGGTTCCCATGTCATAGGCGTTCTTGGCTTTGTTTTTGCCGGTCTTTGCCGCTTCTTCCAGCCGTTTCAAAGCTACTTCCATATTACCGACCGCGTCTTTATCGATGCCCAAACGGTGGTAAGAATCGGCGTAGCTCGGGTCTAACTGAATGGCAATTTGGAAAACCTGCATGGCCTCGACATATTTGCCCTCGGCGAAATAGACGTTTCCCAGGTTATTGTGAAAGGTCGCGTTTTTAGGGTGGATGGTGATGGCGTCTTCAAAAGTTTTAACCGCTTCGCGGTATCTTTCACAGCGGGCGAGGGTCAATCCCAAATTGTTCCAGGCTTCAGGAGAGTTTTTGTCAATCTTGATGACTTTTTTAAAGGTTTGGACGGCCTGTTCATAATCGCCCAAATCCGAATAAAGAAAACCGATCGCCCAATAAGCTTCTTTATATTCAGGGTCCACATCGATGGCTCTTTGAAATTCTTTTAACGCGCGGGTGCTGTCGCCTTGCTGGGCGAGTTTTTGGCCTGATTCTAAAAGTTCCTTTTTTTTGTCGTCTTTACTGCCGAAGAGCGCCATAAGATCAGTTCCGTCTTGGGTGTGAAATAGGTGAGGCGGCGCTCATTGTATCGTTGTTTCTTTTACGAGGTCAATGCGCGTTAAAATGGTTTCTAACGGGTTGGCAATCCTGGAAAACCGCCGTGGCCTCCGGGAAAACCACCGGGGGGAAGACCGCCTTTTCCCATGCCTCCCATCAGGTTGGAGGCTTTCTGCATCATTCCGCCCTTTTTCATGACTTTTTTCATCATGTCATATTGTTTTAAAAGGGTATTTACCTCGTCGGGTCTGGTACCGCTGCCTAGAGAAATACGGCGGCGGCGGGAACCGTCCAATATTTGGGGGAATTTTCGTTCTTTTTTGGTCATCGAAAGAAGAATAGCTTCCATCCGTTTAATTTTTTTGGCGTCAGGAGCCTGAGCCATCATTTGTTTCTTTTGGGCATGGTCGCCGGGAAGCATAGAGATAATTTCATCCATCGACCCCATTTTGGACAGCTGTTGAATCTGTTCCAGCATGTTATCTAGGTTAAAGTCCGAAGCCTTGGTCAGCTTTTGGGCCATGGTGCTTTGGCGGGCGACTTCTTCCGCTTTTTCGATCAGGGTCAGCATATCGCCCATTCCCAAAATGCGTGAAGCCATACGGTCGGGATAGAAAGCTTCCAAGCCTTCCATCTTTTCACTCACGCCTACAAACTGAATCGGCACGCCGGTTACGGACGTGATTGAGAAAATAGCGCCGCCTCGGGAATCGCCGTCCGCTTTGGTAAGAACCAATCCGGTGAGAGGCAATTTGGAATGAAAAGCGGTCGCCACATTGACGGCGTTTTGCCCCGTCATGGCGTCTACGACCAGCATGATGTTGGTGGGCTTGAGCTTCTTTTGAATTTCCGAAATTTCATTCATCATGGTTTCGTCGATCTGAAGACGGCCGGCCGTATCCAAAATTAAAATATTACAGTCGTTTTGAAGGGCGGTTTTCACGGCTCTGACGCAGACATCCAAAGCCTTTTCGCCGTTTTCGGGTTTGAAGATGGGTACCTGAATTTCCTGCGCCAAAGTGGCCAGCTGGTCAATGGCGGCAGGGCGCACCAAGTCGGCCGCCACCAGTCCGGGTTTGCGTCCGTCTTTTTTGAACCACAAGGCCAGCTTGGCGGCGGTGGTGGTTTTACCCGTACCCTGTATTCCGGCCAATAGAATCAGTGTGGGCGGGGCTGGGGCGAATTTAAATTTGGTGGCGTTTTTATCTTTGGGGGTTAAAAGCTGAATGAGTTCTTCGTGGACGATTTTGATCATCACCTGACCGGGGGTCAGGCTTAAAGCCACATCTTGTCCGAGCGCTTTAACTTTCACTTTTTCCAGAAACAGTTTGACGGTTTCCAGATTGACGTCGGCTTCTAAAAGGGCGAGACGGACCTCTTGAAGTGCTTCCTCGACATTGGCTTCGGTTATTTTTCCCTGACCCCGGAGGTTTTTGAAAACTTTTTGAATTCGGTCGGTTAAATGATCAAACATGATGGGTGTGGTTCCTTGATAAAATGAGGCCCGATTTTATGCGGATCGGGGTTAAAAGGAAAGACTGTCTAACGTTCTCTTTGTAATACGAAAAGGGCCAAAAGTCCGTTCAAAACCATTAAGAGAGCCGCTAAATAAAATGGCGCTCCCGGCAATTGCCAGGAATGGCTGGGGTTGATGGAAAAGGCGTAGACGAGAGTGAAAAGGCTGGGGCCAATTAATTCGGCGATGGCTCTTAAACTGCCGTTAGCTCCCTGGAGCTGGCCTTGTTCCTGATGGCTGACGTGTTTTGTCATCAAGCTCTGGGCCGAGGCGTTGGCCAGTCCCCAGAGGGATAAAAGGGGTATGGCGAAGTAAAACAAAAAGCCGCTGGGCGCCAGACCAAAACCGGCGAAACCCACAATACCAAAGAAGATACCCACCAGAAGCGCGGGGTGTTCGCCGAAGCGCTTCACAAAAGGCCGGATAAGTCCGCCCTGTACAATGCCGGTACAAATGCCGACCACCGCCAGGCAGTACCCGACCGCTTTGGCGTCCCATTGATAACGATAAAGCGCGTAAAGAACAAATACGCTGGAGAGAACTACATGGGCCAGCATGTTGATGAAGTAAATGCCCGCCAGCCCGAATAGATCCTTATGAGACTTGAGTAATGTTAGCGACCCCACCGGATTGGCTTTTTTCCAGCTGAAGTTTACCCGGCGCGCTTTGGGCAGTGATTCGGGCAGTACCAGCAGCCCGTAGAAAAAGTTGGTGATGCTCAAACCTGCCGCGACCCAAAATGGTAGACGGGGGTCCATGGCGCCTAAAATTCCGCCCAGCGTTGGGCCCAACACAAAACCCACACTGAAGGCCGCGCCGATGAGTCCGAATCCCGCGGCGCGTTTCTGGGGAGTGGTAGAGTCGGCGATATAGGCAAAAGCGGTGGAAATGCTGGAAGTGGTGATTCCCGAAACAACCCGGCCTCCGAACAACCAGCCGATGGTAGGCGCGACCGCCATGACAATGTAGTCAACTCCCGTACCCAGGTTTGAAAGCAAAATAATGGGCCGCCGTCCGAACCGATCGGAGAGGGAGCCGATAATAGGCGAGGCGAAAAACTGCATGAAAGCCCAGACGGTGCCGAAGATTCCAATCATTTGAGCGGCCTGCATACTGTCGCCGTCTACGAAATTGAGAATCAGCTTGGGAAGAATGGGGATGATGAGTCCCAGCGCCAGAATATCCAGTAGAACGGTTATGAATATAAAAAGAAGGGCATGATTGGTTTGGTTCTTTGGCTTTTTCGTTTTGGCCATAAAGATTTCCTTTTCTTAGGAGAGACGGATAACTATAACAAAAAAGGGGACCTGTGATTTATTTTGTGGCGATGAATATCTGAAATGGGAAGGCTTTTACCGGAAGTTTTAAAAGCCTATCAACACCTTAAAACTCGGCCTACTCCGTGAATGATTTTTAAGATATTCATGGAAACAACGGAGTGACTGGGAGTTAAGTATGTAATTCCCATTCTTAATAGTCTGTTCTTGGAGCTTTCACGGTAAAAAAACAGCCTCGTTCTTTTGGAAAGAGGCTATTTTTAAAGGCTAAATTGTTTATTGAGCCTTTTTCTTTTCCTGGGCAACCCAGCTCAACAGTATTTTCCGGTTTTTGTCTGAAAGCGGCAGGCCCAATGATAATTTGGCCTGGGCTTTGGGCGGCATGAAACCCTTGGCAAGTTCCTTTTCCAAATGTTTCAATTGTTTGGCAGCCGGGTCTTCATCCGCAAAGGGAAATTTGTCGCCCATGGTTAAGGCGTCCACGCCGTCACCCACTTCTTTTTTAATCTTTTTCGCAGTAACCGGGTCTGTGCCCGCGTAAGGGGCAGCCGCGCCCGGCACATGGCAGGCAAAACAGCTGTCTTTCAGGATGGGAACAATGGTCGCGTGAAAGTCGATAGGGGTTGTGTCAGCCAAAGACCAACTGGCTGAGCCCAAAAAAGCGAAAAGAAAAAGAGAAGATAAAGTGTTCTGCAAATGAAATCGCATGACAACTCCTTTGATGGGTTATGTTGCATATGCAACAAATTATCATACAGGCTTATTAAAAAAGAAAAGCCGTATAGAAAATTCTATACGGCTTTAAGATCAAATAACCACTTAATTAAGTAAGAACTGGGTTCCGAATATATAAGTGGGACCCAGGGTTTGCTGCCCGATAAAGTTGGTGATGGTAGGGATCTGCACCTTGCCGTAAAGCACCGCCGTTCCCGTCGCGTTCCAATAAACCGCCGGTGAAAGGTCGATCACGGTGCCGCCGGTGTTGGGTGTGTTCCAGGTGGGCTGGCCGGGGGCCACACTGCCGTCCGGGTTATTATCGTTAGGGTTTGGCTCGGTGTCCGGGTCCGTATAACGGCCCTCCACGGCTAAAGCCACCGACAAAGCATCAGCTACCTTTAACTGGCC
>Ga0302319_10016503_pt1 | contig 13611 bp, 9 predicted proteins | sample Bog_T0_2_FD_203319 | JGI IMG/M metagenome (GOLD analysis project Ga0302319, IMG submission 203319) | Peat permafrost microbial communities from Stordalen Mire near Abisko, Sweden - Bog_T0_2 | ecosystem: Environmental > Terrestrial > Soil > Wetlands > Peat | place: Sweden: Abisko, Stordalen Mire...
TATTGCTCAGCAGCTGGAGCGTTGAACCTGGTGCCATGGTAAGCGACGTGTTCGCGCTCAAGGCCCCGGCTCCCGCCACCGCCAGCGTGCCCGACGTCAGGGTCGTCGCGCCGGAATAGGTGTTATTGCCGGATAGGGTAAGCGATCCCGTGCCCGATTGGGTCACGGCCACGCCAGTCGCGCCGCCATTGGTAATCGATCCGCCAATGACCGTGCTGCCCGTGCCATTATCTACGAGCGTTTCCACGCCTGCCGTCCCGCCGGTTCCTCCTGAAATATTTCCCGCAAACGTCAGGGGAGCAAACGGGCTGTTGTTCGTCAAAGTGTAGGTCTGCGCCGTCGCGTCGGTGCCGAGCGTAACCGCCGCGTTGATCAACTCACTGTTCCTCACCGTCGAAGTCATCGTGACCACACCAGCGTCATTGAGCGTAAAGGACTGGCTACCCACCGCCCCGTTGCCGATCGTATAGGCTGCCGCATTTGCCGTATCAAAAGTCAGGTTGCCCACCGTTATGCCCGCACCCAGGTCAATCGTCGTATTGCTGTTCACGGTTGCCGAAGAAGCATTGAAAAGAGCCGTATCAATCGCACCAGGATTTGACGGCGACCAATTCGCGCCCGCCCACGTATTATCCGTCGCACCTGTCCAAGTGGTGGTAATCTGCGCTTGTGCGGCGCCCAGAGAAGCCAAAGCGCAAAAAGCGGCGATTATAGTGCGGAGGTAATTGTGAGACATTTGAGGCATTTTCATGTTGTATTAGGTTTGATGGATAACGACTCTAATCGATGTGTTGGCGACGTTTCAATCACGATAATTACAATTTCGTAAAGATATTGCAAGAAAAAGTTGATAAAACTTAACCGATTAGCAAAAAACTAGTTACAACAACTTACGGTATATTGTTGTTTAAAGCCCCTAAATCGGCAAAAAACCTTCTAGGAATAGGCTCTCTAAGCTTTTTAAGCAAATTCCGCCCAGATGGGTGTTGGATGCTAGGAGGAAGGCCTCTTGACCAGCAGAGGAAGCTTTTCGGTCTTGGAGTCGACCCGGAGGGAGGCGGCTTTGCGGGCGAGGTTGCGGAAGGTGAATTGTGCCTGGGCCGGTTCCTGCCCCGGAGGACAAACGGCGCGCGAGTAGAGACCATCGGGACCCAGCACCCGGGCTTTGCCGCAGTCGCTGAGGTAGGCGGGCAGGATGATGTCGGTGATGCGTTTGCGCAGGCCGGGATCGAGGACGGGGAAAACGACTTCCACCCGGCGGAAGAGGTTGCGCGGCATCCAGTCGGCGCTGCCGAGATAGACCTTCGGTTTGCCACCATGGCCGAAATAGAAGACACGGCTGTGTTCGAGGAAGCGTCCCACGATGCTGATGACGCGGATATTCTCGCTGACGCCGGGGACACCGGGTCGCAGGCAGCAGATGCCGCGCACGATGAGGTCAATCTTCACGCCGGCCTGCGAGGCCTCGTAGAGGGCGACGATGAGGCTCTCCTCGACGAGCGAGTTGAGCTTCACAATGATGCGTCCCTCTTTTCCCTGCCGGGCGAGATCGCGCTCGTGGTGAATCAGTTTCAGGAACCGGTCATGCATCTGGAACGGCGCAACGAGGAGCTCCTTCACGCCCTTGAATTCGGAGAGGCCGGTCAGCGTATTGAAGAGCATGCCGACTTCCTCGCCCAGTTCGTGGTTGGAGGTGAAGAGGCTCAGGTCGGTGTAAAAGCGGGCCGTGCTGGGATGGTAATTGCCGGTGCCGAGATGGAGATAATGACGGAGCCGGTCGTCGTCGCGGCGGACGACCATCAGCACTTTGCAATGGGTCTTGAGTCCGACCAGGCCATAGACGACATGGACGCCCGCTTCTTCGAGCTGGCGCGCCCACAGGATATTGTTCGCCTCGTCGAAGCGGGCGCGCAATTCGACCAGGACGGTGACCTGCTTGCCCTGCTCGGCGGCGTGGATCAGCGATTGGACAATGGGGGAATCGCCGCTCGTGCGATAGAGGGTCATCTTGATCGCGAGCACCGCCGGATCGGATGCGGCGTGTTCGAGAAACTCGACCACGCTCGAGAAACTTTGGTAGGGATGATGGAGCAGCACATCGCGCTGCCGCATGATTTTGAAATAATCGCAGCCCGGGGGGAAGATATGCGACGTGATCGGGACGTAGGGCTTGTCGCGGAGCGAGGCGAGCGCATCGATCGAGGTCAGCGGCATCAAGTGAAGAAAATTGAGCGGGCCGTTGACGAGGTAGACGTCGTCCTCGGTGAGCTTGAAGATATCGAGCAGGACATGGCGCATATCCTTCGGGCACCCCTGCTCAATTTCGAGGCGAACCGCATTGCCCCGCGCGCGCTTGCGCAGTTCATCCTCGATGGTGCGGAGCAGATTTTCGGCCTCTTCCTCGTCGATGTAGAGATCGCTGTTCCGGGTGATGCGGAAGCCGTAGACCTGCTCGACTTCGAGGCCCGGGAAAAGATCGTGGATATGGTTCTGAATCAAATTTTGAATGAGAATGTAATGCCATTGCTCCGCCTTGGGATGCGGGATGCGGACCAGGCGGGGCAGCACGCGCGGAATGGCGACGACGGCGTGAAGGACTTCGTTGGGGCGCTCGGGACGCTTCAGGCGGAGAAAAAGATTGTGGCTCTTGTTTTGCAGTTGCGGGAAGGGATGGCTGGCGTCGACCGCGAGCGGCGTGAGCACGGGAAAGACTTCCTCGCGGAAATAGTTGCTGGCCCAGGTCTGCTCCACCTTGCTCATGCTCTTGAAGTCGTGCAGGAAAACTCCGTGCTCGCCGAGGGCGGGAAGGAGATCCTTGTTCCAGAGCTGATACTGGTCCTCGATCATTTTCACGACATCCTCGCGGATGGCGTTGAAGGTCTGCCGCGCGCTCATGCCGTCGGGACCGGCGTCGTCGGACTCGTGCTCGATCTGCTGCTTGAGACCGGCCACGCGCACCTCGAAGAATTCGTCCAGGTTGGAGGTGACGATGCCGAGGAAGCGGACGCGCTCAAGCAACGGCTGGCTCGGGTCCTGCGCTTCCTCCAACACGCGGCGGTTGAAGGCGAGCCAGCTCAGTTCGCGATTGATGAAAAGCTTGGGGTCGGTCAGCTCGGGTGTACTCATGCGGGCAGCCGAAGATACCCTTTTGCGTGGGGTATGGGCAACGCGAGAATTGTGACGAACATGCGCGGGCTGCCTGGTCTGGCGGGCGATTTCGCGTTTCAAGATTTCGTAGCCGCGGACCAAACATGGCCCGGCCTGGAGGATGTGGTCGGAGGGAATTTCGATCACGCGCCCGGTGCGGATTGCCGGAATTTTATCCCAACCGCAGCGCGAAGTGATGTCTTTGACCTGAACCGGCTTGCCGCACCACGAGGCGAAGATGATGTCGGGCTGGCGGGCGACGATTTCCTCGGGTGCGACCGTGCGCGAGGCGGCCTTTTTTTCGCGGCTTAATTCGGCAAAGATGTCGGTGCCGCCCGCGCGTTCGATCAATTCGGAGACCCAGCCGATGCCGGTGATCAACGGCTCGGGCCATTCCTCGAAATAGACTTTGGGACGAACCGCGCCATTGACATGGACGGGATGCAGATCGCGCTCCATCTCCGCGACGACCTCCTCGGCGCGGTCACTCTGGCGGACGAGCCGGCCGAGATGGCGGATGGCGTCGTGGATTTCCTCGATACTGCGCGAATTGATCGCCCAGACAGTGACGCCGGAGCGGATCAGGTCGGAGGCGAGTTGATGCTGCACGTCGGTCGAGGTGATGACCAGATCGGGTTCGAGCCGGAGGATGGCATCGAGGTTGCCGGAACTGAAACCGCTGACGCGCGGCTTCTCGGCTTCGCCCCGCGGCGGATGGTAGAAGGCGGTGACCCCGACGACCTGCGACCACGCGCCCAGCCGCTGGAGGATGTCGGCTCCGTCGGCTCCGAGGGCGACGATGCGTTGGGGGATGCTGGTTTTCGACACAATCGAAAAGCATATCCGTTTTTTGGATGGGGAGAAATGATTATGTGGTGGCGGTCTGCGACCGTAGCTGAATTTCTTTCGCACGGAGGACTGCAGAGGGCTGAAGCGAAAGGAGAAGATGGATTTTGGTGGGGACGGAGGCCGACCCTCCAAATCTTGTCAATGAAGAGGGCCTGCGATAGGATTAATAATAATGACCGCGCAAGGAGAGTGGCAGAGGCCGAATTTGAGCGCGCAGTACTTGACGGTGTTGGCAATTCCAACCGTTGACTCAGCCGAAACCGCAGTGAAAATCGCTATCGCAGCGGAGGGAAGGCCATGAAAGGAAAAAGTCGAGTTCTTTTCTGGATGATGATGTCACTGTCGATGCTTGAATTTTTGCATGCTTGCTCCTATCAACCTAGCCGCATCAATGAGGAAGCGGGCAACGTACTAAAGCACTTTCCCCTTGAGGGCGTTGATATTCGCAAAACGGATTTTCTTATGTCGTTCTTTGTTTTTTGGGGGGAAATGCAAAGAGAATGGTACATCGAAGGATGGTTTGCGTTCCTTTTGTTCCTGTTAGCTCTAAGTTGGTACCTTTCGGAGAGAAGCGACGCGAAGAAGAAAAAGTAATTCAAATAAGGACGCTACCCAAAATGGAGGAGGCTTGGCGAGCGGGCGGGAAATCTCTACGCTCGTTTTTCCCCATGAGAACTCCGCGAGCATGAGACCGTCTTCCGCCGCGCCGGAGCCGATGCCGCCCGACATCCACAACGTCTATATCTACGAGATCTTCAATACGGCGTCGTGGAGTGTCGTGCTGGGATCGCCGATGCTGCTCTATTTCCAGCATCTCAACGCGACGGCGACGATCCTGGCCATCGCCGCCTCGCTCGCGCCGGTGCTGAACATCCTGCAAATCCCCGCCGCCCACTTTGTCGAGCGGGTTGGTTACCGGAGGTTTGTGATCAGCGGGTGGACGTCGCGCAGCGTGATGGTGATCGGCATGATGCTGGTGGCGTTCCTGCCGGAATCGGTGGATCGCGCGACCCGGATGGTGGCGATGTTGTCGCTGACTTTTGTCTATAACGCGATGCGCGGCATTTCGGTCTGCGGCTTTCTGCCCTGGTTCACGCATATCGTGCCCGAAAGCCGGCGCGGCGAGTTTTTGGCCAAGGACCAGTTGGCCGGGGCCCTGGCGGGCATCGCCTGTCTTTTTGTTGCGGGCTGGCTCCTCGGCCTGCGCGAGGCGAGGTATTCGTTCGGGATCGTGTTTGCGTTGAGCGCGACCTCGGCCTTCATCAGCCTGAATTTTCTGCGACGCATCCCGGATGTGCCGGTGGAAAAGATCGCGGTGAATCCGTCCCCGCTGCCCTGGCGGGAGATGGTTTTTTATCCGCCTTTTTTCAAATACATCATCTACAATGTGGTCACCAACATGGCCCTGGGTGCATCGAGTGTTTTTTGGGTGCGCTTCTTTCGCACGTTCCTTGACCGGAGCGAATCCTACGTGCTTTTCTTCAATGCCTTCAGCATGATGGCCATCGCGGCGGGGCTGTTACTGGTCGCTCCCCTAATCGACCGGGCGGGTAACAAACCGGCGCTGACGGCCTCGGGGATTCTCCTGGTTGGTCACTTCAGCGGATGGGCCGGGGTCGCCTCGGGCCTTCTCCCTTTCAACTCGTTGGTGATCTGCTTTCAGATTTTCACTTCGGGCGTCGGGGTGGCGCTTTGGAACCTGGCCAACGTGCGCACGGTCATGGGTATTGTGCCCCAGATGGGACGGCCCCACTTCCTGGCGCTATATAGTGTCGCCAGTAATCTGACCATCGGGCTGATCCCCTTGCTGTGGGGGCCGGTGATGGATTACTTCGAGCACTGGCATGTCGCCTGGGGTTATTGGCAATGGAACTGTTACAGTTTGTTTTATTGCGTGCTCGCCTGCACGATGGGCATTGCACTTTTTATGCTGAGATCGGTGGTTGAACCTATCACGATGACCTGGGACGTCTTTATGACCGAATTGCTGGTTAAGACGCCGAGCCGGGCGCTTTCCCGGCTGATTGGTCGAATGCGGGGACCGGGCGCCTGATGAAGCCTTTACTTGTCTGGCTCAGTCATGGGCTGATTTATCTGATCGGTTCGTCCTTGCGCATGAAGGTTGAGGATCGCGCTGGCGTTCTTGATCATCCTGAGCATGCGCCGGTGATCATCGCGTTCTGGCATAACCGAACGGGGCTGATGCCTTACTTCTATGAGCGTTATTGTTGGGGGCGCACCGCCCTGACGATGATCAGCCGGAGCCGGGACGGTCAGTTTATGGCCGATGTTGCCGCCCGGTTTGGTATCAAGGCGGTGCGGGGTAGCAGCTCGCGAAATGGGATGTCGGCCATGCTGTCTGCAATCCGGGCGTCAACTGACCCCAGAATTGACCTGGTGATTACACCCGACGGCCCCCGCGGACCCTGCTACGAGATCCAACCGGGGGTGATTCGTCTGGCTCAGGTAACCCAGCGTCCGATTGTTGCTATATCCTATCGATTAAAATGGAAATACCTCCTAAAGAGCTGGGACCGTTTTCAGATACCGCTACCTTTCTCGAGGTGCCATTTAATTACGAGCGAGCCAATTTTTGTGCCCGAAAATGCTTCCGAGTCTGAGTTAGGCATGATTTCTGCACAGTTAAAAAGAGCCTTGGAAGGGGCTTAGTTCTCTGCAACTACTATCGCCTAATGCTTTTTTCGCCGGAGTTGTCGCTAAAATGTAACGTGTGAGAACTGATACTCATGTAGATTCTAATTGCAGGGGGCTAAATAAAATGCTAGTTTTACTCTGGACACAAAAAATGCGCTTACACAAACAGATGCAAACACTTTCACTTGCCATGCTTTTTTTCATGGCCATTTTCTCATTTTTGAAGGCAGAGGATCGTTTCAACGTTAGCGTCGGAACGACCAACCACTTGATCATTTCGGGAGCGAAAGGGGACCCGGTTGCGGAAATTTCCTCTCCCGCATTGGCCCATGCGGTCAAGCTCGGGGATCGTTCTTTTCAAGTGAGTTTTGGCCTCGACGCCACCGGGCAGTTTGCTGCGGTGTTCAGTCCCGATGCTTCCACCGGCGCGCCTCTACATTTTACGGTTTTGGGTAAAAATGTCGACGCAGACAAGGCGATTGTCACTCTGACTTTTTCCAAGAACCTGAAGAGTGTGCTGGTCGATCCCGGTTATGTCGGAATCGTCAACGTTGATTCACAGCGACTCGCTCCGCATCTGTTGGCCGATGATACCGTCGAACCGGTCTCCGTCAGTCAAATCACCAACACTCCCTTGGACCCCACGCCGATCGTTGCGGCTCCGGCGCCTCAAAGCGTTTCGGACTCCGTGACGACTGTTCCCGCGGTTACAGCCCCCGTGGCATCGGCTCCTGATTCAACTTCTGTAACGAACCCGTCGGCGGCGCCGAACGCTCCCGCCACGCTGGCTAGCCAGCTTGCGCCTTCTATCTTGGATCAGAACAAACCGGCGACCACTGCCGTTGCCGCCAACGCGGCGACGCCCTCTGGCACGACGGCTGGAGTACAAAAAGTAAAGCTCTTCTGGGCGGAGCCGGTGACGGCCCCGGATGGTACTGCGCCACAGGTCGGCCTGAATGAGATCAAACTCGTTGAAGTGCATGGCTTGGTCTCCATCACTCTACCAAGTGGAGACACCAAGAACGGCATGGAAGGAATGATTATTCCTTCGGGATCGACGGTCAAGACGATGGCGAATTCGAGCGCGGCTCTATTTATGGGGGGCATCAATTCTGCCCGCTTAATGCCGAAATGCGAACTGACGGTGACGCAATCCTTGGACGGCGCTGTCCGCAAGACTTTGATCGCCCTGGAACGTGGGCCGGTATTTTCACGCGTGGGTCAGCGTGACGGCGAGACACAGGATTTCAAGATTCAGACGCCGGAAGGCACCACGAGTGCCGAGACCGCCGAGATGCTTTCCTTCCGCGGCACTCTGGCCGACGTCCAGAACGGGACGGCGACCGCCATGAATTCCGGCCTGATTTTGGATCGGAAGCAGCTTCTGGCCTGGAATCCGACCTCCCTCAACGGGAATCATATCAGCGACATTGTTGATCCCATGTTCACCGTCTCGCCCAATCCCCTGAGCACCTATTACTTTTATCTCAAAAGTGGCGCCAATATTTCATTGGCTAATATCGAGTACCTTTATTTCCCGGGAACCTCCGTCACGCCCAGCAACGCGACGAAGATCCTGGAAAACGTGCTCGTCGCCCTTCAGCCCTTTAATTACAAGCTCCAAGCCGTAGTTTTTCGGATCAACAGCGGTATCGCCACGAAGTACGACTTGGTCTACTTTCAGAATCTTTCGAGCATCTACCTTAATACCCAATTGCCTAATCTCTTAAGTGCGGTTGGCTTAAGTGGACAGCCGCTTCCGAAGAATCTGCAGAATCTCTTCATGGGCGCATCGCTCCTGATCAATCAAGTTTTGGCACCGTTTATTACGCCCTCGCTCACGCCTTTCTAAGTTTTTTGTGGCGTATTTAATTCTGAAAGTATTCTCTGGCTCAGGCTTAAGGCAAAATATACTAAATCAATAGATTTAGCTTTATACGCGTTGCTTTACGCATAGAATTCCGGCGTGAATGCGATAGCTGTCAGGTCGGAAAAGAGCCATGATCTCGGTCCTGTGGAGATCACGCTTGAGCCTAAAAGCCTGCGGACGCCCCAGCGCCGCCGTCGCATCCTGCCCGGATTTCACCTCACGCTCGGGTTCACGATTTTCTATCTCAGCGCCATTGTCTTGATTCCGTTGGGCGCGCTTTTGTTGAAGACGGTCACACCCACGCAAGATTATCCCACGGTCTTCAAGGTCATCGGGCACGTTTTCAGCGTCGCCACCGATGTCCGGGCGCTTGACAGCTATCGACTGAGTTTTGGCCTCTCCTTCGCTGCCGCGCTGATCAATGGCTTCTTTGGATTTATCGCGGCGTGGGTATTGGTGCGCTATCGATTTCCGGGCCGAACGATTCTCGATGCGCTGGTTGATTTGCCTTTCGCCATGCCGACTTCGGTGGCTGGACTGGCGCTGACGCAGGTTTTCTCGACGAATGGCGGTTACATTGGCCAGGTTCTCTTTCATTGGTTTGGCTGGCGCATCGCCTACACGTCGTGGGGAATTCTGGTGGCGTTGACCTTTATCGGCTTTCCCTTCGTCGTACGGACGCTTCAGCCGGTCCTCGGCGAACTTGCTTCGGAAGTGGAAGAGGCGGCGGCGTGCCTGGGTGCAAATCGCTGGCAAACGTTCCTCCGCGTGATCCTTCCTGCGGTGCGTCCGGCGCTTTTGACCGGCGTGATGCTGGCCTTTGGCCGGGGGGTGGGGGAGTACGGCAGCATTGTTTTCATTTCGAGCATGATTCCTTACGCGACGGAAATCACGCCCCAGTTGATCATCATCAAGCTGGAGGAGTTTGACTATGTCGGTGCGGCCGGACTGGGATTGGCCATGCTCGTCATGTCCTTTGCCATTGTGAGCACGGTCAACCTGGTGCAGTACTTCGCCGCGAAGAAGAGGGGGATCGCGTGAAGCGGGCGACGAGCGATCACTGGCTGATGCGCTGGTTCTTCATCGGGATCGTGTGCGCCTTCATTCTTTTTTTTCTGATCTTTCCGGTCTGCGTGATACTTATCGAGGCGCTGCGGGGCGGCATCGCGCTTTATTTTTCGGCTTTGTCCGCGCCCCACAGCGTGAGTGCGATCCGCTTGACGCTCCTGGTGGCGCTGGCGGTGGTGCCGATGAACACGATTTTTGGGGTCTGCGCGGCATGGGCGGTGACGCACTTTAAATTTGCCGGCAAGGCGCTGCTGATCTCGCTGATCGAAATCCCGCTCTGGGTTTCTCCGGTCATCGGCGGTCTGGTCTACGCGCTGTTGTTCGGGCGGCAGGGATTGCTGGGCACGTGGCTGGATACGCACCGGATACAAATCATGTTTGCTTATCCGGGCATCGTGCTGGCCACGGCATTTGTGACTTTTCCCTTTGTCGCGCGTGGGCTGATTCCGCTCATGCAGGCGCAGGGCAGTGCCGAGGAGGAAGCGGCGCTGACGCTGGGGGCCAATGGCTGGCAGCTTTTCTGGCGTGTCACCTTTCCGAAAATCAAATGGGGCGTCCTTTATGGAATGATTTTATGCAACGCGCGCGCCATGGGCGAGTTTGGCGCGGTCTCGGTGGTGGCGGGAAGTGTCGATGACCGGATCACCATGCCGCTTCAGGTCGAGCAGTACTATCTCGACTTCAACCTGCCGAAGGCTTTTGCGCTGGCTTCCATTTTGTTGCTCTTGTCCGCCGTTACCCTGGCGATCAAAATTGGTCTTGAATGGCGTCGGCTCGCGCCCAACATCGTCCGCCCGCATTGATTCATCATGAGTGTCGCCGTCCGCCATATTTCCAAGCAATTCGAGTCCCGTGGACAGCGGGCCGTGGCCGCGCTGCGCGACGTCTCGCTTGAAGTTAAAACGGGTGAATTGCTCGCGCTGCTGGGGCCGAGCGGCAGCGGAAAGACGACTCTGCTGCGCGTTATTGCCGGGCTCGAAATTCCTGACGCGGGCGGGGTCACCTTTATGAGTGAGGATGTCACCGACAAAAGCGCCTACGAGCGGCGGGCCGGCTTTGTTTTCCAGTCCTACGCGTTATTCCAGCACATGAACGTGTTCGAGAATATTGCCTTCGGGTTGCGCGTGCTGCCGGGGAAGAAACGACCCAATGCGGAGGCGATCGCGAAACGGGTCAGCGAGCTTCTGCAGTTGATTCAACTCGAAGGTTACGAGAGGCGATTGCCGTCGCAGCTTTCGGGCGGACAACGCCAGCGCGTCGCCCTGGCCCGGGCCCTGGCCATCGAACCGCGCGTGCTGCTGCTCGACGAGCCCTTCGGCGCTCTCGACGCGAAGGTGCGCAAAGACCTGCGCAAATGGTTGCGCCATTTCCACGACCAGACTCACCTCACTTCGCTCTTCGTGACGCACGACCAGGAAGAGGCATTCGAGCTGGCGGACCGCGTCGTTATTTTTAACGAAGGGCGCATCCAGCAGATCGGGACGCCGACGGAGTTGCGCGAGAACCCGACCAATGATTTTGTGCGGGCCTTCCTGGAAGTGTAAGTCCGGAGAACGAATCAGGGAGCTGGGGCGGTGGAGTTACCGAGGGTCAGGCCGGTGACCTTGAAGGCGCACGACCCCGAGACGGAGGAGGGGACGGTGATGCGGAGCCCCGAGTCGGTCTGGGTGAATTCGACCTGATCGGAGCTGCCCAGGAGTTCGACCTTCGAGACAGTCCCAGCCGCTTTGCCGCTGCCCAGGTCGGCAATGGTGATTTCACTGCCTGGCTTGTCCATGGCGATGACGTACAAGGTGTCGCCCTTGGTCGTGTAGCGGATATTCTTGCCGTCACCAAAAGTGGTCCAGGGACGGGTGCCATAGATGGCATCGCCATTTGTTTCGAGCCATTTGCCCACGCCGAGAAGGCTGTCCTGCTGGGCTTGGGGAATCGTGCCATCGGGCAGGGGCGAGATGTTCAGGAGAAGGTTCCCGCCTTTGCTTACCGTGTCGATGAGCTTGTGCAGGACGGTGTGGCTGTCGGATACCTTCATGCCGGTGCTATAGCCCCAGGTGCTGCCGATGGCGTCGTCCACCTGCCAGGGACCGGGACGGATGGTGGAGGGGGAGCGGGCGCCGACTTTCTCGAAGTCGGCGATCGAGCCGATTTGTTTGGTGTCATCGTTGCTTGGCGCATAGGCGACGAACTTGGTGGTCAGGGACACGTCCTTGCCCCACGTTTTGGCCCGGTTGTAGTAGTAGGCGGCGACGTGGAGTTTGAGGGGGTCAAGGACGCGGAGGTTGACGCCGTTGTCGAACCAGAGGAGATCGGGCTGATACTTGTCGATCAGTTCGAGGTTGCGGTTGACCCAGTCCGTGAGGAATTTTTGCATGGCAGCGGGGCTGCGGTCGGCATAGTGATAGAAATCGGCCCACTTGGGATCGTAGAGGTCGGCATTGGCCGCCTTGAGGCGCGCGTCGACTTCGGGGGTGGGATTGATGAAGGTGAAGTTTTCCATGCCGTGGTTGGAGACGCCGAATTTAAGGCCCTGTTTGCGGACGGCGGCGGCGAGGTCGCCGATGAGGTCGCGCTTGGGGCCCATTTTCATGGCGTTGAAGGGAGTAACAGCACTGTCCCAGAGGGCAAAGTTGTCGTGGTGTTCGGCGCAGGGGACGACATATTTGGCGCCGGCTTTTTTGAAAAGTTCCGCCCACGCATCGGGATCCCATTTCGCGGCGGTGAACTGGGGGATGAAGTCTTTGTAGCCGAAGGTTTCCTGAGGACCGAAATGCTGGATGTGCCAGGCGCTTTCAGAAGCGTACATGTGCTTTTCATACCACTCTGCGGCTGAAGGGCCGTGGGCGGGGACGGAGTAGATCCCCCAGTGCATGAAGATGCCGAGCTTCGCATCCTGGAACCAGGCGGGGGTCTGGTAATTTTTTTGCAGGGAATCCCAGGTCGGCTGGAAAGGGCCGGGGGCCATGGGCGTCGTGACGGCGGCATCTGCGGCAGCGACGATCTCCGGGGTTGCGGGCGGTCCCATCACGCCGTAATCGTACAATTTGGAATCGGGAACGCCGCCGTGATCGGGTTTGGGAAGTTCTTCCGAAAAAAGCGTCGCCTTGAAGACGAAAAGCAGCAGGGCGATGAGGGGGAGAGGGAACGTTGAGAGGGACAAGCGCGACATGGTGTTATTTCTAGCCTCGTCGCTTTGGAATATAAATCATATTTGTGCAGATAGAGGGGAATGGCGGAACCCGATTAACAGAATGAGTGCGTTTTTGACTTCATTTTTGCTGACAAATGCATCGGCAACTATAAGTTGTAAAAATGGCATCCAACATTTTCCCTCGTTTGCTCGCATGTTTCTTTCTTTCTCTTGTTGGCGTCAGAGCTGATGACACAACCCCGGGAATGGATTTTAAGGCCACGCCGCTCGATGCGCAGGCCGAAAAGATGCAAACCGGTAAATTTGAGCCGACCTGGGACTCGCTCAAGCAATACCAGGTGCCCGATTGGTACCGCAACGCCAAGTTTGGCATCTGGGCCCACTGGGGACCCCAATGCGAACCCGAGGATGGCGATTGGTATGCCCGGAAAATGTACCAACAGGGAAGCAAGGATTATAATGATCACCTGGCGAAATATGGACACCCCTCGGTTTCGGGCTTCAAGGATGTGATCCACGTCTGGAAGGCGGAGAACTGGGACCCGGATAAACTGGTGGCGATGTATAAGGATGCAGGAGCGCGCTTCTTCGTTGCGCTGGCCGATCACCACGATAATTTTGATAACTGGGACAGCAAATATCAGCCATGGAACTCGGTCAACATGGGGCCGCAGAAAGATCTGATCGGTGGCTGGGCCAAGGCGGCGCGCGACAATGGCCTGCCGTTTGGCGTCAGCGTCCATGCCGCCCATGCCTGGAGCTGGTACGAACCGGCGCAGGGTTCCGATAAAACGGGCGACAAGGCGGGTGTTCCCTACGATGGCAAGATGACCAAGGCCGACGGCGTTGGCCAATGGTGGAATGGCTATGACCC
>Ga0302319_10016504_pt1 | contig 13610 bp, 12 predicted proteins | sample Bog_T0_2_FD_203319 | JGI IMG/M metagenome (GOLD analysis project Ga0302319, IMG submission 203319) | Peat permafrost microbial communities from Stordalen Mire near Abisko, Sweden - Bog_T0_2 | ecosystem: Environmental > Terrestrial > Soil > Wetlands > Peat | place: Sweden: Abisko, Stordalen Mire...
GGCGCACTCTTGTAGACCATTACGTCGGGCCCGGACGCTGGCATTTGCGCATTCGACGGGTCTGGAAAGACGGCAGCGAGCAGTCCGGTGATTAAACAGGCTTGCAGCCATCGTGCTTTGTGCCTTGAACACGGGCGCATTCTCTGAGTCTATCTCCGATCGTAGATAACCGACGGAACTTGGCGAGTTCCAACAGTTGAACGTTGTGACGTATTATCGTCCACCGGTATCCAAGGGTTAGCAATACCTGGCGGAGATGGACACCGACTGCGGATTCATTTTAGTGAACAGATAACGGATCGCCGGTCGCGTGCTCACGAATCTGATACTTCAGAAAATCATGCACAGCGGTCCTTGCAGACCGGTCTCTCGTGTCGATGACGACACGCGCGCCATCGGGCGTTTCTTCATACGTGTATCTGATCCGCGACTTCCTCTCGCGCATGATCGGCACGCCCGGCGGCACTTCCGCATGAGTGGCAATCGGGCCAGTAAAGACACCGTCAGAAAACTCCTGGGAAATGCTTCTCAGATGGTCGCGGATCTGTTTGAGTGAGTCTTCATCGGCGCTCTGTTTTACGTGGACCTCGATACTGCCTCCGGTTTTGGTCAGGTGAAAGTGATGGCTGACCCTGTCCTGGTCGAAGCCCATCGCCGCATCGCCCCGCTTTTTCATTTCGGCGTCTGTGCTCATCTGTTTCATATGCTCTTCATGTGACATCGCTGGCGGCATGGACGGGTGGTCCTGCCCGGGCGCAAGGGCGACAAAGGCTGTCGTCGAAAAGATGGCAAGCATCGCGAGGGAACTGTTCATGGGCCGTCGTCTCTGTTTGTGAGGCATGTTTCGAGCGTAGACCCTGTAACGATTCCAAGGTCAAGGACTATTTTGATTAGCTGCGACAGCCTTTTGTGCTCAGGCGCGTCTAAAGGTGCAGAATGGAAAATCAGCGGTTGCGGATAGGCGAGCTTGCAGAACGTTCTGGCGTGAGTGCAGACACGGTCCGGTACTACGAGAGGATTGGGCTCATGCCCAAGGCCGCGCGTACGCCCGCCGGCTACCGTGAATACAGTGAATCCGCGATTGATCGAGTGCGCCTGGTTCAGAATGCCTTGCGGTTTGGGTTTTCGCTCAAACAGGTGACGGCGTTTCTTGGCGTTCGGCGCGCGGGCGGCGCGCCTTGCAAGAACGTACGCGCAGCGGGGGCCCTGATCCTTGAGGCCATCGAACGCCAGATTGCCGAACTTACGGTGTCTCGCGAGTCGGTCAAGAAGACCCTGAAACTGTGGGACTGGCAGCTTTCGCAAACGCCGGAAGGAAGACCAGCTCTTCTGCTCGAAGCTCTGCCTGCCGGCAAAGGGCAATCTCCGGTCGGCCGCCGTAGCCTTGTTGGCAGGAGATCGGGACAACCGACCGAGAGTCGGAGCCCGGATCGCGAGCATTGACCGATCAGATCTCTCGCTGCGGAATTCGATGTATAAATCCCGCCTCTCTTCACGACGCCGCTTGCAGCCAACCAAACACCTGGCAGAGCCGCCCGTTTCCCTCCGGACCTGAGCACCTTATGGAACATGCGGTTGCGCTGATGCCGGTGAACCTGATTCGGGATGAACAGGCAGCAGCCAATACCGACGGCCCATCGATCCGGGGCTGTGCTTCGAAGCGGGCAAGCGTGCTGGCATTGAACTCCGCGTCCATCCGCACTTGTTTCGACATGCCCGCGCGACCCACATGCTTGATGCCGGCCAACGTGTGGGTGACAAACATAAAAAGCAGCAGCGTAGCGGAGCTGCGAGCCAAGCTACGGGCGCTCTTTTCTGTGTTGTCGGGTGATATCGTCTTCAAACGACTGCCACGGGCATTTTCCGCCAGCATGGGTGAAGTAAGGCTAGGCCGGCCCGCGTTCCGTTAAGCCAATTTTGCGTCGCGCCGTTCCGCAAGCATCGAAGAAAATCTTGCTAACCGGGCCGCGTCTTCCATCGTCAATCTATCGTATAGTCAAACTATGGAAATGGGGAAACGATCCGAGATCCCGCCCGGCACCCTCTACATGCTGATCCTCAAATCGCTTGCCAGGCTGGGGTCGATGCATGGCTACGGGATTGCGCACCACGTCCAGCAGATTTCAGACGATGTGCTTCAGGTTGAGGAAGGCTCTCTCTACCCCGCGCTGCAGCGCATGCTCATTAAGGGTTGGGTGGTCGCCGAGTGGAAGCAATCCGAGAATAACCGGCGAGCGCGCTACTACCGCCTGACGCCGGGAGGCCGTAAGCAACTGGCCCACGAGATTCGGGAATTCGAACGCGTGATGGCGGCGATCGTTCGGGTGATCCAGCCCGCCTGAAACCACCCATGCGAGAACTTTGGCACAGACTACGCTTCCTGCTTCACCGGGGCCAGTTCGAGCGGGACCTGGACGAAGAGATGCGCCATCATCTCGCGCTGAAGGCCGCGGAAGAAGGCAGCCCGGATGCCGCCCGCCGCCAGTTTGGAAATGTCGTTTTACTCAAGGAGGATAGCCGCGCTATGTGGACCTGGAACTTCGCCGAGCAATTCGTGCAGGACATTCGCTACGCCCTTCGGACCATGGCCGTGAACCGGCTGTTTGCCGCAATGGCGGTTCTTTCGCTCGCGCTGGGCATCGGCGCCAACACCGCCATCTATAGCTTTATGGACGCGGTGATGCTACGCGCCCTGCCGGTGTCGCATCCCGAGGAACTCGTGGTCTTCAAGTGGACGGCGAAAGGCCGGACGACGGTGGTCCACAGCCTGCACGGCAGTAACTCCGAGGATGACAGCGGGAACTCCACCAGCCCCAACTATCCCTTCGCCGCCTTCGTGTCCCTTGGCGCCAGGAACGACAAACTCACCACGCTGTTCGCCTACGCCAACGCCTGGGGCCTCAACCTCACCGCCGGAGGGCAGGCGGAAGTGGCCGGCGGCCTGTACGTATCCGGTGGATTCTTCACCGGGTTGGGCGTGCCACCCGCCGCGGGACGTTTGATTTCCGCCGAGGATGACCGCACCGGCGCGGCCCCGGTGGTCGTGATCGCGTATCCGTACTGGCAAACGCGCTTCGCGGGCAAGGCCGATGCCATCGGGAAGACCATGTTGGTGAACAATATGCCCGTCACGATCGTGGGCGTCACGGCGCCCGGCTTTTTCGGGGTGGACCCGGGAAGCAATCCTCCGGTGTTCATCCCCTTGCACGCCGCGCCGTCATTATCCCGGCACCCGGCCGAAGAGGAGCGAAGCGACTTCTTCGACAAGAACTTCTATTGGGTGGAGATGATGGGCCGCCTGCGGCCCGGCGTCTCCATCGAGCAAGCCCAGGCCCAGATGGCCGCGCGGTTTCATTCCTTTGCCGCCGGCACCGCCGCCAACAAGCAAGAAACGGCGAACCTGCCGGCGCTCCGGTTGGAGGAAGGCGGCTCCGGCATCGATTCGCTCCGGCGGGAATATTCCAAACCGCTGTTCGTGCTCATGGCCATGGTCGGCCTGATCCTCGCCATTGCGTGCGCCAACATTGCCAATCTGCTGCTGGCGCGCGCCACCGCCCGCAGACACGAGATCGCGCTGCGTCTCAGCTTGGGCGCCGGTCGTTGGCGAATCGTCAGGCAATTGCTGACCGAGAGCCTGCTGCTGTCCGTTCTGGGCGGATTGCTCGGGCTGCTGGTGGCCTATTGGAGCATCCAGTCCATCACGTGGCTGATCGCCAACGGACGCGATGATTTCACGCTCCGCGCGGTTCTGAATCTGCCGGTCCTGGGCTTCACGCTGGCGCTGGCCCTGCTGACGGGCCTGGTCTTTGGGCTGGTGCCTGCCATTCAAGCTACCAAGGTGGATCTTACCCCCGCGCTGAAGGAAACTCGCGCCAGCGCGCCGCATGGAAAGCTCTCGCGCTTTGGAATCTGCGTGGGCGCCAGCCAGTTTCTGGTAGTCGGACAGGTAGCCGTCTCTCTATTGCTGGTGGTCGGGGCCGGCCTTTTTGTGCGCACGGTTTCCAACCTGCATTCGGTGCAGTTGGGCTTCAATCAGGAGAACATCCTGATCTTCAGCGTGAACGCCCGGCAAGCCGGATACAAGGACGCCGCGCTGGCGAGCCTGTACGGTAATTTGCTCGACCGCTTCCGCAAGATTCCCGGCGTTCGTAGCGGAGGCCTGTCGGACCTTCCGCTGGTGAGCTACTACTGGAACGGAACAGGCCTCAGGATTCCGGGGACTTCGCTAGGCGCCAAGGAGCTGAATACCTGCTTACTCACCGTCGATCCCTCCTTCCTCTCGACCATGCAGATCCCCATCATACTGGGGCGCGGCATTGAGGAACGCGATTTGGCATCGCCTCGCGTCGCGGTGGTCAACCAGGTATTTGCCGATAAATTTTTCGCGAATCAGAGTCCGGTGGGCCGCGCCATTGGCATCGGCGACCCTAAGGACGCCGCCGACATCGTGATCGTCGGGGTGGTTCGGGCAGCCCACTACAATTCGGTGCAGGAGAAAGAGACTCCGCCCGTCGCGTACGTTCCTTACACCCAGAGCGTTGCCGGTTTGAACCAGGTATTCTTCGAACTCCGCACCTCCGGCGATCCGCTCGCGCTCGCCGGCTCGGTCCGCCGGATTGTGGGGCGAACCAGCCCAGGCGTACCCATCACCGACGTCAACACGCAATCGCACCAGATCGATCAGACCATCGGGCAGCAGCGCACATTCGCCAGTCTGTGTACGTGTTTCGCGGTTCTGGCCCTGCTGATTGCGTGCGTGGGGCTCTACGGCACCATGGCCTACGCGGTGGCCCGGCGCACCGGCGAAATCGGCATCCGAATGGCGCTGGGCGCCGCGCGGAGAAACATCATATGGATGGTAATGCGCGAAGTTGTGGCTCTGGCCGTGGTGGGCGTGGCCATCGGTCTCGCAGTTGCGTTGGAAACCACCCGCTTCCTGGAATCTTTCCTATTTGGCACTAAGCCCAATGACCCACTTGCCATTTCAATTTCCCTCGTGATCCTGACGTGCGCCTGTATGGCGGCAGGCTACGTGCCCGCCTGGCGCGCCTCACAGACCAGCCCGATGAGCGCGTTGCGGAACGAGTGACGCCGTGTGGTCGTCGGCTGAGCTCATCCGTACTGCGCTCCGGAGGCGGGCCGCTTATGCGACGCATATTCGCGAACACGTCGCAGGGTCTGCCCACGGTTGGAGATCTTGAAATGGGGTTGCGACCTTGAGGTGGACGTCTGGTGGAGTTGTTCACGTCAATTCGGATTCTTCTGCGTTATGGCGACTTATCGTTAGGTAACAAATTCTAGGAGCGCTGCGGGTAGGTTTGACAGCTTTCCCCTATCTAGCACGGCGCTCGATGAATTCGCGTGACTGCATGTGCCCAAGTCTATGGGATAAACCACGACGTTGTCAGAATCCCACCATTTCCGCTGATAAAATTGGCGGATGAGAGTCGTTTGCTCGCACGTCGCGACTTTGGTGTTTCTCGCGCTCGCTTGCGCATTGACCGCTCAGCCTGAGCGCGATCCCGAGGATGCGTTGGCGCAGGCACGCGATAAAGTTCTCGACCGAACCGGTCACCTCCCCAACTACACGTGTATTCAGAGGGTGGACCGAACATACCTCAAACCCGCGAAGCCCTCAGTCCCGGTTCCATCCTGCGACCTATTGAGCGCCCAAAGGACTAAGAACGCCAACGCGATGATGGTCGAAGCCACGGATCGCTTGCGCCTGGATGTGAAAGTGTCGGCTGGAAACGAAATCTTTTCGTGGGCGGGCGACTCCCATTTTAGTGACGGTGATATTGGCGGACTTGCAAAAGGACCGTTTGGTACCGGGCCGTTTGGCACGTTCCTGTCCGATATCTTTACTATCCCCAATGTCAGTTTTCGTTTTCTCGGTGAGGAGCCGGCACGTGGTAAGGCCCAGTTCCTCAAATACAGCTTTCAAGTGCCGAGGGAATCCAGCCACTACATGGTGCAAGCTGGCGGCGGCTGGCGGGTTGCGGGATACGAAGGCGAGATTCAGATTGATCCCAACTCGTTTGAACTGCGCCGCCTGGTGGTTCGGACCAGCGAACTTCCAGAGGAGGCAGATGCCTGCGAGGCGACCACGGCAGTCGAATATGCAACCATCCGCATCGGAACCGGTGACTTTCTCCTCCCGCGGCAGAGCACATTGCACTTTCTGATGCGGGACGCGACAGAGAGCGAGATCTCGGCCACTTATTCCGGCTGTCGACAGTTCGTTGGAGAGGCGAAGTTGGTTCTCCAGGCGGGCGAGACGGCCCGCAAACGGCCGCCCGCTCGCGGTGCCCCGATTTCCATTCCCGCAGGGCTACCGATCATGCTTGCGCTCGAAGAGCCGATCGATTCAGATACTGCGGCGGCGGGGGATACGGTTGCGGCTCAAGTCACAAGCGCGGTGCGGGAGAACGCGTCTCGGACAGTGATCATACCCGCCGGTTCGAAGGTCCAGTGCCGCGTGGTGAGAATGGAACACCGGCTGGATTGACCACGCTATTTCTTGGTTGCACTCCAGCTCGAGACTATCGAGGTCAGCGGCATTGTGTCGCCATTCTACGCCATCCTTAGGCGCGGCGAAGCAGAGAAGACCTTGCAGACGGAGACCTCTGGTCTGATAGGACGCGGCCGTCCCATACTTCTACGACCGCGAGGGCAATCACAATTAATTGCGACGTTCACCTTCACTACCGCTGCCACTCACTACGTCATGCGTCGAGGTTATGAAATGAAATGGACCACGGTATTGGCTCCCGGATAAGTTAGTTCACAGCAGCGGCGTGGGAGGCCGCCTTGCTTGAAGGAGTCACCGTTGGCGTCACCACATTGATTTCACCGCTCGCGCGCTAGCCCGCATATCTCACAGACCGAGCGTACTGAATTAAAAACGTCGACGCGGGTTAGTTTTCCACAGCCCGTGGTCGGCCGTCGCTCCTGAAATAGGGAATTACCGACCGGAACCGGCGCAGCAAGCCGCAGGGAACGGCCGGAAGGAACTTTTTATTCAGCCCGAAGCCACTTCGATGCATAGCTCCGCACGCCCCTTGGCGTGGGTTTGAACTTCAGGCATCACTTGATGCGGAGACGCACGCTCTTTAACAGCGCAGATTATTCCAGACCTGCTGGTAGAGATCCTGCCACGGGTAACTGGAAGCCATCGAAACCCATACCTTGCGAACCGTCACTCGAATCTGTGCGCCGATCTTCAACAGTTTCGTCCGGATCGTGGCAACCTGCGCCTGCGCCAACTCCGTCGCCTTCAGGCCCAGGCGACGCAAACCGCTGACCAGAATGTACGCCATAGCCGACAGATATAAGCGCATCTGATTGGCTCGCATCGTCTCCGCACTCACACGATCTGCAAACAAGCTGAACTGCTCCTTGATACGGTTCTCCATGTCGCCGCGCGCACAGTACAGTTTTTCGTACAGGGCCTGCGCCGTCCATTGTCCGGCGCTCAGCGATGTCACCACGAAGCGCGGGTTTTCTTTGCCATCGATGTGCTCCGCCTTGGCCGCCACACGCCGCGCGCGGTCCCAGCCGCCCTGCTTCGTTTTCTTCGTACTGTATTCGAACTCGGTAAACACGCGCGCCGGAGCCCCAGTCCTCTTCCATTCTTGCGTCGCTTCATGCATCTGCTCCCCGATGATCTTCCGCAGCCGCTGATTGCGCGCCAGTCCGAAGACAAAGTCCACTCCCTGGGCTTCGCACCAACTCATCAGTTCGTTGCGGCAGAAGCCGGAGTCTCCACGCAGAACGATTTTCACTTCCGGCCACGCGGCCCGAATCTGCGCCACGATTCGTCGAATCTCCTGTAGGCTGCCAAACGAAGCGTCATGGTTGGCTTCTCTGAGCCGCGCGCAGAGAATGTGATCGCCGCAAAACACGTACAGCGGGAGATAGCAATAGTTGTCGTAGTAGCCGTGAAAGAAGCGTCCTTCCTGCTTGCCATGCAGCGGCAGGTCGGTGGTGTCCACGTCCAGGACAATCTCCGCCGGGGCCTTCTCGTGGGACTCCAGGAACAGCTTCACCAGCAGTTCATCCATCCCCTCTTTCCAGAACGTGATCTTCTTGTACCGGTCCTTGGCGCCGGTGCCCAGTTCCATCCGGTTCAACGTGCTCTTGCCCGCCAGCGGTTCATTCAGTTCCTCCCGACCAGCCAGGATACCGAAGACCGGATCCTTCCGCAGTTGCTCGTGATCGTTGATGTCTTCGTAGCCCAGCGCCAGGCCGTAGATTCTCTGGGAGAGCATCTCCTGGATGGAATGATTCACCATGTGCTGATTCCGGCCGTCGAGAAAACACTCAGACAGTCGAGACAGCAGGTTGAGACGCTTGTCGGTCTGGCGCAGCAGGAACGCGCCGCCATCGGAGCTGATCGTCCCGCCGTCGAAACGGGCCACGATTTCCCGCCTTCCGCAGGCTTCAAATCCGAAGCTGGATTGGTTACACTCTGTCATAGCGAAGGCCGTCCTCTCTTTGGCGCAAACTGTTGTGTGGAAACTCAGTTATGCCATAGACGGGCGGCCTTTGCCAATAGTTGGTGAGATTTGCGGGCTAAATCCGATGCCGTAGGCAGCGCGTTTCTGTTTGGAGCGGCACGGAGGCCAGAGAGTGGCTAGGAAGCTGCTAAGGCCAACGCCCGACGACGACGCCAGGAACGCCACCACCGGGCACACAGCAGCCAGACGGACACGTTGACGGCGGTCTCCACCACGACCATTACGGCGGTCGTCTGGATCGGCGTCAGCGGCGCATTCCAGAGAACCTTCTCCGTCAGCCACAGAGACACCAGTCGCCCCGGCAGCATGACGACCATTCCAGCGACCCACAGAGCAGGCCCCAGAGCCGACTTCATGCGAAGCCCAGCCCAAGGCCCAACGTCGCCGAAGACCTGCACCGCCACGAAGACGACCCACGCTTTCCGGCTCATGGCTAGAGATGGAAGCCCGGCGGTGCAGCTTCCACTGAAGAGATGCCGGTGACGGTGAAGCGGAACCGAGCCACATCTGGCCCGTAGCGGTCAGCTCCGCTCTCGAACGTACCAGTCACCTTTACGTGTGCTGGCTTGCCTTTGCTCAGGAACTTCCGGAGATGCTTCCCGTTCGGTAGGGATTCCCACCCCTGCGACAGTATGGCTTGCACTGAGACATCCGACTGTTCCGTGGGTTTGCACGATAGGCTGTACAGCGCCAGAGAGTGCTCGCTGGGGAACAGGATTCCTTCGACGGTCAGCACCTTCTGGTTGTATCCAGAAGGCGACGCCACCACGTCGCAGAGGTTCACCGCTGCGGGCTGCTGTTGCGCGTGGACTGAGGCCGCTGTTTGCAAGATGATCCCAAGCATAACGACCCTGACTACCGAACTTCTATGGTTGCTCATCTTCGGGCGGAGCTCCTGGCCCACGATTTCCCGCCTTCCGCAGGCTTCAAATCCGAAGCTGGATTGGTTACACTCTGTCATAGCGAAGGCCGTCCTCTCTTTGGCGCAAACTGTTGTGTGGAAACTCAGTTATGCCATAGACGGGCGGCCTTTGCCAATAGTTGGTGAGATTTGCGGGTTAGAGAGCCGCCAAGGCTCGGGAACATTTGTCTCCCGTTCCTTACCGGACCAGTTGCTCTCCTGCGAGTACCGGGGCGCAACGCCGGACGAGACCAGCTCCAGCCCGCGCCATCTGTCGAAAGTCTCGGCGCTCCTACCCAGCCGCGTCTCCCAGCCGTGGACACTCCACGCCGGGGCCTTTAGCGTGGGCCAACTCGCATTTGATCATTTCCCTTTCCAGATTTGGTCGAGCCTTCTGGCGCGTCACGCGCGTAAAGTGAGTGCCCGCTCTCTGAACTATGGCGAGTCGTTGGGTTCCAAGGAATTTCGCGAAACCATCGCCACGTATTTGCGAACATCGCGCGCCGTCCATTGTGAGGCGAGCCAGATCATGGTCGTTAGCGGGTCCCAACAGGCTCTGGATCTTGTGGCGCGCGTTCTTCTCGATCCGGGCAGCCCGATGTGGGTTGAGGAACCGGGATACGGGCTGATGCGTTATGCGTTTGCGCTCGCCGGTTGCCGGCTGATTCCTGTTCCCGTGGATAGCGAGGGGATGCACGTGGCTGCCGGCGTGCGCCTCTGCTATACGGCCCGCGCCGCCTACGTGACGCCCTCGCATCAATTCCCGCTCGGCGTGACCATGAGCGCCTCGAGGCGCCTCCAGTTACTCGATTGGGCACACAACGCAGGCTCCTGGATTGTGGAAGACGATTACGATAGCGAGTATCGATATGAAAGTGTGCCCATCGCGTCTTTGCAGGGCCTCGATCGGGGTTCTCGCGTCATCTATATTGGGACCTTCAGCAAGACGCTCTTTCCATCGCTGCGCCTCGGGTACATGGTGATTCCGACGGACCTGGTGGAGCGGTTCGAAGCGGTTCGCCGGGCGGTCGACATCTGCTCACCTCAGTTCACTCAAGCCGTGCTTGCTGACTTTATCGATCAAGGGCACTTCGCGCGCCATATTCGTAAAACCCGCCTTGTGTACGGCGAGAGAAGAAGCGCGCTAGCTCATGCCATACGTCAGGAGTTTGGCGACCGGCTCCAAATTGTAGGGGGTGAAGCCGGCATGCATCTCACTGTCATTCTGCCTCCCGGGAGCGACGATCAGGAACTCTCAATCCGCGGCGCGGAGGAGAATCTATGGCTCTGGCCGCTTTCGGCTTCGTATTTCGGGAAGCCCGCCCATCAGGGTTTCATCCTCGGTTTCGGAAGCACAAAAACTGCGGACATTCCCGACGCGGTCCGTCGCTTGAAGGAGCTCCTCAAGTGATCGAGGGCGAACGGGCAGACGACCGCGACTGCTTCGGCGCTGGCGAGTCTAATCGGCAATCCCGGGATTCGGCGGGTCAATGCCCAGCGCCGTCGCGAGCGCAGTGAGGTGATCCTGCTCCTGCACCAGAATGCCGCGCAGACTTTCCGCAATCGCGAATTCGTTGAGTTCATCGGCCTGCTTGACCCGGCGGCGGTAGTGCCTGATGGTCTCCCGTTCATTGTCGAGGTCAAACTGGAGCATCTCTTCCGCCTTCTCCGAAGTCTTTACAGGCTTCGGAGTCACAGACGGCATCCCGCCCAAGTAATCGATGTGGTTGGAAAGTTGGAGCGCGTGGTCCAGCTCTTCTTTCGCATGAACCACAAGCTCGTCGGCAATGTTCATGTAGGCGGCGCCCTTGAGCACCTGGGAATAGTTCACATAAGCGATAATCGCCTGATATTCACGGGAAAGGTCTTCATTGAGAGCATCGATCAGTTTCTCACGCGTCATATGGGTCTTGGCAGCGTCGGACATGGGTTCTCCCGCCGCCCGATTTTCGCATCGTAGCGGCGCGTTCCCAGTATATTCAATCACGCGACGACGGTGGTCGGGGGCGCAACCTCGAACGGGGTGAGTGTACCCGCCGCGAGCAGGGCTTGCCGCCGCTGGATCTCGAGCGCCATCAACTGTACTTGCAGGCCGGCCTTTTGGGCTTCCGCCTGGTCGCGTTCGAGCTTAATGATGGTTGCCTGCTCCAGTTCCGGATCGAGCGCGCAGCAGTGCGCGAGTTCGGGGTCATAGACCACGCCATCCGTCGGGATGGTCAAAACGGTGGGCTGTTGAGTGATCTCGCCAATCGCCGGCAATGTCTTCAGGATCGCTTCCACCGCCGCCCGGTATTGAGATTCCACCTGAGAGACCTGCGCCGGCGTCAGCACCGCCGACACATAGTTTCCCACCGTCACCTGGAACGTCACCGCGGTCACCGTCGTCGTGCTCGTGTACACGTCCAGCACTTTTCGCACGAAGTAATTCACGGCGTGGCACTGGTTGATGTTGACCAACGTTCGCTGCGTGGTGGAAACGGTTTCCGCGTCTTCATAGCTGCTGACTGTGATGGATCGCTGCAGATCGGTATATTGCGAAGCCTGCTGCGCCAGAGAAAGGAACTGATTGGCGCTTGTCTGGCTCGACAAATCGACCGCGGAACTGGACCCCGAAGAATTGCTGTTGCTGGATCCGCCGCTCGCGCCGCCAAGTCCAAATATGCTGAAACCGCCTCCGGCCGAGGAACTGGAACTCTGCGATTGATTATTCAAAACCTGAATCAACGCGCTGGAATCGTTCGAGTTCTGCTGCTGGTACAGTGCCGATACAAACTGCGCGAATGTCGTTTGAACGGAATACCGCTCTGTTTCCGACGTCGTGCGGCGATACCGGTCACTTTGATATAGAGTCATTTTCTCGCCCGGCAGAAGCGTGAGCGTGTAAGCCAGTCCCCCATGTTGCTTGCCAGTTAGGCAAAGCGCGTGCGTATAGGTCACGGTAATGTTAACGAAGCCGCGCCCAAAATCTCCGGTTACCGGCGTGGCGCTTCCCAGACCAACGGTTGTGTTCTTGGTTTCAGTGAAGATGGTGCAGCTCGGCTCCGTTCTCCATGGTGGATCGCAGGGGCTTTCGCAGCAGACGTCCTGCGTCGGCAATATTACTGGTATGGTTCCGTCGGCCGGATCTTGAGTTGGTGTCGAATCGTTTTGTGTTGGCATTGTTTTTCCTGTGTACTCTTTTTCTGTGTGCACCCCAGATTGGGGTCGCAGAATAGTGAAGCATGGATCGGGAACGTTTCACAGATGCCGCCGCCAAGTGGAGAAGCCTTCCCGTTTCACTAAGGGACCCTTTTGTGGAAGGCCCCGCGATGTGTTTCGCAGAAAGCAAGCGGACGTAACAGTCAGGGTATGAATCGGTTCCGTCGCGCGATTTCGACCCGATCACCGTTAAGTGTGCACGAATCCCGTTATGCGGTTGCTGAGTCGTGGCCGATCTGGCTGACCTGGAAGCGCAGCGCCACTTTAGCTTTGTTCTGATGGGAAGACGGCGGCTGACCTTGTAGCAGGCCCAGTTCCAGGATGATGCTACTGGACTTGTACTGGCGCGGCGCGCAGTTCTGCGATGAAGTCCTCCGCCACCAGTTGGAACCGGATTGCAGGGATGCCAGCCGGCAACTCGGCCGCGGCGATCCTGTCGGCGGCCACGATGTCGCACGATGCGAGACCATCCTTCCACTTTGGATCGCGGGGATTGTGGTGTGTCACGGAATCCGGCGGGAAGCCGAGGGCGGCTAACAGCTTCAACGACCAGTGATGAATCTCATCCGAGCGGGAGACCACCGCGATGAGAACGGGACCTGGCGGCCGGATCTGACCCGCGACCACGTCCTGGATGGTTTTGAGCCGAATGACACGGTTCGGAAAATTGGCCGGGACCTTTGCCAGGTGGGCCGCCGTGATGAGAGCCAACTGGTCTTCCGCGGGCTTCTGGAGCAGGCGTCTGATCGACGTGAAACGGACAGGCGCCCCCAGGCCTTCGCTGATTTCGGCGGCCAACACCTGCGCGAACTCGAGGTCGGGGTCGGCAACGACCAGGGAGCGCGGGTGCGCCAGCGAAGAGAACCGGGCGAGAGCATCCTGCAGTTCGGCGAGAGTAAAGCCCTGCGCCGCGCCTGCCGCCACGAAAGTGCGGACCAGATCGTCCCGCGGATCTTCCGATTTCTGGAGACCGGTGGGCCGGACAAAGACGC
>Ga0302319_10016505_pt1 | contig 13609 bp, 23 predicted proteins | sample Bog_T0_2_FD_203319 | JGI IMG/M metagenome (GOLD analysis project Ga0302319, IMG submission 203319) | Peat permafrost microbial communities from Stordalen Mire near Abisko, Sweden - Bog_T0_2 | ecosystem: Environmental > Terrestrial > Soil > Wetlands > Peat | place: Sweden: Abisko, Stordalen Mire...
TTAGAAAGTGTGGCCTCTGTAATCTGGCTAACATCGGGCTTTTCACAAGCCTTCTGTCTAAACCAATCAGTGAAGTAGCCTAAAATTTCATCTCCAAAAGCTCCCGTGAAAAGAGGGCGAATCTTACCTGTGTACAGACCAGGCTGACCTGCTGTGGTTGGCTTATCTGCACGCTCAGATTCGTGTGCTATAAGGATCACATCGCATTTTAACGATTTTAAGCCTTCCATGATTTGGCCGAAATATTTTTTCTTTACTTGCCACTCAGCAAATTCATCTATCTTGCCAGCCTTAGTAAGGAAGGAGGTTTTGTTAATTTCAAACCAAGCATGATAAGCATTCTGTAATGTAGTACATCCATCAACTATCAATGTTTGTTCTGCCTCAATTTTTTGAGCTTCTGTCTCAAGCCATTCTGCAAGTTTATCTTTCATGTCGTGAAGATACTTACAGAACTTACTATCAAAGAATGGTATCTCTACAACATCCTTGCGCCCTTGATGTGCTTTAAGTCCTTTGTCAAGATTTAGTACTATTGGATTAGGAAAGGTTAGTGCTGCCCAGGTCTTGCCTGTGCCACCATAACCTTGTATGCCTAAACGAGTTTGTTGTTTGGCTGTCGCCTTGTCTAATGTATAACAGTTGGGTGGGATGTAGATCATACTTTCATTCTTCCTATGATTAATTTAATTTGTTGTTCTAAGTATTCTAAATCTTTGCTATTGTCAATGGTAGCAATTGGAGTATAAAGAAGACTAATCTCTGATAGATGTTTATCCTCTCTGTTGCTAGGGCGGTTTACCTTAAATATGTAGGCACCTAGGATCTTCATTATACTGTACTCATTTTCAAATCTAACGTCAGGAGCTATTATTAGATTATTATTAGGCTGTTCCTTAAGAGCAAGAGCCATCTTAACAAGCCATTTATCTATCCAATAATTAGTATTAGTAGATCTCCTATACTCCGTCCCCCACCATTGCAACAGCCCACGATATAAAGTCTTGTGCAATTCAAGATGACCACGAGTTATCTTCATAGTCTCACAGACTTCATCTTTTAGAGAATCAGCAAAGGCAATCTCAGTGTATTTATAAATTGATAACTGCTCGCTAAAGATACGAGCTACAGTACTCTTGCCAGATTGTTTGGCACCGGCTAATCCTATTAGTATGTTCATTGTTAGATTTTGATGCCACAACGTTGCCATTGTCCGTTGAGGAAGATTTCGTTTTTATCTAAAACTTCCTTGTAACTATACTGACACCCTGCAAAACAAAGATACTTATCTCCCACCTCTATAATAGAAGCCCTAAAGTAAGTCCAGTAAGAATCACCAATGTTTACTCGCACGGTACATCCACACACTCCAAGATTTGCAGCTTCGGCTTGTGTCCAAGGACGATAGGCTGTCTCTGGTACGTTAATAAGATCTCTTGGGTCATCTTCTATTTTTGAGGCAAAGCATTTACCGTCTTTAGTGTAGCTTACATTATTCTCACATTCTTCATTGTTATTTATACAGACCTTTACCAGGGCCACAATGGGGTAAGATGATTTTACATCAGTGGCAATAATCCTGGCGGGTCTTCCGTCTCGTGTTTGTACTGGTTTGTTAATATCAAGTTTATTCATATAGTTATTGTTTATAATCCGGAGTAGTTTGTTAAGGTCAAATTTATTCATATGTTTGTTTATAATCCAGAGTAGTTTAGTGGATTAAATTTTTGCACTTTAAATTCTCTGGAAAGAATTGCCTTAGATTGTTCTTCTTTCACAGAACATGCCACAAAGAAAGGACACAGACCATACTTTCTATCACAAGCCCCGGAGAGAATTCCCTCTTTGGGCCAAAGGTTTTGAGCTACCTGCGAGGACAGTCGCTTTATAAAGGTATTCAATAATGACTCAAAAGCGTTTATATCAGAATCGTCAAATACAAATACTTCTGATCGTTCACAACTAGAATCATTAGAGTCTGGTTTTATAAAGATAGCATCAATAAGAGTGCCAACAGTTCCAGCACTAAGCTTACCAAGTTGAGACTCTGGATAACACTTAGACATTAATTTAAGTGCTAATGTATAGAATCTAAGTTGTTTAGACATTCTATAGGGGAAAAAGAAACTTTTCTTATCCCATGTAGATGTTGTTTTCCAGTCTCGAATAGCTACTATTCCATTTTTTATCTTTCCAATGGAGTCTATTGTTCCTTCAAGATTAACTGTTATGAACTCGTCCTTATAATATGGAAATGAAAATGTAAGCTCAGTAGCTGGGCGGACATAATGTCCTGCACCTTTGCACCAAGGGCAAGTACTACCTTCACTGAATTCTTGCCCTAGAACCATTCCCTTTCCACCGCAATTCCAACATTCAAGGTCAAGCATCAAAAGACTAAAATCTCTGTCTTCCATTATCCACCTTTCCAATATACCAAAAGCAACAGAAATCATATGCCTTTGATCGTCAAGATGGGGAGACTTAGTTTTAGATACTTTAGGTTGGTTAAACTTTCTAATCGCTGCTTGCATAGCAGTAGGTATGTGTCCATTTGTCTTGAACATCATATCTATATATGCGTGTACTGCTTCACCATATACAATGTTAGATGAAGATGCATGTTCTTTAAGGCCATCTATAACTGTATACTTAAAGTCAAGTAGACAGCCAGAATGTGAAAGAGCAGAACTGCTCAAATTAATTGTTATCATTTCTTCTTCCTTTTAAGTAAGCTATCTTCTAGTCCCTCAATACCAAGATCTTTTGCAAGTTTAAGACCAGCTAATAGCTTAGGGTTTGTTTTTGCTAAAACTTGTTGCTGTTTAACTACAGCATTTGATGCTCTCTCTGGGCGTGTAATGTCAAACATAGGAGCAAAGAATTTTTCTAACTCTTCATCTGTCATTTTTTCTAGTGTAGCAGCATCACACTCACAGAGTTCTTCAAGCGTCATACTTTCAATATCTTTACAGATTGATTGGTTACACTAATCATAAGCCCTTCGACTCCTGAAAGCTCCATCTTAATTTGTTCTACTTGTTGATTAGTTAGAATAAGCCCTTCTTTGATAAAGGGATCTTTAACCCCTTGTATCTCAAGCCAGGTATCCATGGTCTCCATCCACCTTGGCCTGGTCTTGAGAGTATCTTCAGAAATTACTTCAGCACCATCACCCACATCTTCTGCCTTCTGATAGCGCATGATAACGCCTATGCCCGCTCTGCGGGTTATATCAATGGACTCTTTCCATTCTTTATATATCCCATTAGGGTCTAAGTTATCCAACAGATAACCAATAGATTGATTAATACGAAAGTAAAGTGAATTATGAGATAGAGAAGTCCATACATCGTATCTATAGACTCTAGTCTTCTTGTCAGCTATCATAGCATCTATGTCTTTCTTTATCCATAGTGCATAACGCTGCTTATAGTACGGAGCTTGAGAAGTGTGACTCCATCCAATAGGGCGTTTCTTAACTATAGCCTCTACTATATGTGATACAGAGGGATCGTTAGCTGATAGAACTATTTGCTTTGGAGGCGGAGAAGGATCTGACATATTGGTTGTTCTTTTGTTACAAGTACTCAAATCGTCGTGTCCATTCTTAGTACAATTATTTTATCGAGGACCTAATCTATGGCCACGGTCTAACTTTTATCCTCTAGGCGTTCGTTACTTATACCACGCATTAAGCATCACATCATAGTTTAGTCTCTAAAGTGAGTAGAGAATACTGCCGAGTACTTATTGGTCAACGTTTCAGCAGCCCATGGAGCACACTAACTACTTAACCAACTTTCCTCGGCAGCTAACCTGTCATGATATGAGCTAGAGCATGGCAGGAAATTTTAACAATTTATAGTAAGCAGGAATCATGCCAACTATAAACAAACTATTTAGACGCTATATGAAGTTATAGGTGCCCCCAACAATCCCATCTTTTAAGAGCACGCTCCAATGAACGAACGTTTAAAGAAAGATCAATAGTTCCTCCTACCAAGGCTTGTTGAAAGATAGGCCAAAAGTCTTTAAACTTTTGCCCTATACCTAACACTTCAGCAATGTGTTTCAATATTGGTTCTATATCACATTGCCTTGACACTAACGGCTTGATAGAAAATTCTATAGTTGAAATACGCGCATAAAGATCAGCTCGAAAGAGTCCTCGTACTACCATATCTTTAAGATCTTTATTTGTTGCTGAAACAAAACGACAAGATATATCTTTGTCAGCCTTGTCCCCTACCATTCTAACTTTCTTTTCTTGCAACACTCTCAGCAACTTAGCTTGTGCTTGTAATGGCAATTCTCCTATCTCGTCCATAAAGAAAACACCATCCTTAGCTGTTGCCATTAAGCCCTGTCGTTGCCCAATAGCTCCAGTGAAAGCTCCTGCTGTATGCCCAAATAGTTCAGATTCAATAAGATTTTCTGGCAGTCCTGCACAATTAATTGATACAAAGGCGCCATCACGGTCGCCTATCATGGCATGAGCAATACACTCTTTGCCGGTGCCAGTCTCGCCATGAATAAGAACCTCATAAGAAGACTTAGAGGCTTTCATTGCATCTTTTTTCATCTCAAGAGTGGCAGCATCAACTGTAATAAACTTCTTAAGCCAAAGCTCAGCGCCAAAGACTAAGTCAACAAGTTCCCATTTATCTTCCTTCTTCTCTATCTTATATTGAAGATGAGGGTTTAGATCTAGAAGTTGTTGTGCTGCGTCAACCATGTCATTGGCTAACATCATCCTAAGCTTGTGCTCAGTGATAAGTGGGCGCGGTTCTTCGTTGTTCTTTGTTATCATTTCTTTCCTTTATTAAATATTCTTTCACACCAAGCATTATAAATACTCACTGCTTTTTCTCCTTTATATTTTAAGGTCTCATTAGCAGTTAGCTTTAACACTACACATGGTGTCCAAATATCAAGTAGACTTCTTTCCTTTGCAACTTCTAACATTTTTCTATCGCCTGTAAAAGTATAATATCCATCTACAGCATCATTAAATACCGTAGGCCCGTCTGGTTTAACATTGCGCTTATCTCCATGCTGATTCTGATAGTAGAATATAGCCCATTGACATTTAGATAAGTCAACCACTATTCGATTATCTTCTTTCATGATTCTTCCTTTCATCCATCTCTTCGTCCATCTCTTCGTCCATCTCTTGATCTCGCATACGATCTGCATGCTCTTCTTCCCATGCAAGGCGAGCTTTAATCTTTCTGTATCTTTCTTCCTCATCCTCAGGCATCATATTGTCATACGCTTGCTGAGCTCTAGCAAAGTTATTGTTCATATATCGTTGTAAGCCTCTCTAGTATCCTTTAGTTGTGGCGGCCCCCGCCGCCGGTTGATCGTCTCAGTTCCCCTTTACCGGCCCGTCCGCCCTCAAGGTCGCCGTGGCCCCTAGCTCCCTCCCGATTCTATGCATTATATCAGGGAGCGCTTTCTCTAGTAACGCCGCATACAGCGCCTCGCCCATGCAAATAGGCTTAAGGGACTCGCTCTCAATTTTAATCTCCATGCCTTGTGGAGCAAGGCTTATCGTCGTTGTAATCTTTACCATAATTAATATCCTTGTTGTCGAAACCCCACAAAAATTGGTGAGCGGGGCTTGATCTTTGCACCATATGGTTTGTGCTTGATAGTTATTAATGCACCAAAATAAGTATCCCTATTGTCCCATATTTTTTTTCGTAATCTATCTGATATACCAGAACCAACAGTAAATTGTAGACCTTTGTCAAGGGTCTCTACTTTAAGGGCGCCAAGGGTGTTCTTACCGTACATCTTGTCTTGGCAACTAGAGCGTTTCATAAGACCAATATCATTATATTTGTCCTCATTTCCATTCTCAAACTGTTCGATGAATCCAAATATCCTTACTTCTTGCCTAACATAACGGGCTAGTTTAACTAGATATTGTTCTTTCAAGGTAGAGCGGCCTTGTTTATATGGTGATATAAGAGTGCGGAAACAGATGCCTTCACCTTGTTGTTCTTCTGTCAGCAGAAAGTGTCTTAACAAAATTGTGGGCGAATTTACAGGAGAAGGCTGAATAAACTCAGTCAAAGGCGGACTATTCTTCAAGCACCATTCTCTAATCTTGTAGCATCTTTCTGAATAAGATTTACCTTCCAAAAACCAGTCAAGAATATGAAACTGAATCTTGCCTGAGTCTGGATGCTCTCTACTCATTACAATAGATTCAATTTGATCATAGCTTAGTTCTGGATTCCATAACTCCATATCAAATCCACCGGGCAACATAAGAGATCTTTCTATAATAGATTTGTTAGGGATAGGTTTTAGTGTACGAGATAACAGACTACCAGCTAATCGAAGTGCCCTGATGCCGTCTTTCTTTAAGGTTACAAGCACAGGGTATCTTAGTTTAGTCATCGCAGATAAGATATTATCATTAGTATGCTCTATACCAGGAGGCAACAAGCTAACTGCCAGCATTGGGCGAGTAAATTTCATCCAAGCCTCCCAACTGTTAGTGCTTCTAGATTTTTAGGCCATCCTTCGAAGTAATTACGAGCATGCCACATCATTAATACTTCTGTTAAGTCATTGGCCTGAAACATAATTGTTGGCGTCTCCACATAGAAGATAACGCCATCTTTATTAAATGTCGTCGAGTTAATTATTAGTGTTTGTGTATTCATTCTTCTTCTCCTTCCTCAATTACAGACTCCGCCTTATCCTCAGAGTCTTCAGTTAATTTATTATTATCGATAAGATCTCTTGCAGCTTTCTTGGCCTCACTTAGCCCTCCAGTACGCATGCGCTGGATTAGATCAGACCAAGGCTCCCTTTGCCGCACCACCTTAGACAGGCACTTAAGCCTATGCATAAGTACAAACAGTTGCTCTTCTTCCACAGTTCCTCTGAAACCTACAACAGACTGTTCTGTGTTTGATAAACTAGTTAACCTTGCCGGTCGCCCAACAGCTTGTACTATCTCAATAGGAGACCAGGCTGTAGAGATAGTAGATTTACGAGGCTTAGTTTTAATGAACGGAATATCCTCAACATAAGCATATCCATTATTTTGCTTTCTAACCTTCCCAGGTTTAACGCGCTTGCTCTCAGGTTTGTTGCGATTCCAATTACGAATATCTTTCTCAAGCCAATCTTTATATCCTGGTGCGGATTCATTCCAGCTATTTGTTAATTCATCTGTATGGTGCAAGCTTAACCCTACACCACCAGATTTGAAAGTGAAGATACAAAAGTCAGATACTCCGCCCTGAAAACGATCTATTTCTTTCTGCCTCTCTTCTTTTGATTGATTGCCTAGTCGCAACTCTTCTGGAATATCTTCCAGAATTCTATCCTCTACTTCATCAAGACCAAGATCTTCCATTGATATACCTTGCTCTTTGAACAGATCTTCTTTTGCCCTAACAGCCGCCTTAAGCTTTTGCTTAGCGCTTAGAACTGTTTGACCACCTCCCCAAATTAAAGAGATCTTGTTTCTAGCGATACCATACTTAGAAATTAGAATTTTAACTACAGCAATGATTGTCTTTTTCTGCTTACACCCTAGAATAGCTGCGTATCCATTACGATAGTCCGTTATTAGACGCTTAACGAAAATATATCTTTTAGCATACTCGGCAGCCTGAAGGAACTTTCCTAACTTAACCAATGCCTGAAAGCGAGGATTATCTGTAACCTCTCTTTCAAGTTTAGCCATTTCTTCTAGGTAAGTTTGCCAAGCTAATATATATTCTTGCTCAGTATCTGTGAAATCATTATCCTCTGATGGTGGCTCAAAATCAATAATCTCAGTTTTATTTATGGCATTAAACTGCCAACGAACACCTTTAACCCGAACTATATAATCATCAAGATCTTTCATGAGCCGTTCCACGGCGGCTTCATTATAGTCAGTAGGAACTCCTTGACCAGAGCCAGAAGGATCAGCCATGTATCCTGCATAAGTAGCCCAAGTTGCCTCCGTTAAGATGGATCCTGGGATACCAGTTATATGACTAATATCTTTTCTGGTTGCAATGGCAAATGCCTTAGCCTCTGACACCCTTGTAAAAGGAGTAGCAGACATAAACAGTTGAGTAATATCAGCATTCAATTTGGAAAGAGCAACTAAAATCTTATGTTGAGTAGAGGATTCATTCTTAACTGCTTGGCACTCATCAAGCGCGAGAAAACAAGGATGAATCATGGGCTTCCATTCCCATATTTCTTTCTCTTCTCCATCAATAATTGTCTGCCTACTTCTTACCCAAAGTTCTCCTGACCTTGAACGTAACAGTTCAATATTAACAGTTTCTGTCTCAGAAGGATGTAGAATAGAAAAGAAATTGGTTCCAACACGTTTGTCTTGCTCAACTATAGACGCGCGAGTGATGTTAAGGTAGTTTGTGATACCAAAGGTCTTATCCTTCTCAAACTTACAGTCTATTAGACGACGAATGATTGCGAACTTAATAAAAGTCTTGCCAGTTCCGGTGGCAGCAATAACAAGAAGTGCTCTCTTGCCTTCCTTAATAATCTTGGTAATTGCTTCTGCTGCGGCTTTCTTCTGGAAATAATATAGCACTGCCTTTTCTTTGTCAGAGACAGCTAGCCCATAATTATTGTCATTGGTATAACCATCTTCAGAGGTGCTAGTTACTTCTCTGTCAAGAAGAACTGGAGGAAGATCTGGCTCTCTCATGCCTAGATCAATTACAGTCTCTTTCCCATCACAAATTGCAAGTTTAGGAACTATTTCCAGCTTGGGCGGAGCATTAATTCTATCTTCTAGCTCCTTCTTAAGCTTAGCACAGTACTCATTCAGCTGGACGAAGGTAATAGCTTCTTTTAACTTATCTGCACCAAATTGTTCTGCACTAAAAGCTAGGTTATATCCTAGTGCATTGCCAAGATCTTGCCAAGTTTTAATCTTCTTAATGCTAAACCAAAGACGCACCCGTTCTGTGGTTGATTGAAGATTATGTCTTTGTTTCTGATTAATCTTCTTTTGTTCTATAGGACTCATTATAATTCTTCCTCTTTTGTTATTACTTTCTTCAATCCTAGTTCTTTTAAGGCTGCAACAGAGCCAGTTCTCACTAGCTTAGCTGCAAATTGCGCCCCCGTAGACTCATCAAAACCAAAGTCATTACAGAGTAACTTAAGCACATTCTCTTCATTCGTCTTCCGTATGAAAGACTCCACTCGCATCTTCTCTGAATATGCTTTTTGTCTGTCATAGTTATTTTTGCTTCTTCGCCAATCATCCTTGCGCCAGAGAACTGGAAGGGGAAGAAGATTGCCAGAGTGGTCAAAAGTTTGAAGATGATATAGATAAGACCCCGATAAACGTGGGGCTAATACTAATGCTATGTTAGGAGTTATTTTAGTGCAAGGAGATCCTGACGAATCATCTCCCAGTAAGCACCAAAATAAATCTTTAATAGGAACTGTGACGAAGGAGTTTTCATTCATAGATGCCACAGGGCTGCCAGGTTTTACCATCGTCAATTGAGCATTGATAGAAGTCCCTCAGGTCATCAAAAGAAAGACCGATCTTCTGGAAAGAAGAATCGCCATCCACAAAACGTACAAAAAGTGCGCTTTGAGCGCCTAAGGATAAAGGTACAGTAATAATGCGTGGACCGTCTGCTTTATGCCTATACTTAGCCGACATTATAAACTCTTTCTGTCTCCAAGCTCTAAGTATTTGTTTAGGCTTGATACGAATGCACTGAGGATCAATCATGTAATCATCAATATCAATCCAAGCACTGATATTTCCATCAATTGAACGAAGGCCTATTTGTAATTGCTCTCCATCAGCCCATCGTTGTAAGATAGGCATATATTTTTTATATTCTTCCCTTGTCATGCTAGTTGTTCTTTCTTTTGCTTTGTTTGTCAGCTAAAAACTGCCCACAAGACCTAGGTCCAATGGGCAGGATGAACCGACTAACAATCTTACACAGGTGCGACAGTGTCCGCTTGTTTCTCCTGTGAGGGCTTTTTCTTCCGAGAGGCAATCTGCTGCCGATAGGAATTGATAGTTTCCTTCCTAGCGTTAATCTCATTCTTTAGCAAGCTGAAGGACTCGGGAGTAATTTTTCCTGCCCCGAGATCTTCCACCGCCTGCATCAAGGATTCAACAGATTTCTCCTGCTTCTTTTGCTCCTCATCGAGCAACTCTTCCAGCTCAGAGATCTTCAACGCACTCGTAGCCAACTCTGCCCACGCCTTGTGATACGTTTCAAGATTTAACTCCCCCGTAAGAGGGTCACGACTATCTTCCAAGAAGTCCTGACCATAACGGCGCAGGATGATGTTCAATGCATTTACCACATTGGTACGGCCGATGAAGGTAATACCATGATGGAACTTGGTATCATGATTATACCCTTTCGCATCTTCTGGAGTACCCTCGAAGGTACCCACTTGAGGAGCAACCCAAGGGACACCAGACCACTTGCTTTTGGCGCGAGGAGCGCCAACGAATACACTAGCAGTCACCGTAACGCCATTACGGGTAATGACGAATGGCTTGTTAAAGGGAGAGTTTGCAATAATCTCGTCCTTGTTAATCTCCGGTTTGGCCTCAACTTCTACTTCAGTGGTGGTAGGAGCAGTATTTGTTTCACTCATAGTATTTGTTTTGTTTTCTTTGTTCTACTATCATCATTCATTGATGACGGTAAATTATATGTAGCAAGAAATGTGCCAAGTCTTATAGCACCAATGCCAGATGCAGGTTATAAAGAACTATAACTGATAGTATTGCTGCATCTATCAGATAGACTCATGATACAACTTCAAGGCTGTGAACAAATGCATAATATGAGTTCAAGGCGTCAGTTGCATGTTCTTTATTTGGTGAACGATAGCCAATCACCTGCAAACAATGTATTAAGTTCATAACCCAATGGAACGGATAATGACCGAATTCGGAGGGTTTGAATCTTGGAAAGTTGTATTGTATGAATGCTTCCTCAATTCCAACCTCACTAGAATCAGCTGGATTTAAAATAGCCATGCGAATCCATCCAATGATTTGCCTATCTAGCAAGTCCAGCGGAATTTTCGGTGTGAGATCGCAACCGCGAACAAAAGTAAGCATAGTCTCTTGTTCGCGCAATGGTAGTTTCATTACCCAGTCTTGTAATATACTTTTCATAAATGTAATATTGTTTCCATGTTTTTTATCCAATTTTTGTGCCCTATGGGATCTACAGAGCTTGGGCAATATTTAGCTGCTAGGTGTTCCACCAATGAGCGAGATAGTACTTCACTAGGATGACTAGTAATGTAATGTTGAACAGTGTTAATGCACGCCTGTCGTGGTGTTGTGTGCTCATAATGTGGAATTATTCCATATGGATGTTTAGTATATTCTCCCCCTTCTGTGATGTAGATGGCATGGACTATGGAAAGAACTTGAAGGGTGGTTAGCATAGTGAAGGTGGTGTCTTTAACTGATCTGCCTTAACCTTGATCCAGTTCATTTGTGCCTTGCGCAAATTTGTGTTAGCCTTGTTAACGTTATCATTCGCCTCAGTCAAGTTCTCACGCGACTTGGTATAGTTATCACACGCCTTGGTATAGTTCTCACGCGACTTGGTATAGTTATCACACGCCTTGGTATAGTTATCATTCGTCTTGTTAAAGTTATCACGCGCCCTGGTATAGTTATCACGCACCTCAGTCAAGTTATCATGTTCCTTGGTATAGTTCTCACACACCTCAGTCAAGTTATCATGTTCCTTGGTATAGTTCTCACACACCTTGGTCAAGTTCTCACGCGCGTTAATTAAGTTATAACGCGTCGTGTTAAAGTTATCATTCGCCTTAGTATAGTTATAATGTGCCTCAGTCAAGTTCTCACGCGCCTTGATAAAGTTCTCACACACATTGGTCAAGTTCTCATTCGCCTTGGTCTGGTCTGACAGTGCCTTGTCTAGTTCTTCTGATAGACTTTTTAATAGTGTTTTCATAATTCCAGTTTCAGATTTGTGTCTATTCATTCCTGCATCTCAGTCAAATTATCACGCGCCTTGGTATAGTTCTCATGTGCCTTAGACAAGTTCTCATCCGCCTTGTTAAAGTTATCACGCGCGTTAATCAAGTTATCATTCGCCTTGGTATAGTTATCATTCGCCTTGGTATAGTTCTCATGTGCCTTGGTATAGTCTGACAGTGCCTTGTCTAGTTCTTCTTCTCTATTTTTTAATGGTGTTTTCATAATATTAAAGTGAAAGGGGTGTCTTTGGTATAGTCTCCTTCCAGTTCATGTGTGCCTTGTGCAAGTCTATCGTCGCCGTGTGTAAGTTATTCGATGCTTTGCACAAGTTATCCATCGCCGTATATAAGTTATAGTTATCTTGCGCTTTGCCCAAGTTGTCTAACGCCTTGCGAAAGGCTACCATCGCCGTGTATAAGTTGTCCAGTTCATCAACTAGTTCTTCTGCTAGGCTTTTTAATGGTGTTTTCATAAATATGATTCATAATCTTTCATTATCTTTTCCTGCTCCTCCTCCGCCGTGCGGCAATCCTTCTCTGCTTTCTCTAAAGCTAACTCTGTTGTCGCTAGCAAAGCTTTAGCTTCTCGGTAAGCTCGGTAAGCTGCATGATAACGAGTATTCATGATATAAGCATTGAATACGGCGCTATCTATTTTTGATGAATTTTTCATAATATTAAAGTGAAGGAGTGGCCAGTCTCCTTAGATTTGGCCACTCACCCTTATAGGGATTTTGTAGTTGCTAGAAGTTGGTTTATTTATCAGTGATTTCCGTAAAACTATTCGCACCAAACATGAAGGCTATCGAATGGAAACCATTCAAGAACATCTTCTTGTGCATAAGACCCATTAATGAATGCGAAGTAACCCTTACTATTTTGGGCTAGTGCAGTTGCATTCAAGATTTGGTAGTTGCCATTTCCTCTGTTGATGTGGATTTTAATTGCTTTTCTCATATGTTTTGTTTTGTTTTGTTTTGTTTTGTCCAGTTAGGGATTTTGTAGGTTTAGGAAGTTGGTTTATTTATTTGTTGGCGTCTTGTCTGATTTGCCACACATTGTCCCAGTTCTCTGCTGCTTTACTATAGTTCTTTTGTGCTTTATACAAGTTTTCTCGCGCCTTGGAAAAGTCTGACCACGCTGTATCCCATTCCATCTGTCCCAAGAGAAAGCTATCCGAGTTTTTGCTCCAGTTTTCTCGCGCCCTGGTAAAGTCTTCTTGTGACTTGAGCAAGTTCTTTCTCGTCTTTCTCAGTTCTTTTGATGCATGCTTCAATTGGTTTTTCATAGTTTTGTCCAGTTTGGTTTGCTAAAAACTTTCTCTATCCACACTTGTGGATGTCTGCTCTCTTTAAATATTTTTCCTACGCTGTTGTTCTTAGCAGACCTTCTGCTAGTGACATGAATTGATGGTCTAAAAGCTCTTTTCTTTGCGAATTCATAACGCGTAAGACGTTGAAATTCGCTAGGCGCCATAAAGCATTTTTTCATAAAGTGAAGTAGTGGCCAATCTCCTTAGATCATGAACGGGCAGGGAATCAGTTCGCGGATTTTATCCACCTGCCATTTGAGTTCAGCATCAACAGCACAAGAAGCA
>Ga0302319_10016510_pt1 | contig 13605 bp, 10 predicted proteins | sample Bog_T0_2_FD_203319 | JGI IMG/M metagenome (GOLD analysis project Ga0302319, IMG submission 203319) | Peat permafrost microbial communities from Stordalen Mire near Abisko, Sweden - Bog_T0_2 | ecosystem: Environmental > Terrestrial > Soil > Wetlands > Peat | place: Sweden: Abisko, Stordalen Mire...
AAAAAGGTTTCCCGTTTTCGCGTGGCTAAAACTACTGAACCGGCAGCGTGGACGCCGGGGAAGTTACTCCTCCGGCCGAAATCGTGATGCTTTGAGTCCCGGCGCCGATGTTTGTGGGTACCGTCACATTGAGCTGATAGAGCCCCGGCAAACTCGGAACCAGACCCGCATAAGCCACCTGCGCGTTCTGGCCGCCGATGGTGACGGTGGGCAGCGTCTTGCAGGTGGATGTGGGCGAAACCCCGGCCGGATCGCCGCTGTTGGGCTGGTTGTTCACCGGTCCCAGGCCGTTGGTGTACAGGACAATTGTCGTCCCGCGCCTGGCCGGGTTGCCGGAGGAGATGGTTGTATAACTCGGGTCCTGGGCGATAGCGGCACCGTTATACGTGAACATTGACGGAGCGGCGTTAGCGAGCGGAACGGTAACCACGTTGCCGAACAGGTCCCCGTCGATGGTGACCTTCATCTGTGCCGAGGACTGCCCCTGGAGTTCCCAGGGTACCTGGATGTTGATCTGGGTCGGGCTGACGAAAACGATATGAGCCGGTACGCTAAGGCCCACCGACGGCACGTCGAAGCTGACAGTGGTGGCGCTGATTGTGTCAAGGGACGCCTCCTGCAAGGGATCTGTGCCCAGTTGAAGCGGCAGGACATATCCGTTAGCAATGACCGGATCGGAGGCAACGGTCACGAAGGCGCCGTTGGGATTGTAGGCAGCGCCATTGACCAGCGTGGTGTTGGCGAGCCCGGTGCCGTAAATGGCCACATAAGAGCCCGGCGCAACGGTTGTCGCGCCGCTGGCGGCGTCGTTCACCGCGGTTATCTTCGGAGGGTTCTGGATGTTTACATTGCCGGAAAACTGGAGGCCCGCGGCTGTAGCGCTTACGGACGCGGCTCGCGCATTGTTTCCGTTAATCAGTTCGGCATATGCGAAACCGAACTGATCGGTGTTGCAGGTAACGCTTGCACCCGACGCGGCGCAGGAGGGCTCCCCCGAGACGCTCTGAAGCGTGAACGCGCCGCGAGGGCTGATGCTGAACGCCACCGGAGTCCCCGCGACAGCGGCGCCATATTGGTCGGTGACCTGAACGATCTGTGCTCCTGCGTCGCCGCCCGGAGGTCCCTCGCTGCCCAGAAACGTCAGCACGTTGTACGGGACGCCGTCGCCTTCGAGCAGCATGAACGGGATCTGGGCCACAGGAGTTGTGCCCTGCGACAAGAGAACCGAGCCGGAGTATTCGCCGGCCAGCGGCGCCTTGCCGGACAGTGTAACGGTGAGGGTGGTGGATGCGCCGGCGGCCAGAGTGATGTTGTTGGAACTCAGGGCCAGGGTGGCGCCGGTCAGCGAGCCAGGCGTGACGAAACCTCCGCCCGAGTTCACCTGGCAGCAGGAAGTCGATGCAGTCAGAGTCGCCGAGGACTTCCCGATATTGGTCAGGACGATCTGCTTTGCGATGGGGAAAGTCGCGTTGTTGACCGCCCCGAAGGAAATGGTGGCAGGCTCGGCGGTTATCGTCCCCGCGATCGCCGCGCCGGCGTCGAGCAGGCCGTTGCCAATCCATTCGGCATCTACAGGATCGCCTCCGTCATCCATCGTAACTACCTGCGAGGCGGTGTTGACCAGCAGCGAACGAATCTGCGTGCCGCGCAGTCCTGGATGAGCCTGTTTTACGAGAGCCGCGGCTCCAGCCGTGAGTGGAGTCGCGAAACTGGTACCGTCGGCGGCCCAGTAGCCATTGGCGCCGAAATCGGATCCGCCCTGCAGGCTGGTGTTCGGATCGTAGCTCTGAGTTGCCATATAGATGCCGTTGGGAGCGGGCACGAAGAGATCGTTATTGGGATCGGGGAAAAGGAATCCGATGTCGTTACCACCGACAGCGACGATGTCGGGCTTCATCATGCTGTCGGGCGTGGGGCCAAAGGAGGAGAAACCGGAAACATTCATCGATGAAGGGATGGGGTTGGTGTATCCATACTGCTGGCTCCAGGCGCTGAGGTCCATTTCAATGGCGCCGGCCGCGATGGTTACGGTGTGGCGGGGGTTGGCGTCGATGAAGTTCTGCAGGGAAAGGCCGGAGGCGTTCGAAACGGCGACGACAGGGCCGATAAACCCGGCATCCGACGAGTTGTTGAACCCCACGCCCTCCACTAAGCCGGGGGAGGCGGAGCTGGCCGAATAAATAATGAGGCCGATGGCGCCCGCGGCCTGAGCATTGGTCGCCTGTACGGTGAAAGTGCAGGCGCTGCTGCCCTGCTGAATCAGCGCGATGGCGCCGTTTCCGTAAGGACCCAGGAGGGATCCGGCGGGCAGGGCGCCGCAGGCCGAATTGACGCCGCCGATGCTGGTAGCGTCCACAATCGGCGCGGTGTTGGCACCCTGGCTCGAAGGATAGTTGAACGAGTCGCTCGGCTGAGCCGGGATGCCCAGCAAGCTGGACGGGACATTGGCTCCATTGAGCGTGACGGCAGGCAGCATCACGTGCGAGTTTTCGGTGGCACCGACGGAAATCACGTCAGGCGCATTCGATGGCGAGACGATGCTGTTGAAACCGGGGTAGTTGGCACCCTGAAAGAGAGACTGTTCGCCATTATTGCCCGCCGCGGCCAAAACGACGGGGCCGCCCTTAGCGGTAGCCGCGGTTTCGAAAGCTGAGGCCACCGGATCGGAGGCATAATCGGACGTCGCGTTCGCCCCCCACGAAGTGGTGATCACATCCATGCCATCGGTAAAGGCGTCTTCGACCGCCTGGATCAGGGTTTGGTCGGAAGCGAATTCGTCCACTCCGGGAGATCCGGCCAGCTTGTAATTGCCGAGGTAGGCTTTAGGCGCCATGCCCTGAATCACGAGGGATGCGCCCGTCGACGTCACGCCAGGCGTGGTGGTCACATTCGCAGCCGCCGACGATGCTACGCCGGTGCCGTGTCCATCGCGGTCGCGGGGAGAATAATCGTCCGGCACGTCGTCAGCAGCGGGGTTATTAGGGTTCGATGGCGCCGCAAGCAGCCGCACATAGCTGCGGGCCACGATCACCTTATTGTTCGTATAGGCGCAGTCTTCCGGGTGCCCCGTGGTGCACTTGGGAAAGCCCGCAGGCATGAGCAGGGTGGGATCGTTGAAGGCGGGATGGTTCTGATCGATCCCGGAATCGAGGATGCCGATCTTCATTCCCAGACCGGCGTTCGATATTCCCCCGAGGGCGGTCCATGCGGCTGGGCCATTCAGGACCTGGGTGGCGCGGTCGAGCGTCTTTTTGAACTTTCGCATCGGCCGCACGTCGACTACGCCGGGAATAGCGCGCATTTCATCCACTCGCTCGGCGCCCGCGGCGACAAAAAGATAATTGCCGAGAATCGAGACCGAACCGGTTACCCCAATGTTTTTCGCGGCAAGAACGGTTTTGACTGCGGCCTGTTTGGCTTCAATTTGGCGGCGGTAGGCGACAGCGGCGTCGGTTTCGAGATCGGCGCGGGCACTGAACCGCAAGGAAACAGGCGGGTCCTGCAGGACCAGGATGTATCTGCCGGGAAATGTCGGGGAAGTCGCCCCGAAACAAAGGGAGGGAAATATGAACGAGATAAAGAATAAGAATACGGAAGGTAACGCAAACCTGGACCAGAAGGGCATGATTGTGGGACGACTCCGGTTTGCGGGGAGTTTCCGGCAATGAATCATGTCTTAATTATCGACTCCGATCCTGCTAAACTTCAGACCTGTGTTGATCGATCTGAGTCAAACCGTGGTAAATGGCGAACTGACTTATCCCGGTTTGCCGGCGCCCATGATTTGCGATTTCCTTTCGCGCGAGACTTCCCGTGCTTTGTATGCGGAGGGTGTGGAGTTTCAAATCGGCCGCATCGATATGGTGGCGAATACCGGAACGTATCTGGATTCTCCGTTTCATCGGTACGCGGAGGGGAAGGATCTGGCGAAGTTGCCGCTGGAGTCGCTGGCGAATCTTCCGGGCGTACGCGTGAAGTGTGGGGCAGGGGCGGTTGGGGCGGAGGTCTTTGCGGGACAGGAGTTGAAAGGTAAGGCTGTCCTGGTGGAGACCGGATGGTCGCGGCACTGGGGTACCGAGGCGTACTTTGGCGCGCACCCGTATTTGACGGAGGAAGCGGCGGTGTTCCTGCGCGATGCCGGCGCGGGGCTGGTGGGGATCGATTCGCTGAATATCGACGACCGCGGCGATCTGCGGCGGCCTGTGCACAGTATTCTGCTGGGCGCCGAGATCCCGATTGTGGAGCACATGACGAATCTTGCGGCGCTGCCCGAAGGACCGTTTCGGTTCTGTGCCGTCCCGCCTAAAGTGCGGGGCTTCGGGACCTTTCCGGTGCGTGCTTTCGCGCTGGCCTGAAAGGCTCGTGTGATATGTTAATCACTCCGTCAAAAGGAGGGCGAACGAGCTGGCAGCTCCGGACATTCTTTGGGAAAAAGGCCGCTTTGGGCAGACGGCGCGGCGCGACAAATGGTGGCTTGATCCGCTGCTGGTGTTCCTCGGATTCGGGTCGTTCCTGATCTACGCCAACTGGGCTGCGTTTCAGGGTAAGTACTACACATTCGGGCCCTACATTTCGCCGTTTTACTCGCCGGAGATCTGGGGCAATTCACCGCATGCCTGGTTCCACGGACAGCCTTCCTGGTATCCCTCGTTCCTTCCTTTTTCCCCCGCGTTTTTGATTCTGTGGATCCCTGGTTTGTTCCGTTTCACCTGTTATTACTATCGCGGCGCTTACTATAAAGCCTTTTGGATGGACCCTGTGGCGTGCACGGTGGGCGAACCTCGCAAGAGCTATCTGGGCGAGCGGTATCTGCCTCTGGTGATGCAGAACTTTCATCGTTATTTCCTGCGGCTTTCTTATATCGTTTGGTTCTTTCTCCTGGTTGACGCGCTTGAGGCGTTCTGGTTCGATGGGCACTTCGGTATAGCAGTAGGTTCGCTGGTGCTTCTGGTCAATGTGATTCTGATTGGCTGCTATGTGTTCGGGTGCCATGCGTTCCGGCATCTGGCGGGCGGCTCGATCGACCAGATCTCGAAGCATCCGGTGCGGCATAAGCTTTACGACTGCGTGAGCTGCCTCAACAGCCGGCATAAGAAGTGGGCCTGGTTCAGTCTGTTCTCCGTCGGATTCGCCGATATCTATGTGCGTTTGTGCTCGATGGGCATCTGGTCGGACTGGAGAATCTTTTAATGGAATATCAGGTGCACCCGTACGACGTGCTGGTGATCGGCGCTGGCGGAGCGGGTCTGCGCGCGGCGATTGAAGCGGCTTCGACAGGTTTAAAGGTCGGGGTAGTTTGCAAATCGCTGCTGGGGAAAGCTCACACCGTAATGGCCGAAGGCGGCGTGGCGGCGGCGCTGGCGAATGTGGACGATCGCGATAACTGGCGGGTCCATTTTTCCGATACCATGCGCGGCGGCCAGTATCTGAATAACTGGCGCATGGCGGAGCTGCATGCGAAGGAAGCGCCGGATCGGGTGCGCGAGCTCGAGGCGTGGGGTGCGCTGTTTGATCGCACGAAAGACGGGCGGATTCTGCAGCGCAACTTCGGGGGGCATCGTTATCCTCGGCTCGCGCATGTGGGCGACCGCACGGGGCTTGAGATGATCCGGACTTTGCAGGATCACGGGATTCATTCCGGGATGGAAGTGCACATGGAGTGCACCGTGCTGAGTCTGCTGATGGACGGCGGGCGCATTGCCGGGGCGTTCGGGTACGACCGGGAAAAGGGAAACTTCATCCACTGGCCGGCGAAGGCCGTGGTCATCGCGACTGGCGGAATCGGGCGCGCGTTTCAGATCACGAGCAACAGCTGGGAATATACGGGCGACGGCCATGCGCTGGCGTATCGCGCGGGCGCGGAGCTGGTCGATATGGAGTTCGTGCAGTTCCATCCCACAGGCATGGTGTGGCCGATGAGCGTGCGCGGAATCCTTGTTACCGAAGGCGTGCGCGGCGAAGGCGGCGTGCTGCGCAACAGCGAAGGCAAGCGCTTCATGTTCGACGATATCCCGGATCTGTATAAAGCGCAGACAGCGGATAACGAAGGCGAGGGCTGGAAGTATTGTCAGGGGGATAAGAACTCGCGGCGTCCGCCGGAGTTATTGACGCGCGATCACGTGGCTCGCTGCATCAATCGCGAAGTGAAGGCGGGGCGGGGCAGCCCGCATGGCGGCGTGTTCCTGGATATCGCCTGGATCAAGGAACATATTCCGAACTCGGAAGAGCACATCAAGCGCAAGCTGCCGAGCATGTATCACCAGTTCAAACAGCTGGCGGGGATCGATATTACGAAGGAGCCAATGGAGGTAGGGCCGACCACGCATTACATGATGGGCGGAGTGAAGGTGGATGGCGATTCGCAGATGTCGACGGTGCCGGGGTTGTTCGCCGCAGGCGAAGCGGGCGGCGGATTGCATGGGGCAAATCGGCTGGGCGGGAATTCGCTTTCGGATCTGATTGTGTTCGGCAAGCGCGCGGGCGAGTATGCGGCGAAGTTCGCGAAAGGGAACGGGCCGGTGAGCACGGACGAGAAGCAGATTGCGGACGCGACGGCGTGGGCTCTGGAACCGTTCGACCGCGGATCGACGGGCGAGAACCCGTATCAGATTCAGTACAAACTGCAGGAATCGATGCAGGCGCTGGTGGGAATCGTGCGAACGAAGGGCGAGATGCAGGAAGCCCTTTCCGTGGTGGGCGAGTTGAGCCGGCGCGCGGAGAAGGCGGGCGTGGCGGGACATCGGCAATACAACAACGGCTGGCATACCGCGATGGATTTGCGCAATATGCTGATGGTATCCGAAGCGATTACGCGCGCCGCCCTGCTGCGAGAAGAAAGCCGCGGGGCTCAGTTCCGCGACGATTTTCCGGATAAAGACCCGGAGTGGGGCAAGTACAACAACGTGGTTCGCCAGGGTACGGAGGGCGAGATGATTGTGGAGAAGCGGCCGATTACTCCGCTGCCCGCCGAGCTGAAAGCGGTGATCGAGGAGATGAAGTAGATGGCGCATACTCAATCCAAAACGCCGCTGCCCGAGCAGGGGATGTTCCGAATTTGGCGCGGCGATTCCGTTGGCGGTAAGTTCGAAGATTATAAGACGAAGATCGACCCGGGAATGGTGGTGCTGGATGCGGTGCATCGCATTCAGGCGGAGCAGGCGGGCGACATGGCCGTGCGCTGGAACTGCAAGGCGGGCAAGTGCGGTTCGTGTTCGGCGGAGATTAACGGAATGCCTCGTCTGATGTGCATGACGCGGCTGGATGAACTGAACCTGGATATGCCGGTAATCGTGGAACCGATGAAGGCTTTCCCTTCGATTCGCGATTTGGTCACCGATGTTTCGTGGAATTTCGAGGTTAAGAAGAAGATTAAGAAGTTCGCGCCCCGGCATCCGGACGAGAACGACGGCACGTGGCGCATGCAGCAGGTGGATGTGGATCGCGTGCAGGAGTTCAGGAAGTGCATCGAGTGCTTCCTGTGCCAGGATGTTTGCCATGTGCTGCGCGACCATCGCAAGCACGATGAGTTCATCGGGCCGCGGTTCTTCGTTTATACGGCGGCGCTGGAGATGCATCCGCTCGATACGGCGGACCGGGTTTCAGATCTGAAGAATAAAAACGGCATTGGGTACTGCAACATCACGACCTGCTGCCGGCAGGTTTGCCCGGAATCGATTACGATTACCGAGAACGCCATCATTCCGCTGAAGGAGCGGGTGGTGGACGATTTCTTCGACCCGATTAAGAAACTTTTTCATATTCTGTAGTTAGAAGGGGGACGGCCATGTTCGCTCTCAAAGCCCTGTCGCACGACAGCATTAGCGGTGCGCTGGCGAAGGCGGAACGCTATCGGTTGCTGCACGAGCCAACTCAGGCGGAGAGCATCTGCCGGGACATTCTCGAAATCGAGCCGGAGAATCAGGAGGCACTGATCTGGCTGGTGCTTTCGCAGACGGACCAGATTTCCCACGACCGGCGGGCGTTTCAGAAAGCGATTGCGTCGGCGGAGAAACTGAAGGGCGCGTACGAGCGGGCTTATTACACGGGCATTGCGTGGGAGCGGCGGGCGCGGGCTTTGCATCACGAGAACTCGATGGGGATGAAGCATTCGGTTTACGAATGGATCGTGAAGGCACTGCACTGCTTTGAGGAGGCTGAGCATTTGCGGGCCGCCGGGAATGACGATGCGGTGCTGCGGTGGAATACCTGCGTGCGGTTCTTGCGGCAGCATCCGGATCTGACGCCTCGGGCGGAAGAAGTGCCCGAGGCGATTGTTTCGGAGTAGGCGATTCTACTGAACGTCGGTTTTCGTGATCGCTTCGCCCTGCTTCACCTCGAGGTGCAGGCCGGACATATCGACATTGCGCGCGTGATCGAGCCGGAAACCTTTGTTCGCGGTAATGTTGCAGTTCTCGAAATGAATGTCGCGGATCGGGCTGTCGGCCAGGCCGTGAATCACGCCCACCGATTCCACATCGCCCGAGACGTTGATGATCTTCACGTTCCTCACGACGGGCAGTACCTTCGCGGGCGGAGCGATCGGCGGCACCATGCGCCATTCGAGGTTGAACTCAAAGGCCTGGCGGGTTTCATGCAGCTTCATGTCGCGATAGGTGATGTTCTCGACTACGCCGCTGCGGCTGGGCTGGGTTTTGAAGCGAATCGGCGCAAAGTTACCGGAATCCGATATGCAGTTGCGCACCTCGACGTTGCGAATGCCGCCTGAGGTCTCACTGCCCATCGCGACTCCGCCGTGTCCGTAGGCGAAGTGGGAGTTCTCGATGACGATGTCTTCGGAAGGCCGATTGACGCGCAGGCCGTCGGCATCTTTGCCGGACTTGATCGAGATGCAATCGTCGTTGACGTCGATGTAGACATTATTGACACGCACGCGCTTCGAGGAATCGATATCGATACCGTCGGAACTCGGGATGTTATGTTCGGCGGTGATCTTCAGGTTTTCAGCCGCCACGTCTTCGCTGTAAAGGATGAACAGGCACCAGACGGCCTGGTTGTGCAGATTGAGATCGGCGATGCGCACGCGCTTCGAATTCTGAATTCCGATCAGACGCGGCCGTCCGCGGCGCTGCGGGCGCGGCTGATCGGCGGGCGGCGGAGTGGGCGGTGGGCCTCCGGCTCCGCGACCGCGCATGGGATTGAGCTTCAGCCAGTCTTCGCCGGAACCGTCGATGGTGCCTTCGCCTGAGATTTCGAAATCGGTCATCCCTTCAGCGTTGACGAAGGACGAGGTCCACATCTCTTCAGTGCCTTCCCAGCGGGTCTGAATCTGCGGGTAATCGTCGATGTTAGTTGTGCCTTTGAGCACGCCGTCTTTCTCGACCAGCAGGCTAACGCCCTGCTTCAGGAAAATCGCGCCCGACATAAACGTGCCTTTCGGCACGACGAGCACACCGCCCCCGGATTGCGCGCACTTATCGATAGCGGCCTGGATGGCTTTTGTGTTGATAGTCGCGCCATCGCCCACGGCGCCGTAATCGGTTAGCACGTAGCGCCTGAGCGCCGGTTTATTGGGAGTCTGCGCCGCGGCAATCAATGCCAGGGCAATCGCGGGAAGAACGTGGATGATTCGCATGGTTATTTCGCAGTGAATTCTTCGGAGATTTTGGTCATCACGTCCCAGGAATCGGTGCGGAACGGCATGGCCGGGAAGTTATACGCGTTGTAGAGATTTGCGCCTTCGGGGTAGTTGACCCAGGCGTACCGGACGGCGACCGGCGATTTCACGTTAGGGCTGTGAACCAAAACGGTATCGCCATCGATGCGTGCCTCGGCGTCGACAAAGTTCTTGTCATCGCCTGCTATCTGAAACCACTTGAGAGGGCCGTCCTTGGCCGCGAGCGCGCCGGAGACATGGGTGAACGAGATGCGAATCGAATCGCCTTCCACCTTCATGGATTTATACGTGGGCCCGGTGTATTCGGTCTTCGCGCCATAGACGTTCGCCATAGCCATCGCAGTGAGCCGTTCCCCGAGCGGAGCTTTGTTGTGCGGATGCACGTCTTTGGGATCGCCGATATCGATCGTGATGGCGAGGCCGGCGTTCTTTACGCTGAGAATCTGAGCCTGCTGCTCCCGCACCATAGGGTTGTTGCTGACATTGCCGAGAGCGGGAAGCTGCACCGCATAGAACGGGAAATCCCCTTCGCCCCAGAGCTTGCGCCAGTCCTTCACCAGCGTTTCCATCACGTGGCCGTAGAGAAGCACGCCCGCCACGCCGCCGGTGATCGATTCGCCCTGATACCAGATGGCGCCGCGGATTGCATAGGGGATAACGGGATTGACCATGCCGTTGAAGAGCACGGTGGCTTCATGCTGGTCCTGCACAGGATCGCGCAGGGGGGCCGCCGGGTTGCCAGGCCTGGCATTGATGGTGAGCGGCGGGGTCGGCGCATCGCCCGATTTGGCGCCGGGATGCTCCTTGTAATAAGTAACCAGCGAATCAAGTTTCTCGACCATCGGCTTCAGTTTTGGATCGGCGAGAAGAGCGTCTCGGCGAATCCAGGCTTCGGCGGCGCTTGCGCCAAACGCCACTGTGAGGATACCGACCGGAGTTCCGCCGAGATCGCGCTGCAGATCCCGGGCGAAGAGATATCCGACCGCCGAGAAGCCAGGTACGGTCGCGGGCGAACAGATTTTCCATTCGCCGGCTAGGTCCGTTTGCGGTTCGTACTTTTTCGACTGCTTCTCGGTGAACATCCGGATCTTTGGATAGTTGGCCGCGGCGATTTCCTGATCTTCATTGACGAGGCCGGCGAATCTCGCCACCTTGTTTGAAACAGTGAACTCCATGTTGGACTGGCCGGAGCCGAGCCAGACTTCGCCGATAAGGACGTCGCTGATTTTGATGGTGTTCTTGCCTGCGATGGTCATCTCAAGCGGTCCGCCGGCTTTAAGGTTGTTGAGACGAACCATCCATTTGCCATTGGCGTCAGCCGTGGCGGACTGGGTTTGCCCCTGGATTGAGACGGTGACTTTTTCGCCTGTATCGGCCTTACCCCATACAGGCACGGACATGCCGGACTGGAGCACCATATGGTCGCTGAAGAGCGCCGATGGCGTGACATCGGCGACGGCGGACGAGGTGGCCAGCGCGGCACAACATGAGACGATCACGAACGAATTCCAATACATAACGGTCCTCCCGAAGCGCATAATTCGTTCGTTAAGATATCACGAACCGCTGCCGCTAGCGATGCGGGCCGTTGTGAAAGATCAGCTGCGACCCGGTCAGTTCCTTTACATCGAGTTCGCCGTCTTTGTTTTTATCGAGACGCTCGAATTCAGCGGCCATGAAAGTCATGAACTCCTCTTTCGAGACTTTGCCGCTCTTGTCGCGGTCCATCAGTAACAGGAGCCGTTTGGCTTCCGACTCGCCGGCGGCGACGTTCCTTGGATTCGGCGGCGGAACCGCGTTCTGGGTTGCGGTGGGCGTCTGAGCGACGAGAAGGCGGCGGCTATCGGGACAATCAGCAAGGCTTTGCGCGTATTGAATAAATTGATCATGATGAACTCTCTGATGTAACTATTAGCACGAAGAATGCCAATCGCCGTTTACTTCGATTGATACGTCTTACTGAAGCCGTTGCGCAGATTGGTGATCGTAAACTGGCCTTTTGAGTCGACCGAAGCCCGAATCAGATTGCCTTTGCATTCCGCCGTGGACTCCATATTGGCGATCATCATTTCATTCGTATTGGTTTCCTTAGGAATTGCCAGCGCCAAATGACCCTGCCAGATGTCCTGAAGGCCCGGGGATTTGCGGAGAGTCTCGAAAACGCTCGCCGGTCCGCCCTTGCGGGGACCGTTATTCATCACCGCCACCGTGGGCGCGATCGCCCACACGAACTGCGGGGAATTCGACCGGTCAAGGCCGTGGTGGGTGGTTTGGTAAAGGTCGATGTGGCCGATCAGGTTGTTGGGGCAAACCAGCTTCTGCTCATAGTTCCAGGTGAGGTCGCCCATATCGATGAAACGAAATTTGCCGTATTGAAGAACGAAGCCAACACTCTGATCGTTGTCGGGGTCGACTTCCGGACCGTGTTCTTTGAAATCGGCGCATACGGGGTTGAGCTGTCCGGCGCCCTTCAGAGGTTTTGTAATCGCCTGGCCAGCCGACATGATGACATCAACGTCAATGCCTTTCAGCGGAATTTTGTCACCCGCTTTCAGACTTCTGCGATGGCCCGCGGACTGTTCTTCATAGGCCTTGTACTGAGTGGCAACATTGGCGCGATCGAGTTCGACCGAAGGGCCGTGGTCCATGTACATTTCGATGGGAATCAGCTTCGCGAGCGCGGACATGGCGCCGATATGATCGCCGTGAAAGTGCGTGGTCAGCAGAATGTCGATCTTCTTCAGTCCGGCCTGCTGTGTGGCCGCGAAGATGCGTTTGGCATCGCGATCGTCGGCGGCGCGGTTGGCGGTATCGACCAGCATCGACTGGCCGTCCGGCGTAACGATCAGGGTGGCCGCGCCGCCTTCGGCGTCGATCCAGTAAATCTCAAGATCTTTGGCTGCACCGAGAGCGGCAGTCAGCAGTGAAAGCAGAAAGAGTTTTCGCAACATGGCTTCGTCAGCTTATCAATTCACCAGTGCGAAAGAGAAGATCCCGCCGGTGCCCGCGAGCACCACATATTGTTTGCCCCCGACCATGTAAGTCATCGGCGACGCTCTCCATTGCTGACCGGCTTCGAAATGCCAGACGGGTTTGCCGGTTCGGGAATCGACAGCGGTGAGAGTGCCGCCGGTCTCACCGAAGAAGACGACGCCGCCCGCGGTGGCGAGGGTGCCCGAACCGCCGCCTCCGCCCGAGAGCGGATAATCCCAGACCTTTTCGCCCGTGTGAACATCGACGGCGCGAATGAAGCTCTGGCCGCCGGGTTGGCCGCCGACAGTGCCGCCGAAGAAACGCTCGCCGATTTCGATGGGCGCCGAGTCCTTCTTAAAGACGCCGCACTGATCGCTCATGCGGGCGAAGAAGTATTTCGAGATCGGGTCGTACGATGCGGCCGGCCAGTTGATGCCGCCGCCGCAAACCATGGTGCCTTCAAAACTGGATTCGAAGTTCTGTGTCAGCATCGGTCGTCGATCCTTGCCATATCCCGTGGCCCAGTTCACTTTGACCACCGGTTTGGCGAGCAGCAAATCGCCGTTCGTCCGATCGAGAACGAAGAAGAAGCCGTTGCGATTAGCCTGCATGAGGAGTTTACGAGGGCGGCCTTCCCACTGCTCATCGGCAAGGATGAGAGGTTCGGAGGCATCCCAGTCGTGCGTGTCGTGCGGGGTAGCCTGGAAATACCATTTGAGCTGGCCGGTCTTCACGTCGAGGGCGACGATGCTGGCGGTGTAGAGATTGTCGCCTTTGCGCTCGTCGCCATTGAAATCGGGGCAGGGATTGCCAATGCCCCAGTAGAGAGTTCCGAGGTCGGGATCGTAAGAACCGGTGAGCCATGTGGCGCCGCAGCCATGGTCGATCGCGTTGCCGACCCAGGTTTCGGAGCCTTTCTCGCCGCGCGCCGGAACGCTGTAGAAGCGCCAGACGCGTTTGCCGGTTGCGGCGTCGTAGGCATCGATGAAGCCTCGCGC
>Ga0302319_10016513_pt1 | contig 13603 bp, 10 predicted proteins | sample Bog_T0_2_FD_203319 | JGI IMG/M metagenome (GOLD analysis project Ga0302319, IMG submission 203319) | Peat permafrost microbial communities from Stordalen Mire near Abisko, Sweden - Bog_T0_2 | ecosystem: Environmental > Terrestrial > Soil > Wetlands > Peat | place: Sweden: Abisko, Stordalen Mire...
GATCTTCAAATGCGGGTGCTGCCATACACGGCCGAGCACGCAAGCCGGCTCTTCGGCCTGCCGCTGCACCATCCGGATCCGTTCGACCGCCAGATCGTTGCGCAGGCGTTGGCCGAGGATATTCCGGTTGTCACGCCGGACGAGAAATTCCGGCTCTATAAAGGCGTCAGGGTCATCTGGTGACTGCGCCGGGCTGAACTGGCTGCCGTAAGTGCCGACCTTTTCCACCTCTTCCCTCCGGCCCGCTCGCGCTACCATCGAGACATGGGACAAATGGTACCAGGCGTGGATCCCGCCACCAACGAAGCGCTCGCCGAAATCGAGCGCAAAACAGGACCCAACAACTTCTATCGCGCCATGGCCCACAAGCCCGAAGCGGTGGCAAACTTTCCGAAATTCTACGGCTCCATCATGGGCCCCGGCTCGCTTGACCGGCGGCTCAAAGAGCTGGTTTACCTCGCCGTCTCCACCGTCAACGAATGCGCCTACTGCACCGCCGCGCATCTCAAAGGCGCGCGCAAAGCCGGCTTGTCCGAACGCGATGTCGAAGACATTCGGAGCGAGACAAACCAGAACTTCTCGCCGGCCGAACAGGCCGCACTGGTCTTCGCGCGCGAGATGACGCGCGCCTGCGCAGCCGACGCCGGAACCCGCGACAAACTCCGCGAGCACTTCAGCGAAGAACAGCTTGTGGAACTCACGCTCGTGATCGCCATGGCCAATTTCACCAACCGTTTCAACAACGGCCTCGACGTCCAGGTGGAGAAGCCGGCGGCCGTCGCGGCATAAAGCCGCCAGCTAACGGAGCTACCCACTGTGCTTGCCGGCCCACCTGCGGGATAATCGGGATTGGCCGTCCTCATTGGTTTTCATCCGGTAGCTGAAGCTCTGCGCGCGAAGCGCCCGCTCGAACGCGTCCTTGTGGCGCGCGGTCTTGGCGGAGGCCGCGTGCAGGAAGTGATCGATCTGGCGCGCGGCGCAGGCACGCCGGTGCGCTTCGAAGACCGTCCGGCGATGGACCGCCTGGCTGGCGTCAAGTCGCATCAGGGCATCATCGCGCTGGGTTCCGAAAAACAATACGCGGATCTGGAAGACGTGGCGCCGCACTCCGCGCTCATCGTCGTGCTGGATGGCGTGGAAGATCCGCACAATCTCGGGGCGATCATTCGCACCGCGCACGCGGCCGGCGCGGGCGCGGTAGTCGTGGCGGAGCGGCGCGCGGCGGGTCTCACCGAAACTGTCGCCAAGGCAGCGGCCGGAGCGTTGGAACACCTCCCCGTGGTCCGCGCCACCAACATCAATCAGACGCTGCGCGCGCTGAAGGAGATGGGCTATCTGGTCTATGGTCTGGATGAACGCGGTGAGACTGCCTACGACGCCGTCAAATTCGCCGACCACGCCGCGATCGTCATGGGCGGCGAGGGCAAGGGTCTGCACGATCTGGTGAAGCGCAACTGCGACATGCTGGTGAAGATTCCGATGGCGGGAAAGATCGCATCGCTGAACGTATCGGTAGCGGCGGGCATCACACTGTTTGCATGGGCCCGCGCCCGCGCAGCGGCCGGTCAGTAGCCCCCGATCGCTACCAGCCCGGCCCCCTCCGTGCACCGGTAACCGCCCGGCCTGACGTCTTTAAATTCCTGCACCGCGCCGCTGGGCCATTCGATCGCCACGCGGCTCGCCCGATCCTGCCTGCCGATGCCGAACGTGAGCGCCATTTCGGATTGCGACAGATAGCTCGATCCCGTATGCACCATGCGCGATTGCGTGCCCTCCGAAGTAGTGAGCCGCACAATGGCGCCGATCCCGTCGCGGTTCGACTTTGTGCCGCGCAGATGAAAGCGAACGGAACGATTGCCGCCTGTTACGACGTTGCGGTAAAGATACGCCGGTCCTTGATTAGTCGTCATCAGAATGTCGGGCGCGCCATCGCGATTGAAGTCGCCGACCGCAAGGCCGCGCCCCACCTTCGGCGTCGCGTAATTACCGCCCGCCGAAACCGCAACGTCGCGGAAACCGCCTTTGCCGTCGTTCAGAAACAGATGCGGCGGCTGCGCATAACCGTGGTTTCCGGCGATATTGCGCACGCTCTCGTCGATGTGTCCGTTGACCGCCAGCAGGTCGGGATGGCCGTCGAGATCGATATCGACGAACACGCAGCCGAAGCCGAGGCGCGATCGGGACGCCTGGCCGACGCCGGCTTTCATCGCGGCATCCGTGTAAACGCCGCCGCGCCCTTGCCGAAACAGCGCGATCATTTCGTCGTCGAAGTTGGTGACGGCGATGCCCGCCACACCGGAGTTGTCGAAGTCCGCCGCGTCCACTCCCATTCCGGCGCGGGCGCGTCCGTCTTCGCTGAAGGCCACGCCCGCCTGCACCGCGACATCCTCGAACGCTCCGTTGCGCAGGTTGCGGTACAGCTTGTTGGGCTGCGTATCGTTGGCGACGAAGAGGTCCGGCCAGCCGTCGCGGTTGTCGTCGAGCATGGCCACTCCGAGCGCTTTCGAACTCGCATCGAAGATGCCGCTTTTCGCCGTGACGTCTTCGAAGGTTCCGTCGCCCCGATTGCGAAACAGCCAGCACGTCGATCCGTGATACGCCTCCGGCGTGCAATAAGACTTGTTCCTGCCATCCACGCTGCAAAAAACGTCGTGCTCGGGCGACCAGCGGACGTAGTTGCAGACGAACAGGTCGAGCAGTCCGTCGCGATCGTAATCGAACCACAGCGCGGACGTGCTGAAAGCGCTTCGGCTGCCGAGACCGGCGCGATCGGTCACGTCGACGAAGGCGCCGCGGCCGGTGTTGTGGAATAGCCGGTTCTGGCCGACCGCGGTGACGTAGATGTCCGGAAAGCCGTCGTTGTCGTAATCGGCTACCGTGACGCCGAGCCCGTACATTTCGACGGCCAGCCCGGCGCGCTCCGTCACGTCCGCGAAGGTACCATCGCGATTGTTGCGATAAAGCTGCATGGCCGTGCGTTGCCGCTTATGGCCGGGCCAGTCGCAACCGTCGATCAGCAGGATATCCAGCCAGCCGTCGTTATCGTAGTCGAGGAACGCGCAGCCGGGGCCCATCGTTTCAGGCAGGAATTTCGCGCCGTAAGCGCCGCTGTTGTGGCGGAAGCCGATACCCGCCGCGGCTGTGATGTCCGTCAGGCGAAAGTGGAGCGGCGTATCGGGCGCGGCAATGAGGGATGCCGCTCCTGCGGACAGAAACGTACGCCGGCCGAGTGGTCGTCTCATGCGATGCTGACCAGCCCCGTACGGATCGCATAGACGACCAGCGCCGCCGTATTATGAATCTCCAGCGTCTGCATGATGTTCGCGCGATGCACCGAAACGGTGTTCACGCTGAGGCCCAGCACGATGGCAATCTCCTTGTTCGACTTGCCGTGCACGATCAACTGGAGCACCTCAAGCTCGCGCGTGGTAAGCGAGGGCGCCGGTTCCCCAATGGTTCCGGAAGAGCCGCCGCCGAGGCGTCCCAGCCGTGGGTCGAGCACCTGATCGCCCGCCGCGATCCTGCGAATGGCGTCCACCAGTTCCAGGTCCATCGCATTCTTCAGAAGGTAGCCGCGCGCGCCGGCGTCGAGACAGGTACGCACGTAATCCGGCTCGCTGTGCATGCTCAGCATAAGCACCTTCGTATCGGGAAGCACGGCGAGGATACGCCGCGTCGCCACCGCGCCATTCATGCTGGGAAGCGCGAAATCCATCACAACAACCTGAGGGCGCAGCGCCACCGCGGCCTCCACGGCGTCGAACCCGTCGCTCGCTTCGCCTACTACACTGATGCCGGCCTCGTCTTCCAGCATGCGGCGAAACCCGTGGCGCACCAGACTGTGATCGTCCACCAGCAGTACGGTGATGTCAGTCTCCGGCATGTGTCTCCGTCGGATGATAAGGCGCGGTCGCCCGGACCAGCGCCCCGCCGGCCTTGCCTTGCAGGAACTCGATAGTCCCGCTGACCAGGTCCGTGCGTTCGCGCATGGAGACGAGCCCCAGTCCACGGGATGCCGTCGCCGGATATCCGATGCCTTCATCCTCGATCTCGACGATGAGCGTGGCCGCGTCGAAGCGAAGCCGAACGGCGGCGCGCGTGGACCTGGAATGGCGCACGACGTTGTTCAGCGCCTCCTGAACCACGCGGTAGAGATGGATCGAGACTTCTTTATCCAGTCCGCGATCCGATCCGGTCTTCTCGTACGCGACGCTGACGCCGGTGCGCTGTTCAAAGCTCGGAATATAGGCCGCGAGCGCGCTTTCGAGGCCCGCCTCGTCGAGTACCGAAGGATGCAGCGCCTGCGACAGCGACCGCACTTTTTCGAGCGTCGATTGCACGATCTGGCGGACTTCCCGCAGATCCTCGGTCGCAGGCACGCCCTCGCGGCGGGCGCGCCGGTCGGCGCGCTGCAGGATGGCGCCGATCGCCGTGAGGATCTGGCCGAATTCGTCGTGCAGTTCGCGCGAGATGGACCGGAAGGTGCTCTCCTGTGAAGTGATGAGCTGCTGCGCGAGCTCGCGGCGTTGTTCCGACAAGTCCGCGACCTGCGTGAACAAACGCCGCACATACTGCACCAGGTACAGGCTCGTCGTCACGATCACCACCAGCATCGCGGCGAGAAACACGTACACGTTCCGTTCGACGCCGGCGTACAGTTCCTGCGTGCGCAGCGCCGCGGTCCGTTCGCTGGCGTTGTTGGCGACCAGCAGCCGTGCCACATCCGCGTTCAATGCTGCCTGGCGCGCCTGAAGCGAGTTCCGGATCTGAACGCGCGCCTCGTCGGCCTTCCCTCCGGCCGCGATTTCGAACACGCGGTCGAGCGAATCCCAGAACTGTCGGAAGGAATCGGCCAGGTAACGCCGCTGGCCCGTATCGCGTTCCGCCGCGGCGACATTCTCTTCGCGCGCGAGGGCGTCCTCAAGATCCGTGCGGATGCGCCGAAACTGCGGCTGCCAGGCCGTCAGCGGGTATCGCTGCGAATCGGCGACGTCCGTGTCGAGCATATCGCGCATGGCCAGCGCCAGCGAATTCAGGCTGTTCTGGATGCGCAGCAGCAGCAGCGAATCGAGCCGGTTCCGGTCGATCGTGCCGGTCTGCAGTCGTTGCAGGCTTCGCAGTTGCGCGATCGTGTAGCCCGAGTACACGCCCACCGCGAGCAGCGTGACCAGCAGGCCCGCGAGCAGACGGTATGTGGGAGAACGGGACGCCATCGCAATAGTACTTTTCCATTATTGGCAGGCAACGCCGAACCAGCTATCCTGTTGCTACTCTCTTGGTCCTCCTCATATTCATAGCACTGATCAATGCCGCCTATGTGGCCGCATTGCCTTCGCCCACCATCTTTTACGTCGGCAACGTCCTGTTGCACCTGGTCCTCGGTACGGCTGCCACGGGCTGGCTGATCTGGAAATGGCGGCGCAGCGGGCTTATGGTCCCGCTGCTGATCGCGTCGCTGGCGGGCGCGTACCTGGCCGTTCGCGGCGCCACGCACGACCATTTCACCGTGCTGTGGATTCACATCGGATTCGCCGTCGCGGGGCTGATGATTCTGCTGCCGCGCGCGCGCGCCGCGATCCTTCTGCTGGCGCTTGCCGCCGCCGGACTCCGCTTCTACCACGCGCCGGACCGCATCCGCAACCCGCAGATCGTGCCCGTTTCGATGACGGAGGAAGGCGCGGGTCCGAAGTCTCCTTTCTGGCCCTCCTCGGCGAAGACGAACACCGGCGGCCTGATTCCATCGGACTTCTTCATGGACTCGAAGCTCTGCGGCGATTGCCACAAAGATATCTACGAGCAGTGGAAAAGTTCGATGCACCACATCGCGTCGTTCAACAATCCCGTCTACAAAGCTTCGATTCTGCACATGCAGGAACTGAGCGGCACGCAGGGCAGCAAGTGGTGCGCGGGCTGCCACGATCACGCCGTCTTCTTCAACGGCCGTTTCGACAAGCCGATCAAGGAACAGCTGGAGACACCCGAAGCGCAGAACGGTCTGGGCTGCGTGTCGTGCCATTCCATCGTTCACGTTGAGGGCTCGATGGGGCAGGCGGGCATCACGATGATGTATCCGCCGCTGCACCGCCTGGCTTCAAGCACGAACCCCGTGATCCGCAAGGTCGGCGATTACCTGACCTACCTGAATCCGGAGCCCCATCGCGAGACCTTCATGAAGGCCTTCATGCGGCAGGATTCGCCGGAATACTGCTCGGCGTGTCACAAAGTTCATCTTGATCAACCGGTCAACAATTACCGCTGGCTTCGCGGTTTCAACGAATACGACAGCTGGCAGGCGAGCGGCGTTTCCGGCCAGGGCGCGCGGTCGTTCTACTATCCGCCGAAATCGCAGAATTGCCGCGACTGCCACATGCCGCTCGTGAAATCGAACGACCCCGGCAATCGCGATGGCCAGATCCATTCGCACCGTTTCGCGGCCGCGAACACCGCGATTCCGTACGTTCAGGGCGACGCCAAACAGCTCAGCGAGACGGAGAAATTCCTGCAATCCGGCTTCATCACGGTGGATCTGTTTGCCGCCACGCCGATCGAAGAATCGAAGAACGCAGTCCAGATGCGCCGCCGCGCTGCGGATGCCTCGCCGACGCTTGCTTCCACTTTCGCCGTGGGCGAGGAATCCGATCAGGGCGGAGCGGTCACCATTCGTAACATCGATAAGGTCGCCGCGCCTCTTAACGCCCCGGGCGTCGCGCTGAAGCCGGGCACCACGGTGCGCATCGATGCCGTTGTGCGCACCAGGAAGATCGGCCACTTCTTCCCCGCCGGCACCGTGGATGCCTACGACGTCTGGCTGGAGTTTCAGGCGCGCGATGCCAACGGCAAGATCTTTGCGTGGAGCGGCTCGGTGGACGACAATGGCCACGGACCTGTCGATAAAGGCGCGCACTTCTACAAGTCGTACCAGCTCGATGGCGCGGGCAACCCCATCAACAAGCGCAATGCCTGGCAGACACGCAGCGTTCTCTACGTTCGGCTGATCGGGCCGGGCGCGGACGACACCGTTCACTACCGGATGGCGATCCCCAAAGACGCCGTCGGTCCGGTCACGCTCGAAGCGAAGCTCAATTACCGCAAGTTCTCGAATTACCTGACGAAGTTCGCATTCGCGGGCGTCGCGAAGTCGGGCGAAGCGGGCAAGTCCTTCGATAGCCGCGAGTATTCCTTCGATTCCAAACCGGTGCCCGATCTTCCCATCGTGACCATCGCGAAGGCGACCGCGCAGGTGGCTCTGGGCGATACTTCATGGACGCCGATCGTGAAAAAGGCCGATCGCGAGCGCTGGAACGACTGGGGGATCGGAATGCTTCTGCAGGGCGATATCCGCGGCGCCGAATACGCATTCCATCGCGTCACCGAAGCGGACCCCGCGTACGCGGACGGATGGCTCAACATCGGCCGCGCGCTGATTCAGGAAGGCGAAACGGATGCCGCCCGCCCCTATGTGGAGAAGGCGCTGAAACTCGCACCCGGGCTGGCCCGCGCGCAGTTCTTCCTCGCCATGTCGCAAAAAGCGGCCGGCGATTACGACGGCGCGGTGAGCAGCCTGCGCGCCACCATTGCGCAATACCCGCGCGACCGCGTGGTGCTGAATCAGTTGGGCCGTATCCTGTTCCTGCAGCGTAAGTACTCGGAAGCGGTGACGGTCCTGAGATCGGTTTTCGATGTGGACCCGGAAGACCTGCAGGCGCATTATACGCTGATGCTTGCCTATCGCGGACTGGAGCGGGACGACCTTGCCCGCCGCGAGGAACAGCTGTTCCTGCGCTTCAAGGCCGACGAATCGGCGCAGGCGCTGACGGAAATGCCCCGGCTGATGAATCCGGAAGACAACAATGAGAGACAACAGATTCACGATCACGTTACTGATTACACCGCTCGCGCTGTCGCTGCTGTCGTTGGCCATGTTAACGCTGGCCACGCAACACGCGTCCCAAGCCGCTGATGCCGCGGCCGCGCCGGTGCGTTTCACGGACGTGACTGCCGTGGCAGGCATTCGCTTCACTCACAACGCCGGGCGCACCGGCAAGAAATGGCTTCCCGAAACCATGGGGTCGGGCGTTGCGTTCTTCGACGCCGATGGCGATGGCCGCCCGGATATCCTCCTGATCAACGGCGGCGACTGGATTCCCCATGGACGCCACACCACGGCAGCGCTCTATCGCAACAACGGCAATGGAACCTTCACCGACATCACTCACGGCAGCGGTCTCGACATCGACATTCACGGCATGGGCGTCGCGGTGGCCGATTTCGACAACGACGGCCGCGACGACCTCTACATAACCGCGGTTGGCGGCGATCACCTCTTCCACAACGAAGGCGGCGGACATTTTAGCGACGTCACGCAGTCGAGCGGGATCGCCAATGCGCAGTTTGCATCGAGCGCCGCCTGGTTCGACTACGACAAAGACGGCAAACTCGATCTCTTCGTCGGCAACTACGTGCAATGGACCCCGGAGACCGATCTTTGGTGCTCGCTCGACGGCTCCACCAAGTCCTACTGCACGCCGGAATCTTACAAAGGCACTTCCGCGAAGCTCTACCACAATCTGGGCAACGGCAAGTTCGAAGACGTCACGAACAAGGCGGGCCTGGGCGAGCCAACGAGCAAGTCGCTCGGAGTTACCGTTCTCGATTACAACGGCGACGGCTGGCCGGATCTCTTCGTCGCCAATGACACTCAGCCGAACAAGCTCTATCGAAACCTGGGCAACGGAACGTTTAAGGAAGAAGGCCTCGCCGCCGGTGTGGCGTTCGGCGAAGACGGCGTGGCGCGCGGCGCGATGGGCACCGACGCATCCGACTACGACCGCTCCGGAAAGCAGCATCTGATCGTCGGCAATTTCTCCAATCAGATGCTGGGTCTCTATCACAACGAAGGCAACGGGCTTTTTGTGGATGAGGCGCCGCGCTCGCCCGTGGGCCGCGCCAGCCTGCTCAGTCTGACCTTCGGGCTCTTCTTCTTCGATTACGATCTCGACGGACTCCCCGACATCTTCGCCGCCAATGGCCATCTGGAAGAAGAGATTGGCCGCGTGCAGCCGAAGATTCAGTATGCGCAGTTGCCGCTTCTGTTCCGCAATGCGGGTGGCGGAAAATTCCAGCCGGTGGCCGGTCTCTTCACGGAGCCCCTGGTCGCCCGCGGCGCCGCCTACGCCGATTTCGATGGCGACGGCGACCTCGACATTATTGTGTCCGCCAACAACGGACCCGCGCATCTGTACCGCAACGACGGCGGCAATCGCAACAACTGGCTGCAGCTGAAGCTGGTGGGCACGAAGAGTAATCGGGACGGAATCGGCGCCGTCGCCCGCGTGACCAGCGCGCAGGGCAGGCAGATCCAGACCGTGCACAGCGGATCGAGCTATTGTTCATCGAGCGATCTCGCGCTGACGTTCGGCTTGGGCAAGGACCAGACCGCGTCCTCGGTGGAGATCGACTGGCCCAGCGGCAAGCACCAGAAGCTGGACAATGTGAAACCGAACCAGCGCCTGGTTGTGACCGAGAATTGATGTAGGGCGGGTCCCCAGACCCGCGGCCGACGCCTACGTCGGCCTTTTCATCCGAACGCATTTCCGAATCCATGCACGACGTTCTCGCTCTCTCCGGCACACAACAGGCGCGGCTGATCCGCGAAGGCGCCATCTCTTCCGTCGATCTGGTGGCCGCTCATCTGGCGCGCATCGACGAAGTCAATCCGTCGCTGAACGCGGCAGTCGAAATCCTTCGCGAATCGGCGCTCGCAACCGCCCGTGAGGTCGATGAGACGAAATCCGGCGGACCTCTCGCCGGCGTACCCTTCTCGATTAAGGACTCCATCGAGGTCGCGGGCACCGTCTGCTCGGCCGGCACGCTCGGCTACCGCGACAACGCTCCGTCCTCGCACGACGCCACGCTGGTCGCGCGATTGCGCGCGGCGGGCGCGATCCCGATCGCCCGCACCAACCTGCCCGATCTTCTCTTCGCCTTCGAGAGCGACAACCTCATTTTCGGCCGCACCAATAATCCCTACAATCCGCAGCGCACGTCCGGCGGCTCGAGCGGCGGCGAAGCGGCGCTGATCGCCGCGTGCGGTTCGCCCTTCGGACTGGGTAGCGACGCGGCGGGCAGCGTTCGCCTCCCGGCGCACTATTGCGGCATCGCCACCATCAAGCCGACCTCGGGCAGGCTCGCGCGCACGGGTCACGTGCCGCCCGCCGGAGGCTGGATCGAAATGCTGTGGCAGATCGGCCCGATGGCGCGCCGCGTCGAAGATCTGTGGACCATGATGCCGATCCTGCTCGGTCCCGATGGCTCGGACCGCACCGTGGTCCCGATGCCGTTCGCGGGGCACGCCGGCGATCTGCTCCCGAAACTGCGCGTGGCTTACTTCACCGACAACGGGATTCTTGCCGCCGATGCGGATACCGCCGCCGTCGTGAAAGCTGCCGCCAGTGCGCTCGCGGATGCGGTGCTCTCCGTCGAAGATCGTCGTCCGCCGCTGGTCGAACGCAGCTACGATCTCGAGATGGAACTGCTGGGAATCGACGGCGGCGATGGCCTGCGCGCCTTCGCCCGAAGCATCGGCAGCCACCGGACGCATCCGTTACTCGAAGGCTGGCTGAGCAAGCTGGAAGCCTGCCGGACGGACCTTGCCGGGTTCGCCCGCTACTGGGCGGCGCTCGACGAATTTCGTGCAGCGATGAACGGCTTCCTGAACCAGTTCGATGTCCTGCTTTCACCCGTATCCTTCAGTGCCGCCGTTCCGCACGGAACATCGATCGACGCCAACATCTTCCCCGGATACAGCTACACGATGACGCATAACCTGACCGGCTGGCCCGCCGCGGTGGTTCGCTGCGGAACGTCGCGCGACGGCCTTCCGATCGGCGTGCAGATCGCTGCCGCGCCGTGGCGCGAAGACATCGCACTGACTGTCGCGAGTTACCTGGAATCGGCCTGCGGAGGCTGGGAGCCGGCGTCCGCTATCGAGTGATCCCCGGCGCGCCACCGTCTCCGCGTCCAAACTCTGAAAGGCTGGCGCTGATTCCGAAGGGTTCACTGAGCCGCGCGCGTGAGCGGTACCGAAAAGGCCTCTTTCAGCACCCTGCCGACAAGCCCGCTATACTCTTTCCCATGGCTGCCCGGGCCAATTTCATGAATCGGAATTCCGGTAATCGGGAGATCGTAGACCTTCGCGGAATCTCCGCGCGCGATCTCGAGCCTCTGCTCGCCGACGAAGTCCGCGAATGGCGCAGCGAACTCGACTGGGACTTCGAACCGTCGGCCGATCTCGTGCGAAAATACGCCGGCACAAGCTCGCTGGGCGGCGCGGCGCTGATGGTCGATGGCGCGGTGGCGGGCTACGGCTACGCGGTGCTCGAAGAGCCCCGTGGAATCATCGGCGACATCTACGTCCGGCCGCATCTGCGCGACGCCACATCCGACGCCGAGCTGTTTCGTTCGCTTCTGGATGCCCTGGCCACCACGCCGCGCATCACGCGCATGGAGAGCCAGTTGATGCTGGTCACGCCCGAAACCGCCGCGATCGTCGCAAGCGCCGGCGCGCGAAGACCCGTACGGATATTCGAACGGCGTCTCATGTCCCGCGACGGCGCGATCCCCCCGCCGCCGGCAAACGACCATGTCCGCAACCGTTTCCGCTTCGAGCGCTGGGAAGATCGTTTGATGCACCTTGCCGGCAACATCGTCGCCGGCGCCTATAAGGGGGAAACGGACGCGGACATCAACGCGCAGTACCGCTCGCCTTCCGGCGCGCGGCGGTTTCTCGGCAACATCGTGGAGTTTCCGGGCTGCGGTACCTTTCACCCGGCAGCCTCGTTCGTCGCTTTCAACGGCAAGACGGGAGAAGCCGCCGGCATGGTGCTTTCGAGCTTCGTGGCCGCCGCCACCGGGCACGTATCCCAGCTCTGCGTGATGCCGGATGCGCGCGGAGCCGGCCTCGGGAAAGAACTGTTACGAATGTCGGCGGACGTCCTGTATCGCCACGGCGCGCGGAGGGTCAGCCTTACCGTGACGGCGTCGAACCGCACCGCGATTCCCCTCTACGAGAAGTTCGGATTCCGCGCCGTCCGCACCTTCTTCGCCTATATCTGGGAAGCGTAGGGCGGGCGCCCACCCACGTCCGCGGCCGACCCCAGGGTCGGCCTGCCATTCCGATGACGCGATAATAGTCTGAGTGGATATCGAAAAGACCCTGCTGCGAAAAGTCGGCGAAGCCATCCATCGCTTCGGCATGATCCGCGATGGCGACCGCATCGCCGTCGCCGTCTCCGGCGGCAAGGATTCCGTGACCATGCTCGAAGTCCTGCTTCTGCTGCAAAAACGCGCCCCCATCGACTTCAGCGTTTGCGCGTTCACCGTGGAGCAGGGCAAATTCCTCGCGCCCGTCGCAGCGGTCGGCGAATACATCAAGAGCCTGGGTATCGACTGGACGTACCACACCGACAGCCCCTCGCTGAAACTCCTCGAAGACCAGCCCGATCACGGCTGCGATCTCTGCAGCCGCTTTCGCCGCCGCGCCGTCTACCAGATCGCGCGCGGCCTCGGCGCCAACGTGATCGCCTTTGGCCATACCGCCGACGATCTCTGCGAATCGCTGTTCCGCAACATCCTCTACACCGGGCGCATCAGTTCGCTTCCGCCCGTGACCATTTCGCGCCAGCGCGATTTCCGCATCATTCGCCCTCTGATTTACGTGACTGAGGAACTGACGCGCGGCTTCGTCGAATCGAGAGGCGTGCCCGTCGTCCCGTGCGGTTGCTCGCTGCGCACCGGCACTGTGCGGCGCGGTATCCGCGAGACGATCGCCGACTGGGAACGCGAACACCCGTACCTTCGCGAGAACATTCTCAAAGCGATGTCGAACATCCAGCCCGGCCGTCTTCTCGACACGCGTTATTACGATCCCGAAAGCAATCCCGATACTGAAACAGACGCCACGGAAGCCGGGGCCGGGAGCGAGCTTCTGCAGATCGTCACCAACGCATGAGCGAGGCGCGCGACAGCCGCTTCATCGCGGACAACCAGCGGCAGGTGGAGCGGCTTTCGAAGCTCGGCTGGTACCACAGCATCGAACTGCCCGACGGTTCCGTCATTCCCGGCCATCAGACCGTCGAACAACTGCGCACGCGCCTGCGCCAGTTCCACATTCCGGAAGATCTGACGGGCAAGCGCGTGCTCGATATCGGCGCCTGGGACGGCTGGTTCAGCTTTGAGATGGAACGCCGCGGCGCGAGCGTTCTTGCTGTCGATTCGGCGAAGAACACACGCCTGCTCGAAGCGAAAGCGCTGCTCGGCTCGCGCATCGACTATCTCATTGCCGACATCTGCCGCCTGACCGCGAAGGACGTGGGCACCTTCGATATCGTGTTGTTCCTCGGCGTCCTCTACCACCTGAAGCACCCGCTTCTGGCGCTCGAAAACGTCTGCGGGATGTGCCGCGACAGGACCTGCATCGAATCGTTTGTCACTGACGGCAATCCCGACGCCATTCCGTCGATGGAGTTTTACGAAACAACGGAACTGCGCGGTCAGCTGGATAACTGGTGCGGTCCGAATATCGCCTGTCTGCTGGCCTTCACCC
>Ga0302319_10016514_pt1 | contig 13603 bp, 12 predicted proteins | sample Bog_T0_2_FD_203319 | JGI IMG/M metagenome (GOLD analysis project Ga0302319, IMG submission 203319) | Peat permafrost microbial communities from Stordalen Mire near Abisko, Sweden - Bog_T0_2 | ecosystem: Environmental > Terrestrial > Soil > Wetlands > Peat | place: Sweden: Abisko, Stordalen Mire...
GCCTGTTTCCCAGCCAGGCGGAGGCGCTGGAAACGCTGTAGATGTGCGGGAACCTCCTCGCCCGCCACTCCGTATCTTCCTCTTGCTCGGAGTGCAGCCGATGAAAGCAATCGTCTACCACCACTACGGCCCGCCTGACGTGCTGCAATACCAGGAGCTTGAAAAGCCCACGCCTGCAGACGACCAGGTACTCATCCAGGTCCACGCATCCTCGGTCAACCCATACGACTGGCACTTTATCCGCGGCACACCGTCCTTTGTTCGCCTGTTCACAGGAATTCGCGCGCCCAAATCCAGCCGGCTCGGTGCAGACGTTGCCGGAGTCGTAGAAGCGGCCGGCCGCAATGTCACAAGCTTCAAATCGGGCGATGCAATCTTCGGCACGGCCGCCGGCTCCTTCGCCGAATACGGGTGTGCACCCGAGTCGAGCCTCGCTCTGAAGCCACCGAACCTCACCTGGGAACAAGCTGCGTCCGTCCCCATCGCCGGCATCACCGCCCTGCAGGGCCTTCGCGATAAAGGCAAAATTCAGGCAGGCCAGCACGTCCTCATCAACGGCGCCGCCGGGGGCGTGGGGACTTTCGCCGTACAGATTGCCAAATCGTTTGGCGCCCGCGTCACCGGAGTCTGCAGCACCAGAAACATCCAACTAGTTCGCTCCCTTGGCGCGGATGACGCCATCGACTACACCCATGAAAACTTTACCCAGGGGAGCCAGCGCTATGATTTGTTTTTTGATCTCGTCGGCAACAATCCGTTGTGGGCATGCCTGCGTGTGCTCAAGCCCGACGGCACGTACATCGGATGCGGCGGCGGAGGACCCGACCGGCGGTCCATTGAGCTTCTCGGCTCCATGCTCCATGCCGTTGTGCTCGCTCCATTCGTAAGCCAAAAGATGCCCGGTCTCCTCGCGAAGGTGAATACCGCCGACCTCAGCTTCCTGGCCGATCTCATGCGCACAGGGAAAATCACTCCGGTTCTCGACAGAACTTACCCCCTCTCAGAAACGGCCGACGCGATCCGATATCTTGAACAGTGCCACGCGCGCGGCAAGGTCGCCATCACTGTCCCGTAGCAGAAGTCCATCGGGTCGCCTCCGCTATTCGGTATCATTGCCTTCATGAAACTTGAAGCGATTCAGGCGTCGATTCGCGAAGCCGGCTTTGATGGCTGGCTTTTCTACGACCACCATCACCGCGACCCCGTCGGCGGCCGCATTCTGGGACTCGACGAAAAGGCGCACGTGACACGCCGCTGGTACTACTACGTGCCCGCCGAGGGCGAGCCGCGCAAGCTCGTTCATCGCATTGAGCAGGGGCGGCTCGATTCGCTGCCCGGGAGCAAGGGAAAATACTCAAGCTGGCAGGAACTGGCGCAGGGGCTGGAAGCAATGCTCTCGGACGGCCGCCGCATTGCCATGCAGTACAGCCCCAACAACGCCATCATGTACGTCTCCATGGTCGATGCCGGAACGGTGGAGTTTTTGCGCGGCCTGGGCAGGGAAATAGTCAGCTCGGCCGACCTCGTAAGCCAGTTTGAGGCAGTACTCAGCGAGGAACAGGTTGCCAGCCACGTCGCGGCGCAGGTAGCCATCGACCGAATTCTGGCCGAGTGCTGGCAGCAGATCGGGCAGCGCTTGCGGCCCGGAAACGGCGTCCAGAAGGGCGAGCTCTCTGAATTTGATACGGTCGTCTGGCTCAGCGAGGCAATGCGCCGCGAAGGCCTGGTTGGGGAGAACGGCCCCAACGTCAGCGCCAATGCCAACAGTTCCGACTCGCACTATGAGCCGACAGCGGAGCGCTCGGCACCCATTCGCGAGGGCGACTTTGTGCTCATCGACATCTGGGGCCGCCAGCAGAAGCAGGGAAGTGTCTTCTACGACATCACCTGGACCGGGGTGGTCGGACGCGAACCCACCCACATGGAACAACTGGTCTTCGAAACGGTGCGGAATGCCCGCGACGCCGCCATCGCCGCAGTGGAACAGGCCTTTGCAGAAGGCCGGGCGATTCGTGGTTTTGAGGGCGACGATGCCGCCCGCGCGGTAATTGCCGCGGCCGGCTTCGGCGAGTTCTTCACCCATCGCACCGGTCACAACATCGCCCAGGAACTGCACGGCTCCGGTGCGCACCTGGACAACCTCGAAACCCACGACGAGCGCCTCATCCTTCCTCACACCTGCTTCTCCGTCGAGCCCGGCATCTATCTGCCCGAGTTCGGCGTGCGCAGCGAAGTAGACATGATGACCGCGCCCGGCAAGGCCTGGGTCACCGGCAAGATTCAACGGGAGCTGGTGCGTATCTGAGAAGCAGGAATCAGGCGTCGAGGCCAGGGGCCAGGGGTCAGGGGCCAGGGATCAGAGATCAGGCATCAGGGGCCAGGGGTCAGGGATCAGGGGCCCGAACTCCGCACAGCCGATTCCCGACCTCGCACTCGAACGTTTTCGCTTCAAGTGTTGACGACAATTTGGGCGCTTCACCCTTGAATCGTTCTTTGGCTCAAGGGAGAGCACAAAGTCACTCTGGCCGGTAAACGGTCAAGCCAAGAATGATTTGAGCAATCAAACCGGTGCTTTTCCTCCCGTAGGGAGGATTCGAAAATAGCCCATGGGGAAGCGAAGCGCGCCCCTGGGAAGCTGTTCCAGCCGAGTCCCTCCGCCCCGTAGGGGCGGAACGAGCCACCGTGAGGCAACCGTCCGTGCTCACGCGATCACCCTCCCTGATCTCTGACCCCTGATCCCTGACCCCTGCCCCTTAATCCCTAGTCCCTAATGCCTAGCCCCCAATTCCTGCCCCCCCCGCCCCAGTGCGGTATAGTCAAAAAGGCATGGTCACACCGCAAATCAAGAACGAGCCAGCTCGGAATTCAAAGCAAGGTTTTGTCTATCTTCCCCTGATCGCAGGCTGGCTGGTCCCCGGAGCGGGGCACTTTCTGTTGGGCAAATGGGCGCGCGGGGCTTTCCTGGCGGCATCCATTGTGTGCATGTTCGGGCTCGGCCTGGCCATGCAGGGCAAGCTCTACGGCGGGGCACACGATATTCTCGACATGCTGGGACTGGCAGGCGACCTCGGCAATGGCCTGCTTTATATCGTCAGCCGGGTCCTGAGCCTTGGCGCCGACCAGGTGCAGGTGACGACGGGCGATTATGGCACCCGGTTTATTGTGGTCGCCGGCCTCCTGAACGTCATTGCCGCCGTGGACGCGCACAATCTTCGCACCGGGAGGAAAGCCTAGTGTTCCGGCCCTCTCATTTTTTGGCGGTTGTGCTCTTTGCCCTGTTCGCCTCCGTGGTCTTCGGCATTACCCAGCGCGAGACCCCCCGGCGCATGCTTCACTACGGAATCTACTGCTTCGTCCTCTTCTCCGGAGCGGCTGTCGTGCTCAGCTGGGTCATGTTCTTCATCGCCCGATAGACTCCCCGCCGCCAGACCTCATCGAAAAGCACTCTGGGTGCCCCATCCCTCACTCTGAGGCCCCATCCTTTTCGCAGCTTCATCGCGAAAAGGGTGGGATCGCGCGAATCCTACCGTTAATCCGCCCTCATTCCGGAGTTCAGGCTGGGAGCGTATCCAGCCTCAAATCCGCCCGCACCCCCACAGTCAAGACCAACTGGAAACGTCACATCGCAAATGCAACTTTGTAGACAACCTCGTTCCCATTAAACCCATAAAAATTATATACTTAGCGCGATAATGGCCGGCCTTTGCAAAAAATGTGTTCAATTCTCGACAACCCTTTGCCTCCAAATGTTCAATTGTTAGCAACCGATTCACACTCACAGGTTGTCCACAAAGTTAAGGCCTCAAAGAAATGCAACCCTATAGGCCAACATTACGCACGAATTGCAACTTTGTAGGCAACCTATTCGCACGGTCGACACCCCCTGTGAGCAGTCATTTGCAGGCATAATCATGCCTCCCAAATCCGTCAAACAATGCGCTCGCGCTGCCACACCGCGGCGTCGAAAGTGTGCACGCTGACGTAGCCCTCCGCCCGGTAAAGGTCGATGGCGTGCGTGTTCGATTCCGTCACAGTCAGTGAGATTTCCGTGGCCCCATGCCGCATGAAATGGAAGGCCGCCAGAGCCAGCAGCGTGCGCGCCAGGCCGCGGCGCCGGTACTTGGGATGGACGCAGACCTGCGTAATGTGGCCGCTCTGCGGGCTCACCCGCGAACCCAGCACAAGGGCCACCAGATCGCGGCTCTGCCGCTCCACAACAACGTGCGATACCTGCGCCGAGAACACACCGCAGCCGGAGTAGCGCACGATGTTGTGTAGGAACCGCTGCGAGCCATGCACCGATCGATACTGGTCGTTGATCACGCTGTCAGGGTGGTCGCGATAGGCCTCCGCAATCAACCGCCCAGCGGGCGAAAGGTCCTCGTCCCGCCACGGCCGCAACTCCAGGCCGGAAGGCAGTTCCACCTGCGGCGGATTCCAAAGTGCCTGCAGCGGCTGAACCATGAACAGCCGCTCAAACAACTGAAACCCCGCCTGCCGGAAAATCTCCGAGTGCGAGCCGGCAGGGTGCAGCAAAAGCTGTGACTCGATGCGGTCGAGTTGCGGCGAATTCAGTAGCGTCTCAAAGATGTGCTTGAGCAGCGTCTCTTCTATTTCGTGGGCGGATGCCGGCTCCGTGCGCGACAGAGCGTTACCGCCGTCCGGTGAACTGCGCAGTGCAAAAACGTCGCCGATGACCGCCTTGGTCTCCTCGTAAACGCAGAAGACATAGCCGGTCACCTGGCCCGCTTCCATAGCCGCGTAACCCGGCAGCATGTGGCTGTCAAGATACTGCATCAGGAGCCGCGACGAAGTGCGATAGTCCCAATGCAGTCGCTCCTTCCACAACTCTCCCTCGGCATCGAGCACAGCGCGAAGTACCGGCGCCGTGAAGTGCCGCAGGTCGAGAATTTCAATGGAAGCGTTCGATGCCATGGTCTTCCCTTTGGATGCGGCTGGTCACAGGCCGGCTCCGGGGCCGGAAAGCGGGCCCCATATACCTTGAGCGGACGCCTGGAGCAAATTGTGCCTTCCGGTCACTTTGCCACGAGTTGCGTCCAACTGCAAGTTGAGGTTCAGCTTATCAGCCTGCCGCTTTATCGGCTACCAACCAGGTAAACGACGAGTCCCTGCTCTGGCCAGCTGAAGAGCGGCTCATAGTGGCGGCCTTCCAGGTATTCATCGAGAGCTGCCAGTGTGTGCAGGTCCGCTCCATTGCGGCCGGATACGCGCACCACCAGAATGTGCTGCCCGTCCGGCACGCCGCTGTCCTCGTAATTGACGACCTCGCGATTGCGATAGAACGAAAGCCCATATTCGATGTCGCGCCGAACACGGAAAACCGCGACGGTTTCATCGGCGGAAACCAGCGTATCGATCCGGTCGGCAAGCGGGCGCGCGGAGTAGGCGCGGTCAAGCAGCTGAATGACGCGCTTGCTGGCAGCCACTTCGGGGATACCGAAGAACGGCCCCACGCCATAGAGAAAGAGAACCAGGACCACCAGCACACTGCAGGTAACCAGCCGCAGGCGCGCCACGCCGAAGCCTTTGACCACCACCAGGATCAACAGCGACGCCCCGGCGGCGGCGAGTAGTGCGGCGGCCAGAGCGTGGGTGGGAGGCATCTTGGGGCCATGAACCACAAACCAGGGCAGCAACAGGGCGAACATGGTCATGATGCCGGAAAGCAGTGCATGGCCCAACAGCACCCAGCGGTTGAGTCCCTGTTGGCGGCGGCGAAACAGAAAATCTCCGGTAAGAATAGCGATGGGAGGCAGAGAGGGGAGAATGTAGCCGGGTAGCTTGGACTGCGAAAAAGAAAAAAAGACGATGGGGATGAGCGCCCAGAGAACCAGAAACTCTGGAAAGGCATCCCCGGGTCGGTTGACGCAAGGCATTGACTTTCTCGAGTGGCGCAGCCTCCATTCGGCCACGGAAGTCAGGATCCCATCCACAAGTGCGCGCACGGCGATGATGGTCCACGGCATCATGGCCAGTGCGATAACCACCGCGTAGTACCAGAAGGGCTGCACGTGCTGGTACCGGTCGGTCGCGAAGCGCTGAATGTTGTGTTCGAGGAAGAACTCGCGGAAGAAGGTTGGGTTCTGGTGCTGTACTGCGATGAACCACGGCAGGACCATGGCGAAGTAGAGCACGATGCCGGGCCACCAGAGCGAGCGGTAGAGGATTGACCACTCGCGGCGCAGGAAAGCAAAGGCAGCAATGATCACAATGGCTAGGAAGGGCGCCACCGGTCCCTTTGCCAGCGTTGCCAGGCCGGTGAAGAAGTAGATGTCGTAAAGCCAGAATTTCGAGTCGGTCTCGTACCAGGCGTACCACCCGAGGAGTCCGATTGCTAACGGGGCCGCCATTTGCATGTCGGTGGAGGCGCCGCGGGAGAATCCGATGATGCCGGCGCAGGCGACGGTGATCAGCGCCGCATCCAGGTGGCCACCAGGCCGGAATCGACGCATGTGAAGGTAGATGAGGCCGGCCATCACAAACGCGAAGGTAGTGGAGGGAAGGCGCGCGCTCCAATCGTGGACCCCGAAGTCCTGAAAGAGGAACATCGCGCGCCAGTAATAGAGCGCCGGCTTTTCCAGCCAGGGATGCCCATAAAGATACGGAGTAACGCACGCGCTCAGGCGCTCTTTAAGGGAGTGTGCGGAGTCGAACCGGCCCAGCATCTCGTGAGCAATCTGGGCATAGCGGGGCTCGTCCGCCCCCATCAATCCCATTCCATCGCCGCCGAACCAGGGCGTGAGCCCGTAGGCCAGAAAGAAGATGGTGAAGGCCAAAAACACAGCCACTTCGCAGACGTTGGCCCGGCTGGGGAGGCGTTTATGCCTGCGTGGGGGCGAATCCGGAACAGAAGATTCGAGAGTAGTCTCCACTTCCAGCGTTTCTCCAGTTTCAGCGGATCGTTTGCGGTTGGGCTCAGCCATTTCCGCGTAAACGACTGGACCTGGCCTTGGTCTGGTCGATTTGGGAGAGCCTTCCAGTCGAATTTGTTTCGCGTTCACCAGGAACGCGGCGACGTTCCCCGCCCTTCGACTGGGACAAGGCTAACAGATTCGGGTGGAATCTCAAGACCGCTCAGAACCGGCCAGTAGCGAAACTCTTTTGGGCCTGAGGCAACTCCGCCAAAACTTCATCATGAGCGCGGGGCAACGGCCCTTCAAGTGTGCAGCCCGCGCTGCGTTTTCGTGGCCTCCGCCACCCGGCCGCTCGGCAATCGCAGCCAAGATCACAGTGTCCTCGCCGCGCCGGTTTAGACGGGTGCGGCGCTCCAGCAGCTACAGAGAATAGAAAGAGTTCTGTGCCAGGCGTAGCGGAGGCACCCCTGTTTTCAGGAGCGGCGTTCACCTGTGGCTGCTCGCGCGGAGCCGTCTATTCCACGGGCAGCTTCTGGTCCTTTGCAGTCTCTTGTTCCCCGGATGGCTGTAGCTCCACGGGAGCCTTCTGGCGTTTGCGCGACCGATCCATCAGCTCGACAATGCGCGCCTGGAATCGGCCGGAACGGTCGGCAAGAAAGCTCAGATCCGGCACATGCCGAACGCCCATGCGCTCCTTCAACTCGTACCGAATGTAACCTTTGGCAGCCTCAAGCCCGGCGATGGTGTCCTTCTCCGCCTGCACGATATCTTTGACCGCGCTGTCGACGGCCACATACACGCGTGCCGATTTGCCGCCAGGGTTGAGCGAGACTTCGCTGACATAGCAGTTGCTGATGCGCGGATCAACCAGTTCACCGTCGATCATGGTGCCGATTTCCAACCGCAGTGTCTCCGCCACCCGGTCCTGATGATGCTTGCGTGCTCTGTGCTCGGGCATGACGCCTCCTTGCCGGGGTAAACCATTCAGCATAGCAGAGGGGGCGCGCTAGGGCCTGCCTCCACCTGCGGTCACATTCAGGTCGCCGACGTGTACGATGATGGATGCTGAGTGGTCTGCAAAGTCAACATTCGATCCACAGGGGGCAGTGGCAAGTGGAAGCAAAACGCTGGTTGCGAGAGAGTGTGCGGTTTTTGGCCCTGTTCGTCTTGTTCCTTGGCATCGCCTATTGGAAATGGAAGTCGGATTTCCTGATTCATTACACAGGAACTCCGTACCAGGACAGCCACTACCGGAAAGAGTCGCAGGAGATTCCCGGCAAGGTTCAATGCGCTTACTACGACAGCGGCGGAGAAGGCGTGGCCTATCACGATTCCGATGCAAAAAATAACGGCAGCGGAGCGCTGAATCCGGCCGACGGAACTTATCTGAACGAGTTCCGGAAGAATGAGGGCGTCGATATCTCCTATACCAAGTTTCACGATCAGATCGACAACAGCCCGTATGACCTGGTAACACCTCCGGAGAATCAACTTTACGTGGGATGGACCGAACCGGGAGAGTGGTTCAACATCACGGTCAATGTGGCGCGCGCCGGAGAATACACCGCCGATCTGTTGTATACGTCGAATCGCGGCGGTTCAATCTCCCTCGATGTGAACGGAAAGGCGGCCGCGGGGCCAATCACGATCGGGTCGACGTTCAATGCTGCCGATCCGGTCGCCTGGAGGCAGTGGCACCACTGGAACGTCGCACCCGGCTTGGTGAAGCTGCGGCTGCCTACTGGCAAGAGTGTGCTGACCGTCCATATTCTGACCGGCGGAAATATGAACCTGGCTTACTTCGACTTCAAGACATCTTAGTGAGCTCATCCGAGGTGGGTTCCACGTAAGTGGGCCGCAACGTCGCCGACCGGCTTCACTATAACGTCAAACAAACTCAACGCAGCGATGCACGCAATCAGCTCTCGATGTACTCCCAGAAAGAGTCGGCCAACTCGGCGCCAAGTTCGTTGAGCATGCGCCGTGCAACTCGCTCCACCTCATCGATGAGACCGTGAAGATAGTCGCGTGAACGGGAGATTGCCACCACGCCTATAGTCGCCGACTGCCATACCACTGCTTCGTCAAGCTCGGCAACCGAAATATTGAAGCTCTGCTTCAACTGGTCCTTGAGAGAGCGCACAACCTGACGCCGGTCCTTGAGCGACTGTGCGTGCTCAATGCGAATTTCGAGGGTCAGCTGGGCCACCGGCATAGAAGTTAAGGTGACTACACGGACAGTGTAAGGCCATTCGCAACTGGCGAACAGACTTTATTGCGCCTGAGTAAGTTGCTTGTCGTGTGAGCCGCCGGTGCGCAGATAGCTCGGCCGTGTAACTTGGGTAACATCAGAGTCCTATATAATCGGTCGTTGCCCGCCGCGGCGGACAGCGGAGGACTCAAATGGACATATTCCTGATCGTTCTGCTGGCGGTTGTCGCCCTCATAGCTCTTTCCTTGATTTTGGGAAGCTTCTTCACAGTAAACACGGCTCAAGTGGCCGTGATCACGCGTTTTGGCAAATTTCTTCGGGTCGCCGAGCCCGGATTGAACTGGAAGACTCCATACTTCGACTCCGTTGCCGGCGTCGTAAGTCTGCGTGTCAATCAGATTTCGCTGACCATGGAAACCAAGACCAAGGACAACGTCTTCGTCACAATTCCAATTTCGGTGCAGAATCGCGTTCGTCCGGAGAAGGTCTATGACGCGTATTACAAACTGTCTGACCCGACCGCGCAGATCAAGAGCTATGTGGAGCAGGTGATTCTGGGTCACGTGCCGGGGATGACGCTGGATGAGGTGTTTGCCTCGCAGTCCTCAATTGCCGCGGCCGTCAAACAGGAACTGGACGCGGACATGGCCACGTTTGGCTTCGAGATCGTGAATGTGCTGGTAACTGACATCGTTCCCGACGCCAAGGTCAAGTCCGCGATGAACGATATTAACGCTGCACAGCGGGAACAAGTTGCCGCCAACGCTCGGGGCGAGGCCGAGAAGATACTGGTGGTCAAGAAGGCCGAAGCCGAAGCCGAAAGCAAGGCTCTCCAGGGACAGGGCATCGCCAATCAGCGCAAGGCCATCATCGAAGGCTTGCAAACCTCTGTGGAACAGTTCCAGAAAGCAGTGGAAGGGGCGACATCGAAAGAAGTGATGCAGCTGGTGCTCGTGACGCAATACTTCGACACCCTCAAGTCCATTGGCGAGAATGACAAAACCAGCACGCTGTTTCTGTCGCACTCACCCGCAGCCGTAAAAGATGTCTCAGACCAGATTTTCCAGGCCATGCTGGTGGCGGAGCGAGCCAACACTTAAGCGTCAACATCCTCAATCGCCGAACTGGGCAAGCTGTTCGGGGGCCGGTTTAGGGGTAAACAGGCTCACCACCACCATGGCGATCACGGCCGCGAACAGCGAGGGAAAAATGGCGTCGCGCGCTGCCAGAATGGGTGGAAAGAGCGCCTTCACGGCCGGTGCGTCCCACGCCAGCGTGACCACTGTGCCCGCGCCGATGGCCGCCACCGCGCCCCAGGCAGTAACCCGCTTCGAGTAGAACGCCGCCAGCACCACCGGAGTCAGCGCAGCGGAATAAATGGTGTATGCCCAGAGCATCTTTTCCAGGATGCTTTGTGCATAGATCGCTTGATAGAGCGCCCAGCAACCCAGCAATACGACGGCGAGGCGCGATACGATCAGGACTCGCCTGTTCGAGGCCCCCGGCGCAATATAACGCACGAAAACGTCGTTAATCAGGTTCGTAGCCGGCGAAAACAGGTAGTTCGAAGCCGTCGAAATGACCTTCGCGAAGACCGCCCCCAGCAGAAGCGCTCCCATGAGCGCGGGCAGTCCGTGGCGCGCTGTATAGGGGATAATCTCGTACGGCTGCCGCGCCACTTCGCCAGTTGGATAAAGCGCGGAGCCAAAGACCGCGATGGCCACAATCAGCGTCTCGAGCAGCAACGTGCCCAGAATCCACCCAATCACCGAAATGCGCGCATCCCGCTCTGTTTTTGCGGAAAAAAACTTCTGATACATCACTTGGTTGCCGAGCATCAGCAGCAGCGTAGGCACCATGAACTCGAGCGCACGCACAAAAGTCAGATTGCCCAGTACCTGAAAATGCGTTGCAGGGAGCGCGGCATGCAATCCGGCCCATCCGCCTGCCTTGAAAAATAGCATGGGCGCGGCGATGATGCAGATGACCGTGACCAGCGTGCCAATGGCCACGTCCATATAAGCCACCGAAGACATGCCGGCCAAGGCCGTTGTGACGATGACAAACGCGGCAATGAGGTAGGTGCCCAGTTCCGGCGTCACTGTGTCGGGAAAAATGAGGTGCAACACGTTGCCGCCACCTTTGAACTGGTAGCTGGTTATGCCTACGTAGGCAAACAGGATGGCGATGGTGCCCAGCACCCGCGCGGTCTGGTTATAGCGTGCCTCAAGCAGGTCGGGCAGGGTGAACTGCGCAAATTTCCGGGCGCGGGGCGCAATAAAGTAGATGAGCAGCAAGCCCAGCCAGCCGCCGCCCGCCTGCCAAAGTGCGGCAAAGCCGTTCTTGTAGGCGTTTTCCGCGCCGGCAAAAAGGGACCCGGCGCCGATCCAGGAGGTCAGCAGAGTGAGCACCAGGACGAAAGCAGGCAGGGACCGCCCGGCGACCAGGTAATCCGCCTTGGTTTTTACCCGGGAGGTGCGATAGAGGGCAACCGAGAGCAACGTGACCACAATGACGACCAGGACGGCGACATAGAGCAGGGGCATCGAGCGGAGATCCTCCGTTGGGCAGGTTCCATCGAGTGTACCGGATCGGGTTTGAAGGCGGGTAGATGAGCAACGCCGCGGCGAAGCAACTCCGCGTTGACCCTGCGCCGGAGGTATTGGTACACTAGGAGTGCGGGGTGGAGCAGCCCGGTAGCTCGTTGGGCTCATAACCCAAAGGTCGCTGGTTCAAATCCAGCCCCCGCAACCATTTAGGTCACCGACCAACCGGATTTCAACCCAATTTCAACCCAACGAGGGCGCCCAAGCGGCGCCCTTCCGGTTTTTTAGGACGCATACCGCACCGATCTCCTTTCCAGAATCGGCCGGATAGCGTGGCTGTTGGCCCTCCGCTGATTCTCCATCGGCACCTCGCCATACTGGCTGGTAGTGCGCAGGTCGGCGTGCCGCATGAGCCGCTGCTGCACGTCGAGAGGAGTTTCAGCGCCCCGCAGCAGGGTCTCGTACTTGTGGCGGAATGTGTGCCAGCCGATGCTGCCGTAGCCAGCAGCCGTGGCCGCAGTGCGCCGCCCAGCATGCACCCCAATGCGAGGCCGCTTGCGGCTGCGGATCGAGAATCCGGTACAGCGGACGCCGGGAGCCGCCCCGCATTCCGGGCACGCGACCAGACAGAATCCCGCCCGCCGAACCCAGTCCTGCTGGAGCGGCGAAGCATGGAAGCATAGTCCGGTAACGTGGCTCGGAAAGACGAGCCCCGAGTCCGCTCCCTTGCTCGCCAGTTTCCAGTCGAGCAGTACGGTTGCGAATTCGGGATCGAGCGGCAGCTCGTCGTCCGAGTACTCGGACTTTACCGGGCCGATCCGCCCGTGCACCACGGCCTCCTCGACCTTCATGCACAGCCGCGCGAAGTCGATCCTGTCCCAGGTCTGAGCGAGAACCTCCTCGATGCGCAACCCCGTACACAGGGCCGAAAGCCCCATGGTGCGATACGGGTCGGGCAGCAGGTTCAGAACGAGAAAACATTGCTCCACCGTGAGATCGGGCTGCTTCTTCTTGCGCTTTGAAATACCACGCACCTCGACCAGCTTGATGGGATTCTCCACGAACCAGAACATTCCGTAGAGTTTGGCTTTGTTGAACATCCTGTTGACGAAGGCTTTGAGGTGGCCCTTGGTTTTGGGCTTGCACTCGTGCGCCTTCAGCCATTTCTGGAATTCCAGCGGATCGAAATACTCGAGCTGCACCGCCCCCCACACGTCCCGGATCTGCCGTGCGAGGCTTAGGTAGGTCAGCGCGGTCGAATAGGCCAGTTCCTCCTCAGTCATGGCCCTCTGACCCGGTTTGCCGACCTCAAGAGTTGGTATCTGCTTGTAGTGCACGCTTGCGCCTTGGCATTCGAGTACGAATATTGGAAGAGGAAGGGTAAATAATCAATTTAGCCAATCAGGAGAACGTATGCCCACGATCCATTCAATGAAGATACCCATCCCGAAAGACTGGCAGGAGTTCGAGAGTCTTGTCCGAGATGCGATGATCCTTCGCTGGAACAGCCCGAATCTCCAGAAGAACGGACGAACGGGGCAGGCACAGCAAGGCGTGGATGTGTGGGGTCCCGACGAAATTGGTCGGCGCGTCGGCATTCAGTGCAAGCGGTACAAAGATCCGTTGGTGATGAAAGATGTGTCGGAGGAGGTTGCCGAAACCGAGAAGTTCAAAGGAAAGTTCTCAGCGCTGTTTATCGCGACGACCACGGACCACGATTCGACTCTGCAAGCGAAGGTGCGACAACTTTCCGATCAACGGGTGGCTCTGGGGAAATTCGCAGTCTCAATGTAAGCGTCCGGATTTCCCCTCTGGCATCTTCATCGGTCTGGGTCTGACGATGTGGTCATGCATCAGGCAGAGGGAACTTCACATCGCGTTCGCCGATTTCGTTCGGTTGCAGAGAAGCGGCAGATCGTAAATCAGACGTTGGAGCCGGGCGCGAGCGTGGCGCTGGTGGCACGTGCTCA
>Ga0302319_10016515_pt1 | contig 13603 bp, 11 predicted proteins | sample Bog_T0_2_FD_203319 | JGI IMG/M metagenome (GOLD analysis project Ga0302319, IMG submission 203319) | Peat permafrost microbial communities from Stordalen Mire near Abisko, Sweden - Bog_T0_2 | ecosystem: Environmental > Terrestrial > Soil > Wetlands > Peat | place: Sweden: Abisko, Stordalen Mire...
CGCGCCGGATGTGCGCGGCTTATGGGAAGGCAGATGGCGCAGTGGGGCGCCGGTTGCAACACCTGGGCGCGGTTACGAAATTCCTCAAGCTGTTAGCACCCCGGTAATCTTTGCGTGTCATTGTGTCTTCCGAGGCCGCTGAGGCTGGCCTCACGTTTCCTCCCCGGATAACGCGCCTGATGGGCGCGTCACCTTGAGGGCGGCGCCCACGGTCCCCCGTGCCAGCGCCGCCCTTTTTTTGTTCAGGTCCGCGACAGCCACGCAAAAGTTTTTGCTTCTTTTTTCAAAAAGAAGCGCTGTCTTCCTAAAGCTCCGCCCGAAACTGAACAATCAGCGCCTCAGCCTCATCGGCCGAGAGCCCCAGCGCCTGCCGTGCCACGCCGTGTGCAAAGCCGGCGCGCGCCATGTTGCCTAGCTCGCGGCGGCGCAGCTCAGGGCTGTCCACACCCTTGGTGCGGAACGGCCCCAGGCGGCGCTTGCGGGCGTGGATCACGGCGGCGGCCAGTTCGTGGTCGGCGTTCTCCGGCAAAGCGTCGTGCGCCACCTCGGCCGCCACGCCCTTGGCCGCCAGATGGGCGCCAATGGCGCGGCCGGATTTGCCGGCGCGCTGCAGGCTGCGGGCGCGCGACGCGGCGAAGGCCGTGTCGTCCACCGCGCCGGTGGCGGCCAGGCTGGCCACGATGGCCCGCGCGGCCGCCTTGGCCGCCGGCGCCTTGCCGTCGGCGTCGCCGGTGGCCCGCACCCAGCGCGCAATGCGCCCGTCCAGAACGCGCACCACGCTGGCCTGGGTGGCGCCGTAGCGGGACAGGTAGGTCACCGCCGCGTCGCGCAACGCCGCCTCGGTGGGCTCGGCTGGGGGGCGCGGAGGTTTGCGGGGCTTGAACGCCATGCGGGCATGGTGCCAGGAGACAAGCTTTCGCGACAGGGGCGGCTGGGGCGTTTGCGGTGCGCGACCCTGGGGCCAGAGCGCGATGGCGTTCCAGGCCGAGGAGCATGCCCATGTCGAACCGCCAAACCGTCGCCGAGCTGGTCCGGCAAATAGCCGATGATATCGCTACCTACGGCGGATTGGGCGAGGATTTGGACGCCGCGATCGATATGCTGGCCCGCGCCGGCATGGTGCCCGATGTCGTTTCTTTCCTGCTGGCCGAGGCCCATCGCAAGCGCCCCGCCATGGATGTGGTGCAGGCCGCCACGGTGCTGCTGGAGCGCGCCCTGAACGAATTGCGCCTGGCGCTGAACGGACGGGCCCGCGGCGCGCGGGACCAGCTGCGTGCGGTGCATCAGGCTGTCACCGAAGGGCTGTTGCCCGCTGCTCCGCCGGGCATCGTCATGCTGGGGCTGCTGCGCGGCTTTACCCTGGCGGGGCTGGAGCCGCCGGACGCGCTGACGCAGGCGATCCTGCGCTCCGACGATCTGGCGGCCGGGGCCGGCGGGATGCCGGACGAGCCGGAGGACGCCGCCGAAGCCTTGCGCGACATGGCGGACTCGCTGGACCACGACCCGTTCGCCATTTTCGAGGAGATCGGCGCGAGCTCCAGCATTCTGCCGGCGGAGCAACGCGCCGCCCTGGCCGGTGCGCTGGCGGGCGCGCCCATCGAATCGCTGCGCGAGGCGGCTTTGGGGTTTGCCTTCGCCGCCGACCGGGACAGTGGCATCGCCGCGCTGGCAGCCATCGCCGAGGCAGCGGCGGATTTGCCAAGTGCCGCCGCCGCATCGGTGCAACGCCTGGCGGCGCGGCTGCACCGGATGCGCCCCTGGCTGGTGCCTGCGCGGCAGCACGCTGTCGATCTGGCGCTGGCCGATATTGGCGGCGGCTCGGCGCCGGACGCCGCGCAGGCGCCGAATCCGACCGCCGTGATGGCCACTATTAGCGACGGGGCCGGCAATACCAGCGTGTTTGTTACGCTGAAGGCAGGCCGGAAACACACGCTGGCCGGCTTGCTGCTGAAAGCCGACGGCGGCGTCGCGGATGTTTGGGTGAAGCCAGGGCTGGCCAAAGGCGAGCTTGCAGGGCTGATGCGGAGCATTGTCGAGGACACCGGCGCGCTGAGCGTCGGCCTGGATGTGGTGCAGCGAGTTCTGGCCGATGCCCTGGCGGTTAATCTGGCGAACGATACGCCGCCGCCGTTCGGGCTGATTCAGTTTGCCGAAACGCTCGGATTGGGTGCGGTGGCGCCGGCGCCGGTTACCACCGCGGCACTGATCGCTGAGGTGCTGGCCGGTCAGCCGCCAGCGCGGCTTGCACCCGCTTCGGTGGCGGCGGCGCACCAGGCCGCGCGGTTTTGGTCCGATACGATGCCGCCGCTGAACACCTGGTTTGAAGCGGGGGATGAGGTCGGCGATCTGTTGCGGGGCCTGAAAACACCGAAGCGCCGGACCGAGGCGGTATTGACGCAGTTGCTGCCGGGAAGCCGCGCCGGTTGGGCGCGGAAATGCGCCTGGGCGGCCGTTCTGCTGAGGGAAAGTGACGCTCGCGAGGACAAACATATCACCATGGCGCTGATTGCGCGCGACCTGGCGGGGGATGCGCCATTGGCCGGGATTCCGTTCGCGGTGCGGATCGCGGATATTACGGTGGCGGCAGCCGCGGCTTCATCGCGGCGGCGGTAGGAAGAAAGCAAGCGCTTCTTTTTGAAAAAAGAAGCAAAATTTTTTCTCATTGGCAAACGCGTTAAACCAGCTATACGCTTGTTTTCAGAACGAGTTCTTTTGGTTATTTTCGCAATAGAGAACTGCTGTCCTTGGAGCTGGTTCGGGATTTCGCGGGCGTAAATAACCGGCATACGGTGGGCGCTTGCTAGGCGCCTTGTAGCGGCCAATGTTTAGGCAGCATCGAGTCGTCGTGACCCGAGCTGAGATGGGAGCGCGCCGTTGCACCACATTCAAGCCGCGAGGCGCATCGTTGTTTAGGCAGTTAGTGCGGTTGCGGCCATGCGAGCGGGACGTGCTGGCAGCGCTGGCCGTCATTTTGCTCGCGCCGTTCTTGATCCATGGGCCGGAGTTGCTGGGTCTGGTCAGTTGTGACCCGCTGGCCCGCGCTTCCCGGCTAACCGAGGCGCTATCGACCGCCCCGCATTTCCTCCTCAGCGGTTGCGTGATCGACTCAAACGACGGGTTTACGTTGCAGGCATTGGGGCATCTTTCGGCCGAAGATTGGCTGTCCGGCAGGCTGCCATGGTGGAATCCGTATAGCGGCGCGGGGATGCCGTTGGCCGCGGAGATGCAGCCGGCGTCGTTCTACTTGCCGTTCATACTATTGCTGCACTTCGCGGATGGCGTGCTTTACATCAAGATCGTTACGCAATTACTGGCCGGGCTTGGCATGTTCATGTGCCTGCGGCAGTTGCGGGCCAGTGCCGGGGCCGCGGTGCTGGGTGCATTGATGTTTGAATTCAACGGCTCCTTCGCATGGTATGGCGACACAACGATATTGCCGGTTCCGTTCCTCCCCTTGCTGATAGCCGGTATTGACCGGGCGCGCGAAGCCGCTCTACCGCCGGTGGCCGGTGGCCGGTGGCCGGTGGCCGGTGGCCGGTGGGTCATTGCGTTGGCCATTGCGCTTTCGCTGCTGGCCGGCTTTCCGGAAACCGCCGCGTTTGATGGCATGCTTGCGTTTCTTTGGGCGTGCATGGCGGCGCTTTCGCTGCCGCGCGTGGGGCTCGTCCGTTTTTGGACTCAGGCCCTGTTTGGCGGTCTCACCGGGCTAGCGCTTGCCGCGCCTGCTCTTGTGAGTTTTATCGATTACCTGGGCCACGGTTTTGTACCCTTCCATGATGCCGCCAGCTTCGGACGCGTCAAGTTCGGGCTGGTTCAAGGGCAGGGCGCGGCGCTCATATTGCCAACGATGTTTGGGCCGCCGTATCAGGATCGTGCGGTCTTCGGTTGGGGCTTTATTGGCGGGTTTGTCGGCGCGGCCCCGGTTTTCATGGGATTGCTCGCGCTATGTAGCCGACGCGAATGCCTTGCGGTGCGCCTGCTTCTAGCGGGCTGGATTCTGTTCTGGACCGCAGTGGTACTTGGCGATCCCATTACACAGGCGGTATGGCATGGCATCCCGATCATAAGGCAAGGTGCTGCGATCCGGTATATCATGCCGTCGCTTTCGTTCGCCTGGGCGTTGCTTGCTGCACGCGGTTGGGATCTTTGGCGGGCTGGCGTTGTACGCGCGCGCCTGGCTGGCGCCGCTTTCGGTGTAATCGCGGCCGCGGCGGCAACCGACTGCGCCCAGCAGGGGCGCCTGTCAATTGAATACGGGCTGCCGACATTACTTTGGGCGCTCGTGCTTGGCATCGGTTTGACGTGGCTGCTGTCCCGGCCGTACAGCGCCGCCGGACGTGTAATGGTCGCCGCGCTGCTGATTGCGGATGTCGCTTTCAGCTTCGCGATGCCGATCAGCGCGGCGGATGTACCTGCCAGCGTTGATCGCGCCCCGATCGATTATCTACTTGCTCAACCAGGTTTCTTCCGAAGCTACGCGATTGGTAATCTATTGCTGCCGAACTCAGGCGCGTTTTTTCAAACGCCAACGATACAATCTGAATCCATACCGCGCCCGATAATCTGGGATGAATATGCGCCGGCGCTCGATGGCCGGGTGGTATCGGAATTTCCCCTCGCGACAACGCAGTTGCATGAGCAGGCAGCTATCCTAGCCGAACACCGGACCGCCTTCGCCGCCGCGGCTGTGGCTTACATTCTCGTGCCGCGCCAGAATGATCCGATGCCTGGTCTGCATGATGCGGCGTTCCAGCCGGTATTCGAGGATAATGTTGCGCGTATTTATCGCATGGCTGGCGCCGCGCCGTATTTCGAGGTCGCAGGCGGTCCGTGCGTGCTGCGAGTTTTCACGCGCGAGAAGCTCGATGCGGTGTGCAAGCGGCCTGCTACGCTGCTCAGACGCGAGCTTTATTATCCAGGTTGGCGGGTTGAGCGGGACGGCCGGGCGGCACAAATGCAGCGGGCAGGGAAGGTTTTTCAATCCATGGAGTTGCCAGAAGGCGCCAGCCACATTCGTTGGCACTATGTGCCGCCGTTTAGCGGTCTGATTGCGGCGTTGTTCGTTGCCGGGTGCGCTGGTTTCGCCGGAATGGTGGGCCTGTCATTTTGGTCGGGAACTCGCTGGAACGCGCCGGTTCACGCATCGCTCATTTCTTCACGTGCTGCGCGGCGTAGGCACGAGCCAGACACCGACGGAACATGGAATGCAGGATTAATCCTCGACCGCGCGAAGAAACTGCCGCCAGAGAGCGAGGAAAACCCTAAGCCGCCCGGCGGCATTTAAGCTGTATCAGATGAGCGTCAGGTGCTGCCTAAGGTGTTGGGCAATCGTCTAACAGAAAAAAGTTTTTGCTTCTTTTTTCAAAAAGAAGCGCTTTCTCGCTTACTTCGGTTCCCCCGCAACAGGCTGCAGTCCCTGTGAGGAGAACATCGTGGTGACCTCGGCAATCGCGGCTTCGGCGGAGTTGGCGTCGGTGCCCTTGGCAACGATCGCCACGCCGGGGCCGTTGTCGCGGAAATAGGGGTAGCTGCCGATATCGAGCAAAGGGTAGCGGTTTTGAATTTCGGTTAGCCCTTCGGCGATATCGCCTTCGCGGACGTTCACTGCGTGCACGCTGCGCGACACCACGGGGGCGCCGCGTTGTAGGGTGGGGGCCAGCATTTCGAACATGGCGCGCATGATGGCGGGCACGCCGGCCATGACGTGCACATTGCCGATGGAAAATCCCGGCGCGATCGAGGCGCCGTTGTCGATCAGCACGGCGCCGCGCGGCATGGTGGCCATGCGTTGCCTTGCCGCATTGAACTGGCCCGCCGCGTAATGCGCTTCCATGCGCGCCCAAACCACCGGCTGCGGTTCCCAGGGTACGCCGAAGGCCTGGGCGATGCATTCGCTGGTGATGTCGTCGTGCGTGGGGCCGATGCCGCCGGTGGTGAACACGTGGTCGAAGGCGGCGCGCACTTCGTTGATGGTGTTGACGATGGTGGCGGCGACGTCGGGGATGATGCGCACTTCGCGCACCGGGATGCCGATGTCGCCGAGGTTTTGCGCCAGGAAACGGATGTTGGCGTCCTGCGTGCGGCCGGACAGAACTTCGTTGCCGATCACCACGATGCAGGCGGTGGGATTGGTCACAGCACCCAGCCGGCTTCGCGGATCAGGAAAGCGCGCACGGTTTGGAACATGTCCACGTCCTCCGGCGTGCCGCCGCCGAAGCCGGCGTGCGGCATGGCTTCCCAGACATGCAATTCGGCTTGCTGGCCGGCGTTCAGTAGGGCGCGGTGCATGCGCACGGTGTTCGAAAGAAATAGATCGCGCGTGCCGCTTTGCAGGAAGGTGGGCGGGAAGCCTTTGCTGAAATCGCCGAACAGCGGCGAGAGGTAGGGGTGCGCGAGGTCGGCGCCGTTGGCGTAGAGCGCGTTGGCTTGCGGCAATTTCTCCGGCAGGGCAACGTCGATTGTTTCGTTGGTGACGAATGTGTCGCCGGATTCGGTCAGGTCCAGTTCGGGGGTCAGCAGCACGGCGGCGGCGGGCAGCTTCAGGCCTTCGTCGCGCGCACGCAGGATGGTGGCGGCGGCCAGGTTACCGCCGGCGGAGAGGCCGCCAATGACGATATGCGCCGGGTTGTGGGTTTTCAGCAGATGCGCGTAGGCGTGCACGCAATCGTCGAGCGGGGCGGGGTAGGGGTGCGCCGGCGGCATGCGGTAATCCACGCTGAACACGCGCACGCCCAGCGCCGCGGCGCGGCCGATGGCCATCAGTTGCGCGAAGCGGCCGCCGCCGAACACCAGCGCGCCGCCGTGGATGTCGAGATAGGTGTACGTCGCGGCAGGGCCGCTCAGGCCGTGCGGGGTGGCGATGTGCACGTCGCACTGGCCGATGCGCTGGGTTTCGAGCGCGATCGGCAGGCCGGCGAGCAGGGGCTCGATCATCGGCAGGATGCGCTCGTCCCAGGCTTTGGCGGCCTCGCGCCAGGCGGTGGCGTCGGTTGAGGCGGGCATTTTGCTACGGGGGGCGGCGCCGGCGGTGGCGAGGAAGCGGCGGGCTTCCTCGCTGATATGCGCCGGGATCGGCACCTCCTTGGCGTCGACGTGCAGGGTGAGTTGGTTCAGTACTTCAGTGGCATCCATGGCCGCGCCCCCGGGGATTTGCGCGCCAGAATAGGTAATGGCGGGCGGGGAGGCCAGAGGGCGGCCGGCGCGGCAGAGCTTACGCTGGTAGCCCAGCAGAATCTCCGGCCGGACGGCAATCACTGACCGGTCGCGCTGGCCGCGGGCGCCGTCCCGGCACTTTCGCGTTTGCAAAGGCCGTCGGACGGCGGGTAGCCTGCCTCTCAGACGGCCGGATGGGCCGGCCATCTGGGGAATGTCGGATAAATTGGCTGCTGGTCCTAGACTGTCTCGACATCGGATCCGCCGCGACATAAATGAAAGAGAAAACAAATTTGCCCATATACACCTGAATGGTCTTCTGTCGCCCAAGGCGATGGCGCCTTTCCAGGCCTCGCTAAGCTCGTGGGTGCAACCGGCATTTTACTTGCTGCCTCCGCTCCTACGCTCGTGGCGGCCTCCTGGACTGAGACCGTAATACACGGCTTCACGGGTGGGGCGCACGGTAATAACCCCATTTACGGCACACTTGTTCAGGACGCATCAGGTGCATTGTATGGCACCGCATCGGGAGAGGGGTCGTCCGAGAAGGCCGCGCACGGTATAATATACCGTCTGACGCCTGCATCGAAGAACGGCTCCAAATGGACGTTCAGTTCGATCTACAGCTTTCCCCACTCCCATAGTGTAGGCCCTGGTTATGCAATTGGCGGCTTAACAATAGACGCGGAGGGGAACCTCTACGGCACGACAACGGTGGGGTTAGTGTTCGAATTAAGTCCACCTGCGGCCGGAAGCACCGTCTGGACATATACGACAATTGCAAATCTCGAAAGCCAGATGAACAATACGCTTGTTGGGAGCCTATTGCTATCCAGCAGCGGGGCGCTTTTTGGCGTTAGTATACAAAGCGCCGCGAACGCGAACGGGTCGATTTTTGAGTTAGTGCCACCCAGCGGCGGCAATGGGCCCTGGACCTACAATTTGCTATATGCATTCCAACCCATAACTGATGGCGCCCACCCTGCGGCTGGGCTTATCACGGACGCTCAAGGGAACCTGTACGGGACCACAGCAAGCGGCGGCCCGGCCATTGCCGGAACCGTATTTGAGCTCGTCGCGCCGACGGCTGGTCAAACCGCGTGGACCGAGTCCGTTCTATACGCGTTCAATGGCGGTACTACAGACGGGAGTACGCCAGTTTGCAGCCTCCTATTCGATGCATCCGGCGCATTGTACGGCACTACGTATCAGGGGGGTAAGTATGATTCTGGAACGATATTCAAGCTTACCCCACCTGCTCCTGGCAGCTCCACTTGGTCAGAAAGCTTATTGCACGATTTCGCCGGCCCGGGCGCTGAAGGACCAAATGGTGGCCTGATAGCAGATGCGCAAGGTAACCTCTACGGCAGCACGGTGACCGGACCAAATACCGTAGGCACGGTTTTTAAGTTAACGCCACCTGGAGGTTCCAAAACAAAATGGGCATTCAAGAAGCTTTGGAGTTTTCCAACTTCGAGTGAAGACGGTGTGTTCCCGCAAGGTAATTTATTTATCACTGCGTTGGGGGATTTGTATGGTACGACAGAACTTGGGGGCCCAGGCCCCTGTACAAGTCCATCGGGGTGCGGAACGGTATTCCAGGTTGCGCCGTGAGAGCGCAGCTTCCTACCAGCGTCCGCCTAGTAGCATATCGAGAATATGCCCAACTGTCTTTCGACCAATAGAGGGCCGCTTTTCGACCTTTATAGAGGGAATGCGGGCGCTTAGCGGTATTCGCTTGGTGCAATGGCGATCAATACCCTCGGCTTGGTCGGTGCGGGTGGCGCATGACGCTTCGCTTATGCGCCCGGCCTAACAGGCAAAAGTTTTGGCACCTATATACTTGGCTAAGCTGGAACGGCTTATCATGGAAGACAGCACGAACTCCGACCAAAATGCCGATCAATGGCGGATCGACAATGCCCATCATTTAGCTGGTCTTTACATGCACTTCCGACGCTACACCCGGTGGAGCGAAAGTTGGGACCATGATCATTGCGCCGCGTGCTGGGCTAAGTTCGCTGAGTATGATGGCCCCGAAATACTTCATGAAGGCTACGCCACCGGGCCAGATTACCCACTAGGGGCTGGGTACGAGTGGGTATGCCCAGAGTGCTTTGCCGACCTTGCGGGCATCCTCGGCTGGAGGCCCGCTTAGTCAAGTATATAGTTGCCAAAGTTTTTTGGTTCTTTTTTTCAAAAAAGAACGGCTTTCCTGGCTTTAGAGAACGCCGCGCAGGTCGGTCTTGGCAAAATCATTACCAATGAAAAGTAGCGGGCAATCGCGGGTCCGGGCAACCTCGTAAGCAAAACAATCGCCGAAGTTCAACCCGGCAGGGTGTAAGCCTTTGCCCCATTTGGAGTGGGCTGCCGCAACGCGGCGAGCGGCAGCTGGCGTTACGGGATCAATTTGAATGCCGAGATCGTCGATCAACTTCTCCACGATTCGGCCGACATTTTTGCGTTCTGCGACAAGCAAAACTTCCGCCAACGTGCCGGCAGACATGACGAGCTCAGTCGCATGCCGAAGAGCGCGGCCGCATTCGTCAGATTGTGTTTCGCCCAGTACAAAAGCCATGAGCGCCGAAGTGTCGATGGCAATCATGGGCGCCCGACCATACCGCCAGATTTATAACGGCAGTCCATCGTCTCCGTACAGAGAATCCTGGATACTCGCGGCATCGGGCCCGGGCGTCGCCTGCGCCATTGCTGCGCGGCGAGCCGCATCGAGAATCTGCCATCTCTGGTCCGGATCCAACGCCGGCTTGTTGACCGCGACCAGGCGAACCGCCGGTTGGCCATGCCGAGTCAGCACCACGTCGTCGCCAGATTCGGCACGGCGGACCAGGTCGGTCAGCTGGGCCTTCGCATCGCTTACGGAAATCTCCACCTTGGCCTCGCGCGGAACCACTGACTATTCAGCGTTATATTGGACCAACGTATGGTCCAATTCAAGCCGAAACCTTTTACAGAAAATCGCGCAACAACGGCACCAGCGGCTTGTCGGCCGCTGGCATCGCGTAATCGGCCAGCTTGTCTGGCTTCACCCAGGCCAGCGTCTGGCCTTCCCGCGGGGTGACGAAACCCTCCCAGCGGCGGCACAGGAACAGCGGCATTAGCAGGTGGAACGTATCGTAGGCGTGGCTGGCGAAGGCGAAGGGCGCCAGGCAGGCCGCGGCCACGTCGATGCCGAGCTCTTCGCGCAATTCTCGGATCAGCGCGGCCTCGGGGGTTTCGCCCGCGGCCAGCTTGCCGCCGGGGAATTCCCACAGCCCGGCCATTTTCTTGCCTTCGGGACGGCGGGCCAGCAGAACGCGCGTGTCGCTGTCGATCAGCGCGCAGGCGGCCACCAGCAGCAGCGGCTTGCCGCCGGCCTGTTCGGTGGCGCTGGCGGTTTCCACGGTGCCGAAAATGTCGTCGCGCGTGGCTTCGAACACGAGCACGGGCTGGGCGCCGCCGCGGGCCAGGAAGTGCTCCGAGCCGGTGCCGGTTTGGCGGAAACCCAGGCGGCGCAGCACCGCGGCCGAGGCCAGGTTGTCGATCGAAACCTTGGCACGCAGGCTGTCGATCGGCAGGTTGGCCAGCGCCCAACTGGCGGCGCGCGCGGCGGCTTCGGTGGCCACGCCGTGGCCCCAGAAGCGGCGGCCGACCCAGTAGCCCAGATCGGCCAGGCGCGGTTCCTCGTCCAGGCGCAGGCCGATGCAGCCGATCAGCATTTCGCGGCCGGCTTCGATGCCGGTGATGGCGAGGTGGTAGGCACTGCCGTCGGCGATCTGCGCCGCGGTGCTGGCGATCCATTCGTCGGTCAAAGCGCGCGGATAGGGGAAGGGCAGGCGGCTGAGCATGCGCACCACCTCCCAATCGTTGACCAGGCGGTGGATGGCGTCGGCATCCTCCGGCGCCAGGGGGCGCAGGGCGAGGCGTTCGGTCTTCAGCGGGAAATCGGGCTTGGCCGGAAGCGGGGCGCGGCGTGGTTTTTTCGGCTTCATGGCGGGGCGTATAGCACTGGGAATCGGGGTTGGCACATCGCCAGGCAAGCGTTCTTTTTTGAAAAAAAGAACCAAAAAACTTTTGCCCGTAAGGCGTACGCTGGCGACGCAGCGTACGCCACCAAATCAAAGTCTTTTGCTTCTTTTCTTCAGAAAAGAAGACCTTCCTTAACTGCGGTAGCTACCGTTGATATCGATATACCCGTGCGTCAGATCGCAGGTCCAGGCGGTGTCCGCGCCGCTGCCCAGGCCCAGGTCGATGGCGATTTCGATTTCGCGGCCGCGCATATGCGCCACCACCGGCGCCTCGTCGTAGCCCGGCACCACGGCGCCGTTATGTGCCATCCAGGTGCCGCCGACGCCGACGCTGAGGCGATCGCGGTCGGCCGGCTCGCCGGCTTTGCCGACGGCCATGACGATGCGGCCCCAGTTCGCGTCCTCACCCGCCACCGCGGTTTTCACCAGCGGCGAGTTGGCCACGGCCAGGGCGACGCGGCGGGCCGAGCCATGGGATACCGCGCCGGTCACGTCGATGCGGATCAGTTTCTGCGCGCCCTCGCCGTCGCGCACCACTTGCAGCGCCAGGTCCAGCAGCACCACGCGCAGGGCGGACGCGAAGGCAGCTGTATCGGCGTGCGCGTCGTTGCCGGCCGCGCCGGTGGCGAATAGCAGCACGGTGTCGCTGGTGGAGGTGTCGGAATCCACCGTCGTGCGATTGAAGCTGGCGTCCACGGCGGGCGCCAGCAGGGATTGCAGCGTGGCGGCGGGCAACGCGGCGTCGGTGAACACGAAGCAGAGCATCGTGGCCATGTCCGGCGCGATCATGCCGCTGCCCTTGGCGATGCCGTTGATGCGCACCGTCTTGCCGCCGAGCTCTGCGGTGCGCGTGCTGCCCTTGGGGAACGTGTCGGTGGTCATGATGCCGCGCGCCGCACTCTCCCACGCGCTGGGCGAGAGCGATGCGTGCAGGCCGGGCAGGGCGGTGGTGATCTTCTCGTGCGGTAGCACCTCGCCGATCACGCCGGTGCTGGACAGAAACACCTCGGCCGGCGCGCAGCCGATCAGGGCGGCGGCGGCATCGGCCGTGGCCGCGGCGGCCTGGCGGCCGGCGGCGCCGGTGAAGACGTTGGCGTTGCCGGCATTGACCACCAGCGCGCGGGCCTGGCCGCCGCGCAGCGCATCGCGGCACCAATCGATCGGCGCGCCGGGACAGCGATTGCGCGTAAAAACGCCGGCCACGGCTGTGCCCGGCGGGAATTCGGCCATCACCAGATCGGTGCGGCCCTGGTAGCGGATACCGGCGGAGGCCGCCCCCAGCCGCACCCCGCCGATGGCCGGCAGGGTGGGCAGGGTAACCGCGAGCGGGCTAACGGCGCCCGGAGCGGCCATTACTTCGCCGGCGCGGGAGCCTTCGCACCCGGAGCCGGCGCGGCCGCCGGCGTGCCGCTGGCGTTGAACAACTGCACCTTCACCTGGGCCCGCGCCTGAGCAATGTACTCCTTGGCGTATTTCTGCAGCAGCTGCTGGCGGATTTCGGACTTCACCTGGTCATAGGCCGGCGGCGGCGCCACGCGGGTTTCCAGCACCTGGATCACGTGCCAGCCGTAACGCGTGTGCACCGGCGTCTTGGTGTATTCCTGCGGCTTCAGCTTGAACGCCACGTCGGAAAACTCCGGCAGCATGTCGCCCTTCTTGAAGAAGCCCAGATCGCCGCCCTGCTGCGTGGCCGCATCCTTCGGATCGCCATATTTCTTGGCCAGATCCTCGAACTTCGCGCCGGCATCGAGCTGCTTGATGATATCCTGCGCCTTGGCTTCGCTATCCACCAGAATGTGGCGGGCGTGCACTTCTTCCTGGCCCGGCTTGCCGGCGTATTGCGCATCGTAGGCGGCCTTCACGGCTTCCTCGTCAACCTTCGGCAGCACGGCGGCCTTCAGCGCGGCGTTCTGCAGCACCTGGTCGGCCGCGGCCTGCATGGCGCGGGCGATGTCCGGCTTCTTGTCCAGGCCCTGCTTGCGCGCCTCGATCTGCACGGCCTTGCCGCTGATCAGCTGGTCCACCAACATCGGGAACAGCTTCTCGGGGGGGATCTGCTGCTGGATCTGCGGGGGTAACTGCTGCGCGGCGGTCGCCACGTCCGACATGCGGATCGGGTCGCCGTTCACCGTGGCCAGAACCGGGTTGCCAGCCGGCGCGCCCTTGGCAGCCGGGGCCGGAGCCGGGGCCGCGATGGCGGCACTGGTAAACGCGGCCACCGTCAGGGCCGAGGCAAGGAGCGAAAGGCGCATGTTATCCTCTGGATTGAAACTTGCGCGCCTTATGGCCGAAGCAACCTTGCGCCACAACCATGGGGCCGAATGAAATTATGGAAGGGCTGGCTTGGGGTGAACCGGACTGTGGGTAGTAAGTAAGGCCAGGGGCTCTGCCCCTGGACCCCGTTGGGGCCGTGAGGCCCCAAACCC
>Ga0302319_10016517_pt1 | contig 13602 bp, 11 predicted proteins | sample Bog_T0_2_FD_203319 | JGI IMG/M metagenome (GOLD analysis project Ga0302319, IMG submission 203319) | Peat permafrost microbial communities from Stordalen Mire near Abisko, Sweden - Bog_T0_2 | ecosystem: Environmental > Terrestrial > Soil > Wetlands > Peat | place: Sweden: Abisko, Stordalen Mire...
GCCATACGGGGTGGTGGCTGCTTGGCATTTTGTGCCGGTTGTCGTTCAATCCTGAATCTTGCATTTTGCGGTCGGCGGACGCTTTCTTCAAACGGGGCAGGACGTTGCTGATGTTCGCCAAGTTCGTGCCGGGTATCAACACACTGGCGCCGCCGATGGCGGGCAGTATGCAGATGCGCTTCGCGGTTTTCGCGCGCTACGACTTGGTGGGTACGGTGATTTACAACAGCGCGTACTTGTTTGCGGGAGTGCTGTTTAGCGGCGCGTTGAGAGTCATTACGAAGGGTTATCAAACGTTCAACCGGGCGTTGAGCTGGATTTTGATTGTGGCGGTGGTGGTGTATGCGGGCGTGCAGTTCTGGTTTTGGTTACGCTCAAAGCCGCTGCGCTACGTGCCCACGATTGAAGTGGACGAAGCGGCGGCGGATTTGGCGGCAGGCCGGGCGATTGTCTATGACGTGCGCAGCCACGGCTATTACGATGCGCGCACGATGCGCATTCCCGGGTCGCAGCGGCTTGATCCGAACGCGTTTCATCAATGGCACGAGCACGTGCCGGGCGGCATTCACATTTATCTTTACTGCACGTGCGTGCGCGAGGCCACCAGCGCCCGGGTGGCGCTGCTCTTGTTGGAGCAAGGAGTGGCGTGCCGGGTCATTCGAGGCGGTCTGCGAAAGTGGAAGGCGGCCGGGTTGCCGTTAGAGCGGGTGCCGCTGGAAGAAGTCGCTGATTTGCCGCTGTTTGGCTGAGGTCATTTGGCGACGACCACTTTGGCGGAGACGTTGTCGTTTTCGTCGTAGACGCGGATGGAAACCACTTGGCCGGGGTTGGCGGTGATGGTGTAATCGAGCGATTGGGAGTCGGTGACGAGATTGTCGGGAAGAAGCGCGATCCAGTCGCCGCCGTCGAGAGAGTATTCGGCTTTATCGATCCAGCTCAGGGCGTCCTTGGCATTGAATTTGAGGGCCTTGGCCGTGGCGGAGTTGATGGTGATCACCGGCGGCGTATTGTCTATAGTAAAGCTCTCACTCTCAAGCGAAGCACTGAGAACGGCGGAGGGCATATTGCTGGGCGCATCGGAGGCGGTCACACGAACGCGATATTTGCCGTCGGGAAAAGAGGCGGTATCGAAGGCGAGATAGCGGTCAAGGAGCTTGTCTTTGAGCGTGCGCCAGACGGTTTCGTTTTCGGCGCGCAGTTCTACTTTGAAGCTGAGTTGATCGCCATTGGGATCGCTCGCGTTCCAGCGGACGGTGACGAAGCCCTTGCTGTATTGGAGCGTGGCCGGGCCTCCGCTACTCACTTCCAGGCCGCCAGAAGACGAGCGTTTCTGGCCGACGGCCGGCAGAGTGATGGATGTGGGAGATCCCGACGGTTGAACCGCGCGCTCGAGCGACTGATTGCTGGGCGCTTGCCGGTAGTTGAAGGGTGCGATCTCAATTTGCTGCACTTTGGGTGCTGCGTTTTTGGGTAGGAATGCAAGGTCGATGGCACTCATCTCGGGTGACTCGCCGGCCGAAGACTTACCGAAAGTCAGGCGGTATTGCAGGAAGCGCGCGGGCTGAGAGTGGATCTGGCCTCCTAACTCGGAGACCTCGACTTTGGACCAAGGCGTCCAATTACTTTCGGGGTGATTGACGTTGCCGCTGCGGGTTTCGACGCCAATGACGCCGCCGTGCGGAATAGAAGTGACGTGGACCTTGCCCCAAGTGGAGAATTCGCTGGCATCGAGAACTTCGCTATCGAGCGTGCCGGAACTTTCCATGCCGGGCCCGATGGAATAGAGATTGCCGACGTTACCGGTTGTAGCATAGATGACGCCGTTCTTGCCTTCTAAGAAAGAGGTAACTTGGGTGGGCGGCACGTTGAGCAGGTTGGTGGAGATTTGATCGGAATCAAGGCGGTAGATTACACCTTTATTGCCGGTGCCTAACAACGGCTTGGCTTGCGCATCAAAAGCGATGGCATAGACTACATCGCTGACCGAACCCCAGATCTTTTCGGCAAAGCCGTCTTTCTGAATGCGGTACACTTCCGAGCCGCCGGAGACGGAAGCGGTTAATGAATTGACCGGCGGCGGCAAAGTGGCCGGGGCGGCAATGGCATGCGGCGCAGAGGCGGAAGCAGTGCTGGTCAAAGATACGGCAGGGGCAGCCGGCACAGGCGGGGTGATAAGTCCGCCGCCAGACGGCTTATTACCCACGGCGGCCGCATAGATGATTCCATTGCGCTCCGCGACCGCGGTGACTTCGCGTTTATTGGCTTGATACAGCACAAAGCCTTTGCCGGCAGGAGTGATGCGCAAGATGAGGCCGCTGGGTTCCGTACCGACGATCAGGTTGCCTTCGCCATCCAGAACCATGGATCGCGCGTGTGTCTCTTCCGTATCGAAGAACTTCGCGCCGGTGCCATCGGGCGCGACTTTATAGATGAGACCGGCGTCGCCGGTGGCGACGAAGAGGTTGCCGCTTTTATCAAACGCCATGGACCAGATGTATTTGCATTTGGCGTCGAAGAACAGTTGCGGCTTGCCGTTTTCGATGCGGTAAATCTTGGCATCGGGCAGCACGGCGGCGTAGAGGCGGTCATGCGAATCAATGGCGAGCGCATGCACTTCCAGGCCGGAAATTTCAGCATAGACGCGCGGCTTTTCGCCCGCGGTTAACGCATAAATCTTAGTGGAGGCGCCAGTGGGCGCGCCGCCCGCGTAATAAAGCACACCTTTAGAATCTTGAGCGACCGCCCATAGGTAGGGAACCGTGGTGCTATCCAACTCTTTGAACTGGGGCGCAAGAGTGAGGTGCCCATCGCTGCGAATGGAAAGGTTTTTCGCAGTGCCGCGCGCGAACTCCGCCTGTTCAGACTGCTCCCAGACGTGGGTATCGACGGCATGCAAGAGTGAAGGCACCGTGGCCAGCAGCAGGAATGCCGCGGCGCGGCGCGAGCCAGAATATTGAATCATGTTTGTTTTGGCGGGAAGTCCCTTTAGTTCACGTGAATTTTGAGCGAATAGCTGCCGGTTACTACGGTATCGAAAGGCACCGAGATCTGTTCATGCGCGCTTTCGGGCGCACTGACGAATTGGTGATTGACCGCACGCACGCTCTGCATGACATTCAAGATGGAGGCAGGCAGGCTGGGTAAGACCTTTTCGTCGGAATAGATGGTGGGTTGAGATTCGATGAGGGAAACATACAAACGGTTGTTGCTGCGTTCGTCGTTCAGCATCGCTACGGTTTGCGGAATGTCTTCAATGCGGTTCAGCGTTTGGGCGATGTTCTGAAAACGGCTGAGGGTATCGGCATCGCTGAAGAGAATCTCATGATCGCCGCGCGCCAGACCGGAGGGGATTTTGACATCGATGGTGCGTTCGATGCGGTCGCCACGGTACGGATGGAGGAACACCTTCACGGGCACTTCGGTACCGGGCGTCACGGTGTGATCGCCAATCCAGGCCGATTCGATCTGCGCGGTGAGCCGTTCGGGAAGCAGGTCGACCGTTACATCGACGGCATCGAGTTTGGGCAGTTTGGCGGAGTTCACGAAGAGACGGTTAAACTTGTCGCCCCACCAGCCGGCCAGCAGCATGGGCGTGGGCACGGGAGCTTCCGAGGGCGCCTGCATGGTGCGCAATTCAATTTTGCGCTGCCCTTCTACCGTTAATTCGCCGTGGAGACGGTAAGTGGCTTCTTCGGAGAAATCGTTGAGATTCGAGATGGTGTTGAAGAGCGTGGCCATCATGAGATAGGGAGTCCATTTGTGATCGACGAAGACGCTGAAATGGAAATCGCGTTTGGAGTGAATGCTGTTATCGGGATTGAAGGACGACACGTGCATGGTGACGGGAATCATCTGCGCGGTTTCGCCAAGTTCGCCGGCGATGGCGCTGTGCCTATCCTGCTTCAATGCGCCGACTACTTCCGTGGCGTTGCCCATCTTGGTGGGCTGATAGGACGAAGCAAGAGTGGTAATGATTTCGTCTTTGGCGAGCGGCATTTCGACGGGCCCGAGATTGAACATAGGATGCCCGAAGGCGAGCACCCGCTTGCCATCGTTATAAGTCACGGTGCCGCCACCGGTCATGGTCATGTCACCGGAAACGAGCACAGCCGCAACCGGTTCGCCGGGCTTTAAAGAGGTGGCCCAATCTTTGGCGGGGGTGGTGGAATTGAGAGAGCCGGCTGCGCCGCCTTGCGAAACATTCAAACCTAGTTGCTGAAAGACCGGCGCGAATTCTTTGACGGCGTCATCGCCAAAGCCGGACATGGAAATCGGCGTGGCGATGGGCGTCATCATGGGCGTGTCGCCAAAACCGCGCGCGGAACCGGCGGCCATGACGCGCTGGGCCAGACCGGGCGGCAGAGAAAGAGACGCGTCGGCGCGCGCGACCGTGCCGGGAGCGAGGCTATTGGCGGGCCGTGTTTTATCGAAATCGCTGACTTCGAGCATGAGGCGAATGGGCGTGATGCCGCAGATAGCGTCGGGCGAGAAGACGCTGAGACGGAGGGAAATGGCGCCCACCAGTTTGCCATCAATATAGACCGGGCTGCCGCTCATGCCACCGGCGACGTTGGTGCGAATGGCTTTGCCGCCCATTTTGCCGATGATGATGTTTTGTTTGGGACCCCAGGCGTTTTCCCAGATGCCGACGATTTCTACGGGCACGGCTTCGGGCTTGCTGCCTTGAAAGACGGTCCAGGCGACGGCCTGCATACCGGGTTTCACGGCGTCTTCCGGAAACAATTCCACCTTACCCGCTTTGGGAGGCTCGGTCATGTTCGGAATTGCGTTCGGAACGGCAACGCCCCCGGCCCAAGTGCAGAGGAAGAAGGCAGAGCCAAGCAAGACCCGTAGAAGCATGAAAGCAAATCCTTTGTAAATAAAAACACCGATTCGTTGGCAGGGCTTGACGAGGAATCGCCAAGCGGAATTCGGATACTTTGATTATCGCCCAAGGGAGCCGAGGTTGCACGGGCTACCTTGATTTCCCGCCTAGCTTATTAGCCTGCCACTGGTTTGTTAGACGTGCTAATGGGGAAGTGAAGTTCCTGCGGGATTGTTCTCAATTAGAAGTCAGGGAGATGGAAGACGGAAGGCACACTTCGGGTTTGGTGCTTCAGTGGCTTGCGTGTTTGTTAGGCGGCTGCGGAGGCGGCACCTCGAAGATAGTCGTTCTGGAGGCCGTGTTTGGCCAGTTCGGAGGCGTATTGCGCTGCGAAGCCGGGATTTTCGGCGGCGGCTTTGTGGTTTTGGGCGACGTTTTGGCCGATGCGGAAGCAGGCTTCGGCATCCTTTTTGATGACGTCCCAATAATGTGTTTGTTTTTTCATTTCGTGGCGCTCGTTTTTGAGGCGGATTTCCTCGTTTTTGCGGGTTTGCGCTTCGAACCCAAGATCGGCTTTGCGCTTTTCGGATCTTAGCTTTACGAGGTCATTGAGCGATTTGTGGAAGGCCCGGGTGTGGGTGGTTTGGTAACGGAGATATAAGGAGAACAGTTTGGTGTCGGCGATCTGGCCGGTTTGTTCATCGAAGCAACCGGCTTGCAGGGTGGCGGCGCGGTTGGCCAGCCAAAGAGATTCAGCCATGGTGTTGATCAGAATGGATTCGGTTTCGGTGGATGGCTGATGTTCATCAGCGAGAGAGGATTTTAACGCTTCGAAGCCGGCGGGATCTTCGGAGGCGAGGAGTTTGAAAGCGCCGTTGTGGCGGGCCAGGCCGTGGGTAGTGCGGTTCTGGGAGGAGATGGCTCGGCCAGCTTCTGTGACGGGCCCATGGGAGAGTTGGGCGTTGGCCCGGTTTGCCGCGAGTTTGGCCGGCGTGATGGAGGAGAGTGCGGGGTATGGCAAGCCGGGTTCAGGGATGCCTTCGAGGGTGAGCGAGGGCGTGACAGCTTCGGTGGGGGTTGGTTGAACGGGTTGAGGGGTGGGGAAACCGGCTTTGCGGTCTGCCTTTCTTTGTTGGTGCGCGGCGGCACGGCGTTGTTTGCGGTTCATCATTGAGTGATCCTTTTTTCTTTTAATCGGAGAAGCCAGCGAGCGAGTTCGAACGGTCGCGCCCTGGATCTGGCTTAAAAATAGCGGGCGTTTGAGGATGGGCAGAACGGAGGTGCGGGTTTTTGGAAGGGCCGGAGGGCCGTAACCGATTGAGAGGATTGGGGATAAGAATTTGGAGATTTTTTTCGGAGTTTGGTGACCGGTCATGACAGACTAAAAAGCGTCCGGCCACAGGAGGGGATGAAAAACGCGCTCAGCGTTGCTTTCGCGCCCCCTTTCGATCCGGGTCGGCATTCAGGCGGTGCGGTCAATTTTGTAACCCATTGAACGCATTTCTATCGATCCCGAACGACTCCGGCACCTTCGCTTAGCGACCGCCATACCCTTTCACAAATCCCAGGCTCGGGCAATCCCTGACTCGCTCCGGGCCAATCATGGCGCTGACCCAATCCCGGCAGGTCACGGGAACCCGCATTCGAGCGTGTAACAGCGCATAATAAATCAGGTCTCCCAGTTCCCGTTCCGGCAAAGCATTGGCGACTTCAGAACATCCGAAAATATCAATAGTATTAAGAACAGGGCGCTTTGGCTCCATCGACAGGACAATGCGCGTTGCCTTGCGTTCATCAATCACCGGAATAGCCCCCACATCGAGGGCCTGCGCAATGGTCGCCGCCTCGCCATCGCCAAGATCATCCGGGGGAGTCGCCGCCGTCAGGTTAAGGAAGATCCCGAAGGCCGAGTTACTAAGTCGTACTTGGTCGATGAGAGCGGATTCGAGGAGCGTCTGCATAGCCTTCTGGCCGGAAGTCTTCGAGAAGGGATCACTGGTTACCTCCTTCAAAGCGAATTCGTCCATCAAGATCTTCCGGCTGAGAATCCGCAGCAGATCGGCAGGCTTTCCCGTTCCAAGCAGATTGATCATCACGCTGGCATCGACGACCAGCACCTCATGACCGCTACTCAGTCCGGACGGACTCGAGGTCATCCAGAACCTCCGACTCAAGGCCGTCAACCACAGTGCTATCCAGCATCTTTCTTACATCGACCCGATCCATTCCTAGCCGTTTGGCAATCTGCCCTTCGCTGAGCAGATCCCTCCTGTATGCCTCTGACGCTAAATACCAGATGCGGGGGGAAACAACAGTCTCCTGCACCCTCGCTCTATCCCCCAAAACCTCTCTAACCAGTTCCCCTGAGAAACCTCTTCCTTTTAGCGAGTCCCACGTCCCGCCCGGCACAAGACCTAAGTCCTCAAGCCGGCGGCACAGTGCCTCGTTCGAAACATTGAATTGATGAGCCAGGAGAATCAGGTGCCGAGGAGAAAAACGTCCGGCCTCCCGACGAAGGTCGTCAAACCTTCGTCGAATAGCGGCGGCCGGCATCATAAGGGCGGGAGCAAACGCCGCTGCAAACTTCTCCTCGCGCGATTGTGCACCTTGCGGTCTCTCCCACAAGACGTCTGGCTGTTCGCGAGTCGATAAGAAATGAGCATATTCGTGGGCGGCCGTCAGTGCCCGCTTCTCGCGAGGGTGGTTTCTATTGAGCAAGATGCATGCCCCGATCGTCTCATCAAAAGCAAAAAGACCGGAAATGAGAGTCGTTCTTAGAGGCTGAACGAATATCCGAATACCCACCTCGCGTTCTAGGAGGCTGACCATGTCGTTGATCGGAGAGAGACCCAGTCCAAGCCGCTGTCTGGTGTCCAGTGCCGCGTCTTCGGCCTGGTCCGGAATGTCGCCGGGGCCAATCCGCCGCTCAGGTGGATAGTCCCTCCGCAGGGGCATCCCCAGAATCCGTTCCAATTCATACTCCGCAATGGCGAGTTCGTTCAGTAAGCGTGCTGATTCTATGGCTGCCTCCGCGCTGGTTCCGTAGCCCGCCCTAAAGCGCGGCACCAACTCGGCAGCGGCCGTCGCGCATTGGAAAAAATCGTTTACCGAAATGCCGTATAACGCCACCATCGCCCTGAATTCGGCGGTGCGGATTCGGCGCTCTCCCTTTTCAATGGCGAGAAGCGTGGTGCGCGCTAGCTTCAAATCATCGGCGGCCTTTTGCTGGGTCAAACCGGCGTTTGAGCGCGCCAGACGCAGGCGCTCGCCGATCTCTTTTGGGCTCCGGTTCTCCAAAATGTTTACCACTGGACGACCTCCTGCCACTTGTTACGTTGGGCTTTGGCGATACGCTCGTCGCCAGATCGGAGCGCCCTTCCAGCGTCGCAAGATCGTACGTCCTGCAAGGTGGCGTTCCCGAGACAGATCCCCAATCGTTATTATCCGCCGAAGTTAAGACAATGTCAACTAATTAATCTAAGAGAATCCGACATTGTATTCTTGCACATCCTGGTGTTTCTCGCGTGAGGGGGCTGGGAAGCGTCCGGCGAGGCGAGAGCCCGATGCAAAGCACCCTGGAACGCGTCATCCATTTGCGGAGCCGAGACCAGACCCATTGCTGGTTCGCAGCAGCGCGAATTCAGCGAGCAATCAGCCCGGAGCTAATTGCCTCAGCGAAACCGTTATTGGAGATTCAGCTCCGATTCCCAACGGCCGAAACAGCGAAGTCGGCTTTTTGGCTGCCCCGCAGGCCGAGATTACGCTGCGCATCATAGCCGCTTCGAAAAAAGACGGTTTCCAATCCGGCGCCGACAAGTTGCAGGTGGACTTGGAAGGCGCTATTCATATTCCAGTGCGGGAGTATTTCAGCGGCTTGTGGCCGCTGTTTGTAGCTGTGGACTCCTTTTTGCTTGGGTGGCTAATCATGACCTTTTGGCGAATGAGACGGAAAACCCGCAAGAGGCGCGCGTGACGCTTGTGAGTATTTCACTTGCGCCATAAAGCGCCTGCGCGGAGTCTTGCCCAGTTGGCTGTAAATGCTTGTATGAGTGCCGGTCCAGTTGCAAAGCTGTCGGTTGAAGAGTATTTGGCACTGGACCGCGTCGCAGAGGTCAAGAGCGAGTACCACGACGGTGAGATGTTTCGGTTGGTGGCAGTGACATGGGCTCACGCGCTGATTGGTTTGCATGTTGCGGTCTTGCTGGATCGGCAGTTAGCCAAGACAGGGCGCCAGGTTGTACCCTCGGGTCTGCGGGTGCGCGTGAGTCCGACGAAGTTTGTCGTTCCCGACCTGCTGGTGGTTTGCGGGAAGCCCGAGCTGACCGACGCACACAACGACACGATTACGAATCCGAAGGTAATTGTGGAGATCCTCTCGCCCTCCACGGCCGATTACGACTACGGTGGGAAGTTCAACTTGTACCGGCGGCTTCCGTCGTTTGAAGAGTATGTGCTGATTTCTCAGGATCGAGCGAGAGTGGAAACGTTTCGCAAAACGCCTGCCAATGAGTGGGTATTGCACACTTATGATGGGCTGGATGCGACGGTGAGAATTGAGTGTCTCGGCGTTTCGGTGGAGTTGCGCGAGGCGTACGAGGGTATTGAGTTGACGGCGGGGAATGAGTAGCTGATTGGTTCCGCGAGTGCGGGGAAAACGTTGTTTCATCGAGGTTTGTGGGCCAAGAGGCCTGGCGGCGCATGGCGCCGCCCCACAAGCGGCTAGAACTGAGAGGCTACATAGCTGTAGGTAAACTGCGCTAGAACCTTATCGGCAGCCGTGGTTGGATGCAGCTCGTCCCAGAAGAGAAAGCCGTTCGGGTTATCCACTGTGCACGCCTTCAGGCCATCTGTGCCGCACCAACCCGCATCTTTCACGTTGGCGAAGTCATACTTTCCGGGATTCGCGACGATCGAATTGAACAGCGAGTTTGTGTTCACGACAACGATGTCGATAGCGTAGCTTTTCTGAAGCGAATCCACGTCAAGCGCCAGTTCGTCGTTAAAGGCCAGCGCCGCACCGTCGCCGGCGGCCTTACCCAGCAAGCGCACCAATAGGTCTGCGTTGTCGCTCACATAGGGAACGCGCCCCAGCGGCGGAAGATTGAGCCAGAGAAAGTGTTTGGCTCCCGCCTTTGCGAGAGTGGCGATATTCCCGGAAATCGCATCGGCCGCGTCCTTCGCGATTACGGGAAACTCCACGAAACTCGACACACTGCCTAACGATTGAAAAATATTGTTAGCACCGGCCCAAAAAACATACAGATTTTCCGGCGAAGCGTGCTGCCCGTTGAAGGAGAGAAACAGTTCCACCTGATTCGTTGTGCCCGGCACTTGTGGATTTGCCGGGTTCAAATAATTGGTGGAAGAAAAGTTCGAGTTGTTGCCAGCCAGCGCGGAAGCAACGGCAAAGTTGGTGGCCGAGGCATTTGCGGAAAGGATGCCACTGGAAGCGCCCAACGGCGTATTCACCAAGAACGGCTGCGGGTCGGGCAATCCTACGATGGCCGCGAACTGATCAATCCAGAGGCCGCCGGGGCCGCTGGTGGCAGGAACGGTGTGCGGGCCGTCGGTGAATGAGTTGGCGGCGTAGTTGCCCAGCGTTTTTCCAACGGAGGCGAGCGCGGCGGCCGCATTGCCGTTATCGGAAAGGCTGTCGCCAAACACGACAAGCTGGTAAATCGATTCTGCCCGAAGAGACTGCACCGCCAGCACCAGCAGCGGGGCCGCTCCATAGAAAATTGGATGGAAACGCATACGGAAGGTGAAACCTCAGCACGCAACAATATCACAATTGCGCGGAGTAGGCGGCACGTGATCCATCAATACTTCGGAAGCTGGGACCTGTTCCATCCGCCGCCCAGCGCCTTGATCAGCAGCACACTGGAATCCATGCGCCGCCGCATGATATCAATCTCATTGCGCTCATTCGCCAGCGCGGCATTCTGCGCCGTCACTACCTGCAAATAGGTGTCAATGCCGCCCACATAGCGGTTGTTGAAAATCTCTTGCGCGCCGCGTGCCGCCACGGTGGCCTGATGCTGCTGAACGGATTCTTGCGACAATACCCGCAGCACCGTCAGGTTATCCTCCACTTGCTGATAAGCCTCCAGACTCGTCTGCCGGAAATTCGCGGCCGCTTCGTCAAAGCTCGCGTAAGCCTGTTCGGAAATCGCCGACCGGCGGCCCGCGTCGAAAAAAGTCTGCGAAAGGCTCGGCCCCAGCGCGTAAACAAAATTCGCGGCGTTAAACAAACTCTTGATGGCGGAGCTTTCAAACCCCAGCGCCAGATTCAGCGAAACGGACGGGAAAAAGGCCGCCCGCGCGATTCCGATACGTTCATTCGCCTCATTGGCGCGCCGTTCCGCCGCCGCAATATCCGGTCTGCGTTCCAACAGTGCCGAAGGCAGACCGGTGGGAATGACCGGCGGCTGCGCTTGCAACGGCGTTTCCGCGAGTGAGAAACTCGCGGGCGGCTGCCCAATCAGTATGGCGATCGCATGTTCATACTGTTCGCGCGCCACGGTAATATCCGATTCCGCCACCAAAGCCGCCTGCAACTGCGTCTGCGCCTGATACACATCCGAAATCGCGCTGATGCCGCCCTCAAAGCGGTTCGTGGTAATCCGCAGTGCTTCCCGGTAATCGGTGACGGTGTCAGAGAGCAGCTTCTTCTGCGCATCGGCACTGCGCAATTCAAAATAATCCATCGCCAGCTCCGTTTGTAAGCTTAAGCGCGCGGTGGCCAGATCGGCTGCGCTCGCCTGCGTTTCCTCTTTGGCCGCATTGATGGTGCGCCGCACTCGTCCCCATAGATCGATTTCGTAATTGAGATCCAGCGGCAGTTGCAAATCCGCTTCGCCGTTGTTAGCCGACGCCGGATTGAAGTATGGCCGGTCCTTGGCGTAGCGCTCCCCCGCTACAGAAGGGGACGTCACAATCGTGGGATAAAGGTTCGCCCGGTTGATGCGAATCTGCGCGCGCGCCTCGCGGAAGCGCGCCTCCGCGACTTTCAAACTCTGGTTCGCCAGCGCCACCTTCGCTTCCAGGTCATTCAACAGCGGCTCATTGAAAAGCGTCCACCAATCGCCCTTCAGCTCCGTATCGGCGGGAGTCGCGGGCTTCCAGTTCGGGTCCAGTTCCTTATAAGCATCGGGCGCCTTCGCCATCGGCACCGTGGGCGCAACATATTTGGGCCCTACCATACAGGCGCTCAGGATGGCCATCATCGCCAAAACGAGGGCCCAGCGCGCCACTATTTCGCACCCGCATTCTTCACTTCTTTTACCTCCACCTGCTGCCCCGTGCTCAGCGAATCCGACGGGTCCAGCACCACCAGATCGCCGGCCGTCAATCCAGCGGAAATTTCAATCAGCGCACCGCTGTCATTTGAAATCGTTACCGGCACCAGCACCACCCGCCCATTGCGCACCACGCCGACCTGCAAGCCCGCGCTCCGAAAAATCAAGGCATTCGATGGCAGCGTCAGCCCCTCAATCTGATCGGGCACCTTGAAGTGCGCAAACACATAAGCGCCCGGCAAGATCTCGGCTTTCGCATTTGCCACATCCACTTCCACGTTCAGGGTGCGGCTCGAGGGGTCGATGGTGCTCGAATTGCGCGCAATCTGCCCGGTAAATTCGCGCCCGGGATACTCATCCATTGTCAACGTCGCTGTGCCGCCATCGCGCACCGCGGCTGCATACGCTTCCGGCACCGGCACAAACACGCGAATAGTGCCAATGGCCGCCAGATGGAACAGCGAATGCGGCGAAGATCCTCCTTGAATCAATTGCCCCACATCCGTATTGCGCTCGGTCACAATTCCATCGAACGGCGCATAAACCCGCTCAAACGATTGCAACTGCTGCAGCCGGCGCACGGCTGCGTTCGAAGCCTCCACCGCCGCCTGTTTCGCCTTCGCATCGCTCAGCGCCTGATCGGTCTCCTGCTTCGAAACCGAATTGCTCTTCAACAAATTCTGATAGCGCACCGAAGTAATGTTCGCCAAATCCAGATTCGCCTGGCTGCTCTTCAATTGCGCCTGCGCCACTTGCAATTGCTCGTCCAGTTCGGGCGTCTCAATCACCGCCATCAACTGCCCGGCCTTCACTCGCGCGCCAATATCGAAATACCAGCTCTTCAAATACCCATCCGTGCGCGAATAAATTGGCGTCTCGACATACGCCTGCGCATTGCCCGGCAATGAGAGTTCCGGCGAAAGCCGCGCTGCATAGGGATGCGTCACGGTCACCGTGGGAATCGCGGCCGCCTTCGCCGTATCCGCCAGTTTCTTTTCCGCCGCCGCGCGCGACTGAATTCCCATCACCACAACGCCCGCAATCAGCGCCGCTATTGCCAGCAGTGCAAACCAGACAATGCCCGGCAATCCGCGCTTCGGCTCCGTAACCGCCGTCGCAGGCGCCTCGGCCACGTCAAGCCTGTCATTGTCCAAATGCGTTTCTTGCGCGTTCTGCTGATTAATCATGTTCATGCCCCAGCATTCACGGTCTCCTCTTGCGCTTTCACCGCCCGTGCCGGATCTTTGCGCCGGCCATGCAGCAGCCCGAACACCGCGGGCACAAAAATCAGCGTCGCCACCGTAGCCACGCACAATCCGCCAATTACCGCGCGTCCCAGCGGAGCGTTCTCTTCGCCGCCCTCGCCCGCGCCCAGCGCCATCGGAATCATGCCGATGATCATCGCCAGCGCCGTCATCATCACCGGCCGGAACCGGGTTGCGCCCGATTCCAGCGCCGCCCTGACTCCATCGCCATGCT